>JAESGS010000217.1_pt1 | contig 75840 bp, 59 predicted proteins | sample 9269761 | NCBI WGS metagenome assembly JAESGS01 (sample SAMN15741799, study PRJNA653493) | algae metagenome | isolation source: Cyanosarcina radialis HA8281-LM2 and co-occurring heterotrophs from damp... | place: USA: Makauwahi cave, Hawaii | collected 2011-01-06 | reverse complement strand
GGGGGGGGCGGGCGGGGGGGCCCCCCCCCCCCCCCCCCCCCCGAGCTTCCCGCCGCGGACGCGATCCTCATATCGGGAGGGAGGTCTACCCCCCTCCCCAACCCTCCCCCCCGAGGGGGGAGGGAACAAGACTCGCGAGCCGAAGATTGCGTGGTGGGATGTGAAAGGTTGGAACGCACGGACTGGCCTTTCTGCCGGGACGGGCATGAGGCGGGGCGTCTACGGTCCGGCGGCGGCAGTCCGTCGGCACGCGCCGACGAGTTGGAAGTCCTGCGCGGCGGCCTGGAACCGAGGCCCCGAACGACGCCACGACAGGCAGGTCTTCTGGCTTACGGCTACGAGCGGGGTCGGGCGGCCTTCCCGCGGACTTCTCCGCAGTGGCAGGTGGCCCGGACCCCTCGCCGAATACAGCAGCGGCCCTGCGCCGGATTCACACCGGCTTCCCTTTTCATCCCGCGGGGCGAGCGCCCGTCGCGAGAACCTGTCGGGATGCTTGAGTGATAGGAACGGCCGGCGAATCCGCAAGTGCGGGATTCCCGCTTTCCCCGGCGGGACGCTTCGGCCGGTCCGACAGGAACGGTCGTTCCACGAGGTAGTGGAACGGCACGCTGACGGTGCAGACACCGACGACGACGAGCAGCGAGTTGACGACCGACCCGACCGGCGCGACGCGGGCGGCCCAGTCCATGCCGATCATCAACAACGGGACGTGAAGCAAGTAGACGGAATACGAAATTCTGCCGAGGAACGTGAACGGCCGTAGCGTGCGGGCGGCGGGGACGGCTTGTGTCAGCCAGACGACGAGCGCGAACCCGACGGCGAACAGGAACTCGGCCGCGACCATTCGCGGCCCGCCGTCGGGCAGCGTCGGGCCGGCGGAAAGGCCGACGCCCATCGCGACGGCCGCCAACGCCGCGACGATCACGCGGACGGCCGCCGGCGTTCCGGTCGGCGGGCCGTTTCGTTCCAACAGCGCGAACACGCCGACGCCGAGGGCGAAGAACGGCCAGTGCGGGAGGAACCACCCACCGACGTATGCCGTGGTGTCGAAGAGAAACGCGCCGGAGACGACCGTGAGCCCCGCCACCGCGGGATAGAACCACCGGCCGACCGCCGCGGCGAGGCCGACGACCGCGTAGAACTGCACCTCGATCGCCAGCGTCCAGAACGCGATGTTCACCGCCCCGAATTTCTCCCACGGCAGTTCGCCCGTCGGCCGGAATCCGTGAGTCAGAAGGCCGATGCCGAGCCAGTCGGTGGCCGTGAGTGCCCGCCAGTGGTCGGTGACGAACCGCGACCAGTGCGCCGGCCCGAACCCGTACACGGCTACGGCCACCAAGAGCGCGGCCCAGAACGGCGGGTAGATGCGGGCCGCGCGGCGGAGCAAGAATTTCAGGGGCGACTGTCGCGTTTGAATCGACCGCCGGGCCGCGGCCGTGAGGCAGTACCCGGAGATGACGAAGAACATCGGCGCGCCGTAGTAGCCCATCAGGACGAGGTGTGGCGCGGCGGGGCCGTCCGCCCCGGCGGACAGGTAGGCGAGGTGGTGGCCGAACACCCACAGGGCCGCGAGGCCGCGGAACGGGTCGAGCATCGGGTGGCGCATGGCGGCCGCGTCCGGAACGGGTGGGGCACGCCAAGTTTAGGTCACGGTTTCGGCTCAGGACGTGAATTCTTCCAGCCACCGCACATACTTCCGCACGCCGTCTTCCAAAGTTGTGGAAGGAACCTTGCAGCCGACGCTTTGCAGCTTTGACATCTCCGCCTGCGTGAAGTTTTGGTACTGCTTCGCGAGGTCGCCCGGCATGTCGATGAACGAGACGTTCGGCTCCCGGCCGAGGGCGACGAACACGGCCGTCGCGAGGTCGAAGAACGAGCGGGCGGTCCCGGTCCCGCTGTTGTAGACGCCGCCGGGGTGCGGGTTCTTCCACAACCAGAGCATGTGCTGGACGCAGTCCTCGACGAACACGAAGTCGCGGAGTTGGCCGCCGTCGGCGAACCGCGGGTCGGTCGAGCGGAACAGCTTCATCCCGCCGGTGGCGCGGATCTGCTTGTACGTCTGGAACGCGACGCTCGCCATCCGCCCCTTGTGCGACTCGCGGGGGCCGTAGACGTTGAAGAACTTCAGCCCGGCCCACCGCGGCGGCGTCCGCTTCTGTTGCAGTGCCCAAATGTCGAAGTCGTTCTTGCTCTTGCCGTAGAGGTTCAGCGGGGTCAACTCCGTCGGCGGCGTGCGGTCGTCGAACCCTTTAGCCCCGTCGCCGTAGGTCGCGGCGCTGGAGGCGTAGATGAACGGCCGCTCGTGCTTCACGCACCAGTCCCAGAGTCGCTGCGTGTACTCGAGGTTGTTCGCGCGGAGGTAGTCCCAGTTGGTTTCTGTCGTCGAACTACACGCGCCGAGGTGGAAGATGACTTCGGGCATCCACCGCTCGGCTTCCAGGTGTGCCAGGAACTCATCGCGATGACACGCCGGCCCCAACTTCAGCCCCGCCCAGTTCGACACATGGCAGGGTGGCGACGTGAGATCGACGAGCAACAACGCGTGCTCGGAATTCAGTCGATGAGCGAGGTTCGACCCGATGAACCCGGCTGCGCCGGTGATCGCAATTTCCATGGCGTGTCCTCACTGGTTCGTCACGACGAGCACGTCGCCGTTGCGGTAGAAGTCGAACCGGCGGGCGACGACGCGGGCGTTCACTTTCGCCGCGAGTTGCTCGTCCCACACCGTCGCGGGCACGAATAGGTACGCGGGCAGTGGCATCGCCAGGAACGTCGTCGCCGCGGCCGCGTCCGGCAGTCGCTCGACCTTGCGCTCCGCGTAGTACGTCACGCTTGGCTGGGTGTAGTCGAGGCTCGCGAGCCGAATCTCGCGGTCCGGCTGCCGCGTGCCGCTCTCCTTGACGAGCGACTTCGGGGCCTTGAACGCGTCCACCTCGCCGACCACGAACGCGGCCAACGAGCCGATGAACAGCACCGTCGCCACTGTCACGGTTCGCACGAAGTTCATCCGCTGGTCCTTCGCCAGGAACCACGCCATGCCGGCGGCCGCGACGAGGAGGATGCCGCCGAGCGGAGACCACGCCGTGAGGCCGGGCATGACCCGCTGGTTCTTCATGCTCAAGGCAATCGCCCCGCCACCGATGAGCAGGCCGACGACCACCACGACACCGACGACGGCCACGCCGGCGGTCGCGGCGGGCATCACCCACCGCGGCAGCGTGAGGTCGCCGGTCCGCCAGCGGACGAGGAACCGGGCCGTCAGGACCGCGACGGCCGGGTACAGCGGGGCGATGTAGTTCGGCAGTTTCGTCGCGGCGAACGAGAAGAACGCGAGGTACGCCCCGGCCCAACAGAGCAGGAACCGGTACGCCCGCGCGTCGGCCATCGGCACGCCGCCGGCGCTCGACGGCGTCCGCGGTGTGGCCCCCTTCACCGCGAACCAGACGGCCCCGCCGAGGAACGCGCACCACGGGGCGAAGAACGCGAACAGCGCGCCGAGGTAATAGACGATTGGCCCGCGGTGGCCCTCCATTGCGTTCAGGAACCGGCCGGCGTTCTCGTTCTTGAAGAACGCCAGGTACGCTCCGCGCGTCTCGGCGATGACGAGGCCGTACCACGGGGCCGCGACGAGCAGCCACAGCAGCACGCCGCGCACGAGCCGCCAGTCGAGGAACCGCTTCAACTCGCGGTTCCACAGGAAGTAGAGGAAGACAATCAGCCCCGGCATCGCGAGACCGACCGGCCCCTTCGTGAGCGTGGCGAGGCCGCTCGCGACGGCGGCCGTATAGAACCACGCCCGCCCGCCGTTTTCGTGGCCGACCCAGAAGAGGTAGAGCGTCAGCGTGATGAAGAAGATGAGCGGCGCGTCCGGCGTGGCCGCGTGCGACAGCTTGCAGAACTCGATGGCCGTCGCCAGGATGACGCCGCCGAGCAACCCCGTCTCCGCGTCGAACATGCGGCGGGCGAGTTCATACGCGAGCAGCACCGTGCCGAGGCCGAGCAGCACGGCCGGGAACCGGGCGGCCCACTCGTTGATTCCGAAAACGTTGAACGACGCCCGCTGGATCCAGTAGAGCATGACCGGCTTCGCGGTCCGCAGCTCGCCGTTGAACGTCGGCACGACCCACGTGCCGCTCTCCATCATCTCGCGGGTGCAGCCGGCGTTGACGCCCTCGTCCACGTCCCACAGCGACGGCCGGCCGAGGTTCGGCAGCGTGACGGCGGCCATGACGAGCGTGAGCAGCAAGTAGTGCGCAAGGCGGGTGTGCGACATCGACGGCCGACCTCCGGGCGGCAAGACGCGGAGGATAGACCATAGGCGGGAGCTTGACCAGCCGACTTAGTATTGGAAGCCGCAAGTCAGGCCGAGGACGGGGAGCGGGAAGGCCCCGTAGCCGGCCGTCCCGACGCCGAGGCCGGCCTTCAGCCCGAAGTGGCCGTGCAGCCCGTCGGTCCACTTCCGCCGCCACGTCAGGTCGGCGTCCGCGGTGACGGCGTAGATGCCGTTGATCCGCCCGAACAGGAACCCGCCGGAGCTGTGGATCGGGCTGTAGTAGAAGTCGAGGCCCGGCCGCACGTAGAACGTGTTCCGCTTGCCCTGGTACAGGCTGCCGTCGAGCCGCGCGCCGACGAATACGCTCGGCACGATTGTGTACAGCGCGAGGCCGCCCTCGACCCACAGGTCGCGGTCGCCGACGCGCCGCTGCGCCCGCAGGGCGATCGGCAGGCCGAAGACGATGTCCGTGTGCCAGTTGCCGCAGGCGTGGGGCTTGTCCGTCGGCAGCAAGCCGTCGGCGGCATACACCGGCGGTCCGACAGGCGGTTCGGGGGTGGGTTCCTGTCCGACCCCGGCGAGGGTCAGGACCAGGACGCCGAGCGCGGTCGCGGGCCAGCGAATCGTCATGGGCGACGCTCGTTCGGATGGGTGTCGGAACCGGCTATAGCCGGGAGTTGAGCCGGTGGGAAGGGGAGTCAGTGACGTTGCGACGTTGGAACGGTTGCCGAAAAACCTACCCGCCGCCTGCCGCATCGCCTGGTTGGGCGTCTGGACCCGCCTTCGCGGCCCGCCCCGCCGACCCGTGAGAGCCGCCGTCCAGGAAAACGTGAGTGGCTTGCCAGTAGTAACGGCAGCCCGTCCCGGCGTTGAGCGCGCTGAGTCGGACGACCTCTAAGCGGGCCTCCTCCGCGGTGGTTACGACCTCTTTGACCCGCACGTTCGACGGCCCAGGGGCGGGGACCATATCGCCCCCGAGCATGACCTCGTGACCGCTCGACGGGTGGTCGAGCGGCCCGTCGTCGATGCGGATGACCGCGAAGGCTTGAACATGATGCCGCTCGTTCCCCACCTGCTGGCCCTCCGTCGCAGAACGCGAACCTCACGAGAAGATGCCATGTTGGAGGTTTGGATTATTGCAAACCCGAACCCGTTCAGTCAATCACCCCGTAGAGCGGCCCGCCGCGCGCCGCCAGTTCGTTGACGCGGCGGGTCACCGCCGGGTCTTCCTCCAGCGGCGGGGCCATGTGCGGCTTCAGCCGCGCGTCGATGACGAGCGGGCCGCCGCAGCCGAAGTGTTTCTGCCGCACGAACCGCCGCACGCCGAGCACGTCGGCCGCCGGGTTCGACCGGGTGAACGTCACCCACAGGAAGTTATTCGGCGATTGCGTCACGAACGGAGCAGAATCGACAAGAACGATCAGGGGGAAGTCGGCGACCATTTCCGGCCGGTCGCCGAACCAATCGCAGAGTTCGACGAGCCGCGGCTCGTACTCCGCGTCCGTCCCGGTGTGCTTCGGGCCGCTGATCGCGAGGACGCCGGGCAGCGCGACGCCGGGTTCGCCGAACCCGGTGGGCAGGTCGAAATTCGCAGGAAGGCTCCTCCCCAGCGTGCGCCGCTTCGGCCCGGCGGCGGCGATCACCAGTTTCGACCCGGCGTTCAGCCCCATGCCGGCCGAGTAGTCGAGCGTGTCGATCGTCGTCCGCGTTTGAAAGTGCAAGTCCTCGGCCCAGTTCACTCGCTCCAACAGGTGGCGGAGGAACGCGGGGATGTCGTGAATGTCTAGCTCGGGTGCGTCTTCCTTCGCGACGATGAGCAGGTACTTCGCCAGCGAGAGCTGCCCCTGGCCGAGGATGGCGTTCGCGAGCGTGAGCAGCTCCTGCGGCTTGCGTTCCTTCGCGTAGGGGACGTACCGCTCGCTTCCAATCGCAAGCAGCAGCGGGTGGACGCCAGCGGCATCGACGGCGTGGACGGCGTGGACGCCGGGCAGCACGGATGGGATCGCGGGGCCGGTCAGCTCGTGGATGAACTCGCCGAAGCTCGTGTCCTCCTGCGGCGGCCGGCCGACGACCGTGAACGGCCAGATCGCGCCGGGCCGATGGTAGACGGTCTCGACCGTCATCACCGGGAAGTCGTGGGTCAGGCTGTAGTAGCCGAGGTGGTCGCCGAACGGGCCTTCCGGCTTCGTCCGCGTCGGGTCGATGAACCCGGAGATCACGAAGTCGGCCTCCGCCGGCATCGGCAGGCCGTTCGCCGCCGGGACGAGGTCCACCCGGCGGCCGCCGAGGACGCCGGCGAACGCGAGTTCCGGCAGCCCCTCCGGCAGCGGCATCACGGCCGACACCGGCAGCGCCGGCGGCCCGCCGACGATCACGTTCACCCGCAGCTTCTCGCCGCGCCGCACGGCTGCCGCGTGATGGGACCCGATCCCCCGGTGGATTTGGTAGTGCAGCCCGCACTCGGTCGGCAGATACTCGTTGCCGCCGAGTTGAACGCGGTACATGCCGACGTTCGACTTCGCCCAACCGGGACGATCCGGATGTTCGGTGTAGACCGCCGGCAGCGTCACGAACGCGCCGCCGTCCTGCGGCCAGCACTTGATCTGCGGGAGGTTCGCGAGGCTCGTCGTGTGCCGCAGGATCGGCCCGGTCCGCCGGAACCGCGGCCGCATCCGCGCGAGTAAGAGCGGTACGTTCCAGTAGTGCCACGGCCGTTTGCGGGCGCGGTCGGGGTCGGATTTCAGTTCGACGAGTTTGCGGACATCTGGAATTTCGCGGCGGAAGAGAAAACGGGTGCGTTCGAGTGTTCCGAACAGGTTCGCGACGGCCGGGAAAGGGGTTCCCTTCAACCGCGAGAGTAAGATGGCCGGGCCGCGTTTCGCGTAGACCCGCCGCTGAATTTCGGCTGCCTCCAGGTTCGGATCGACCTCGTGATCGACGCGGACGAGCTGCCCCGTGCGGGCGAGGTCGGCGACGGTTTCCGCGAGCGTCCGGTAGCCCATGTGACCTGGTTTTTTTGGGAATCCGGCGAGTGTTCTTGTCGGTAGTACCGCTGAAGGGAATGGCGGACAACGAGAACTTCTGTGCGATCCGAACAGAACGTTCTGGTGCGGGAAAAAACTTTTGTCCACGCCCGCGACGACGGAACTTCGATGCCGATTGCATTCTATGGTTGAGCCGAGGTCGGTAATCGTCACGCCCGGCGGTGAACCCCCTCGCCCAGCCCGACCACGGACGGACGCGACCGCCGCGCTAGTCAATGTCTTTTAATCGGTCCAACCTGACTCGTTCGCTCGCCGAGTTCACGGCCCTAGCCGCCGCTGCGCTGGCCCTCCCGCTGATCCAGTCCCAGTTCCCGATTACCCTCGGCCCGGCGTGGCTACTCGCGGGGGCGCTCGGCCTGCCGCTCGTGGCCGGGCTGCTGCTCGGCTTCCTCGGGGTGGGGGCCGTGGCCGCCGGATCGCTCGCGGCGTGGGTGGCGCTCGGCGGGTCGGCCGAGGCCGGCGTCGGCGGGCTGACCGCCGTGCTCGAAACCGCCGTCGTCGCGTGGGGCTGCCGCCACGGGCTGCCGTTCTCGCCGCTCCTGGACAACCCGCGGCACGTGCTCAGCTTCGTGATCGTGGCGGCGCTGGCGGCCGCCGTCCGCGGCGTCGCCGCCGCCCTCACCGCGACGCTGCTGGGGCAGGCCCCGCTGCACGCCGCGGTCGGCGCGGCGGCGCTCGAGTGGATGACCGGCCTGCTCATGGCCCCGGCCGCCGTCGTGTGGCTCCGCGGGGCATGGCTCGACGCCCGCGACCGCCACCGGGTCGGCGAGGCGCTGGTGTTGGCCGTCGTCGTCGGCGGGCTGACGTGGGCGTGGTTCGGCGGCGCGAACCCGCACCCGCTGAACCTGCCCATGCCGATGCTCGCCGTCATCCTCGGGTTCGGGAACTGGATCGCGTTCCGGTTCTACGTCCGCGGCATGGCCAGCTTCTTCATCGTGATCGGCGGCATCTTCACCCTCGGGGCGGCCGCCCGCGGGACGTTCGCGCCGGTCGTCCCGCTCACCGCCGGCCCGCTCGAGCAACACCTCTGGCTGGCCGGGCTGAGCGTCGTCCTCGTGTTCCACCTCGTGATCGCGGCCGTGGCGAAGGACTACGCCGTCCGCGAGCGGGAGCGGGAGGCGCTGATGGTGTCCGCCCAGAAGCACGCCGAGCGGCTGAGCGACGTGAACTCCCGGCTGTCGCTGCAATCGCTCGAAATCGCGGACCAGGCGGACGAACTCGGCCGGCAGCGGGACGAGTTCGAGCGGCTCGCCCGCGAGTTGACGGACAAGCAAATCCGACTGCACCTCTTGGAGTCGGCCGTCGTTCACGCCCGCGACGCGGTCATCGTGCTGGAGGGCACGCAACACCCGACCCGCGGCCGCGGCGTGCTGTACGTGAACAGCGCGTTCACCCAGATGACCGGGTACGCGGCGGCGGAAGTCCTCGGCCGGTCGTTGCACTTCCTCCGCGGGGAGAAGACGGACGCGGCCACGCTCGACCATCTCCGCGTCGCCCTCGACACCCGCCAGCCGTTCAACTGCGAACTCCTCAACTACCGGCGGGACGGCGTCGGCATCTGGGTCAGCATCAGCATCGTGCCGGTGGTGAACGTCGAGAAGGAATGCACGCACTTCGTGATGATCCAGCGGGACATCACGGACCGGAAGAAGGCCGAGGAAGCCCTACAGGCGAGCGAGGCGAAGTTCCGGGAGATCTTCGAGGTCGCGCCGGCCGGCGTGTCGCTGACGGACGCGGAGGGGCGGTTCTCGTCGTGCAACCCGGCGTTCGCCGCGCTGCTCGGGCGGTCGATGGACGAGATCATCGGGCACAAGCCGGGCGAGTTCACCCACCCGGAGGACACGGCCGCCCAGGACGACTTCACCGCGGCCGTGCTGGACGGCCGGTTGGAGACGTACCAGTTCCGCAAGCGGTACATCCGGCCGGACGGGTCGATCACCTGGACGGAGTTGTCGTTCGCCGCCGTCCGGGGGCCGAACGGCGAGTACCAGGCCGGCCTCGGCGTGTCCGTGGACGTGAGTACCCGGATGACGCTGGAGGAGCAACTCCGGCAGGCCCAGAAGATGGAGGCGCTCGGCCAGCTCGCCGGCGGCGTGGCCCACGACTTCAACAACCTGCTCACGGCCGTCCTCGGCAACCTCGGGCTCGTCCAGTTGCCGGACGACCACGCGGCGAAGCCGCTCTTGCGGACGGTCGAACTCGCGGCCAGCCGGGCCGCCGACCTGACCCGCAAGCTGCTCGGGTACGCCCGCCGGAACCAGCTGATGATCTCGTCCGTCACGCCGGCGGCGATGATCGGCGAGGTGGTGGACATCCTGCGGCGGACGATCGACCCGCGGATCGAAATCCGCACCGACGTGCGGACCGACGAGCCGGTCGCGGTGGACGCCACGCTCGTCAACCAGGCGCTGTTCAACCTGTGTCTGAACGCCCGCGACGTGATGCCGCACGGCGGGCAACTGACGCTCGCGGCCGACCACGTCGCCGTCACCGACGAGCAGTCGGCCCGCCACGCCGGGGCCGGGGCCGGGACGTACCTGCGGCTGTCCGTCAGCGACACCGGGTCCGGCATGGACGAGACGGTGAAGGAGCGGATCTTTGAACCCTTCTTCACGACGAAGGGCGTCGGCCGCGGGACCGGGCTGGGGCTGCCGATGGTCCACGGCATCCTGAAGCAGCACGGCGGGTGGGTGACGTGCGAGACGCAACTGGGGGCCGGCAGCCGGTTCGACCTGTACCTGCCGCTCGTGCAACGGTGCCCGGCCCCGCCGCAGCCGCGGTTCGGGCTGTCGCCGACGTGCGACGTGAGTACGCCGCCGCCGGAGCAGGCGGCCGCCGCGACAATCCTGCTCGTGGACGACGAGGAGATGATCCGCGTCCTCGGGCGGACGATCCTGGAGTCGAACGGCTACCGCGTCCTGGAGGCGACCGACGGCGTCGAGGCCGTCGAAGTGTTTACCCAGGAGCGGGAGGCGATCGACCTCGTCATCCTGGACGTGACCATGCCGCGGCTGTCCGGCCGGGACGCCTTCGAGCAGATCATCACGCAAGAGCCGACCGCCCGCGTCCTGTTGTCCAGCGGGTACTCGACGGAAGACCTGTCCGAGGTCGAGGGCACGCTGGGCCTCCTGACGAAGCCGTACCGCCCGAAGGACTTGCTCGGGGCGACGTACCGGGCGCTGCGGAACATGCCGATTTCGGTCAAGACGCCGGATTGACGGGTTCTCCCGCCTGTGCCGGAGTCCCCGACACTGCTCCCGGAATCATTCGGACCATCATCTTCCCGTCCGACGGCACGGTTGGTACCGTAGCCTGTGATCGATACGACCGGACACCGGATGCCCGGCCGCGATTCTCGCACTCCTCCCCCGGAGGCTTCACGGATGTCGTCAGACACGCGGGACACGCTCTCGGACCTAGCCAGCCCCGTCGAACAGCTGCGGGACCTGCTCGTGCAGGTCCGTGCCACCGTCGAGGGGTTGGTGTTCACCCCCAGCCCGTCCTCGCCCGACTCCGTCGCCCGCCTCTTGTCCGCCGTCCCGCTCGCCGTATGCGAGAAGCTCAGCGCGGCCTGGGCCGTCGTCCGCGACGAGTTCCCCGCCGAGGACCGGTCCACGTGGTTCACGGCCGAGGACCGGCTGCTACTCGACATGATCCTCGCCATGTACGACGACCGCCGGAACTACGTCGTCCACCAGCACCGCGTCACCGCCGACGTGGCCGAGGCCGCCCGTGGCTGACGACCGGCTGACGCACTTCGACCCGGCCGGCGCGGCCCGGATGGTGGACGTGGCCGCGAAGCCGGAAACCGAGCGGGTCGCGGTCGCGTCCGGCCTGGTCCGGATGGCCCCCGAGACCCGCGCGCGAATCCAGGACGGTACGGCCTCCAAGAAGGGGGACGTACTGGCCGTCGCCCGCATCGCCGGCATCATGGCCGCGAAGAAAGCCAGCGAGCTAATCCCCCTTTGCCACCCGCTCCCGATCACCTCCGTGGCGGTCGAATTTTCCTTCCCGGCCGACCCGGACCTGGTGGCGATCGAGGCCACGGTCCGGGTTTTCGGCCGAACCGGTGTTGAAATGGAGGCCCTGACTGCGGTTACAGGGGCAGCCCTGACGATCTACGACATGTGCAAGGCCGTGGATCGCGGGATGACCATCGAGCGGGTCCGGTTGGAGGCGAAGTCGGGCGGACGGTCCGGCGACTTCCGACGGGACGCGGCTCGACCGTAGCGGGGTTCCCCATGACGACCGCACTCGCCGGCAAGCCGACGGCCCGGCCGCCCGTTCCGTTCGCCCCGATCCTGGCCGACCTGGCCGCGGCCGAGGACATCTTCACGGCCACGCTGGCCGCGTACCGCACGCCGTTCGCGTCGCTGATCGAGCACCTGAAGCACTACCGCGGCAAGCGGCTCCGCCCGGCGCTCATGCTGTTGACGGCGAAGGCGTGCGGCGGCGTGTCGCCGAACCACCACACGCTGGCCGCGGCCGTCGAGATGATCCACACGGCGACGCTCGTTCACGACGACGTGCTGGACGAGGCCGAGGTCCGCCGCCACGTGAAGACGGTGAACGCCGAGTGGGGGAACAAGATCAGCATCCTGCTCGGCGACATGCTGTTCACGCACGCCTTCCACCTGACGAGCCGGGTGGACCGCCGGGCGTGCGAGCTGATCGGCGAGGCGACGAACCGCGTCTGCGCCGGCGAGCTGCGGCAGGTCACGGAGAAGGGCAACCTGCACCTGTCGGAGGCCGACTACTTCGCGATCATCGACGGCAAGACGGCGGCACTGACGGAGGCGTGCGGCCGGCTGGGGGCGATCCACGCCGGCGCGTCCGAGTACGTGGCGGACAAGCTCGCGGCGTTCGGCCGTTGCCTGGGCGTGGCGTTCCAGATCGCGGACGACCTGCTCGACCTGACCGGCCAAGAGGCGAAGGCCGGCAAGACGCTCGGCACGGACATCGAGCAGCAGAAGCTGACGCTGCCGCTGATCCACTGCCTGTCGAAGCTGCCGGCCGCGGCCGCGGACGACCTGCGGGCGACGATCCGCGGGAACGGCGACGTTCGCCCGGCGCTGGAGAAGACGGGGTCGATCGAGTACGCCCGGAAGGTGGCCGACGACCACGCGAGACGGGCGCGGGCGGAGTTAGAATGCCTGCCGACGGGCGAGTGCCGGACGATCCTGGAGAAGCTGACCGAGTGGTCCACACGGCGGGAGAAGTAGATACATAGCCGCCGGCTTGCCGGCGGGGTTCTTGCGACACCCAAAACCCCGCCGGCAAGCCGGCGGCTATTTCAACCGCGCCTTCCGCATCTCGTCGGTCAACGCCCTCAGCGACTTGTTCCTCTCGGTCAAATCGAGCATCGACTGCCGGAACGCCGCGGCCTCGCCGAGTTTCTCGCGGAGCGCCGCCTCGCGGCCGAACGACCGGCACGCTTCCTGGTACGCCGCGCGGTTCCGCTCCGCGATCCGGCTGACGCCCGCCCGGTGGTATCGGGCGGCGGCCTCGGCCGGGAACTCCTTTTCCGCCGCCCGCGCCACGTCCAACACGACCCGCTCGGCCCGCGGCTGCGCGACGTAATCCAGCGCCTTGCGGACCTCGCCGTCGCCGAGCCAGATCGGGACGAACAGGTAGTCCCGCTTCTCCTTCACCAGCCACGCCAACAGCTGCTCCCGCTTCTGCGGCCACGCCTCGCGCGGCGTTTGCGATTCCACGTCGCGGAACCCCTCGACCGTCGGCGACAGGCGGAACTCTGTCTCGGCCAGTCGAAGCGTTTCGACCGCGTCCCGCCGCGCCGCGGCCCGGTCCCGCAGCCACCGGACGGACGATAAGTCCTTCGCCCAGTCCCGTTGGCTCCTGACCAGCCGGTCGGTGGCGTCGCCGTGGCCGGCCGCGACGAGCGCGTCGCAGAGGGGGAAGAATTCGTGCGACCCGTGCCGCGACTCGACGAACGCCACCGCATCCTTCGCGCGGCGCAGTTTCAACAAGCGGGCCAGGTACTCCGCGCTCATCCCCGCGTCGTGGCAGACGGCGAGGTACGTCTCATCGTCGCTCGCGTCCGCGTCGATGCGGAGGAGCAGCACCCCGAGCCGCCGGTTGCGGTAGTCCGCGAACGCCGCGCGGCCGTTCGCCCGGATCAGTTGCCGCGTCCACCCGGCGAGGGTCCGGCGTTCCGTCGATGAGATCGCGGGCAAGATGTGGTCGAGCAGTTCGTCTCCGGCCGACAGCACGAACAGGCCGAGGATCGACTTCAGCGTCGCCTCGCGGCGGGCCGCGTCCTTCTTCGGCCCGGCCGCCAGCGTCCGGATCAGTCCGCCGCACACCCGGTCCACGACGGCGAAGCCGTACCCGTCGAGCGCCTCCGCGGCGTCCTCCGTCATCGCCCCGGCCACGCCCTCGAACACGGCCCGCGCCTGTTCGGCGTCGCCGGCCTGCTCGAACTGTTCGCCGAGTTCAGCGAGCGCGTCCAGCCCGTCAACGAATGGCTCGTGCCCGAACTCGGCATACGGGTCGATCTCACGGAACAACTGGAGGGCGCGGCGGCGGTAGACCTTCGGGTCGGCCGGCTGCTTCCGCTTCCCGCCGGGCACGGGCTGCGACAGCAGGCTTTCCAGGTCCGGCGACTGCTTCACCATGATCTTGATGAGGGCGACCAGCTCTGCCTTCTCGCGCTTGTTCAACTCAGTGTCGAGGGGTTCGATTTCCGCGAACCCGTCCGGCTCGCTCAGGAAGTGGGCGAGCACCGCGCCGACGTGCTTGCACCGCCCGCCCTCGCCGACGGGGCAGGAGCAATCGGCCGCGGCGACGGCGTCCTTACGGATCGTGATCTCGACGCGGTACGGCCGGTCGGACGTCCCCTGGACGTGGGCCTTGAGGCGGTCGCCCTGCACGAGCATCCGCGACACGTCGCCGCGGTCCGCGTACTCCTCGCCGCGCCCGAACTCGCGCGACCCGATCCAGTCGAGGGCGGCCTTGCGGGTGAGGTGAAGCCGGGCCACGGCGGCCCTCCGCGATGGTTGGCGGTCAAGCGGTGACAGCGACGGCGTCTTTATATAGCCGCCGGCTTGCCGGCGGGGTTTTGCGATCCCAGAACCCCGCCGGCAAGCCGGCGGCTATATACAGGAATCCACCACTCTTAGTTTCTATGTCTCACGTCTCGACGTAGCCCTTGCCCGTCTTCTCCGCGACGAGCTTATCGTACTCGGCCTTCGCCTTCTCTTCACTGGGGAACGCCTTCGCCTTCTCCTGGCCGTCCGTGCCGATCTTGCCCCACCGCGTCGTTATCGTCGCGTCGTCCAGCGCGACCTCCCAAAACTTGCTGGACGAACCCTCCCGGAACTCGAACCGCCGTGCCGTCGTGGTCATGACCTTCTCCTTCGGTTTGGGACCGGCCTTCGCGGGCCACGGGGGATCGTCGCCGGTCAGCCGGTACGTTTCGATGTCGGTAGCCGCGTCGGCCCGGACGCGGACGAAGCTCGGGAACCGCGGGACGCCGCCGTCGGACAGCTCCTGGTAGCGGAACGTGACCGTCGCGCCGACCGCCGGCGGGTTCGCCCGCTCCTTGTCGCTGAACCCCGTCCCGATGTTGAACGTCTTGCCGTTCGGCAGCCGGGCGACGACCGCCCCCAACCGCCCGGCGTGCCTGCCGCGGCCGGCCTCGTGGCCGATCACCACCGCTTCCGCGTCGAGAAAACTCTTCACCTTCAACAATGTGCTCGACCGGCCGGCCACGTACTGCGAACCCGGCTGGCGGAGCATCAGCCCCTCGCCGCCGAGCCCCTCGACCCGCTTCAACTCGGCCCGCAGTTGCTCGACGCCCGTACAAACGGCGTGGTCCAACAGCGTTGCCGCCTTCGCCTTCCACTTCGACACTTCAGCTTGCAGGAACCGCAGCCGGTCCTCGAACCCGCCGGGCCGGGCCGGGGCGTCGAAGATGAGGAACCGGACCTCCTTCCACAGGTCCGTCTTGTCATGGCGGCGGACGATGCCGACGGTCCGTTGGAACGCCTTCCGGCCGATCCAGAGTTCGCCGTCGAGCGGGTAGCCCGGCAGCCCGGCGAGGAACCAGTTCGGGGTGTGGTACAGGTTTCCCTGGCGGCTGACGAACTGCTTGCCATCCCAGTACGCCCGCACGCCGTCGAGCTTCTCGCTCATCCACCAGCCGGTCAGGTCCTGGGCGTTGTCCCACACCTCCGCGAGTAGCACCGGCGGGCCGCTCTTGTCCTCCGAGGGAGTGACCGGCCGGGCCGGGAGCGCGCCGCCGATGCGGGCCTCCTCGGCCGCGTCGCCGCGGAGTTTGCGGAGGTGCTTGCACGTCCGCCGCTCGATGCCGACGGACTGGTTCCGCCACGCCGGGCAGGTGCAGGCGTACACGCCGCCGGTGTTCTTCAACACGTAAGGCTTGCTGCCGGACCCTTGCATCTCGAACGATTCGCCGTCGGCCAGATCGGGCATGGGGAAACCTCCGGTGGGATGGGGAGAGGGTAGCCCGGCGGCGGGGCGGGTGCAATGTGCGTGGACCTGACTTCCGAAGTCCGGCTTCGACTTCGGAAGTCGAACGCCGCGGCGGCCCTAACGGGGTCGGGACACGCCTCTCTTCCCCTTCGACTTCCGAAGTCGAAGCCGGACTTCGGAAGTCGGGCGCTACCTATCCTGAAGGTATGACACCGTTCTCCGACGAAGTTGTCCGCTGCCGGCCCGCTCAGGCCGAATGGGCGCGGCTACCCATTCGTGAGCGCCTGCGGCGGGTCCTCGCCTTCCGCCACTTGCTGGTGAGCCGCACCGACGACCTGACCGCCGCGGTGGAAGCGGACGTGCGCCGCCCCCCGGACGAACTGATCGCGACCGACATCATCCCGACGGCCGCGGCCGCGAAGTTCCTCGAACGGCAGGCCGCCTCGATCCTCGCCCCGCGGAAAGTCGGCGGGCGGCCGCTGTGGTTGATGGGCTGCCGGGACGTGGTCCACCGGCGGCCGCGGGGCGTCGTCGGGCTGATCGGGACGTGGAACTACCCGGTCTTCCTGAACGCCATCCCGATCCTCCACGCGGTCGCGGCCGGCAACGGCGTGCTGTGGAAGCCGAGCGAACATGCGCCCCGAACGGCCGCCGTGCTGCACGAGATGTTCGTGGCGTCCGGCTTCCCCGCCGACTTGATTCAGACGCTGCCGGCGACCCGCGAGGCGGGGCCACAACTGGCGGAAGCAGAAATCGACTTCCTGCACTTCACCGGGTCCGAGCCGGTCGGCCGGAAGCTGGCGGCGCGGCTCGGCGAGAGGATGATCCCGTCCACGTTGGAACTCTCCGGGTGCGACGCGATGTTCGTGTTCCGCGACGCGGCCGTCGAACGGGCTGCGAAGCTGGCGTGGTACGGGGCGACGCTCAACGCCGGGCAGACGTGCATGGCCGTGCGGCGGGCGTTCGTCGAACGGGACGTGTACGAGGCGTTCGTGTCGCACCTGCGGCCGTTCGTGAAAGCTGCGAATCCGGTGTCGCTTGTGACGCCGGGAGAAGGCGACCGGCTACGGGAGATCGTCCGCGACGCGAAGGCGCTGGGGTGTGACGTGCTGCCGGGCGGCGACGCGGCCGACGTGCGGCCGACGGTGATCCTCAACCCGCGGGGCGCGCGGAATCTGGCCGCGAACCGCGCGCCGGTGTTCGCCCCGCTCGTGACCGTTACGCCGTTCGACGGCCGGGCCGGGGCGTTGGACCTGTTCGCGGAAACGCAACTGCGGCTCACGGCGTCGATCTTTACCGCGGACGTTGCGGCGGCGCAGGCGTTCGCGGCCGAGCTGTCGGTCGGGGCGGTGACGGTCAACGACGTGATCGTGCCGACGGCCCACCCGGAAACGCCGTTCGGCGGCCGGGCCGCGAGCGGCTGGGGCGTGACGCAGGGCGTCGAGGGCCTGCTGGAAATGACCGTGCCGCAAGTGGTGACAGTCCGCGGCGGGTCGTTCCGGCCGCACGCGGAGAACGCCGCCGCCCAACGCGACATCACCCGCGGCTACTTGCGGCTGGCGCACGGGGCCGGGTGGCGGGAGCGGTGGCGCGGCCTGCGGCAACTGCTCGGCGGGGTGTGGCGGCGGGCGTAACCCCCTGAGATGAGGAAGTCTCGTTCCAGATCAGAATCCCTCGCCCATCCGTCTTGGCCCTGAAAGGGCCGAACACGTCAGCCCAGGGCAACGCCCTGGGCGCGCGTCCCACCCAAAACATCAAGCCCTGAAAGGGCGGCACATTCTGCCGCCCTTTCAGGGCTTGATCGTTTCTCGTCGTCTACCCAGGGCGGCGTCGCTTCGCTCCTTGCCCTGGGCTGACATGTTTCGGCCTTTCAGGCCAAAGACCGGCTTCTACACCTTCCACGGCCAACGGTACTTAACGCCTAGAGTCGCGACTCTCACTTGAAGAACGCCCGCGGGCTTTCCTTGAACTCGCGGAGCACGTTCGTCGAGATCGTGAACACGTCGTCCTTCTTCGCACTCGTCCACGCGAAGTAATTCGTGCCGCCGTCCGTCTCGTTCGCGAAGTTAAACGCCAGCCCCGGATGGCCCTCGATCTCCAGGGTCACCTCCAGGCTGTTCGCCGCGTTCGCGATGTCGAACCCCTGCTCCGGCTTGAACCCGCCGGGGATGTAGTTCGCGGCCTGCGGGGCCGCCAGCGCGGACAGGAAGATTTCGACCTTCGCGGGATCGAGCGTCCCCTTCTCGCCGGCCGGCTCCTTCACCACCCACTTGTCGCCGGCCTTCTCGAACCGGTATTTCGTCGGCTGCTTCAGCGCCGCCTTCCAGCCGTTGAGCGTGATCGCCTTCACCTTCGCCTTGTCGATCGTGTACAGCCGCCGGTCGCGGAGGTCCTCGGCCGCCAGCCGGTCCGAGAACAGCCGCGAGACGACCACGACCGCCGGGCGGACGTTCGTCCGCAGGTAGGCCGACGCCTTGTCCTCGGCCTCGTTGCCGAACTCGTAGGTCCGCTCCGGTTCCATTCCGTCGAACGCGATGGTCAGCTTCACCTTGGCCGTCGGGCCGACGCCGTACTTCGCCAACTCGGCCTCTGCCGGGTTCTCGGCCGCCACCCGCGACGGGGTCATGATCGCCACCATGCCGACGAACTCGCCGACCTTCCCGGCGTCCGCGACCTGGCCCTTCAACCGGTCCGGGGCGGCGAACTTCCACGAGTCCGGCGTCCCCTTGCCGTCGCTTTCCACGATGAATGTCTCGCCGCCGCGGACCAGCGTGAGCTTCTTCGCGGGCACGTTCGGGAACGGCTTCAGCTTCGGGTCGAGGTACGCCAGCCGGTCCTTCGTCACGACCGGCAGCACGGCCTCCGGCAGCTTCATGTCCGTGCGGATGCCGTCGGCCGTGATGCGGCGGACGAATACGAAGTCGGCCTCCTTCTTGCCGAAGATGACCGTCAGCGACGGCTTGCCGTCGCCCTTCAGTTTCGGTTCGGCCGGCGGCTTCGTCGGGTCGGCGGACGGTGCGGGCTTCTCCGTCCCCTCGTACCAGAACCGGAGTTCAGCCTTCCGCTCCGCGTCGGCGAACACCGCGTCGTAGGGGGCCGGCAGCACCTCCTTCGCGATCCGCGGCTTCGCCAGCGCCGTCAGCAACTCCTGCACGGCGTTGCCCGCGAACTGCGGGTCGGTCGGGCCGCCGTAGAGCGCCCACCGCGACTCGGCCGCCGTCGGCACGCGGCGGAGCTTCGTCGTCGCCGGACCCTGGACGATGTCGATCGCGTCGATGGTCAGCTGCTTCGTGTCCGGGATCAACGTCCGGTCGCGGAGGTCACTGGGGTCGAGGGCCACCTTCGCCAGCGCCGCCACCCGTTCCGGCACGGCCGACACCTTCACGACGCTCGTGTCGTTCGCCAGCTTGCAGTAGAACTTGTCCGTCTTGTCATCGACCCGCCGGCCGACGAACAGCACGTCCGCCGGGCCGTCCTTCGGCTTCACCTCGATCCGCAGCACGTCCTTGTCCGTCGGGGCGAGGCCGTACTTGTCGAGCGATTCCGGCTTCTCGATGTAGTCGTCGGCGCTTTGCGCCTGAAGCGCCGTGAGCGCGTTGACGAGCGGCCGGACGCCGGTGAAGACGCCGGGCGGGGCCTGCGGGTCGCCGGCGAGGTCGGCGAGGCCGTACCCGGCGGGGGCCGCGAACGTCCAGTCGCCGGTGCCGGGGTTGCGGACGAGTTTCGTCTCCTTGCCGGCCTTCGCGAGCGCGATCGACTCGGTTTCGGTCAGCAGGTCGTTCTCGCCGCGGAAGAACGCCCGCTGGCGGTAGTCGGCCAGCCACTTCGCGAGCTGCCACGACTTGCCGTCGGCCGTGCCGGGGCGGAACAGGCCGTCGATGTCCGACCGCAGCACCGCGACCGGGACGGTCCGCGCGTCGGTCGAGACGAACGTGACCGGGTTGCGGCCGATCGTCGTGTCGCCGACGTTGAGCGTCGCCGCCTTCGACCCGCTCTTGAGCGTCACCTTCAGGCCGGGCTTGTCCAAGCCGTGGACCGTCTTGTTCTCGGTCACTTCCTTCGACGCCGTCGGCTTCAGCGCCAGTAGGTCGGCGACGAGCTTCTTGACGGCGAACTTGTCGGCCTTGCCGCGGCCGGGTTCGGTGATGAGCCAGTCGTCCTTGCCGGACCGGGTGAACACGATCTTCTCCTCGGCCGGCTCGGACCGGACGAGTTCCACCGTGTCCACGTCCGCCTCCTTCACGTTGGCGAGCGGGACGAGCAGCACCTGGCCGAGCGGCGGGTCGTCGTTCATCAGCGACGACACGAGCAGCCCGCCGACCAGGAGGAAGAGCACGGCCAGGAGAATCCACGCCAGTTTGAAGTTCATCGCGAAACCCGAAAGGGGGCCAGGACGGTCGGTCACTTCCGGCGGACGACCCAGACGCCGGCCCCGAACCCGATGATCGTCAGCGCGGCGAGCACGACCGGCAGGACGAGCAGCCGCATGGCGTCCATGCTCGGGTTCGCCTTGTACGTGCCGTAGGGCTTGTTCACCACGTCCACGGTCGGCCGGTCGCGGAGCCAGTCGATGGCGGTCGAGATCATGGCGTGGCCGATGTTCGCGTCCGGGGAGGCGGCGAACTGGGCGGCGACCTCGTCGGTGAAGTAGAACACGGTCCCGAACACGACGACCCGACCCACGCCGCCCTCGGTCGCGACGGCCGCCACCGGCCGGCGGGTCGCGCTGATCTTCTTCTTGATCTGCACCTCTTCGGATTCGAGGAGCGCGTCCAACTCCTTGTTCGGGTCGGCCGGGCGGACCGGTTCCAACCAACTCGGCATCCGGTTGCCGCCGATCGTCGTGATGAGCGGGTACGTCTCGATGGTCGCGGTCGGCTCGGCCGGCGGCGTGAGTTCGAGCGGCCGGGCCGGGCCGACGGGGAACATCCGGCCGGGCGGCGGCAGGACGCCGGCGATCGGGTTGTTGGCCGAGACCGCCCGCAGGTCGGTCGTGCAGATGATGTTGTCCGGTCCGGTCCGCTGCGTCGGGACGTTCATCAGGAACGCCTTGACTAGCTTGATGTTGAACCCGGCCAGCACGTCTTCCAGCCCGGTGTCCTGCACGCCGTCGTTCTTCACGGTCGTGGTCGGCCCGGCGATGACGATCAGCTTGCCCTTCTTCCCGTTCGCCTGCGGTTCCGAGACGTACTTCTTCAACTCGGCCGCGAACGCCGTGGCGATGGTCTGCTTCGGGTCGGCGACGATCACGACCGTCGCGTCGGCCGGGACCTTCGGGGCTTCCTTCGCGAATGGGAGCGGCTTTACTTCAAAGTTCAGCTTCTCCAGGTAGCCCTTCAACTCGACGGCCGACTGGTCGCGGCCAAGGGCGTCCGGGCCGGGCGTGATGTTCAACTCGCCGCTGCCCTGGGTGAAGTAGACGACCGGCTTCGACTTGTTCTCGGCGAGGAACAGCAGCTCGCGGACGAGGACCTTCTCGCCCTCGAAGAACTGCCCGCTCGGCCGGCCGGTCCGCGGGTCGCGGTCCACGCGGACGATGTCCTCGTGCTTGACCGTCGAGTACCGCTTCTCGTCGTCGCCGAGGGCCAGGATGAGCGCCGTCTCGTTGAGGTTCGCCTGCGGGAACTTGGTGCGGAGTTGCTGGGATTCTTTCGTGGGCGGGTTGATGCCGTAGTTGCGGACGACGAACGCGGCTGGGTTCAGGTCCTGGAGGTTGGCGAGCATCACCTTGAGCTCGTCGTGCCCGCGGACGCCCTCTTCGAGGAACGAGTAGACCGTCACCTTCTGGTCGAGCGTGCCGATGAACTGCTCGGTGGACGGGCTGAGCGTGTAGAACCCGGTCCCGGTCGTGTCGAGACGGTTCGGCAGCTTCGTGCCGAAGAAGATGTTGACGACGGCGAGCGCGACGAACAGCAACAGGCCGGTGACGAGCAGGTTCGTGGCGTACACCAGCCGCCGGGCCGTCTGGCTGTGCCGCTCCTCCGGGCGGGTGAGCTGGGCCGCGAAGAACGCCAGCGCCCCGCCGACGATGAACACGAGGACCGGGACGAGGACCTTCCACAGGTCCTTCCCCTCCCGCGTGTCGAGCCACTTACTCAGCACGTCGTACTGGTCGATGACGAACCACAACCCGCCGAGCATGAGCAGCAGGCCGCTGCCGACGCCGGCGAGCAGCACGGCGACGCGGGACGCGGTCCGCCGCTCGTCCGCGGGCCGGCCCGGCGTCTGGTAGAACGCCCACAGCGCCCCGGCGAGGCAGCCGAGGCCGCCGACCGCGCCGAAGGCCAGCAGCACGAAGTGGTTCGTCCGGTTCGGGTCCGGCAATTTCTCGGCCGCTTCCAGCGGCTTCTCGGTGTTCTCGCCCTCCGGCTTCTCCTCCACCTTCTTCTCGACCGGCCGGTTCTGGTACACCTTGTACCCGCCGTAGGCGACCGGGACCGCCCAGAGGGCGGCCAAGATTAGCAGCAGGCGGCCGAGGTTGGACGGCGCGGCCAACAGCCATTTCGTGAGCGGGTCCAGCGGCCCGGTTTCGGTCGGTTGCATGGTGCGAATCACCTTCACGAGCGCGGTCGGACGGTTACAGCCACTTCCGGGCCTCGATCGACTTGAGCGTCAGGTACACCCAGAACACGGCCAGCGAAGCCTGGATGAGCAGGTCGCGGACCGGCAGTTGGCCGGACAAGGACCCGACCCACAGCCGCCAGTACGAGGCGTGCGCCAGCGCGCCGAGGATGTCCCGCACGACCTTCGGGAAGTAGTCCACCCGGCCGAGCCAGTTCAGCACGAACAGGGTGAGCACGCCCACGAACGTCAGCACGGCCGCGATCACCTGGTTGCGGGTCAGGCTGGAGAAGAACAGCCCCATGCCGACCATCGCCAGTCCGCTCACGCCGATGGCGATGTACAGGCTGAGCAGCGGCCGGTAGTCGAACGGCTGGCCCCCCTCGAACCGCAGGGCGATGAGGTACAGGCCGAGCGGGACCCAGCAGAACATGAAGAACAGCCAGCACGCGAACAGCTTGCTCAGCACGATCGTCAACTCGTTGACCGGGGCGGTGAGCAGCACCTCGATGGTGCCGGTCCGCTTCTCCTCGCTGAACAGCCGCATCGTCAGGGCCGGGACGAGCAGCAGCACGACGAGCGGGCCGACCAGCGAGCCGGGGTAGTACTCGGACAGGATCGGCTCCGCGATCGGCGGCGACTCGCCGAGCGGCCCGGCGGCGCGGGCGATGTTGAACACCACGAACAGCAGGTAGCCGATCCACGTCAGGAGCGACATGCCGAGCAGCACGATGTACGCGATGGGCGAGTAAAAGTAACTGGACAGCTCGCGGCGGGTCATCGTGACGAACGGGCTGTCCGACACGATGCCGAGGGACACGGCGAGGTACACGACGCCGAGGCCGCCGAGGAGCAGGCCGCTCGGCACGAGGAACGGCTTCGGGGCGGGCAGGGCGAACGTCGCGACGGCGGAGATCGCGAACACGCCGGCGAACCCGACGCCGATCACGGCGAGGCCGCCGCGGAGCCACGCCGGGAGGTTTTTGTTCAGCCCGGCCCAGGCCGCGAACCCGAGGAACGCCAGCACGATCGCGGCGCGGGCCAGCACCTTCCAGGTGTCGAACGCTTGGTACGCATTCTTCAGCGCCGGCGGGCCTTCGTACAGCAGCGTCGGGACGGCGGACCGGCCGAAGGCGTACAGGAGGGCCGCCCCGCCGAGTAGGCCGAGCAGCGACGCGACGAGGTGGCCGGGGCCGTCGGTCGTGTCCACCCGGCTGAGGAACGCGCTGACGAACCCGAGGCCGAGGATGCCGAGGAGGACGCCGGGGCCGACGATCGTGTCCGGGTTCGCGACGGCCAGCGCCACGCTGCCGAGGCAGAGGATCGCGCCGACGGCGAGCGTCAGCGTCAGCCCGTACCGGAGGAACTTCGCGTCCGTCTCGTGCCGCAGCGGGGTAACGAGGAAGACGAGGCCGAGGAACCCGAACAGCGGCGACCACGGCAAGAAGTGGTAGCCGAGTTCTTTCTTTGGCTCGCTGCTGTTCAGGAACGGGCCGGGGACGACCGCGGCGGCGACGGCGAGGACGAGCAGGCCGGCGGCGAAGTACATGTACGCCCGGCGGATCTCGACGGACGTGTCCCGCAGGGCGTGGTAGAACATCGCGACGAGGCCGGCCGCGGTCATCAGATACGCCCACGACACGGGGATGATCCGCGGCGCGGAAATGCTGGCGACGACGACGATCACGCCGAGCGCGGCCAGCCCCATGCCGGTCAACCCGACGAGTTGCGTCCCGGCCAACTCGTCGGTCCGCACTTCGGACGGGGCCTCTTCCAACGACCGCTCGCTCATGGATGCCTCAATCTCGGTGGGCCGGGTCAGTCGCCGCGAAGGGTGGACCGCATGTAGATGTCTTCGAGCTTCTCCCGCCGCAGCTCCAGCCGGCGGACCGGGTGGCCCTTCTCGTGCAGCCGGGCGGCGACCTTCTCCCGAACGTCGTGCCCCGGCTCGGCGTGGACCTCGACCGCCGCGAACCCGTCGGCCGGGGCGTCCGGCGGGATCGGCTTCGCCTCCAACACGCCCTTCACGCCGAGGACGAGCGGCTCGATCTGCTCGGCCGTGCCGCGGGCCTCGACGATGACCGTCGGCACGCTCGCGGCGATCTCGGACAGCTTGCCGTCGAACTTGATCCGCCCGCGGTGGATGATGATGACGCGGTCGCACACCTTCTCCACGTCCGGCAGGTGGTGGCTGCTGAACAGGACCGTGTGCTGGCCGCCGAGTTCCTTCACCGCCTTGAGCGTCTCCTCCTGCTGCACCGGGTCGAGTCCGGACAGCGGCTCATCAAGGATGAGTACCGGCGGGTCGGCGAGGAGCGTGTCGGCGAGGCCGACCCGCTGGCGGTAGCCCTTCGACAGCGTGCCGAGCAGCCGGCGGCGGACCTCGCGGATGCGGCAACGTTCCAGGCTGTACTCGATCCGCTTCGTGCGGACGGCCCGGTCAACGCCTTTGAGCTTGGCGCGGTATTGCAGGTACTCTTCGACCCGCATCTCGGTGTAGAGGGGGACGCTTTCCGGGAGGTAGCCGAGGTTCTTCCGCACGTCGTCGGACTGGTACATCACATCGAACCCGGCGACGCGGGCGAACCCGGAGCTGGCCGGGAGGTACGTGGTGAGAACCCGCATGGTGGTGGACTTGCCGGCCCCGTTGTTGCCGAGAAACCCGACGAGTTCGCCGCGGCCGACCTCGAAGTTGATGCGGTCCACCGCGACGACCGGGCCGTAATGCTTGGTGAGGTTTTGAACCTGGATCGCCGGCTGCGTCATGGAGGCAAGCTCGCGTCGGCCCTGGGAGGGTCTTGGTGCGAAACTATGTTAGGGCCGACGCGGGGGGCGACAAGCGGGCGAAGGGAGTTGGCGGCGAAGGCGCATCGCCGGTACGGTGAAGTACATTCTGTTCACGGGATGCGTGACGATGACACAGAAAGACGCCCTACGTGCTCAACTCAAACTGATGCGTCGGATGGTTACGTTTGAACGATTCGCGGTCGAATTGGAAAGCGGGGATCGTGTAACGGTCGAAAGCGCGGAGAAGATCGCGTTCGACCCGGTGGAGGGCGGGATCGACACCGTCGTCATCATCGCGAATCGGCAAACACACCTGACAAGTCTGAAAGAGATTACCCACGTTCGGTCTTTGGCCTGAAAGGCCAGGACATGTTAGCCCAGGGCAAGGAGCGGAGCGACGCCGCCCTGGGTAGACGCCCCACCCCACGCAACAAGCCCTGAAAGGGCGACAGAGTCTGTCGCCCTTTCAGGGCTTGTCCCGATTATGGGTTGCGGTCCGACCCAGGGCGGCGTCGCTCCGCTCCTTGCCCTGGGCTATATTCTCACGCCCCTTCGGGGCTAAGAACCGAGACCGCGCTTACGCCGTCGCCACGACCTGCGTCACCTTCTGCACGGCCGTCAACAGGTGCTCCGCCAGGAACGGCTTCCGCACGAACCGCATCCCCGGTTCCAACTCCTGCCCGGTCGTCGGGTAGCCGGACACGAACACGACCGGCAGCCCCGGCCGCGTACACCGCATCCGCTCCGCCAGCCGCCGGCCGGTCAGCCCCGGCATCACCACGTCCGTCACCAACAGGTCGATCGGCTCCTGCACCACGCGGGCCAGCTTCGCCGCGTCGTCCCCGGTCCGGGCCTCGATCACGTTGTACCCGACCGACTCCAGCGCCGCCTTCGCCAGCCCCCGCAAAGCGTCGTCGTCCTCCACCAACAGCGCCGTCTCGCCGTCGTGCGACGCGGGCAAGTCCACGAACGGGTCGGGGTCGTCGGCCGTCTCCTGCGCGGCGGGGAAGTAGACGCGGAACACCGTGCCCGTGTCCGGCTTCGAGTCCACCTCGATGTGCCCGTGGCAGCCGTTCACGATGTCCCGGATCGTGGCGAGGCCGAGGCCGGTCCCGACCGTGCCCTTCGTCGTGAAGAACGGGTCGAACACGCGGGCCAGCGTCGGGTCGTCGATCCCCGTGCCGTTGTCCGCGACGGACAGGCAGACGTACCGGCCGCACAGCCGGTCGGCCGGCCACCCCGGCTGGCCGGGCCGGACGGTCGCCACGGACGTGCGGACGCCGAGGACGCCGCCGCGGGGCATCGCGTCGCGGGCGTTCGCCACCAGGTTCAGAACGACCTGCTCGATCTGGCCGCGGTCGGCCCACACGTTCGGCACGTCCACCTCCGGCGTCAGCACGCACTCGACCCGCGACCCGGCGCTCGCGCGGATGAGCGGGGCGAGGTCGGCGAGGAGCGTGCCGAGGTCGAACGCCGTCGGCCGCGGGTCGTCCGGCTTCGCGAAGTTCAGCGCCCGGTGCGTGAGGGCGCTCGCGTGCCGGACGGCGGCCCGGATCACGTCGGAGTACTGCCGGCCGAACGTCTTCGGCGGCAGCCACTCGTGCAGCAGGTCGGCGTACCCGCCGACGACGGCGAGCAGGTTGTTCAAGTCGTGGACGACGTTCGCCGCCACCCGGCCGAGAGCTTCGAGCTGCCGGGCGTGGTCCGGCCGCTTCGGCGGCTCCTCGACCGGCACGGCCATCGGGATTTCGCCCGGCGTCGTCTGGTAGACGCTCACGACGTTCCCGCCCGCGTCCGGCGACATCGACACGAGGACGGGGACCGCCTTGCCGTCCCGGTCCCGCCGCTCGGTGACGGCGTCGCGGACGGGGACGCCCTGGGTCGCCTGCGTGACGTGCCGGGCGTGCTCGGAGAACCGGTCCGCCGGTAGGAACGCCGGCGGCCGGCCGACGACTTCCGCCGAGGTCCAGCCGAACGTCTCGGCCGCGGCGTCCGACCAGAAGATGACGTGCCCCTGCGGGTTCAGTACGACGACCGGGTGCGGGATCGCGGCCATCACGTCCGCGAGCAAGAACCGATCCGGGCACTCGGGGATGATGTACCGCTCGGTCGGCTGCTCCTCGGCCCGCTTCCGGCGGTCGGACATCGGCACGGTGTCGGACAGCCGGCCGATGAGCGTCGAGGCTTCGGCGAGCGGCGACTCGTGGGCGGACAGCCGGGCCGAGATGTCGGCCAGGCGTTGGCGGATCGGCGAGTAGTCGCGGGCGGTGGGCGTGGGCAAGGCAATCTCCCGCGGGGAGTTGAACCGCCGCGGCCGGCGTGTTACGCTGGCCGCGGTCCGGTCCTCCCCGCCGTACTGTCACGAGAGGTCGTTCATGCGCTTCGTCCTGATGAGTTCGTTCCTGTTCGCGGCCGCCCCGGTCCTCGCGGCCGACGCCTACAAGCTCCCGCCGGAGGCGACGCCGAAGGCCGACGTGCCGAAGGGCAAGGTCGAGAAGCTGTCGTGGACCAGCAAGGTCTTCGACGGCACGACCCGCGACTACTGGGTGTACGTCCCGGCCCAGTACAAATCCGACGGCCCGCCGGCGTGCGTCATGGTCTTCCAGGACGGCGGCAACTACCAGAACCCGACCGGCCAGTTCCGCAGCACGGTCGTGATGGACAACCTCATCCACGCCGGCGAGATGCCGGTGACGGTGGGCGTCTTCATCAACCCCGGCACGTTCGGCAAGCGGTCGAACCGGAGCTTCGAGTACGACACCCTGTCACCGCAATATGCGACGTTCCTGGAGAAAGAAATTCTGCCGGAGGTGCAGAAGGGGGTGAAACTGCGGTCGGATGCTGCGGGTCGCGCCATCTGCGGGATCAGTTCCGGCGGCATCTGCGCGTTCACGGCCGCGTGGGAGCGGCCGGACCTGTTCAGCAAGGTACTCTCGCACGTCGGCAGCTTCACGAACATCCGGCACGGCGACCAGTACCCCGGCCTGATCCGCAAGACCGAGCGGAAGCCGATCCGCGTGTACCTGCAGGACGGGTCGGGCGACCTGGACAACCTGCACGGGAGTTGGCCGCTGGCGAACCTGGCGATGGCCGCCAGCCTGCGGTACATGGACTACGACTACAAGTTCGTGTACGGCGACGGCGGGCACAACGGGAAGCACGGCGGCGCGCTCATGGCCGACTCCCTCCGCTGGCTGTGGCGGGACTGGAAGAAGGAGACGAAATGACCCGCGCGTTCGCGATCGTGCTGCTGCTCTCGGCGTCCGCGTCGGCCCAGGACATGCCGCTGCGGGACTGGACGAAGGGCGGCGAGGGTTGGGCGAAAGCCGACGGCGCGAGGCCGTCGGCGAAGCCCGCCATCGACGGCGCGACGGCGACGGTCGTGACGCCGGACGGCGGCACGATGTACGCCGGGTTCGCCGACAAGCGGTACCTGTGGGCGTACCCGATGACGGCCGGCAAGCCCGGCGTCGGCCAGCCCTACGCTTCTTTGCGCTGCCCGATCGGCAAGGACACGACGACGAGCGTGACGAGCCTAACGGTGGACCCGGCGGGCCGAATCTACGCGGCGACGCCGCAGGGCGTGCAGGTGTTCGACCCGACCGGCCGCCTGTCCGGCGTGCTCCTGGCCCCGGCGAAGGGGGAACTGTCGGCGCTGAGCTGGGAAAAGGATTCGCTGGTGGCCTGGGTCGGCGACCAGAAGTATTCGCGAAAAATGAACGCGGGCGGCAAGCAGTGAGGGCTGAAAGCCCGCGGACGAACGTCCGCGGGAAGTCACGCGAAGAAGTCCGCCACCCGGCAGCTGAACGCCGGCAGTACGTCGCCGCCGTCGATGGTGTCGGCCTCGTCTAACTCGACGCCCCGCATCGTGCCGGCGTAAACCATGACCGTGCGGGTTTCCGGATCGACGACCCACACGAGGCGGACGCCGGTGGAAATGTACTCCCGGACCTTCTCCCGAACGGCGGTGCGGCGGTCGTCCGGCGAGAGAACTTCGACGGCGAGGTCCGGCGGAATCTCAAAGTAATCTTCGGGTTCGGCCGGTTGACGGGCGATGCTCCAGAACGCCACGTCCGGGGCGCGCATGGTGTCGGGGTCGCGTTCCAGCCGGACCCCGGTGTCGTTCGACGCGACCCACCCCAGCCGCCGCTCGTCCACGAAGTTCCCGACCTTCCGGTCGATCCGCGAGCAAACGATCCCGTGTCGGCCTTTCGCGGGAGGCATGGTGACGATCTTCCCTTTCACGAGTTCGTGCCGCGACCCGTCCGCCGGGTTCGGCAACTTTACGAACTCCGCCGCCGTAATCAGCTTGGTGGCCACCGCTGACATGTCGCAACCTCTCGGGGTTGTGGTTATCATAGCGTCCACCGACCCGACCTTCCTACCCGAATCGGAACCCTCCCCATGCGCTGGTTGCCGCTTCTCCTCCTGCTCGGCCCGACGCTCCGCGCCGCGGACAAGCCGATCCCCACGGCCGACGCCGCCGCGAAGATGACGGCCCCGCCGGGGTTCAACGTCACGCTGTTCGCCGGCGAGCCGGACATCGTGCAGCCGATCGCGTTCACGTTCGACGACCGCGGCCGGATGTGGGTCGTCGAGTGCCTCAGCTACCCGAAGTGGCGGGCCGACGGCAAAGGCAACGACCGCGTCACGATCCTCGAAGACACCGACGGCGACGGCAAGCACGACAAAAAGACCGTCGTGATCGATAACGGCTGCAACCTCTCCGGCATCGAACTCGGCTTCGGCGGCGTCTACCTCTGCTCCACGCCGAACCTGATCTTCGTCCCCATCAAGGACGACAAGCCGGCCGGCGAGCCGCAAGTCCTGCTCGACGGGTGGAACCTGAAGGAGGCGAAGCACAACGTCTTCAACGGCCTCATCTGGGGGCCGGACGGGTGGCTGTACGGGTGCAACGGCATCCAAACGAAGTCGTGGGTCGGTGCGCCGGGCACGCCGCAGGACAAGCGGACGTACATGGACTGCGGCGTCTGGCGGTTCCACCCGACGAAGAAGACGTTCGAGGTCGTCGCGACCGGGACGACGAACCCGTGGGGCCTCGACTTCGACGAGTACGGCGAGATGTTCATCACGAACTGCGTCATCGACCACCTGTTCCACGTCGTCCCCGGCGGGCGGTATCAACGGATGTACGGCCAGGACTCGAACCCTTACGCCTTCGGCCTCATGAGCAGCGCGGTGGACTACAAGCACTGGGCCGGCGGGCACTGGACCGAGAGCCGGGCGGACAAGAAGACCGGGGCGCTGCAGAAGACGCACGACGACGCCGGCGGCGGCCACGCGCACAGCGGGGCGGCTATCTACCTCGGCGACAACTTCCCGAAGGAGTACCGGAATACGCTGTTCACCTGCAACATCCACGGCAGCCGCCTGAACAACGACGGCCTGGAGCGGACGCCGAGCGGCATGAAGGGGGTGCGGCGGCCGGACTTCCTGTTCGCGAACGACCCGTGGTTCCGCGGCATCTGCGTGAAGCAGGGGCCGGAGGGGGCGCTGTACGTCAGCGACTGGTGCGACACCGGCGAGTGCCACAACTACGACGTGGCCGACACGACCAACGGCCGCATCTACCGCGTGGCGTACGGCACACCGAAGAAGTACACCGAAGATGTATCCAAGTGGTCGGACCGATCACTGTTTCATCGCGCGGGTGGCAACGGGAACGTCTGGGAGTTTCGCCATGCTTTGCGAATCCTGCACGAGCGGGCGTCCGCAGGAATTCTGAATGCCGAAGTCCTCGATGACATTCGGAAGGAAACTCAAGGCATGCTTACCCACAAGGACCGGCCTTTTGACCCCGAAATGTTAGACCTCTTGTGGTGCAAGCACGTTGTACTTGGAGCGAAGGCGGAACTGCTGCCATACCTCGCAGTCCACAATGAACACGTTCGTCATTGGGCAATCCGCCTGAGTGTGGACGACATCGCATCGCTCAACTCCAACTCGAAGTTTGCCGACGTGCTAGTTGCGCACGCCGAAAAAGAGAAGTCGCCGTTCGTCCGCTCTACGCTCGCGTACGCGATGAGCCGACTGGCAGACGCGGATGCATTCAAAATTGCCACCAAACTATTCAGCCACACGGCCGACAACGCCGACGACAAGCTGACGCAGCTCTACTGGCTCGGCGTCCAGCCCGCCGTTCTTGCGAATCCGGCCGAGGCGTTGAAGCTCGTCAACACCATCGCGATCCGCAGAGTTCGCACGAACATCGTCCGGCTCGCGTTGTCGCTGCCAAACGCTGACGCCACGAAGCCGCTCGACGCAGTGTTCCCGGTTCTGACGGCGGCCGCGAACGACGAGACACGGCGGGACATCCTCCTCGGCATTCAACAAGCGTTCGAGGACCGCAAAGCCGTGAAGCCGCCGGAAAGCTGGAAGCCGATCTACGACACGCTCATGGCGAACAAGACCGAGGTAATCGTCGATCTGGCGAACGACCTCGCGCTGAAGTTCGGCGACGAACGGGCCGTCGCGATGCTCGCGTTCGCCGCGGCGAACGACAAACTCCCGGCCACCACCCGTGTGCGGGCCATCGAGAAATTGCTGCCCGCGAAGCCGTCGGGGTTCGCCGAGAGTTTGCAGAAGTGGCTGGGCGACCCCGCCGTCCGCGGCGCGGCGATCCGCGGGCTGTCCCGGTACGCCGACGCCACGATCCCGGCGAAGATTCTGGCCCTATATCCTTCCCTGCCCGCCGACGAGAAAGCCGACGCAATCCTGACACTCGCGGCGCGGCCGACGTTCGCCCTCGCACTGCTCGATGCCGTCGAGAAGGGCACGGTCCCGAAGGCGGACATCACCGCGTTCGCCGCCCGGCAGATCACGGCCCTCAACAACAAGGACGTGACGGCGAAGCTCACTGCCGTCTGGGGCACGGTGAAGGCCGCCACCGCCACGCGGGTCGAGCAGACGAAGAAGCTGAAGACGCTGTTGACGCCGGACTACCTGACGGCCGCGAACGCCGAGAAGGGCAAGGCCCTCTACACCCGGAGCTGCGCCGCGTGCCACAAGCTATTCGGCGAAGGCGGCGACGTGGGGCCGGAACTGACCGGCAGCCAGCGGGCGAGCCTCGACTACCTGCTGGAGAACGTCCTCGACCCGAACGCGGTCGTACCGTTCGACTACAAGATGGTGCAGTTCAACCTGCTCGACGGCCGCGTCGTGACCGGCCTCGTCAAGAAAGAGACGGCCCAGGCCGTGACCGTGCGGACGGCGAACGAGCAGATCGTCATCCAGAAGGACGACATCGAGAAGCGCACGCCGACGAACAACTCCGTCATGCCCGAGGGGTTGCTCGACGCGCTCAAGGACGACGAGGTCCGCGACCTCATCGGGTATCTTCAGAAGAAAAATTAGCCACAGAGGAACACAGATGAAAACAGATCAGCAGAAAATCATTTCATGGCGCGCCTCCGACGACGCAGGCCCGAGAAGTGCGCTCCGGTCTTTGAAATCTCTTGGGTTTTTTCTGATCTGTTTTCATCTGTGTTCGTCTGTGGCTAATTCCCAACCTCGGCCGCGGCCGGTGACGGTCGCGAATAACGGGATCGTCGCGACGAGCCACCCGCTCGCGGCTCAGGTCGGGCTGGACGTGCTGAAGAACGGCGGGAACGCCGTGGACGCGGCCATCGCCACGAGCGCCGCGATGGGCCTCATGGAGCCGATGTCCTGCGGCATCGGCGGCGACCTGTTCGCCATCGTCTGGGACGCGAAGACGCAGAAGCTGTACGGGCTGAACGCCAACGGCCGCGCCCCGCTGAAGGCGACGCGGCAATTGTTCAAGGACAAGGGGCTGGATGAAATCCCGATCACCGGCCCGCTGTCGTGGTCCGTGCCGGGGTGCGTGGACGGGTGGGATCAGCTTCAAAAGAAGTTCGGCACGAAGAACCTGTCCGAACTGCTCGCCCCGAGCGTCCGGTACGCGAAGGAGGGCGTCGCGGTCCCCGAGGTCATCGGCGGATACTGGCGGAACGCGGACCGCAACGCCGAGCTGCGGGCCGTGTACGCCCCCGGCGGGCGGTCGCCGCGGATGGGCGACGTGTTCAAGAACCCGGCCCTCGCGAGGACGTACCAGCTCGTCGCCGACGGCGGGCGGGACGCCTTCTACAAGGGGCCGGTCGCCGAGGCGCTCGTCAAGTTCTCGGACGCGAAGGGCGGGTTGTTCCAGTTGAAGGACTTCGCCGGGCACACGTCCGAGTGGGTCGAGCCGGTCAGCACCAATTATCGCGGGTACGACGTGTGGGAACTGCCGCCGCCGGGACAGGGGATCGCGGCGCTGCAGATGCTCAACCTGCTGGAGCCACACGACCTCGCGAAGCTCGGGCCGAAGTCGCCGGAGTTCTGGCACTTGATGGTCGAGGCGAAGAAGCTGGCCTATGCAGACCGGGCGAAGTTCTACACCGACCCGCTATTCGGCAAGGTCCCGGTGAAGCACCTCATCTCGAAGGAGTACGCGAAGGAGCGGGCGCGGCTGTTCGACCCGCTGAAGGCGCTGACCGAGGTTCCGGCCGGCGACGCAAAGCTCGGGCTGGCCGACACGATCTTCCTGTGCGTCGTGGACAAGGACCGCAACTGCGTGTCGCTCATTCAGAGTAACTACTTCGGGTTCGGGTCCGGCCTCGCCCCGGCCGACCTGGGGTTCACGATCCAGAACCGCGGCACGCTTTTCGCGCTGGACGAGGCGCACGCCAACCGGCTGGAGCCGGGCAAGCGGCCGTTCCACACGATCATCCCGGCGCTGGTGACGAAGGGCGGCAAGCCGTGGCTGACCTACGGCGTCATGGGCGGCGACATGCAGCCGCAGGGCCACGTCCAGGTGCTGGTGAACATGCTCGACTTCGGCATGAACGTCCAACAGGCCGGCGAGGCGGCGCGGATCGAGCACGTCGGGTCGGCGACGCCGACCGGCAAGCCGGGGTCGCCGGACGGCGGGACGCTGAAGGTCGAGGTCGGGATTCCCGACGCCGTCGTGGACGGCCTGCGGAAGCGCGGCCACGTCGTCGAGCGGGTCCGCACCAACGGCGGCGGGTTCCAGGGCATCGTCATCGACCCGGCGACCGGCGTGCTGCACGGCGGCACCGAGGTCCGCAAGGACGGGATGGCCGTGGGGTATTGACAAACCAGACTTCCGAAGTCCGGCTTCGACTTCGGAAGTCGAGCCGGCAACGACACCCGGCGAATGGTATGGCGATTTCGTAGGTGTGGGCAATGCCCACCTTACGTTACCTCACATTCGCTCGTCGCGCGGGATCGACTTCCGAAGTCGAAACCGGACTTCGGAAGTCGGGGTACTTCCCACGGACGGTCGCGTCGCCCAAATAATTCGCCCGACCCGGCGAACAACCCGTGACCGCCCCACATCCACACGGGAGTCCTTCATGACCGGTTTCGTCACCACCCTTACCGTGGCCCTGGCGCTGTCGTCGGGCCAGGCGGACGGCGTCGCGCTCCGCTGGAAGCTCAAGGAGGGCGACACGTTCTACGTCAAGCAGACCGACACGATGGAGCAAACCGTCGGCGTCCTCGGCCAGAACCAGGAGCAGAAGACCGACTCCACCACCGTCAGCCGGTTCAAGGTGACGAAGGCCGACGCCGCCGGGTACACGCTGGAACAGACGATCCTCGACTCGGTCACGGAAACGAACGTCATCCCCGGCGGCCTCGGCGACTTCGACAAGAAGATCAAGGGGACGACGTTCACCGTCACCCTGGACAAGGACTTCAAGGCGACGAAGATCGACGGCGTGTCGGCCGCGTTCGACAAGGTCGTGCAGGACAACCCGGCCGTCAAGCCGATCGTCGCGTCCATCTTGCACGACGAGACGGTCAAGAAGGCCGTGCAGGACCTGTTCCGCGTCGGCCCGGACAAGGCGGTGAAGGTCGGCGACGCCTGGAAAGTGGACGAGGTCGCGCCGCTCGGCGCGAGCGGGGAGCTGGCGACGGAGCTGGCGTTCAAGCTCGCGACGGCGAAGGACGGCGTGGCGGAAGTCGCGTACACCGGCACGGCGAAGTTCTCGCCGCCGAAGGAGCCGTCCCCGGACGTGCCGTTCACGATCACCAAGGCCGACTTCAAGTCCGACAAGTTCACCGGCACGATCAAGTTCGACACGAAGGCCGCCCGCATGACGGCGTCCGAGAGCACGATGACGCTCGCCGGGACGATGACGCTGAAGGTCGGCGAGATGGAGCTGGCGGCCGACATCAAGTCGAAGGCCACGTCGAAGACCGAAATCCTCGACAAGAACCCGGTCGTGAACTGACGGCCAACCCGTGGAACCCGGAGCGGGAGCGACGGGGTGTCGAACCACTCGACACCCCGTCGCTCCCGCTCCGGGTTCCACGTCTATCCTTGCCTTCCCCCCGGCCGCGGGTAGGTTCACCTTTGGTACTTCCCCATCGTTTCGGGAGCACGTCATGACCGGTTTCGTGGCCACCCTCGCCCTCGCCCTCGTCGCGTCGCCGGGGCAGGCGGACGGCGTCTCGCTCAAGTGGACGCTCAAGGCGGGCGACACGTTCTACGCCAAGACGACGACGAACCTGGAACAAACCATCGTCGCCATGGGCAACAACATCGACCAGAAGCAGGACCAAACCACCGTCCACCGGTACAAGGTCCTCGCGGCCGACAAGGACGGGTACAAGCTCGAGCAGACGATCCTCCAGGCCGTCACCGAGAGCAACCTCCCCGGCGTGGACTTCGCCGACCTCGGCAAGAAGATGAAGGGGGCCGTGTTCACCATCACCATGAACGACAAGTTCAAGGTGACGAAGATGGAGGGCGTGGCCGACCTCGCCAAGAAGCTCGGCGACGACAACCCGATCCTCAAGCAGGTCCTAGCCGGGATCATGAACGAGGAGGTGCTGAAGCGGACCGTCGAGGACGTGTTCGGCAGCGGCCCGGACAAGCCGGTGAAGGTCGGCGACACGTGGAAGCAGGACGAGACGTTCCCGCTCGGCCCGATCGGCGAGATGGCCGTCAAGATGAGCTACAAGCTGGAGAAGTCGAAGGACGGGGTGGAGGAGATCGCGTTCACCGGCGACGCCAAGTACTCGCCGCCGAAGGAGGCCGCCGAGGGGCTGCCGTTCACGATCAGCAAGGCCGACCTGAAGACGGACAAGTTCGCCGGCACGACGCTGTTCGACAGCAAGGCCGGGCGGACGAAGGAGACGAAGGCGGAGATGAACATGTCCGGCAGCATGACCGTGAAAGTCGGCGAGGCCGAGATCGGTATGGACCTGAAGCAGAAGCTGACGACGAAGACGGAAGTGACGGACAAGAACCCGGTCGTGGACTGACGGCCCGACTTCCGAAGTCCGGCTTCGACTTCGGAAGTCGATAGTCGCGGGGGCGTTCCTCACATCCCGTCGGCGCTGGCCCCGTTCGACTTCCGAAGTTGAAGCCGGACTTCGGAAGTCGGTATTTCCCACGGCCCGTGGCGTCCCGCCGCGGGCCGATTTCCTTTGAGGTTCCCCCATGCTCTCGTTCGACTTCTTCTCGTCGGCCCTGCCGTATGACGAGTTCTTCATGAAATTCGGCAAGCCGACCGACAAGCCGCGGTGGGATAACACCCGCGGCCGCGTCGTGCTCACCGACGATCAGCAGAAACTGCTCCAGCAGTTCAAGCGGAAGATGAATGTTCTCGTCCTGGCCGGCGCGTGGTGCGGCGACTGTGCCGGCCAGTGCCCGGCGTTCGAGCGGTTCGCCGAGGTCGCGCCGGTCCTGAACGTCCGCTACCTCGACCGCGACGCCCACCCGGCGGCCCAGGAAGAGTTGAAGATCAACGGCGGCAACCGCGTCCCGGTGGTCGTGTTCTTCAGCGAGGACGGGCTAGAAATCGGGCGGTACGGCGAACGGACCCTCACAACTTACCGAAAGCTCGCGGGCCAGCTCGGCGGCGAGTCGTGCGGCAGCGGCCTCGTCACCGGCGACACCCTCGCCGGGGTCGTGCAGGACTGGTTGAACGAGTTTGAACGCGCCCAGCACATCCTTCGGTTATCGCCCCGCCTGAGGCGTTTGCACGGGGACTAAACGTGCCATAAGGTAAGGGAGACGCTTTCGGTCGTTTCGAGGCCCAGATGTTCGGCTACCCCTGCCCGTTCTGCACCCAACGCCTGCTGGCCGCGCCGGAACGGGCGGGGCAACGCACGATCTGCCCGAAGTGCCTCAAGCCGATCGTCATCCCGAAGCCGGACGAGGGGAAGAAGCCGGAACCGGTGGCGGTGGCGGCGGTGGCGGCCGAGCCGGACGAAGTGCCGATCAGCATGATGCCGACCGGCCTGGACGATGACGACGAGTACATTTCCCCCGAGCCGAGCGACCCGACGCCGATGCCGGAACCCCGGCCGCCGGCCCGCATCGGGGCCGCGGCCGGGACGGCCGCCGACCCGATCCCGCTCCAACCCGCGGCCGCCGTCCTGGTCCGCGACCCGGAGTCGGTCGCGGACATGGCCGCGCCGGCGGAGACGAAGGACGAAGACCCGCCGCTGACGCCCGGCCCCGTTCCGATCCCGGCCCCGACGCCTTACGTCCCGCCGTCGTTCCCGGACACGTACTTCCCGCCGGTCGCGTACCCGGCCCCCGGGCCGCTCCCGGAGCCGACGAGCTTCCCGGCCCCGGACTACCCGGCCCCCGGCCGCATCACCGGCGACCACCCGGCCGCGGCGCTGCCGCCGCCGGGCGGGCACGCCGCCACGAACGGGCTGATCGTCTTCAACCCGACGGACGTGGAGGCGGCGGACATCGCGGCCGAGTTGACGCAGGCCATCGCCCGGACGATGAAGCCGGCCCCGGAGCCGCCGAGCGACCTGCGGCTGACGACCGGCCTGTGGATCATTCTGACCGCCTGCGGGTTCGCCCTCTGGCTGTTCTGCATGGTGTCCGACATGGAGCCGCTGAAGAACGTCGCGGCCGTCGGCGCGGTCGAGTTGGTCATCGGCTACCTGTGGGTGGCCGTCGCGTTCGGCCAACGGAGCGTCAAGCAGGGGTTCGTCACGCTCTTCCCGCCGGTGTGGGTCTACCGGGCCGCCAACCCGCCCTACGAACCGGGCTACCGGCCGCTGCGGTTCGTCGTGGCCGGCGCGGTCCTGCTGTCGCTGTACGTGATCGGCCCGAGGGTTCAGCCGTACCTGAACGCGTGGGTCGGCATCACCCCGGACGCGGCCCCGGCCCCGCCGGAGGCGGTCGAGTCGCCACTGTTGAAGCTGCTGGCGGCCGAACGGGACAGGAACACGCTGGCGATCAAGCAGCACCTGGCGTTCTTCGCGAAGACGGAGTCGCTCATCGCGCTGCCGGCCGCGGCGAAACCCAACGTGATCGAGCTGCTGCAGCGCCTCGCGAGGCACGAACGCGGGGAGGTCCGCGAGGACGCCCTGCGGGCGCTCGTGACGTGGGCGCAGGACGACGCGAAGCCGGCGGTCCTGCGGGCGGTGCCGTCCGACGACGGCGACGAGCGGACGGCCGCCTACGACCTCGTGACCCGCTGGGCCGACGCGGAAACGGTGAAGGTGCTGCTCGGCCGGATCGGCTCGCCGCACGCGGCGCAGGCCAACCAGGCGCTCAACGCGATCGGCAAGTCGGACCGCGGCCGGGCGGCGATCGAGGACGCCCTGCTACCGCTGTTGAAGGACCGGACGAACGAGTCGTGGCACACGTACCTGGCGCTGGCCGGCGAGTTCGGCGGGGCGAAGGCGGCGGCCGCGGTCGAGGAACTCCGCCGCGCGAGCGGCCGGGCGAGCGAGCGAGAGGCGCTGTCGCAGTGCCTCGCGACGATCCGGGCGCGGCTGCGGCGGTAGTTCCCGGTTCATTTCTTCGGCCGAGTTCGGTAGGATCACATCAGCCCCATCGTTCGAGGCCCTTTCATGCGCTCCCCGGCCTTCCGCCACCTGCCGACCCGCCGCGCCGTGTTGCGATCCATCGTCGGCGGGTCGCTGACCCTCCCGGCCATCCTCAGTCAGGCCCTCGCCGCCGGCGGGAAGGACCACCCGCTCGCCCCGAAGGCGTCGCACTTCCCGGCGAAGGCCAATCGGGTCATCTTCCTGTTCAGCACCGGCGGCGTCTCGCACATGGAGACGTTCGATTACAAGCCGAAGCTGTTCGAGCTGGACGGCAAGACGATGGTGGTCGGCGGCGGGCTGTCCAACCAGCAGAAGCCGCTGGTGAAGCCGCAGTGGAAGTTCCAGCCCGGCGGCAAGTCCGGCACGCTGGTCAGCGACCTGTTCCCGTTCGTCCGCGACCAGATCGACGACGTGTGCGTCATCCGGTCCATGAAGTCGGACGACAACGAGCACTACCAGGCGACGCTCGCGATGCACTGCGGGTCGTTCTTCTTCACCCGGCCGAGCATGGGCGCGTGGGTGAGCTACGGCCTCGGCACGGTGAACCAGAACCTGCCGTCGTTCATCGTGATTGCCCCCCACATGCCCTACGCCGGGACGCAGGTGTACGGCAACGACTTCCTCCCGGCCTACCACCAGGGCACGCGGGTCGTCCCCGGCGGCGACCCGATCCCGAACCTCGCCAAGCGGACGACGACGAAGAACCTCCAGGAGTTGGAACTGGGGTTGGCCGAGGCGTTCAACCGCGACCACCTGAAGGCGAACGGCAACGACTCGGAATTGGCGGCAAGGATTCAATCGTTCGAGACGGCGTTCAAGATGCAGACGGAGGCTCCGGAGGCGTTCGACCTGACGAAGGAGACGAAGGAGACGCTCTCGCTCTACGGCCTGAAGCCGGGCGAGACCGAGGGGTTCGGCTGGCAGTGCCTGATCGCCCGGCGGCTGGCGGAACGCGGCGTGCGGTTCATCGAGCTGATCGACACCGGGGCGTCCAACAACTGGGACGCGCACCAGGACATGGCCCAGCACGAGCCGCTGGCGAAGAAGATCGACCGGCCGATCGCGGCGCTGCTCCAGGACCTGAAGCGGCGGGGGATGCTCGACGACACACTGGTGGTGTGGACGACGGAGTTCGGCCGCACGCCGGGGCAGGACGGGCCGACCGGCCGCGGCCACCACAGCGCGTGCTTCTCGTCGTGGCTGGCCGGCGGCGGCGTGAAGGGCGGCATCACCTACGGCGAGACGGACGACATCGGCGCGACGGTGGCGACGGACAAGGTCCACGTCCACGACTTCCACGCGACGATCCTGCACCTGTTGGGCATGGACCACACGAGGCTGACGTACCGGCACGCCGGCCGCGACTACCGGCTGACCGACGTTCACGGGAACGTGGTGAAGAAAATCCTGGCGTGAGGGGTTCAAAAAGAAAGCCCGCGGACGAACGTCCGCGGGCTTCGGCTTCCCACGTCACATCAGTTCGCGATGTCGCCGACCAGCTTCGCCAGCGCCTCGTGCGTCACCGCGAACGGGACTTGCTCCCGCTTCGTGCCGGCCTTGCGGTCCGCCTGGTAGCGGCGGACGGTCGCCTTCGCCGTGCCGTCGAGGACGATCTCGTAGTAGCTAACGGCGGTCCCCTTCTTCGACGGCGTGTCGCTCCGCAAGACGGCCTCGCTCCGCTCGGCGTCCACCTCCAGCAGCTTGATCCGCTCCATGAGGCCGGACGACCGGGTGGCGATGCCGTCCGCCCACGCCCGCGGCGTCAGCCCCTCGGGCGCGTCCGCGGTGCGGGTGAGCGTCAATTCCCACGCCAGCGTGCCGACCACGTCGTTGTGGTCGGCCGTCAGGCTCACGGCCCACCCGTCGGCCGGGAACGCCTCGGCCCACGTGCCGCGGGCGGTCGGCTTCCACTCACTTAACTTTGGGTGCAGCTTTTCCGCGAGGGTCATAGTCGGCTCCGATGGCTTGATGTGTGTGGTCCGACCCGTCGAAACTCAGGAGCATCGGCTTGTCGTCCACGACGGTTTCCAGGTGGACCGGCCGGCCCCAGACGTACTGAATGTTCGTCAGCACGTCGCGGGCCTCGGGTAGTTTCAACTCTACCCCATTATACCCGTGCCGCAACAGCAACTCGCCGCGGTTGGCGTGGTTGCCGTTCAGCACGTAAATCCACGGTTTCCCGAAGTTCGTCAAGCTGAACAGCAACCGCTGCTTGACCTTCTGGAACTCCCGACTCTCGATCACGTAGTTCTTCGTCTGGTCCTGGTAGTTGAACGAGAACAGCTTGTTCTCGACGCAGAACTCCGGCGTGAGGAAGGTGTCGATGAACGTTATGTCGTTGTGAATCTTGCGGACCTCGAAGATTTTCTGCCGCCCGAGGCCGGTCTGCTTGTCCCAGTTTCGCTTTTTGTCCAGGTCGTCGCAGTTTTCCCACTCCGGCCCGAACTGCCCCATGTTCCATCGCCGCTCAATGTCGCGGAGGAGCTCGATGCCGACCTTGTACGGGTTCAGCCGCCGGGAGCTTGTGGCCATCGTCCCGGAATGGTGGTCGGCGTAGTCGATGAGTTCGGACGAGTCGAGCACCTTCTGGGTCATGATTGTGCTGTGCCAGAAACTGGCCCACCCCTCGTTGATAATTTTCGTTTGAGCTTGAGGATAAAAGTAATACGCTTCATCACGGATAATTGATAAAACATCTCTTTGCCAGTTTTTAAGCGGCGCGTGCTCGATGAGGAACATCAGCACGTCCTTCTCCGGCCGCTCCGGGAAGTGCGGCGGCGTCTGCTGCGTCTTCGCCTTCCGCTTCTCGTCCTCGGCCGCCCGCAGTTGGTCCGGCGGGTTCACGAAGTCCGTCAGGTAGTCCTTCGTCTTGAACCGGACCGGCTTGTCGTCGTCGTCCTCCTCGCCGTCCTTCGCGCCGTTGAGGTGCGCGTGCGGGTCGTCCCGCCGCTTGATGGCGACGGAGTGGATGTCGATCAGGTCGTCGATGGACATGCACTTGTCCAGGAACGCCTCGACCTCGTCCTCGCCGAACCGCTCGGCGTACCGCCGCAGCCGGTTGCCGTGGTTGGCGATCTCGTCCATCATCTTCCGGGTAGTGTGCCCGAAGTAGGCGTTATTCTTGAAAAAATCGCAGTGACCGTAGACGTGCGCCATCACCAGCTTCTGATCGACCGTGTGGTTGCACCGCATCAGGTACGCGTAGCACGGGTCGTTGTTGATCACCATCTCGTAAATCTTCGACAGCCCGTAGGAGTAGCTCTTGCTCAACTCCTCGTACTGCATGCCGAACGACCAGTGCGGGTAGCGGGTCGGGAACCCGCCGTAGGCCGCGATCTCGTTGAGGTCGTCCGCGTCCACGACCTCGAAGATCGTCTCGTAGAAGTCCAGGCCGTAGTCGCGGGCGTACCCCTCGATCTCGTCCTTGAGCACCCGCAAGTGCGGCGGGAGGTTCGTGTTGTACGGCCGACTCATCGCGCCCTCCTATTTGTCCGGCAAGCCCGGCAACTGCCACCGGTTCCCCCACCCGACATAGAACTCCGAGAGCAACTGCTCCCACTCCTGCTTCGTCCGCGTGTCCGGGAACGGGACCGGCCGGACGCTCTCCTTCGACTCGAACACCACCTTGACCTTCCCGTCCGATTGTACCCGGCCGATCCGGTACGGCCGCCACGCGTGCTGGTTCTCCTCGTCGATCTTGACGTTCGCCCCCGGTCCGGCGTGCTCGATCCCGCGGACGGCCTTCGCCACGGCCGCCGCGTCCGGCGACCCGGCGGCCGTCGCCGCCTTCCCCCACAGGTGGACGGCCGTGTACGCATGAACCATGTTATCCGTCGCCGCCCGGTCCGCCCCGTATCGGTCCCGCACCTTTTGCAAGAAGACGCGGTTCTCCTCCCGGTCGATCGCCTGGAAGTAGCTCGCGGCCAGGTAGTCCCCGGCCATGCCGGCCATGCCGCGGAGTTCGTGCTCGGTCATCGATACGGACATCGTCGGGATGTCGCTCGACCGGACGCCCCGCGCCCGCAGTTCCTTGAAGAACGCGAAGTTCGTCCCGCCGTGGATGACGTTGATGATCGCGTCCGGCTTCGCCACCTCGATCCGGTCGATCGCCTCCGACACGTCCTTCGACCCGAGCGGGAAGAACACCGCCTCGACCACCACCGCCCCGGTCTTCCGCGCCTTCAGCCGGTCCTTCACGAGTTCCAACCCGGCCCGCGGCGAGATCAGGTCCGACCCGACGAAGAACAGCCGCCGCTTGCCGAGCACCTCCGTCACGTAATCGACGGACGGCAGGAACTTCTGGTTGGCCGCCGCCCCGACGTACACGATCCGCGGCGACTGCTCCAGCCCCTCGTGGGAGGCCGGGAAGAACAACAACCCGTCGTTCCGCTCGACGACGCCGCGGACGGCCTTCCGGGACGCCGACGTTTGACACCCGAAGATGGCGACGACCTTCTCGCGGGTGAGCAGCCGCACGGCCTCGTCGTCGAACACCTCGGGGTCGGACTTCCCGTCCGCCGCGATCGCCTGCACCGGCCGGCCGAGGACGCCGCCCGTTCGATTCAATTCTTCGATGGCGAGCATGGTCGCGTCAATGATCGGCAGCTCGCTGACGGCCATTGTTCCCGTCCGCGAGTGCAAAACACCGACCTTGATCGGCTCCCCGGTCGGTATCGCGACGGACGACGAACCGCCCCGGCCGCCGGGCTTTAGCGCGAACCACGCGACCCCCGCCACGGCGACGAGCGCGGCCAACCCGCCGACCCAAACCGGCCACTTCCGCCGCGGTTCCGGCAGTTGTCCGGCCCGCCGCAGGGCGGCGGTGTCCTCCGGCTTCGTGTCGGCCTTCAGGCTGCTCCCGGTTTCCGCCGCGGCGACCGGCACGACCCGCGACGCGGGCTGTGGCGGCGGGGTTTCCACCGGGCCGAGCGGCGTGGCGAGCGCCGCGTCCAGGGTGGCGATGACCTCCTGCGCCGAGTCCGGGCGGTCGTTGCGGTCCTTCGCTAAGAGCCGATCGACCAATTCCGCGACCGGCGGCGGGACGGCCGGGTTCCGCTCCAGCACCGGCGGTGGCGTCTTCGACGCGAGGGCGAGGAAGACCTTCATCGTCGATTCGCCGGGGAACGCCATCTCGCCGGTGAGCATCACGTACAGCACGCACCCGAGGCTGAACAGGTCGGCCCGGTGGTCGATCGGGTCGCCGTTGGCCTGCTCCGGGGCCATGTAGTTTGGCGTGCCGATAACGAACCCGGTCGCCGTCAGGCCGGGTTCGCTCGTCAGCCGCCGAGCCAGCCCGAAGTCGAGGATGCGGACGCGGCGGAACGTCCCGCCGTCGGGGGACGATTCGAGCCAGAGGTTCGCGGGCTTGATGTCCCGGTGGATCAACCCCCGTGCGTGGGCGGCTTGAAGCCCGACGGCCGCCTGCCGGGCGATGAGCAGGGCCGTCCGCAGGCCGAGGCGCTGCGGCTTGTCGAGCCGGGCCTGGAGCGTCATGCCGTGCAGGTACTGCATGACCAGGAACGCGGTCATGCCGAGCGTGCCGACCTGGTAGATGGTCGCCACATACTCCGACTCGATGGCCGCCGCCGCCCGCGCCTCGCGGAGGAACCGCTCCCGGTTGTCCGGGTCGGCGGCGACCTCCGGCCGCAGCACCTTGAGTGCGACGGTCCGGTGCAAGTGCGTGTCCTCGGCCTCGAAGACGATGCCCATGCCGCCCTTGCCGAGGACGCGGATCACGCGGAAGTCGCCGAGCCGCCCGATCTCGTCCGGGCCGCGGGGCGGGTCGAGGAACGGCAGCTCGCGGGTCGCGGTGTCGGGCTTCGCCGGGCCGAAGATGATCGAGTTAGAAAGGTCGTCGTCGTCGGACGTGTTCATCGCTGTGTCCCCGTGCGAGGGCCGGGAAACCACCCATTGTGTAGCGTACCCGCACCGAAACGACCGATCCAGCATTCCGTGTCCGATTTAATGCCCGGTCTTCGGCGGAGACACGGCCGAAGATCGGGGATCGTCCAGCTACCTCTTGGTCAGGGTCACGATCAACCCGGACGCGAGTGAGAGAACCGCACCTACAAGGAGCATGATGAAGCCCCAAAGTCGACCGGCCCAGAGTTCGAGCCGCTTGATCTGGTCGTCGAGCCGTTGCTTCAGGAGGGCATTATCCTTTTCCAGTTCGGCAATGCGGTTCTCGCCATCACGAATCGAGGTTGTCGCGTCCGTCAGGGCCTGTTTGAGGTAAGCGAAGTCGGCCTTGAGGGTGAGAGCGATCCGTTCCAAGTCCTGGATGCGTTCCGTGTTCGTGTTGGCCAACGTTACACCCCCGCCTGAGTCGCGAGGTTCTGCCTTAGCTTCTGCATTTTTTGATTGAGGAACCGGTCCAGGATGCTGCTGTGAAGTTCGCGAACTTGGCGACGCAGGGCCTGTGGATCACCGTCAAAAGTTTGGGTACTTAGGTATTCGACACCGGAGCCGGCGATGTCGTCGGTCAATTCAAGCTCGATGACACGGTCCGGAGCGGTCCCGCCTTCGCTCAAACTCCACCGGAGTGAAACCCGATCCCCGGAAGCACCAACTGTCTGTTCGATGCTAGGGATCACGGCCTTGATCCGTTCTGGCAGCCCCGGAATTACTTCCGTATTCACTTGCTCTACGCGCTTTAACATGACTCACCTCCCCGTCTTCAAGAATTCCTTGATGCTCCCCAGGATCGCGTCGCGGTCCGGCACCTTCGTCGCCACGACGTTCTCGTGCTCGTCGAGCAGCTCGCTGATGTGCTCGAAGAACTCGCCGCTGCCGTAGGGGGACTCGACCTGGCCGTAGCCGAACAGGTTCAGCTTCGGGAGCATCTGCTCCTTCAACAGCGCCAGGCACTTCGGGTTGTCGTCGCCCCAGTTGTCGCCGTCGCTGAAGTGGAACGCGTACACGTTCCACTCGGTCGCCGGGAACCGGGCGTGCATGATCTTGTTCGCCAGCTCGTAGGCGCTGCTGATCTTCGTCCCGCCGCTCTCGCGGGTGTGGTAGAACGTGTGCTCGTCCACCTCGTGCGCGGCCGCGTCGTGGACGATGTACACCGTCTCCACGCCCTGGTAGTGCCGCTTGATCCACGTGTCGATCCAGAACGACTCGATCCGCACGATCTCCTTCTGCTCGTCCGTCATGCTGCCGGACACGTCCATCATGTAGATCACGCACGCCACGGCGTCCGGCTTCGGCACTTCCTTCCAACTCCGGTACTGCTTGTCCTCCCGGATCGGCACGACCAGCGGGTCGGCCGGGTTGTACGTCCCCGTGGAGATTTGCCGCTTGAGCGCCTTCTTGTACGTCCGCTTGAAGTGCCGCAGGCTCTCCGGGCCGACGTTGCGGATGGACGAGTACTTGTCCTTCTCGGTGACGACGTTCTTCTTCCCCTTCGGCTCGATGCGGGGCAGCGCGAGTTCCTCGCCGAGGATGTCGGCGAGTTCCTCCATCGTGAGATCGACTTCGAGGATGTGGCCGCCCGGCTGGTCGCCGGCCTGCGGGTCGCCGTCGCCGTCCTGCGGCTGGGTGAGCGGCTGGCCGGGCTGCCCGTCGCCGACGCCGACGCCGCCGCCGCCCTTGTTCCCGTACCGGAACTGCGGCGTGTTGATCGACGGCATCGGGATCGACACGAGGTCGTTCCCCTTCTTGCCGATCATCTCGCCGCGGCTGATGTACTTCGACAGGTTCGACTTCACCTTGCCGCGAACGATCTTGCGGAACCGTTGCAGGTCTTGTTCGATTTTTTGTCCCACGGCGGATGCCTCGTGCGTGGCGGGATGCCCGACTGCCTGAATTTTACCAGAACCGGGTCTGTCGAAGGGAGATGATTCGAGCGGACGGGCCATCGTAGCGTCAGGGGAACTCGTGCGTCCAGTCCGCGTGACCGTACTTCGTGCGGACCAACTCGGTCACCGCTGCGTGCTCCTCGGCCGTGATCGACGAGGGCGTCCCACCGTAGGTACGCTGGAACGTCTGCCGCAGATGCTCGACGATGACCACACGGGGAAGGTTCGCCTGCGAAACGAGCGGCGACACGACCTTCGCCGCGGACGCGACGGCGTTCGCCCGCGGCTTCGCCCGGCCGATGCGGAGGACGCGGGCCATCTCGTCGGAATCGAGGGCGTAGGCGATGGTGGTGTGGTGCAGCACCGTGCCGCGCCGCCGGGACTGGGCCGCGCCGCCGATCTTGCCGTCGCCGCACGCGATGTCGTTCACCGGGACGTGATGCGCGTCGATGCCGAGTTCCCGCAGGCCGCGGACGACCCAGGCGTCGCACACCTCGTAGCTCTGGCGGATCGTCAGCCCGGCGACCGCGTCTTCCGGCAGGACCAGCGAGTACGTGATCGTGCCGTGCGGCTGGACGAACATCGCCCCGCCGCCGGTCAGCCGCCGGACGAGCGAAACCCCGGCGTCGGCCATCGCTTCGCGATCGACCTCGTTTTCGACCGACTGACACCGGCCGATGACGACGGCCGGTTCCGCCCACCGCCAGAACCGCAGGCACGGCGACCCGGCGTCGCTGAGGACTTCGTCGAGCGCCGCGTTTAGCGCGGCGTCGAGTGGTTGCTCCGGGATGATGCGCCAGGGGAACGACTTCCAGCGCTCGGTGAGCGCGTCGATCTGGTTCGCCGTGAAGCTGCCGATCCGCGGGACGGGGGCGCAGTTGGCGGCCCCGTGAAGGGCGTCCGCGATTCGTTGCGCCAAGCCGACGGGGAAGGGGACGCCGAACGGGACGGCCGCCCGCACCCGCGCGGCTAGGGCAGCGACTTCCGCGTCGGCCGGCAGTCGTTCGAGCGCGGGCGAGAAGTCGTGGACCGGGCCGGCCACCTTCACGTCGGCGAGGCGGCCGTTGGTGACGGAAAAAGTGATCGCGACGATTTTGCCGTCGGCCAGGGGAACGTCCGCGTGGGGCACCGGCACTTACTCCTGATGAGGCAAGTATTCTATCAGTGACCGACTTCCGAAGTCCGGCTTCGACTTCGGAAGTCCAACGGGACCAGTACTCACGCAGAGGGGAGGTACACCCCCGCGGGCTCGACTTCCGAAGTCGAAGCCGGACTTCGGAAGTCGGGCGGTTCGCAACCCGCATTCTCAAGGCCGCCGTTCTCCGGTAATCTTCCCCCATGCCGCCGCCGGATCCCGCTTCCGTTCTCACCGTCTCCGCGCTCGCCGGGCAGGTCAAGGACTTGCTCGAGACCGAGTACGCGAGCGTCTGGGTCGCCGGCGAAATCTCGAACCTCACGAAGGCCGCGTCCGGCCACATGTACCTCACGCTCAAGGACGCGAAGGCCCAGCTCAAGTGCGCGTTCTTCCGCGGGATGAACCTGCGGCTGCGGTTCGACCCGCACAACGGCCTCGAGGTCCTCGCCCGCGGGCAAGTGAGCTTCTACGGCGAGCGGGGCGACTGCCAGTTTTACGTTCAGGAGATGCAGCCGAAGGGGATGGGCGCGGCCGAACTCGCGCTGCGGCAACTCAAGGAGCGGCTGCTGGCGAAGGGGTACTTCGACCCGAAGCGGAAGCGGCCGCTGCCGAAGTTCCCGCGGCGGGTGGCGCTCGTCGCGTCGGCGACCGGGGCGGCGATCCGCGACATGCTCGAGCTGCTCGCCCAGCGGTGGCCGATAACGGAGGTGGTCGTCCGCCCGTCCCGCGTGCAGGGAGACGGCGCGGCCCAGGACGTGGCGGCCTCCTTAAAGATGTTGAACTCCCTGCACGAACAGAAGAAGCTCCCGCTCGACGCGATAGTCATCGGCCGCGGCGGCGGCAGCGCCGAGGACCTGTGGGCGTTCAACGAAGAGGTCGTCGCGGACGCGATCTTCCAGTCGCTCGTGCCGGTCGTGTCCGCGGTCGGCCATGAGGTGGACGTGACGGTCGCGGACCTCGTCGCGGACCGGCGCGCGGAGACGCCGTCGGCCGCGATCATGGCGCTCGTTCCGGACCGCAAGGAACAGGCGGCGACTCTCCGCGAGTTCGGCACGCGGTTCGACAACGCGCTCGCCGACCGGTTCGCGTACCTGCGGCAGCGGCTCGACCAGCTCGCGTCCCGCCCGGCGTTGCGGAAGCCGTTCGCCCGCGTCCGCGAGGCCGAGCAGCGGCTCGACGACCTCGCGGCCCGGCTGCAACGGGCGGCGAAGGTCCGGCTCGACCGGGCGAATCAAAAAGTTGCCGCGGCCGCGGAGCAACTGGAGTCGCTCAGCCCGCTGAACGTACTGAAGCGCGGGTACAGCCTGACGCTCGCCGACGGGCAGGTCGTCCGCGACGCGGCGGCGCTCGCCGCGGGCGACGTCATCGAAACACGCCTCGCCGCCGGCACGGTCACGAGCCGGGTGGTAAAGGTCCAAGACTGAGGTTTTGCGAATGGCCGAGACGCCCCGATTTGAACAGGCGCTGTCCGAGCTGGAGCGCGTCCTGCGCGACCTGGAGGACGGCACGACGACGCTCGACGACGCCCTCGCCCGGTACGAGCGGGGCGTGCAGCTCCTGCGCGTCTGCTACGGCCAGTTGAAGGACGCCGAACAGAAGATTCAGCAACTGTCCGGCCTGACCGAGGACGGGAAGCCGCAGTTGACCCCGTTCGAGCACGTCGCGGCCGTGGAGAAGGTCGCGCGACGGAAGGCTAACTGAGCGAAAGACAAAGGAACACCCTATCGCTGCGCGGTGGATGGGAGGAAAGTTGCCGTTCCCTTGAACTTGACACCCATCATCATGTTCATGCCCGTCTCGAAGGATTCGGTCTTTATGCTTGGACCTGTGTACGATGAAGTGTTTTGAACTGCGAGGTCATTCAGTAGCTGCACAATGAATTCGATGGCTATGGCAAAGCGCCATCGTGGAGTGGAGAATTTTTCCCTGACGTTGTTTAAAACAGCATCTGAGAACCGCTTGCGGTTGTCTTTTGCAGTTATCCCTTCCAAAAACGCAGCAGCGGAGCAAAGGTTGTGTGTTCTATCCGAGATTGATTGATCCTTGAAATCAAGCTCATGATCCCAACTATGTGCAAAATCGTTCCGAATGCCTCGTACTGTGTCTAAATCTGCTTTCATATCGGCATCTATCCAGCCAAGTGAGTAGGCCATATTTATTTTGGCGCTAAATGAGCCCAACGGTCCCTGCACAGCGAACAGTTTCTTGTCTGGCACGTGTAATCTCTTCTCAAATATCTTCTTCAAGTACTCTTCGAGTAGTGCTGCTCCGAGAACGCCACAAGCTCTGTCCGTCTCTTTGGCGAAACGTTCAAAGAAGGCATCTTGTTCGGGGTACGTCATCGTGTGATGTCCTTTGCCAACGCTGTAGCAGCCAAAATCGTGTCAGCGGTGCTCAGTTTTCTTCAGAATCTTGCCCGCCAGCACGTCCGGCTTGTGCTTGCCGTCGTCGATCACCATCGCGCCGTTCAGGAACAGGTACTTCACGCCGGTCGAGAGCTGGTGCGGATTCTCGTAGGTCGCGTGGTCGCGGTACGTCTTCGGATCGAATACGACCACGTCCGCCCACTGCCCGGCCTTCACGTACCCCCGGTCCTTGAACCCGAGGACGTCCGCCGGCAGCCCGGAGCACGAGCGGATCGCGTGTTCGAGCGGGATTGTCTTCTCCTCGATGGAGTAGAACCCGATCTTGCGGGCGAACGTGCCGTAGCTCCGCGGGTGCGGGACGCTCTTGTCCGCGACCTTCGCGCTGCCGTCGCTGGCCGTCGCCACCCACGGCTGCTTCATGTAGACGCGCACGTCCTCCTCGTTCATCGCGTGGTTGACGATCTGCGCCCCGCCGGTCGTCTCGATCTCGATCACGATGTCCAGCACGTCCCGCTTCTCCGCGGCCGCGATCTCGGACAACCGCTTCCCCTGCCACGCCGGCTTCTTCGAGTAGGTCGCGATCTGAATCGCCTTCCCGTTGTCCCGCTCGCTGATCGCCTCGGCGAGGTCGGCCTTCAGTCTCGGCCCGGTCTGCGGGTCGCCGTACCGGGCGACGTATTCCTTCGTCGAGCCTTCGCGGTACTTCGTCGGCACGATGGTTGCCCGCAGGGACGTGCTGCTGGCCGTGTACGGGTACTGGTCGGCCGACACCGCTTGCCCCGCCTTGCGGGCCGTCTCGATGAGCGCGACGGCCCGTGCCGACAGCCCGTGTGCCGCCCGGCCGCTCGCCTTGATGTGCGAGATGTGGACAGGACAGCCGCCCTCCTTGCCGATGGCAATCGCCTCCTCGATCGCGCCGAGGAGGCCGCCGCCCTCGTTGCGGATGTGGCTGGCGTAGTGCCCGCCGTTCTTGCCCGCGATTTTCGCCAGCGCGATCAGTTCGTCCGTCTTCGCGTAGGTTCCGGGGTTGTAGATCAGCCCCGTCGCCAGGCCCCACGCCCCGGCCTGCATCCCCTTTTCAACCAACTCCTCCATCTTCTTTAACTCGTCGGCCGTCGGTTTGCGGTTGGCGTTGCCCATGACCGCTTCGCGGACGCTGTTGTGCGGAACCTGGTGGACGACGTTCGCGCCGACGCCGCCGGCCTCGATGTCCTTGAAGAACTTCGCCACGTCCGTCGGCCCGCTGCCGCAGTTCCCGGTCACGATGGTGGTCACGCCCTGCACGGCGTAGCAGGTGTTCGCCCGCAGCGTCTTCGACACGACGGCCGAGTCGCTGTGCGTGTGCAGGTCGATGAAGCCGGGGCAGACGATCAGGCCCGTGCCGTCGATGACGGTGGTGTTCGGCCCCACCTCGACCTTGCCGACGGCCGTGACCTTGCCGCCGTCGATGGCGACGGCCGCCTTCACGCCTGGGGAGCCGGAGCCGTTGTAGACGGTGGCGTTCTGGATAACGACCGGCTTGTCGGCGGCCACCGCCTGGGAGGCGAAGAAGAATGCCACGAGGAACGAATATCGCACGGCACGCTCCGGGATGATGTGGGAGGGGAGGTGGAATGATTTTGCATTTTTCATTTCGACTTTTGAATTGGTTCAAGAATGACCGGAACAATTCAAAAGTCGAAATGAAAAATGCAAAATGAGAAATCTACTTCGCCTTCACGTCGAAGCAGTGCAGCTTCTCCTGGTCGCGGACGTACAGCTTGCCGTCCGAGACGACCGGGTGCGGCCAGCTCGCCTTGCCGCTCTTCTCCGGAATGTCAAACCGGCCGGCCAGCTCGAACCCGCCGGGCGACGCCCGGACCAGCGCCATGACGCCGTTCTGGTAGCGGAAGTACAGCATCCCGTCGGCGTAGGTCACGCACCCGGACCCGGTCCCCTTGCCCGCGCCGTTGTCCTCCTTCCAGACGACGGTGCCGGTCTTGAACTCCACGCACGTCGGCAGCCCGTTGTTGTGCCCGCGGCCCATGTATAGGTGGTCGCCAACCAGCACCATGCCGCCGTGGTGATTCTGAACGTCCCGCGCGCCGAGGTACTTCTTCTCGTTGACCTTGAACTCGTCGCCGACCTTCTCGATCTGGATCAGGGCCGACCCGCCGTCGCCGTATCCAGTGGAGCAGAAGACGTGGTCACCTTTCACCACGACGGTCGGGATGTTGGCGATGCCGTTCATGACGCGGGTGTACTGCCAGAGGAGCTTGCCGGTCTTCGCGTCGATGCCGACGACACCGCCGGACTTGCCGAGCAGGGTGACGTACATCGGGACGCCGTGAATCTCGGCCTTGACCGGGGAGGAGTAGCCGCCGGCCGAGCCGGGGTTCGCGACCTCGGCCTTCCAGATCACGTCGCCGTCGGCCGCCTTGAACTTCACGAGGGCGGCGGACGCCGACCCCGGCGTGCCGACGACCGCGTCGCCGTCCACGAGGACCGATTCGGAATAGCCCCAGTTCTGGACCTTCCCGCCGAAGTCCTTGACGTAGTTCTTCTTCCAGACGAGCTTGCCGTCGGCCGCGGTCAGGCACGCGAGTTCGCCGCCCATGCCGACGACGAACAGCTTCCCGTCCGCGTAGGTCGGCGTGCTGCGGCCGCCCTCGCCGTACCCGACCTTCACCGCCTCGGCGAACGGCGTGCTCCACGCCGGCTTCCCGTCGGCCTCGTTCAGTGCCCAGACCTTTTCCTCGTTGCCGAACTTGCCGACGCCGTAAATCTTCCCGGCCGCGATCGACGGTGTGCCGTACCCGCCGCCGAGGTCCGCGGCCGTCCAGAGCTTCGTCGGGCCGCCGTCCGGCCACTTCTGGAGGAGGTTCTTTTCGCCGCTGACGCCGTCGCGGTTCGGGCCGCGCCATTGCGGCCAGTCGGTCGGCTTGAGCGGGGCCGCGGCGGCGAGCGCGAGCGTCAGCAGCAGGGAGGACGGAATCATGAGAGCGGTTCTCCGAACGTGGCATCAGGCAGAAGTGCTAGTGTACGAGGGGGCGGTCAGAATTGAACGGCCCCCGGCGGCGGAGGTTCTACCGGGGGCCGCAATCTCACGAGTCGTTCACCCGCGGACGAGGCGGATGTCCACCTCGCGGTCCACGTACTTCCACTCCGCCGTCGCCCGGAGCGCGGCGACGAGGTCCTCGAAGGCCGCGGCGTCTGCAGCCGTGTAGTCGAACAACGTCAGGAAGTCGAACGGCTCGGGGCGGTCCAGGTCGCGGCAGTGGTGCAACCGCCGGGCGACGGCCGGCAGGTACTTCAAGCCGACGTGCGTGTGCCGGGACTGGTCCTCGAAGACGGCCCGCCGCTCGTCCTGGGTCAGCGCCCACCACGCCGCCGACTTGCGGATCGGGATGAGGGCCGCGTGCGTCGCCTCGGGCCGGCCCAGGGCGGCCTGCTTGGCCACGAGTTGCGTCTTCTCGGCCCGCGTCGCGTACCGCTCGTTGCTCGTGACGCCCCGCAACAGCCACCCGCCCGGCGGCTCCGCGGCCGGACCGTTGACGATGTCCAGTGCGGCGACGGTTGGCAGCGCGTCGCCCACGACTGCCTTCATGCCGATTACGGACCACGCCCCGCCGGTCCCGCCGACGAACGAAAACAGCCGAGGGTTCATGGCCACTCCGGGTTGCGGCGGGTCGGTCCGTCGGAAGGCGTTCCACACGCCCACGGCCGCGCCGCCGGTCGCGGCCGCGACGGCCGCGCCGAGAACGAACGCCCGCCGGCTCGGGCCTTTGGGTCGGGACAGGTTATCGGGAGAGGGTGTCATTCCCGCTTTGATGCCCGGCGGGCCTGGCAGGTTACGGGCGCGGGGAAAACTTATTCCACGTACACGAACTCGTTGAGCCGGAAGAGCGTGCGGGCGAAGCTCTCCCACGCCGCCTCCGGCTTCGCCGCCTCGCTCACTTCCTTCACGAACGCCACCGCCCGGTCCGTCTCCGCCGGCGTCGCCGCGCGGCCAAGCGCCGTGCGGTACGCCCACTGCACGCGGTCGCGGTCGTCGGAGCGGGCGGCCGCGATCCGCGCGGCGAACGCCTTCGCCTGGTCGTGGACGAACGGGTCGTTCAGCAGGTAGAGCGATTGCAGCGTCGTCGTGCTGGTGACGCGGCTGGCGGTGCTGGCCCCGGTGTCCGCGCCGTCGAAGATCGCCAGGTACGGGTGGCGTGCGATCCGCTGGGTCATCAGGTAGACGCTCCGCTTCGTGTGGTCGTACACGGCCCGGAACGGCTTGTGCTGGGTGAAATCCCACTTCGTCGGGTCCGGGAACGGGTGCGGGCCGCCGGGCGTGCGGTCGAGCGTCCCGCTCACCGCCAGGAAGGAATCGCGGATCGACTCCGCGTCCAGCCGGTGGCGGCGGAATTTCCACAGCAGCTCGTTGTTCGCGTCCTTCAGGCTCGCCCCATCGACCTCGCCGACAGACGCCAGCCGGTACGCGCGGGTCAGCATGATCTCCTTGTGCATCGCCTTCAGCGACCAGCCCCTCTCGATGAACTCGCGGGCGAGGTAGTCGAGCAGTTCCGGGTGCGTCGGCTTCGTCCCCTGCTTGCCGAAGTCGTTCGGCGTGGCGACGAGGCCGCGGTGGAAGTGGTAGTGCCACAACCGGTTGGCCATGACGCGGGCCGTCAACGGGTTCGCCGGCGACGCGATCCAGTCCGCCAAGTGTTTGCGGCCGCTCGTCTTCTCGTCGGCCGGCAGGGGCTGCCCGCCGAGGACGGAGATGAACCGCCGCGGCGACTTGTCGCCGGGCTTCTCCGGGTCGCCCTTGTACTGGATCGCGGCGTCGCCGACCTTCTTCCCCTCCGCGACGGCGTAGGCTTGCGCGAACGGCAGCGGCGACTGCTGGAACTTCTCCTTCTGCTTCCGCTTCGCCTCGATCTTCTTGCCGATCTCGTCCTTCTTGGCCTTCTCGGTGGCGTCCTTCTTCTCCTTCTCCAGCGCCTTGATCTCGGCGTCGAACTTCTTCTCCTCCTCCCGTCGTGCCGCGAAGACCTTCTCGGCTTCCTCCTTCGCCACGAGCGGCACGAGGTCGCGCTGCCGCTTCTCCAGCTCGATGCCCGGCCACGGGTAGCGGGTGCTGGCGAAGAACCCGTACAGGGCGTAGTAGTCCTGCATCGTCAGCGGGTCGAACTTGTGGTCGTGGCAGCGGGCGCAGTTGAGCGTCAGCCCGAGGAACGCCCGGCCGAAGTTGTCGATCGTGTCCTCGATCGTCAGGTGCTGCGGGTAGTCGTCCACGCGGGAGCCGAACCGCCGGGCGTTCGCGATGTACCCGGTCGCGACCGTCCGCCGCCGCCGTTCCGTCTCGTCCTCCCCGCCCATCAGGTCCCCGGCCAGTTGCTCGCGGACGAACTGATCGTAGGGCATGTCGCGGTTGACCGCGTCGATCACCCAGTCGCGGTAGCGGAACATCTGCGGGATCGGGTAGTCGGAGTTGTCGCCGGCGGTGTCGGCGTACCGCACTACATCCAGCCAGTGGCGGCCCCAGCGTTCCCCGTAATGCGGGGACGCCAGCAGGCGGTCAATCACCCGCGCGAACGCCTCCGGTGAGTCGTCTTTCAGGAAGGCGTCGATTTCTTCCGGCGTAGGCGGCAGGCCGATCAGGTCGAACGTCGCCCGGCGGATGAGGACCCGCTTGTCCGCGTCGCCGACCGGCTTCAGCCCCTTTTCTTCGAGCTTTGCGAGGAGGAAGTTGTCGATGTCCGACGCCGGCCAGCTCGCGTCCTTCACGGCGGGAACGGCGACCTTTACCGGAAGCGGTGTGAACGGCCACCGCTGCTTCGCCGCCGCGATGTCGATCTGCGGCCGCTCGACCGTCCCGCCGTCGTCCGGGGCCGGCGCGCCGCGCTTCACCCACGCCACGAGGTCCGCGACCTGCTCCTTCGCGAGCGGCTTGTCCGGCGGCATCGCGGCGATACCTTTGTGGTCCCGCCGCACGGCCTGAATCAGCGGGCTTTTATCCGGGTCATTCGCTACAACCGACGGTCCGCTGTCGCCGCCCTTCACCCACCCGGCTTTCGAGTCGAGGCGGAGGTTACCCTTCACCTTGTCGGCCTTCTCGCCGTGGCACTTGTAGCAGTGGTCGGCGAGGAGGGGCCGGATTCGCTTCTCGAAGAACTCGATGCCGTCGCGGTCGTCGGCCCGGAGCGGGGCGGCGAGGAAGGCGACGGCGACCAGAACGCGGGAGAGCGTCACCGGCATGGGTGAGACCTTGATAGTAGTAGGCACACTCCGTGTGCCGTTTGTTCGGCGTCTCGTTCACTTCGTGGGAGTCGCCGCGATCCATGGCAGACGGCACACGGAGTGTGCCTACTACTTTAATCCTTCTTCCCCGCCGAATCGACTGACGGAAGCGGGAAAAGTCTCGACGGCACGTGTTCCTTTTCCATGATCGCCGCCACCCGCTTCACCACGTCCGGGTTCGCGGCCGCCACGTCCTTCGTCTCGTTCGGGTCCTTCGCCAGGTCGTACAGCTCGATCGCCGTCAGCTTCGTCGCCAACTTCTGCCGCGTCGCCTTCCAGTGGCCCATCCGCACCGCCTGCTGGCCGCCGTAGGCCGGGAACTCCCAGTACAGGTACTCGCGCTTCTTCGCCTCGCCCGTGCCGGCCAGCACCGGCCACAGGCTGATGCCGTCGATGTCCGCGGGCGGCGCGATCCCGGCGAGGTCGCACAGCGTCGGCAGCACGTCCCAGTTCGCGGTCGGCAGGTCGCTCGTAGTTCCCGGCTTGACCTTTCCCGGCCACCGGGCCACGAACGGTACGCGGATGCCGCCCTCGTACAGGCTGCCCTTCCAACCCCGCAGTTCGCCCTTCGACTCGAAGAACGGCCCGTCCGACCCGCCGAACAGCCCGACCGGGCCGTTGTCGCTGCTGAACATCACGATGGTGTTCTCGTCCAGCTTGAGTTCCTTCAACAGATCGAGGACGCGGCCGATGCTGCGGTCCATCCGCGTAATCATCGCCGCGAGGCCGGCCCGCGGGTGGTCGTGCGGCAGGTACGCCTTGCCGGTGTACGGCTTGTCGTCGAACTTCCCCTTGTACTCGGCGAGCGAGTCCTCGGGAACCTGGATCGCGACGTGCGGGATGATGAACGGCAGGTACAGGAAGAACGGCTCCTGCTGGTGGTCCTTGATGAATTTGAGCGCCTCTGCCTCGAACAGGTCCTGCGTGAACTGCTTGCCGGTCGGCGAGTCGGAGTTGCCCTCCAGTGTCACCATCTCGCCGTTGCGGTAGACGTAGGCCGGGTAGTGGTTGTGGGCGTGGGCCTGGCACTCGTAGCCGAAGAAGTAGTCGATCCCCAGCTTCTTCGGGTCGCCGCTGTTCTCGTGCGAGCCGAGGCCCCACTTGCCCATCGCGGCGGTGGCGTACCCGGCCTGCTTGAACAGCTTCGGCAGCGTGACCGTGTCCGCCGGCAGCGGGTTCTGGCCGCTCCACTTCTGCATGGGCTTCCACTGGCCGTTGTTGCGGATGTACGCGTGGCCGGGGTGCTTGCCGGTCATGAGGCAGCACCGCGATGGGGCGCACACGGCGTTACCGGAGTACGCCTGGGTGAACTTCATCCCCTCGGCCGCGAGCCGGTCGATGCTCGGCGTCTTGATCTTCGTCTGCCCGTAGCAGCCCACGTCCCGCCACCCGAGGTCGTCGGCGAGGATGAAGACGACGTTCGGCCTCTTCGCGTCTGCGGGGGCGGATGAAGCCAAGATCAGGGCGAGAAACAGAGGGATGACGAATCGCATGGCGGGTCGCCTCGGGAGGGGAATCTTGAATCATTCTGCGAACTTTCCCCGGATTCCGCCGCCGCCGCGGGAAAGATTGCACGAGTTGCCGATTCGCGTCCGATGAAGCCCCAGGAAGTCGCAATTTTCCCAACAGTCCAACTTCATCGGGCCGGGGGCTTGTGACGATTAGTTCGGTACTGCCCCGGCGTGTGCCTTCGTGTGGCCGGACGGTTCAGAGTCCTGGAGGGTCTAACGTGAACGTGCGCTCCCTGTTCCTGTCGGCCGTGGTCGCCGGTTGCGGTCTCGGGACCGCCGCCGCGGCCGAACCGGCCAAACTGCCCCAGCCCGTCAGCAAGGCGACGATCACCGCGAACCAGAAGCTCGCGGACGCGGTCGCCAACCAACTCACCGCCACCGGCGCGGTGCAGCACGCCGACGTGTCGATCTCCGTCTCGGAAGGCGTCGTCACGCTGACCGGCACGGCGCGGGACGCGGCCACCCAGTCGAAGGTGATCGACGACGTTCGCCGCGTCGCCGGGGTCAAGAAGGTCCGCGACGGGCTGACGACGCAGTCCGCGAACCTGCTCATCAAGGCGCAGGCGACCGGGCCGATCGCCCCGCAGATGATCGCGGCCGTGCCGCCGGGCGGCACGCCGGTCGTCGAGCCGACGCCGCTCGGCGCGGTCGGCATGGGCATGGGCGGGGCCGAACTGCAAGGCCCGCCGATGCCGCCCTACGCGTGGCCGACCTACGCCCCGCACAACAACCTGTCCCGCGTCGCGTACCCGCAGGCGTACCCGTACAACGCATTCCCGTTCATCGGGCCGTTCTACCCGTTCCCGAAGGTCCCGCCGGGCTGGCGGAAGGTCGTGCTGGAGTGGGAGGACGGGCACTGGTGGCTCGGCCGCCTGCAAACGCCGCACGACTACTGGCGGGTGCGGTTCAACTAAGGCGGGACGCGACAATCACAACCCCGGTCGGGCACGGACGCCCGGCCGGGGTTTTTCGTCGTCGGGAGTCGCGAAAATGATCCACGGAATCCACCCCCACCCCTCGCCGGAATCATTTCAAATGTCCGGAATCATTTTTGAGAATGACGCAACTCGTTGCCGTGTATAAATTTGAACACCTATTCGCCGTCCGGAATCATTTCGCCGCCGCCCGGAATCATCGCTACGAAACCGCCGTCTCCTGATTCTCCTCCGGCTCCTCGCTCCCCTCCGCTTTCTTCGGCCCCATCACCGCGAGCAGGCCGAACAGCAGGTGCAGGTTCGGGATTTGCGAAATCTCCTTCAGCCACCACGTCCGCCAGCTGCCGGCCTTCTTGAACGTCACCATCTTGTGCGCGACCGTGATCTCCTTCACCTCCGACCACGGCAGCAGCTTCCCACCCTGCCGCAACCCCTCCGCCGTGGCGCTCAACTCCCCGAACGCGAACGGCTCCCCCTTGTTCAGCGCCTCCAGCACCCGCGGCCACAGGACGGCGAACGTGCCGCACTGCACCCGCTCGGCCAGGTCCGGGTAGTCGGCCACGGCCGGGGTGAACCGCGTCTTCGGGACGTGCGCCCCCTCGATCTCGAACCACGCGTTCCAGACCTGGATCATCGGGACCGTCAGCGGCAGCCAGCACGCGGTCAGTTCGCCCTCGGAGGACCACAGGTACTGCGGCTCGGCCGCGTCCGCCCGCAGCCGGACGGTCTCGATCGCGTCCCACGGGTACGACTCTACCTCGTTCGGAGTGATGCGAAGCATCCCGGTCGGGAAAAGGGCGATCCGCAGCCCGCGGTGGCGGTAAATGAACCAGAGCAGCCCGCCGCCGAGGATCGGGGGGCCGAACAGGAAGTGGAACTCCCAGTGCCCGAACCGGGCCGGCCCGTGGACCCACCAGAGGTAGTTCGCGACCAGCCCGTAGGCGACCAGCAGCACGCCGACGATGACCTTGACCCGCCCCCACCGGCCGCCGGCGCGGAACACCGCTTCCGGCTCGCCGAGTTCCTTCGTGGCGAAGTCCACCTCCTCGTCGGGGGCGAGGTGCGGCTCGTCCTCCGCGTCCGGTTCGAGCAGACCCATGCAACCGCTCCGGGGGTGGGGGTGGACACGCTGTATAATAGCCGTTCGTTCCGACCCCAACGCCGATTTCGACCCCGGTGAAGTATGCTCGTTGTGATGCAGGCCCACGCGGCCGCGGCCGACATTGAGGGCGTCGTCGCCGCCATCCGCGACCTCGGGCTGACGCCACACGTCCTGCCCGGCGCGACCCGCACGGCCGTCGGCATGACCGGCAACACGGCCGCCGTCGACGCCGGGCACTTCGAGGTCCTCCCCGGCGTCGAGGAGGCGATCCGCGTTACCAAGCCGTTCAAGCTCGCCAGCCGGGAGATGCACCGGGACAACACGACCATCGCGCTCCAACAAGCGGACATCGGGCCGAAGACGTTCACCGTCGTCGGCGGGCCGTGCTCCGTCGAGAACGAGAAGATCACGTTCGAGACGGCCGAGTTCCTCCTGTCGAAGGGGGTGAAGCTGCTCCGGGCCGGGGCGTTCAAGCCGCGGACCAGCCCGTACAGCTTCCAGGGCATGGGGCTGGAGGGGCTGAAAATTCTGCAAAAGGTTCGCGAGAAGACCGGCATTGGCATCGTGACGGAGTTGATGGACACGGAGCACGCGGCGGCCGTGGAGGAGGCGACGGACATCATCCAGATTGGTGCCCGCAATATGCAGAACTTCAGCCTGTTGAAGCGGGTCGGCAAGTGCCGCAAGCCGGTGCTGCTGAAGCGGGGGCTGAGCGCGACGCTGGAGGAGTGGCTGATGTCCGCCGAGTACGTGATGGCCGGCGGCAACTACCAGGTGATCCTGTGCGAGCGGGGCGTGCGGACGTTCAACGACCACTCGCGGAACACGCTCGACCTGTCCGTGATCCCGCCGGCGAAGACGCTGTCGCACCTGCCGATTTTCGTGGACCCGAGCCACGGGACCGGCAAGCGGGCCTACGTCCCGGCGATGGCGCTGGCGGCGCTGGCGGCCGGGGCGGACGGGCTGCTGATCGAGGTCCACCCGGACCCGGACCACGCCGCGAGCGACGGCCAGCAGACGCTGAACTTCGAGATGACGGAGAAGCTGCTCGGCCAGTTGAAGGCGCTGGCCCCGGTGCTGGGGCGGAAGATGTAATGGGTGGAACCCGGAGCGGGAGCGACGGGGTGAAGCACTTCACCCCGTCGCTCCCGCTCCGGGTTCCACATCCGTCGGTCAATCGTCGATCGCGAACTCGGTCTCGTCGACCTTCTCGAGGTTCTTGATCTCCGTCACCTTCGCCGACAGGAATACCGTCCCGTCGCCCAGGGACGTGATCTTCATCGGCTGCATCATCCCTTCGACCTTCTTGTACTCGGCGTACAGGGTCTCGCGCTGCCCCCGCTTCTCCTCGTTGCCCGGCAGCAGCCCCTCGTGGCTCGACTTCACCAGCAGGTGCGTTTCCTTGTCGAAGTAGAGCTTCACCGCCTTGTCGTGGTCGAGCACCTTGACGCTCACCACGTCCGCCTTCTTCTTCTCGACCTCCTCGTCCGCTTCCGCCTTCAATTCATACTTCTTCTCATCGAGCAGCGGCACGAGCCGGCTGATCTCCCGCAGCTTGGCCGCGAGGAGGACTTCCTTCTGCTGCGCCTCGCTCAGCGGCCGGTCGATGTCCATGCCGTTGGCCTTCAGCGTCGTCTTCGCCTTCTTCCCGTTTGTCACCTGGACGGTCTCGACCTTCATCCCCTGGATCGTCATCGTCATCTCGGTCTTCAACTTGTTCGGGGCGTGCGTGACCGTGGCGGTCATGTCGATGGCCATGCCCTGGATGGTCAATTCGCCGGTGATCGTCGTCTTGCCGGCCGTGTACTTGGTCAGCACGTCCTTGCCGCCGTGGGCGACGATCGCCTTCTCGATGACCGCCTTCGGGTCGGCGTAGGCCGGGGACGCGAGAACGGCGGCCGCGAGGCCGAGCAACAGGTGACGCATGAGAAGCCTCCGAATCGGGGGAAATGGGTGCGAACGCACCGGGGGATTCGACGGGGACGTGATACGGATTGGCGACCGCGTGCGGAATTATTCGACATCGACGGCGAAGAACGCGTCCGCCACCTCGGCCCCGTCCGCGTCTCGAGCACGGACGGCGAAGACGTGTCGGCCCTTCTTCGCGTCCGCCGGCACGGCGAGCGTCAGTTTGTCCGCCAACACCGCATCCGGCACGACGCCGCGGCCGTCGAGCGCGACGGTGAGCTTCTGGCCGGGTTCGACCCGCACCTTTGCCGTGACCGTCTGCCTCGGCTTCGCCTTCACCAGGACCGGCTCGACGCTAACGCGGTGCGGGTTCCAGTCGAGCCGGTGCTTGCCCGAGACACACACCTTGTCACACTGCTCGGACGCGAAATCACCCCACAGACTTCGTAGCTGGTAGTCTTTCTCGTTGAACACATACGGCCCGCCGTGTTCCGCGAGAATCCACTCTGGCTTGATGGCGAGAACCTTGTCCGCGCTCTTGCCGTAAACGCTCGGGAAGCTGCGGTTCATCCCCATCCACCCGCCGCTGCCGCTGAACTGCTTCACGTGGAAGAAGTTGTCGGCCGTGAACAGGCACTTCTTGCCGTCGATGGTCGCCTCGATGGCACAGGTGAACTCCGACTGGCCGGGGAAGTGGTGGAAGCGGAACGCGTACTCCCGCCACGTCGCGGTGTCGCCGTCCTTCAGTTCCTTGTCGAAGGTGATGGGCCGGGAATCGAGGAACGGGGCGCGGTACTTGAACGGCTCCTTCAGCGGCTCCGCGACGCGGTCGAGCGCCCAGACCTTGTAGGCGTCCTTGCCGGGGAGCGTGTAGACGCCGTCGAAGTGGTCGTAGTGGGCGTGGCTGAACGTCACGACTTCGACCGGGCCGAGGTTCTCGTCCTTCCGCAGCTTCGCCACCTGATCGACGGCCCGCTGGCCCCACGGGTCGAGCACGAGGCAGGCGTTCGCCTCCTTCGATGTGAGGACGTAGGTGTTGCCGGTGAGCCACAGGTGCGGCGACACCCGCGCCCACGGCTTGTCCCCGCCGCTGGCGATTTGCTCCTTCGGCACGAGGAAGTCGTACTCCCGCGCGTCCTTGCCGACGAACTTCTCGAAGCTTTTCGCGTCGCCGGCCATTTTCAACCGTTCCTCGACGACCGTAAGCCAGTCACCGAGGGATTGCTTCTCGTCCCATTCGCTCCCGCGTGATGGGAATAGCTTCGATGGCTTCAGTCCCGCGATGCGGTGAACTGACTCGGCGGCGGGCTTCAACCCGGCGTCGGTCCAGTGGTCCCAATCCGTGGTGAAAGGCGTCCATAGTTTGCACTTCGTCGAGACGGCATCGCCGGTGAAGACGAGCGGCCCGGCGGGGCGTCCGGACTTGTTCACGGCAAACGCGACGTGGTCCCGCGAGTGGCCCGCCGTCGGCACGACGGTCAGCGTCCACGGGCCGAGGGTAATCTGATGCCCCTTCTTCAACGTGTACTCGATGCCGTCGAACCCGACCGGCACGACGAAGTAGCTCGTCCGCGAGTCGCGGAGCGGGATCGACTTCTCCCAATACTTCGCGACCGCGTCCGGGGCCAGCCACTCGGCAGACTCGGGGGCGGCGAGGACCGGAACCTTCGCGGCGAGGTACTTCCCCACCGCTTCGACCGTGTCCCGGTGGTGGTGCGTGAGCAGCACGGCCGTCGGCTTCGCCGGCAGCTTCTCCGGCGGCAGCGGCGCGTCGATCAGCACGACCGCTTCGCCCGCGGTCAACAGGTACGAGGCGGGGGAACTGGGCGAGCGCTGGACCATCAGCCCGTCGGCATCGAAGACGACGCTCCAGTCCGCCGCGGGCTTAGGCGGCTGCGTCCGCCCGACCCACGCCGCGAGACCGACGAGCAAGAAGCAGGACACCGCGAGGGGAAGGCGGGCACGCATGGGGGTCGCCTCTCAGGCCGCGACCGGGGCGGCGGGGGTGATGCCGGTGATGTGCAGCAGGATGCCGAGGATGCGGTCGGGGTCGGCGAACGGGTAGTCGGTGAGGTCGAATTCCAACACTGACCCGTTCAACCGGAGGAACCGCCACTCGCTGCCGTTGGAAACGGCCCCGTACACCGTTTCGATGTGCGGGTTCCGCGTCCGGTTGAACCGCTGCGCGGCGACCATGGCGGCGGCGCACTGGCCCAACCCGCCCATGACCTGCTCGTTCTTCGCCTCGACGATCATCATCACCGGAGCGACGACGTAGTCGAGTTGCGGCGGGCGGCCGATGATGAAGTCGCACACGCCGACCAAATCGACCGACGGGTCCACGTCGAACCGGGTGCCCGAATAGAGGGCGATCCCGTAATTACTCCGTTCCCACAGTTCGAGTAACAGGGGTACGACCAGCATTTGCGTCCGGGCCGTCTCCGTGTTCACGGTCGTGGCCAACCCGGCCCGCCGGAAGAACCGCTGGCGAAAATCGGCCGCCAGCGGGAAGCTCGGCACGTCCGGGAACAAGGCCGGCCGCGATTCCAGGGTGATGCCGAATTCTTCTTGCACCCGAGCGAGCGTGAACTGGTGGTACGGCATGGTCTGTCCTTGCGCGTGCGTTGCGATTCATTTTAGCGGCACGGGCACTTTGTCCTTCGGAATGTACTGCTTCTCGATCCCCGGCGGCGGCTCGAACGGCTGCGCCAGGCTCGCGATGCTCTCGCCGAGTTGCGGGATGAGCGCCTCCTGGATGTTCCCTAGTCGCTTTTGGTGGGCGAGCACGATCGTCGGGATGCGCTCGACCGGCAGCTTCATCAAGCGGCAGCACGTCGCGTCCACGGCCACCAGGTCGATGCCCATGACGAGCGCCCCGAACGGCTTCGCCGTGCCGTTCAGCGGGCCGTCCCCCTCCATGCCGATGATGCCGTCCACGATGGCCAGGTGCGGCGTGTTCGTACACGCGATGTCCACGATGCTGTTCGGGATGCCCCGCCAGTGCAGCTCGTTCTTCGGCCACCCGTAGCAGATGCCCGGCAGCGTGCCGAACAGGTTCTTGAGCGACAGCGTCGCCCCGGCCCAGTGGTGCGTCTTCAGCTTCGGCAGCGACACGAACACGTCCGCTTCCGCCACCGTCCGCGCGATGTACAGGTGTTCCAGGCCGGTCAGCCGGCCGAAGTTCAGCATCTTGCGGGGCTCGTCGTGGTTCACGTCCACGAACCGGACGCCGTGCTTCCGCAGCACGTCGCCGAGGCCGCTCTCGTTTACGAGGAACTGCACGTTCCGCCAGTGCCCCGGCCCCTCCGCGACGACGACCTCCCGCGCCCCCTCGGCCTTGAACAGTTGGATGACGGCATCGACGAACCGCGGGTCGGTGTTGATGACCTTCCCCTTGTGGTACTCGACGAGGTTCGGCTTCAGCACGACCTGCTTGCCCTGGACCGGGACGTGCTCGCGGAAGTGGCCGAACTGCGTCTTGAGCAGGTCGAGCATCTTCGCCTCGTCGTACTCCGGGCATCGGCCGACGTGGACGGCCGACGTGCGGGGCAAGGGGCGGGTGTTCGCGATCATCTTCGCGGTGAAGCTCTGGAAGTACGTCTTCACCCGCTCGCCGAGCGGCATCCGCTCCTTCTTCGAGACGGCCTTGTTGGTGCGTTCGAGGAACATCGGGTCGCCGCTCGCCACCGTCGGCGCGTCGGTCAGCTTGAACGGGTTCCGCGATTCGATGTCGAGCGCCAACGACGCGAGTGCCAGGCGAAGCGGGCCGGCGGCGAGGCCGTTCCCGGCGGCCGTCTCCATCGTCAACGACTCGCGGATGCGGTCGTCCAGCTTCGGCAGGCTGGTCCGCGTCCCGTCGTCGGTGGCGTGGGTCGCGAGGGCGATCTTGATCCACGCGAGGTGCTCGAGGTCCGTCGTCTGCTCGCCGTGGACGCGGAGGTAACCTTTGGCGGCTTCGACCCGCGGGTGGTCGATGCCCTGCGTCGCGAGCAGCAGCACGGCCGTCGGGCCGGGGATCGGCTCCGTCATCCGGCCTAGCACGGTGCGGTTGCCGTAGTTCGCGCCGCCGGTGTCGAACGCCCGGTCCATCAGAAGCCGAAGTCCTTCCTGCACGCGCGGGTTGTCGCCGCGGTCGGCCTTCCGCAGCGCGAGGCACGCCCACGAGGTCGGCTCGACCCACGAGAAGTTGTCCTCGCCCCACGGCCAGCCCATGAGCCGGGAGTCGATGTCCATCATGTCCTCGACTTCCGGGTCGGTCTTGATCGTCCGGCCCTCGATCGCGAACAACCCGTCGGCGAGGCTGTCCGCTTCCTTGCCCGCGGCCAGCCCGTTCGCCCAGGTGAAGAGCGCGAGGGACGTGGTCCACACGGCCTGCGGGCGGCCGCGCTGGAGCCGCACGGTTTGGCCGCGGCCGGTGGAAACGAACTGGTTCGCGACGAACTTCCGGGCGGCGTCCCACGCCGCGGAATTCTTACCGGACTCCGGGGCGAGCGCGAGCAGCGCCAGGCACGTCGGTTCGAGGTGCGCGGGCTGCCCCGGCCGGTAGCCCCAGCCGCCGTCGGCGGTCGCCAGGTCCCAGAGCTTCTGCCGTGCGTCGATCATGGGTCGTCCTCGAAGGTAGGGGTAATTTAGCCCACGAACGCGGTCGGTGCGGGGCCGGAACGACCGCCGCCCGGAACCATACACTTCCTGTTAGGAGGACAACCGGTGCGCGTGGCTCATTTCGACTGTTTCAGCGGCATCAGCGGCGACATGGTCCTCGGGGCCGTCCTGGACGCGGGCGTAAGCCCCGACGCGATCCGCGCCGCCCTCGACTCGCTCGGCCTGCCGATCCAACTCGAAATCGAGAAGGTGAAGCGGTGCGGGTTCGCGGCGACGAAGGTGACCGTCAACGCCGAGGACCAGGAGGACTACCGCTTCCTGCCGGATGTGGAGGCGATCCTCGCGAAGGCCGCGCTGACGCCGAAGCAGCGGGAACTGGCGACGACGATCTTCCGCAAGGTAGCCGTCGCGGAGTCGGTCGCCCACGGGATGCCGCTGGAGCGGGTCCACTTCCACGAGGTCGGGGCGCTCGACAGCATTGCCGATATTGTCGGCGCGGCCGTCGGCCTGGACCTGCTCGGCGTGGACCGCTTCACGAGTTCCCCGGTGGCGGTCGGCAGCGGGACGGTGAAGTGCGCCCACGGCATCATGCCTGTCCCGACGCCCGGCACGGCCGAGTTGCTCAAGGGCGTCCCGATCGCGAAGTGCCCGGTGAAGGGCGAACTCGCGACGCCGACCGGGGTGGCGATCCTCACGAGCGTGGCGACGGAGTTCGTGGACACGCCGACGATGGTGATCGAGCAGATCGGCCACGGCGCGGGCACGAAAGACCCCATCGAGCAACCCAACATTCTCCGCTTATTGGTGGGCAAAGCCCACGGACGAACGTCCGTGGTGAGCGAGTCCGACACCGTCACCATCCTGGAAACGAACCTCGACGATTCCCCCGGCGAGATCATAGGCTTTGCCATCGAGCAACTCTTCGCGGCCGGCGCGCTCGACGTGTTCACGGTCCCGATCCAGATGAAGAAGCACCGCCCCGGCGTGCTCCTGACGGTCCTCGCCGAACCGGCCGACGTGCCGAAGCTGGAAACAATTCTCTTCCGCGAAACCGCGACGTTCGGCGTCCGCCGGACGACGGCCGCGCGGTCGAAGCTGGCCCGCGAGGCGGTGACGGTGGAAACCCCGTGGGGACCGGTGAAGGCGAAGCGCGGCACCCGCGACGGGCTGACGGTGGTAACTCCGGAGTACGACGACTGCGCCCGCGTCGCGCGGGCCGCCGGCGTGCCGCTGCGAGAGGTGTATGAGGCGGTCAGGCGGTCAGCGTCGGCGGGTCGCCGGGCTTGATTGGCTTTGCGGGACGTATGATCGGTTCCAATCTCGAAATAAGGCGGCAATCGATTTTGACGGTGCGTTGGAATCCTTCATCCTCGGAGACGCGGTCTAAGCCGACGATCACGGACGTGAGCAGAACAATGCACTGGTCCGGGTGGGCGATCACGTAACTCGATCCGTCCACGACGTACATCTTGAACGGCTCGAACGGCACATGCTTCAGTTCCGCGACGATTTCATTCGGGGCCATGTCGGTCCTCCTCGCCCCAGTCTACCACCCGCCCCTTGAACTTTCGACGCGTTTCCGTGTCTATTCCCGTGTCCGATTTTCTCCCACACGTAGCCGAGAGCGTCATGCCGACGTCGAGCGAGATCCGCCAGCAGTTCATCGACTTCTTCTGCCAGAAGCGCGGGCACGCGTTCGTCCCGTCCTCCCCGGTCGTGCCGCTCGACGACCCGACGCTCCTGTTCGCCAACGCCGGGATGAACCAGTTCAAGCCGTACTTCCTCGGCACGGAGCGGCCCAAGCACGCCCGCGTCGCGAACACGCAGAAGTGCATCCGCGCCGGCGGCAAGCACAACGACCTCGACGACGTCGGCAAGGACACGTACCACCACACGTTCTTCGAGATGCTCGGCAACTGGAGCTTCGGCGACTACTTCAAGACGGACGCCATCGCGTGGGCGTGGGAGCTGCTCACCGACGTGTGGAAGCTCGACAAGGACCGGCTGCACGTCACCGTCTTCGAGGGCGACCCGGCGAACAACATCCCCCGCGACGACGAGGCGGCGGAGATTTGGAAGTCCGTCGGCGTGCTGCCGGGGCACATCCACCTCGGGAACAAGAAGGACAACTTCTGGGAGATGGGCGAGACCGGGCCGTGCGGTCCGTGTACCGAAATCCACTACGACAGCACGCCGGACAAGTCGGGCGCGAAACTCGTCAACGGCGGGTCGGACCAGTGCGTCGAAATCTGGAACAACGTCTTCATCCAGTTCAACCGCAACCCGGACAAGAGCCTGACGCCGCTGCCGGCGAAGCATGTCGATACCGGGATGGGGTTCGAGCGCATCACGAAGGTGATCCAGGGCAAGGCGAGCAACTACGACACCGACATCTTCACGCCGCTGTTCGAGGCGATCCGCACTGTCACGAACGCGGACCCGTACACGGGGAAGCTCGACGACCTGAAGGACACCGCGTACCGCGTGATCGCGGACCACATCCGCACGCTGACGTTCGCGCTGACCGACGGCGCGACCATCGGCAACCTCGGCCGCGACTACGTGCTGAAGCGCATCCTCCGCCGGGCGGAGCGGTATGGTCACCAATTCTTTGAGACTGGGAATAGTCCCTTCCTATACAAATTGGTCCCTGTTGTTGTTGGCCAACTTGGCACTGTTTTTCCAGAATTGTCTCGCAATCCAGATAAGGTGGCTAAGCAGATTCGAGACGAAGAGGAAGCGTTTTTGCGAACACTCTCCTCCGGGATGCGGCATTTCCGACGGATTGCCAGGGAAGCTATTGGTCTTGAGGCCGCTAAGAAGCGTCACGCGACTTACGCAGGATGGACAGAGGGATCCATCGAAGCGATAAACTTTAAGACACAGGACGGCCAAGATTTCTCGATTAGCTATCCAAAGTCGTTGAGTGATATCCACGACTTTATTACTCGTGAATGCCAGTCTACTCCCGTGATTTCAGGCTTTTCGGCGTTTCAGTTGCATGATACCTACGGTATTCTCATAGATATTACTGAGCAGGTTGCTAAAGAATGTGGACTGACGGTTGCCAGTGCTGAATTTCATCAAGTGATGGAGGCGAGTAAGACAAAGTCTAGAGAGGGAGCGAAGAAGCACAATGTTGTGGCGATAAGAGGAAATCTTCCGTCTACAAACGACGAGGCAAAGTATTCGCAGGACGGTACAGTTCCTGCTGAAGTGGTAGGGTGGGTGATCGAGAACGAATACCATACTTCAGGAGAGCTGGCAGGCGTGATCAGCTGTGCAATAGTACTAAATAATACAAATTTTTATGCGGAGCAAGGCGGTCAAGTTGGGGATACAGGCGAGCTTTACACTTGGGGCGTTCCGTCTGTGAAGTTCCAAGTCGATGATACGCAACGGCTGGGTGATACTATTCTTCACTTCGGAACTTTGTTGAGTGGAGTAGTGCGGGTTGGGGATCAAATAAAAGCACATAGGTGGAGAGAACGTCGCACCGATGTGATGCGGAACCACACGGCCACGCACCTGCTGAACCTCGGCCTGCGGACCGTCCTCGGCGGGCACGTCGAGCAGAAGGGGTCGCTGGTGGACGAGGCGAAGACGCGGTTCGACTTCAGCCACGACAAGCCGCTGTCCGCGGACGACGTGCGGCAAGTCGAGGCGTTCGTCAACCAGCGGATCGGCCGCGACCTGCCGGTCACGGCCGTCGAGCTTCCGCTGGAGCAGGCGAAGACGATCGACGGCGTGCGGGCGGTGTTCGGCGAGAAGTACCCGGACCCGGTGCGGGTCGTGATGGTCGGCCCGGAGAAGCCGGAGGACGCGAACTTCGACGACTCGGTCGAGTTCTGCGGCGGCACGCACATGGCGCGAACCGGCGGCATCGGGTACTTCAAGATCACGTCGCAAGAGCCGGTCGCGAAGGGCGTCCGCCGCGTCACGGCCGTCACCGGCCGCGTCGCCGCCGACGCGATGACGCAACTGTCCACGATGGTCACCACGCTGACCGACCGTTTCCAGTGCAAGCCGGAGGAACTGCCGACGCGGGTGGGCGGCCTCGACGAGGAGATCAAGAAGCTGACCGAACACCTGAAGCGGGCGGTCGCGATGACGCTCGACGGCCTGCTCGACGCGGCCCCGGCGGTGAACGGCACGAAGGTCGTCGTCGGCCAGCTCCCGCCGGCCGGCGCGGAGGTCGTGCGGGCGCAACTGGACCGTATCAAGCAGAAGGCGAAGTCGGCGTTCATCGTCCTCGGCTGGGACGAGGGGGACAAGGTGCCGCTGATGGTGTCGCTGACGCCGGACCTGGTGAAGAAGGGCCTGAAGGCGGGCGAGGTCATCAAGCCGGTGGCGGAGTTGATCGGCGGCAAGGGCGGCGGTAAGCCGGACTTCGCCCAGGCCGGCGGCAAGGACGCGGCGAAGCTGCCGGAGGCGCTCGCGAAGGCGACGGAACTGGGCCGGCAACTGCTCGAGGCGTGAGGATGGGATTGTTCGACTTCCTCCGCCGGAAGGCGGCCGGCGGGCCGCGGAAGCCGCGGGCGGCGCACTACGCGATGGCCCACCACGCCCTGCGGCGGTTCGCGCTCGAGGACCCGATCTACTACCTCGGCGCGCTCGCGTCGCCGGACGCGGGGAAGTTCCTGGCGTCCGTGTTCGAGGTCGCCCGCAAGGAGGCCGCGGCCGGCGGCGAAAAGCCCGACTTCACCGCGGCGGACGTTCGCCCCTACCCGTGCCGCATCGCCGACTTCCCGACGGTGATCGTTGCCATGCCCCCGGCGAAGTTCATGGCCGAGGCCCACTTCACGGCCCTCGTGATGCTCACCACGGGGGCCGTCACGACCGTCGAGGAGGCGAAGGCCGTCGAGGCCCGGTACTTCACGCTGGAGGCGGGGTTCTCGCTCGACGACCGGCCGCGGACGGTGTTCTGCGAGTGGACGAAGGACGGGAAGCATCTCAACTTCGGCGACGGGCCGTCGGCGACGGTGGAGGCGTTCGGGGCGCGGGTCCACAAGGCCGTCGCTCAGGCCAGCCCGTCCGGGAACGGGTCGCCCGCCTGACACAGCAGCGTCAGCTCCGCCGTGACGAACGCCGTGCCGGTGACGCTCGGCACGACGCGGTTCCCATCGCCGGGGGCGTACCGGCCCTCGAACACGCTGCCGATGACGCTCTCCTGCCGCCACGTCTCACCCGGCTTCAACTTCCCGCTCGCAGCGAGGCACGCGAGCTTCGCGCTCGTGCCGGTCCCGCACGGGCTGCGGTCGTAGGCCCGGCCGGGACAGAGGACGAAGTTCCGACTGTGGTTCGCGGGATCGCCGGGCGGGCCGAATAGCTCGATGTGGTCGATCTCGCCGCCGTTCGCCCCCGTGATGCCGGCCTTCGTCAACGCTTGTCTGATGCGCCACGCCACGTCGGTCAGGCGTTCCACGTTCTTCGCGGAAATGGTTTCGCCGTGGTCGCTGACGAGGAAGAACCAGTTCCCGCCCCACGCCACGTCGCCGGTCACGCGGCCGTAGCCCTCGACCTCGACGCCGACGTTCGCCGCGTACCGGTAGCTCGGCACGTTCGTCACCGTCACGCGGTTGGTGTCGTGGAGCGTCGCGGTGACGACGCCGACCGGCGTTTCGATCCGGTGCTCGCCGATGTCGATGCGATTCAAGTAGGCCAACGTCGCCATGAGGCCGATCGTGCCGTGGCCGCACATGCCGAGGGTGCCGACGTTGTTGAAGAAGATGATGCCGGCGGAACACGTCGGGTCGGTCGGCGGGACGAGCAGGCCGCCGACGAGCACGTCCGAGCCGCGCGGCTCGTTCACGACGAACGAGCGGAAGCCGTCGTGCCGCTCGCGGAAGATGCGGCACCGCTCGGCGAGGCTTCCCGTCCCCAGGTCCGGCCCGCCCGCGACGACGATCCGCGTCGGCTCGCCGCCGGTGTGGGAATCGACGGCCACGACCTTCCGGGTGACGCTCATTTCGATTCCCGCAACTTCGTCAACAGTTCTGCGAAGTCGGCGGGCGGCGGCACGTCGTAGGTCAGCCGCTCGCCGCTGACCGGGTGCGTGAATCCCAGGCTCGCCGCGTGCAGCATCGGCCGTTCCGCGCCGCTGCCGTCGGGGAGCGGCGAACCGTTCAAGGGGCGGTCGTAGACCGTCTCGCCGCACAGCGGCGTCCCGGCTTCGCCGAGGTGGATGCGGACCTGGTGCGTGCGGCCGGTTTCCAGCCGGCACTCGACGAGCGCGAACGCCCCAAGTTGCTCCTGCACCTTCACGAACGTGACGGCCCGCTTGCCGTCGGCGGCCGTGCCGCTGCCGCGGCGGCCGTCGCCGCGGTCCCGGACGAACACGCTGTCGAGCTTCGCCGCCTTCGCCTCCCCGCGGACGAGGGCCAGGTACCGCCGGTCGGTGGTGTGCTTCTTGAACTGCTCGGTAAGTGCCTTCTCGGCATTCCGCGTTCGCGCGAAGACGATGACGCCGGACGTGTCGCGGTCGAGCCGGTGGACGGCGAAGACCGGTCGGTCCGGCGTGCCGAGCAGCCCCGGCAGCAGCCCGCCGAGCGTCCGCGTGAGGAACCGCTGCCCGCGGCCGAACTCCGCCGCCTCGTCCGCGTGCCGCATCGTCGTCAGCCCGGCCGGCTTGTTCGCGACGACGACGTGATCGTCGGCGAACAGGAGGGGGACTTCCAAACTCGGAACGCGGAGGTCGGAACTCGGAACGTTCCGAACCTTCTTCTCAGGCTCCTTCCGTGGGGGCTTCGGGGCGGCCTGCTTCGTGGGTTTCGGTTTTTCGTTCCGCGTTCCGACCTCCGCGTTCCGCGTTAGGTCCAAAACGCCTTCCGCGACGGTGATCCGCTTCCCGGCCTTCACCCGGAACGCGGCGTCGGCGACGATCTGCCCGCCGACGCGGACGTGCCGGCGGTCGATGACCCGCTTCGCCTGCGACCACGACAGCCCGAGCCGGGCCTTCAGCACGGCGGCGAGCGTCTGGCCGTTGTCGCGGCGGTCGGAGGTAATCACAACGGGCGGCATTTCGTGGAACCCAGAGCGGAAGCGACGGGGTGACGGGACTCAGTCGTCCACCGGGAACTCGGCGGCGTCCACCTTGTCCAGGAACTTCAACTCGGTGACGGTCATCGTCATGTATTCCTTCTTGTCGTGGTTCACCACCACCTTCGTCGGCAGCGTCGCGGCGTCGAACTTCTTGAACTCGGAAAGCAACGTCTCCTCGTCCACCTCGACCACGCCGCCCGGCCCCGGCGCGAGGCCCTTCCGCTGCATCTTCACCAGGTAGTTCGTTTTCTTGTCGAAGAACAACTTCACCTCGCGGAGGCCGTTGCCGGTCACGACCACGACCGCCGCCGGGCTGCCGTTCACGTCCGCGTCCTTGTCCGCCTTCAGCGTGTACTTCTTCGCGTCCACCAGCGGCGTCAGCGTGCTGACCTCCTGCACCAGCGCCGCCTGGATCGTCTCGTCCTTCACCCGGTCGTTGAGCGGCTGCTCCGTCCCGGCCAGCGTCGCCCGGACCTTCGCCTTCTTGCCGTTGAGGATTTGCGTCGTCACCAGCTTCAGCTTCGCCAGCTCGCCGGTCACCTCCAGCTTGTACTTGTCGGGAAGGGAGTAGATCGCGGTCGCGGTGTACTCGACCTTCTGGTTGTTGCCGACGTTCATCGTCCCCTTCGAGAGCGACTTCGCCACCTTCGTCTTGTTCAGGGCGGCCGTCCCGCCGTGGGCCTCGATCGCCTTCTTGACGGTCGCGGCCGGGTCGTCCTGGGCGAGCGCCGGGGCCGAAAGCACCGCCACGAGCCACAGCGCGGGGAGCAGGTTGCGCATCTTATCTCGTCTCCGAAGGTTGCCCGCCGATCCGCCTTGCGGTAGCCGGCCGGGATGTTATATCCGGTTGGCGCGAAGGATCGCGCCGCTAACTGCCGAAGATACCGGACGTGCGGGGTTCCGCGAACTGGGGAGAACTGGCATGGCTGCCGTCCCGCTCCGTCGATGCGTGTGGCTGGTGCTGCTGGCGGCCGGGTGCGCCGCGGGCCAGAGCTACAAGATCGACCAGGGGCCGATCCCGGACTGGATGACGCCGGCGAGCGGCGAGGCGAAGGCTCGGAGCCAGTCGCCGGACGAGCCGAAGGCCCCGACCGGGAAGATCGTCATCACCGAGCAGCTGCCGGACCCGCTGGCCGACCCGAAACCGGCGGCGAAGGCGACCGTCCTGCCCGCCAGCCTGGGCAGTAGCGGGACGCTCTCGAACCCGCTACGGGACAAGCAGGTGCAGGTGGCCGCGTTCATCGGCACGGACGTGGTCATCACCGACGACGAGGTCTGGCAGATGGTCCGCCAGCGCGCCCCGGAGTACATGGAACTCTTCGGCAGCGAGCAGGCGCAAAAAGAGAAGACGATCTACAAGGAAGAACTCCGCAAGCTGATCGAGCGGGAGCTGATCGTCCTCGAACTCTACTCGCGGATGAAGAAGAACAAGGCCGAGGACAAGATCGAGGGGCTGAACGACCACGCCCGCGAGCAGGCCGTCCGCCGGCTGAAGGACTACCGCGTCAACCGGAAGATTCCCTCGGAAGAGGACTTCATCAAAATCCTGCGGGCACAAGGGCTGACGTACAACGGCCTCCGGCGGCAACTCGAGCGCGACACGCTCGTGCAGATTTACCTGGAGCAGATGCTCAAGGACAAGGCGAAGTTCGTCACGCTCAACGACCTGTGGGACTACTACACGGCGAACCCGAAGGAGTTCGTCGTGGACGAGAAGGTGAAGTGGCTGGACTGCTTCGTGAGCTTCCAGCGGTTCGACACCCCGGCGGCGGCGAAGGAGTACGCCGAGGGCCTGTGGCGGGCGGCGGCCGTCGGCGGGGACTTCGTCGAGATCATCAAGAAGTCGAGTCACGGCGACAGCGTCCTCCGCAACGGCGAGGGCCTCGGCACGAAGCGGGGCGACTTCCAGCCGGTGGAACTCGAGAGCGTGATCCTGGAGATGAAGGAGGGGCAGCTGAGTTCGCTGCTCCAGACGGCGACGGGGTATCACATCGTCAAGATCGTCGAGGCGCAGAAGGCCGGGACCCGCGAGTTCGACGGCAAGGTGCAGACCGAGATTCGCAACAAGCTGACGAAGCAGTTGCAGGAGAAAGAGTACGCGAAGATGATCGACGAGTTCTGGCGGCGCTACCGCCCGAAGGTCGTCGGGCAGTGACAACCGCACAGCGGGGTAGTGGCGGGAAAAGGGGTCGGGAGTCATTTTG
>JAESGS010000210.1_pt1 | contig 76352 bp, 59 predicted proteins | sample 9269761 | NCBI WGS metagenome assembly JAESGS01 (sample SAMN15741799, study PRJNA653493) | algae metagenome | isolation source: Cyanosarcina radialis HA8281-LM2 and co-occurring heterotrophs from damp... | place: USA: Makauwahi cave, Hawaii | collected 2011-01-06 | reverse complement strand
CCCGGACGACGTCTACATCAGCCCCAGCCAGATCCGCCGCTTCAACCTGCGCACCGGCGACCACCTGGGTGGCCGCATCCGCTTCCCGAAGGACGGCGAGCGCTACTTCGCGCTGTCGACCATCGACACGATCAATGGCGAGCCGCTGGAAGCCAGCAAGAACAAGGTGCTGTTCGAGAACCTGACGCCCCTGTTCCCGCGCCGCCGCTTCACGCTGGAGCGCGGCAACGGTTCGTCGGAAGACATCGCCGGCCGCATCCTCGACCTGATGGCGCCGCAGGGCAAGGGCCAGCGTGCCCTGATCGTCTCGCCGCCCAAGGCCGGTAAGACGATCATGATGCAGCAGATCGCCACCGCCATCACCACCAACCACCCGGACGTGCACCTGATCGTGCTGCTGGTGGACGAGCGTCCGGAAGAAGTGACCGAAATGCAGCGTACCGTGCGCGGCGAAGTGGTCAGCTCGACGTTCGACGAGCCCGCCGCCCGCCACGTGCAGGTCGCCGAAATGGTGATCGAGCGCGCCAAGCGCCTGGTCGAGCACAAGAAGGACGTGGTGATCATGCTTGACTCGATCACCCGCCTGGCCCGCGCCTACAACAACGTGGTGCCCAGCTCCGGCAAGGTGCTGACCGGCGGCGTGGACGCCAACGCCCTGCACCGCCCGAAGCGTTTCTTCGGCGCGGCGCGTAATGTCGAAGAGGGCGGTTCGCTGACCATCATCGCCACCGCGCTGGTCGAGACCGGCAGCAAGATGGACGAGGTGATCTACGAAGAGTTCAAGGGCACCGGCAACAGCGAAGTGCACCTGAACCGCCGCATCACCGAGAAGCGCGTCTACCCGGCCATCGACATCAACCGTTCGGGCACGCGTCGCGAAGACCTGCTGATCGAACCGGAGCTGCTGCAGAAGATCTGGATCCTGCGCAAGCTGCTGCACCCGATGGACGAGATCGCAGCGATGGAATTCCTGCTGGACAAGATGAAGAACACCAAGTCCAACGACGAGTTCTTCAGTTCGATGAAGCGCTGAGCAGCGCGCGATCGACGAAACGCCCCGCGATGCGGGGCGTTTTCGTTAGCGGCACTGGAAATCGTCGGCACCGACCGGCGCGCAACCATCACCCCAGCGGCCTGTCTGCCGCCAGTACGCCACCACGCCCGCCTGGACCAGCAGGGCCTTGAACTCCGGATGGGCGCGCACGCCGGAGTAGGGTGAATTCCAGAAGACGACGTACGGCTGCTGCGCCATGCTGCCGGCCTCGAAACCCTCCCACTGCTCGAGGTCTTTTCGCATCGCGGCCACCGTCAGGCCGGCATCGCCAAGGGCATCGGCGACATTTGCCATCACATGCCGCCCACGCGGCCCGCCGGCGTAGGCGTCGTCCGCCAGCGCCTTGCGCACCAGCGCCAGCATTGCCTGGCGATCGTCCAGCACCACGCCGAGATCGCGGAAGAACGGCGTGTCGAACGCCGCATCCCGGCGCAACCGCGCATGCAGGTCGCGCAGCGCCGCGGGGTCACCGGGCCGCCGGCCCGCCAGCTGGCGGCAGAACGCGAGGTAGTCGGGCGATTGCTGGTTGCCGTCGAGTGTCCGTCCTCGCCGGTATTCAGCCTCTGCCTCCGGGAAGCGGCGCGCCGCGGTGTAATCGAACTGCAGGTCCCGCGACAGGTACAGCGCCATCGGCTCGATCGCGCGCACCTGTTCGACCAGCCTGATCGTGTCGTCCAGGTGGCCCATCGCATAGATCATGTAGGCGTAATCCCAGACGCGCTCCTGAGTCGGCGGACCGGCATCGGCGACCTGTTTCGCCAGGGCGATGGCCTCCGCGCGCCGGCCTTCACGCCACAGCGCGTTGGCGCGATCACGTCGGGCCACCCAGCTGTCAGGTGCGATGAGGCCGATGTGGGCACGTACCTGCCGGGCTTCGATCCGCAGCTGCCCCGCCTGCGGTCCGTCCGCCTCCTGAGCCATCGCGTTCAACGAGCGGGCCAGCGCATCCCAGCAGAGCACGCACCGCGGATCCAGCGCCACCATCTCGCGTGCGAGGCGCAGGCGCTCCCGGTCGTGTTCGGCATCCAGCTGCCCGCGCATCATGATGCTGCGCCAGCGCAGGAAGCGCTCGTAGGCCTCCACGTCGGTGGTACCCCCCTGCTCGCGATTGAACTTGGCCACGTCCAGTTTCACGCTCAATGCGAGCGCCACATCGCGCGAGATGTCTTCCTGCACGGCGAACACGTCGCGCAGTTCGCGCGCATAGGTCTTCGACCAGAGGTGGGATCCGTCTTCGGCACGGACCAGCTGCGCGGTGACGCGCAGCGCACTGTCCTCGCGGCGCACGCTGCCTTCGAGCAGATAGGCCACGCCGAGGGCGCGGCCGATGGCGCGCAGGTCCTCGTTCCTCCCCTTGAACGCGCTGCTCGACGTGCGCCCGACCACCCGCAACGGAGACGCCTGCGCCAACTGGTTGCGGATCTCCTCGGCCAGTCCATCGGCAAGGTAGTCCTGGTCGCGTGCCTGTGAAAGATCGGCGAAGGGCAGCACCGCGAGCGAGGGCCGCCCCTGCGCTGCAATGGCTTCGCCAGAAGCTTCGCGAACGGCGTCCCGCTGCATCCAGATCAGCGCGGCCACGGTCAGCAGCAGCACGCACGCTGACACGACGATCCAGGGTTTCCGCCCACGGGGACCGCCCTCCGTTTTCACCGGCACGGCCATGACGCCGGTGGCGGCGGGCAGGTCGAAGCGATAACCGATGCCGTACACGGTGTGCAGCAGGCGGGGGTGCTGTGCATCCTCTGCCAGCGCCTGGCGCAGCAGGCTCATGATCCGGTTCAACACGCTCTGGGTGACATGCCGATGCCCCCACACCGCATCCAGCAGTTCGTCGCGGGTGAACACCCGGCCGGGTGACCCCGCCAGCAGCGCGAGCACGGCAAACGCCTTGGGTTCCAGAGGCTGCTCGCTGCCCGCACGCACCAGCCGCCGACCGACGAAATCGATCACCACGTCATCGAACGCCAGGTGGCTCGGATCAGGTTGCGGCATACGGTCCCCCGGCGGAGCCTGCCCCGCCCGATCCAGTATAGGTGCCGACCCGCCGCGGCCATCGCCCCCTGCTCCTGAGTCTTTCCTCACCGCGCCCTGCGACTGCCCTAACGACATGCCGAGGCCGCGACGGGAGGCTGTTGACGCCGGGAGCGACCCGGGGCAACCAGAGAGGGACACGCCGTGAACGAGCCAGGCACACTGCCCATGGACCGGCCCGCACCGCCGCCGGCACCCGTCGCGGAACGATGGCTGCGCAGGCTCGCGCACTTCGTCCGTTACGCCACCCTGGCCGGCCTGCTGGCCTTCGGCGCCTACATTGCGCTCCGGGCCACCGGGGCGACGTTCAAGAACTTCGAACAATGGCGCGCACTGGTGGGAGGCCTGCCGATGACGGCGTCGGACTGGGTCGCCAACCTCGGCATCGGCCTGCACTTCGTCATGGGCACGGTGCTGGTGCTGGCCTGGCCGATCCTGTTGTCGGCACGGATCCGTGCCCGCCACAGGGCCGTGCATCGCTGGACAGGGCGTGTGTACGTAAGCGCGGGCTTCCTGGCGGGCGTCGGCGGCATGTCGTTCATCCTGACGCACGGCGCCTACACACCGGCAGCCTCCCTCGCGTTCGGCATCTGGGGCGCCGTGCTGATGTTGAGCGCGGCCATGGCATACCTGCACGCGCGGGCGAAGCGGTTCGACCTGCACCGCGCCTGGGCGATCCGCCTGTTCGCGATGGTGCTGGGCTCCTGGGTATTCGACCTGGAGTTCCGCGCCTGGAAGGACCTGACCGGCGGCATCGGCATCGGCGCGGGCACCACCAGCGGCCTGTTCGACTACGCGATCCTTTACCTGTTCTTCGTCCCCAACCTGCTGGTCGCCGAGTTCTTCATCCGCAACCAGCACAAGCGCATCGTGCTACCCCGCCACCTGGCATGGCCGGCCGTGGCGGGGTTCGCGGCGGTCGCCCTGGTTTTCGCCTACGCGATCATCATGGTCAGCGCCACGCCAAGCGGGAAATACGGGAAACACCTGTTGCAGCTGCTGGCGGACTGACGGGGACCGGCCTGCGTCGTGCGCAATGCATGGCGCATCAAGACCCACCGTCCCCTCACCCTGCAGAGCCAAGGGCGAGCCCGAACCGATGCCACCGCGGCGACGAGAAGTCCCGTATTCCGGCCCCCTTTCCTCGCCGCCAGCCTTCAGCCCTAGATTGAAAGCGGGGTCAGCAGGCGAAGCCCGCTTTTCGACAGGATGTCAGTCGATCCGTCCGCCAAGGCTTCCGGAGAAATACGCAGCAGGTCCGAATCCACCCAGGGCACTGACTGGCGCGGCCCCGGAATGTAGGCCCGCCATTGCCCGTACTTGGGTTCGTCATGTCCCATGTAGAAATCAATGGGCGTGCGGACGGACCAGTAGTCCAGTGACGCTTCGTCCCCTTGGGTCGGCGGCGTGAACGTCCAGCGGCGCGCCGCCGACAATGACGCGTCGGCGAACATCCGCCGCACGCGATCCATCACCCCCTCGCTGGCCACCGCGCGCAGATTCACCTGCTCGACGACGGCATCCTGCACCTTGCCATCCCGGCCCACCCGCAGCACCAGATAGACCGAGCCGCCCACGCCGGAGCGCGCTGCATTGACCGGATAGCGGGGCGGCGCCATTGTCTGGCTCACCAGCTCGTAGCCTTCCTTGGTGCTCAGCGGACTGAAACTCACTGACTGCAGGCGTATCTGGTAACCACCTTCCTCCTGCGGCCTGGCGACCACGAGGATGCGCATCCTGTTGCGCACCACGACAGGCTGGCCGTTGAGTTTCTGTGGCTCGAATGCCCACGTGTCAATGCTGTTGCCGACGAAGGCGACCACGCCAGGAGGCAATTCCTCTGGATCCTTGAGTGTGTACGCGTCCACTCGGCCGTTATGATCGACGGTGATCTCGCCCTTGATCAACATGCTGAGCTCCGCCTGCTTTCGCACCGCACCTGCACCCTGCGCGAACACGGGCAACACACACGCCAGCCACAGCCATCCTATCCATGCGAAACGATGCATTTCCGTTCTCCCTTGTCGGCCCCGAAGGGGGTCGAATCCCTCTGTCGACACCCCCTCACCGCGGCAGATTAGCCGATTCGGGAAACCGCCGCCGCTCGGCACGCCGCTACCAGAGGACGCAGGCTGCCTGCCCCATAATGCGCCCCTGGGAATCGAGGTGACGCATGCACGGTAGTGGTCTGGAACTGGCGCTGGTTTTCCTGCTGGCCGCGGTGATAGCGGTACCGGTGTTCAAACGTTTCGGGCTGGGTGCGGTGCTGGGGTATCTGGTCGCCGGCGTGGTGCTGGGTCCGGACGGGCTGGCGCTGGTGCGCGATGCCGACCGCATCATCAACGCGGCCGAGATCGGCGTGGTGATGATGTTGTTCGTGATCGGCCTTGAGCTGTCGCCGTCGCGGCTGCGGGTGATGCGCAAGCCGGTGTTCGGCGCTGGCGGCCTACAGGTGCTGCTGACCGCGCTGACGCTGGGCACCATCGCGATGCTGGTGAACCATCACTGGAAGACCGCGCTGGTGATCGGGCTGGGCCTGGCGCTGTCGTCCACCGCCGTCAGCCTGCAGCTGCTGTCCGAGCGCAAGGAGCTGACCAGCGAACATGGCCGGCTGGGTTTCGCCATCCTGCTGTTCCAGGACCTGGTCGCCATTCCGCTGCTGGCCGCGATCCCGTTGCTGGGCGGTGCCAAGACCGAAACGCTGACGTGGACGATGGTGTTCCAGGCGATCGGTGCCGTTGCCATCGTGATCCTCGGCGGGCGCTTGCTGCTGCGCCAGTTGTTCCGCGTGACCGCGCGTACGCGCATGCCGGAAGTGTTCACCGCCAGCGCGCTGCTGGTGGTGCTTGGGATTGCGTGGTTCATGCAGCTGGCCGGCATGAGTGCGGGCCTGGGCGCGTTCCTCGCCGGCGTGCTGCTGTCGGATTCGGAATTCCGCCACGAACTGGAATCGCAGATCGAGCCCTTCAAGGGCCTGCTGCTGGGCCTGTTCTTCATCGCGGTCGGCATGGACATCGACCTGGACCGGGTGATCGCGGAGCCGGAGATGATCACGGCCGGCGTCATCGCGCTGCTGGTGGTGAAGTTCACCCTGCTGTTCGGCGTGGGGCGCTGGCCCGGGCGCCTGGATCCGCGCGGCGCGCTGATGCTGGCCGGCACGCTGTGGCTGGGCGGCGAGTTCGCCTTCGTCGTCTTCAGCGAAGCGGTGCGCGTGCAGCTGATGGACGACGACCTGCGCGACCGCCTGGTGGCCATCGTCAGCCTGTCGATGGCGCTCACGCCGCTGCTGCTGCTCGGCCTGGCCCGGCTGCTGTCGGGTGTGAGCAAGCCGCGTCACCCGCAGCGCGCGTTCGACGAGATCCCGGACCAGCATCCGAAGGTGCTGATCGCCGGCATGGGCCGCTTCGGCCAGATCGTCGCGCGCGTGCTGACCGCGCAGCGCATCCCGTTCGTGGCGCTGGAGCACAGCCCGGAGACGGTGGACACGCTGCGGCGCTTCGGCAACGTGCGCATCTACTACGGCGACCCGACGCGGCCGGACCTGCTGCGCGCGGCGGGCGCCCAGCACGTGGAGGTGTTCGTCATCGCGATGGACGACCCCGACACCAACATCAAGGCGGCGCGACTGATCCGCCGCATGTTCCCGCAGGCGCGCGTGCTGGGCCGCGCGCGCAACCGCCAGCATGCGTGGCGGCTGATGGACCTGAGCGCCGAACCGTTCCGCGAAACGCTCGGCTCCAGCCTGGAAATGGCGCAGCAGGTGCTGGTGGAACTGGGCATCCCGCCGGAGACGGCCGCCGAACAGGCGCGCCGCTTCCGCGAACACGACGAGAAGCTGCTGCGTGCGCAGTACCTGGTCTACGACGACGACGCAGCGGTGATCCAGACCGCGCGCGACGCCGTCAACGACCTGGAAAAACTGTTCGAGGCCGATGCCGGCGACGATGCCGCAGCGAAGAAGGGCGCCGGCGCGGAGTGACCGCCCGGCGCGCGGCGGTCAGTTCCGCTCGCGCAGGAAACGCGCCATCGAGCCGCCCGCGCCCGGCACCGCCGGGGTGAACTCGGCGGCCACGTCGACGAAACCGCGCATCACCGCGATCTCTCGCGGGGTGCGGTTGAGCGCATCGCGCAGGTCGGGATCGGCACCGGCACGCAGCAGGCGGCTGACCACCCGCAGCAGGCCATGCAGGGCCGCCAGGTGCAGCGGGCCGAAGCCGCGCGGATCCTGCACTTCCAGCGAGACATCCTCGTCGAGCAACCGCTCCAGTCCGGCCAGCACGATTTCCTCGTCGCAGGCGGTGCCCGGTTCGGCACGCGCGCCGAGCAGCAGCAGCAGCGGCGTGACCGCTCCGGCGGCAACCTGTTCCGGATCGGCGCCGGACAACAGCAGGGTGTCGAACAGGGCCACCAGTCGCGGCTTCTCGCGCGCGGTGAAGCCGTACAGGGCGGTGCAGTGCAGTGGCGTGAGGCCCTGCGAATCGCCGGCATGCACGTTGGCGCCGGCGTTGATCAGGCGGGCGACGATTTCCGGCAGGCCCAGCGCCGCCGCCAGCATCAGCACGGTGACACCGCCCGGCAGGCGGTGCTCGATATCCGCGCCCGCCGTGAGCAGCGCGGTGACGATGTCGGCCTGGCGCATGCTGACGGCCGCCGACAACGGGGTGGCGCCGGTGTTGGCGGCCCGCTGCGGGTCCGCGCCGCGGGCCAGCAGCAACTCCACCGTAGCGACATGACCGCCACCGGCGGCCCGCAGCAGCGCGGTGCAGCCCTGCGCATCGGGTGAATCCACGTCGAAGCCCAGGTCGAGCAGGCGCCGCACCGCATCGCGGTCACCGACCATCGCCGCGGCGGGCAGGTCGGACGTGCGCAGCGCACGCCGCGGCAATGCCCAGCCCCGCCAGTCGAGCCAGTCGGCCAGGTCGCGCCGACCGCAGGCCAGGGCCACGCCCAGCGGCGTCTGGCCGTCGGCGGCCCGTGCGTCGGGCGAAGCACCCTTCGCGATCAACTGCTTCAGCGCGGCCTCGCGGCCCAGCACCGCCGCGAGATGCAGCGCGGTCATGCCGTGGCTGTCGCGCGCCTCGCGGTCGACGCCAATGTCCAGCAGGCGATCCAGCAAGCGCTGCCAGCCCAGCCGCACGGCCAGGGACAGCGCGGGATCGCCCTGCGGCGACGGCGCGAACGGATCGGCGCCCCGTTCCAGCAGGTCCAGCGCCAGTTGTTCCAGCCCGCGTGAGGCCTGGTCATCGGCAGCGCAACCGGCTAGGAACCGCCCCAGCCCGCCGGCGCCAGCGGGCGACGCGGCGCGGCGCAACAGCGCGCTGACCGCCGGCACACCCGTGGCGCCCTGCGCCAGTTGCGCGAAGAGCACGGTGTCGCCCTCAGTGTTGCGGGTGTCGGGGTCGGCACCATGGCGCAGCAGCCAGTCCAGGCGGGCGGGTGTCTGCGCCAGTTCACGGTCGTGCAACAGGGCGCCCAGTTCCTCGCGCGAGCAGAGCTTTGCCAACGTCGCCAAGCCATCCAGCTGGCCGCTGGCCAGGCCTTCACGCAGCAGTTCGACCGGCGCACGGTCGGCCGGGGCATCGTCGTCACCGGAGGCGACGGCGGAAGGCAGCGCATACGACGGATCCAGCACCGACACCAGCGTCCAGCGGCCCGCTTCGGCAGCCAGGTCGACGGCACGCTTGCCGTGTGCGTCGGCATGCTCGGGGGCGATGCCCCACTCCAGCAGACGGCGCACCAGCAACGGCGAGACATGCTCGGCCGTGGCGGCCAGCAACAGGGCGTTGCGTTGTTCGTCATCGACCGCAAGCACGTCCGAGCCGGCTTCGGCGAGTTTTTCCATCACCCCGATGCGGCCGCCGCGCGCGGCATCCAGCCACGGCGTGCGCCGCGACGCATCGCGCGCATGCACGTCCGCACCGGCGGCGATCAACGTGGATGCGATCTCGACATGGCCGGCGAACGCGGCCTCGTGCAGGGCGCTGCGGCGCTGCGCGTCACGGGCATCCACCTTGGCCTTGTGCTTGAGCAGCAGCTGCACGCCGGCGGGATCGTCTTCCTCGGTGGCGGCGGCGGCCAGCAGCACGGGCTGGCCACCCTGCGGGTCGGGGCGCGCGCCACGCTCCAGCAGGAACTTGGCCAACCGCCAGTTGCCGGCCACGCAGGCCACGCCGAGCGGGGTCAGGCCGTCGTGGTTCAGCGCATCCAGTTCCGCCGCGGCATCGCGCAGCAGCGCGACCACGCCGGGATCGGAACTGCGCGCGGCATGGTGCAGCGGCGTGTTGCCTTCGGCATCGGCCACGCGCGGATCGGCACCGTTGGCCAGCAGCGTGGTGACCGCGTCGGGCCGTCCATGCCAGCTGTCCCGCGTGGCGGCAAGCAGTGGTGTGACGCCGGCATGCGCGTGGTTGAGATCCACGCCATGGCCGATCAGCGTGCGCAGCAGGCGCAGGTCGGGCAGCACGGCGGCCAGCACGCCCAGGCTGCGCTGGTCGCGCGACGCCTCCGGCGGCAACGCATGCGGATCGGCACCGGCGTCGATCAGCTCCAGCGCGCGGTCGACGCGACCGGCGCGGGCGGCCTCGAACAGCGCGAGGTCCAGGTCCAGGTCCAGATCCAAGTCATTTGCCGGCGCAACCGGTACCCCATCGGCCGCAGGAAACCCGAGCGTGGCATCCACCATCTCCACCACGGGCAGCGCCCCGGCGCCGGCCACGCGCTGCACGCCCAGATGGAGGACCGGCAGCAACAGCGCATACGCGGCCGCCAGTCCGGCGCGCACGCCATCCGGCACCAGTCCCGGCCAGGCCAGGCAGAGCCCGACGCCGACCACGACCGCCAGCAGCGCGGCCACGCCCAGGCCCCGCCAGGCGTGGAAATCGCGTTCGGCCAAGCCGCGCACATGCGCTGCCAGCGCACCACCGTCGCGTTCAAGTCCATGCCACAAAGGCCAGGTCCGCCACAGGCCGATCAGCACCGCACCGATCACGGCGCTCACGGCCAACGCCGCCGGCAGGCTGCCGCTGTCGCGCAGTGAGGCCAGCGGCCAGGCCACCAGCAGCGCGGTGACCACGAACACCACCGCCCACGCCAGCAGCAGCGCCGGCAGGTCCTCGCGCATGGCGTGCCGGGGGGCCAGCACGCGGGTACCGCGCACCCACGAGACACCCAGTGCCAGCGCGGGCTGCGCCAGCCATGCCGTCAGCGCGGCCACCACGCCACCGGCCAGGCCACCCAGACCGGCCAGCAGCATGCCCAGCGCAATGGCGCCCAAGGCGATGTGGCGGGTCTGCAGGCGGGGCTCAGGCATCGTGGCGATGGGCGGGATCGGGTGGCGGGGGGAACTGGATGTGGAAGCCGTGCGCGGCCAGGTTCTGCCTGACCACCGCCGCATCACCACGGGCGAGCTTGCGCTCCGGGGTCAACGCCACTTCCAGCACAAACACCAGCTCGCCCAGCTGCGTGCGCAGCGGTTCGGGCAACAGGGTGAAGTCGTCGCGCGTGGCCAGGTAGACGAACGTGTCCGCCTTGCGCTGGCTCTTGTAGACGTAGGCTTGCATCCGCGCGCGTTGCGCCTTGCGTGTGAACAAGCACGGATTGTGCGGGAAATGCCCGTTGCGCGAAACCCGCACGGCGTTCACGGAAATGCATGACCATCGGCCGTCAGCCACGCGGCGGCGGGCTGGTAATCTTCCGCTTTCACCTCGCACTAACGGATGCCCGATGCGCCCTGCCCTGCTCGCCCTGCTGCTGCCGCTGGCCCTGTCGCCTGCCGCGCTTGCCCAGACGCCGTCCCCGCTCACGCTGGAACAGGTGATGGCCGAACCGGACTGGATCGGCGCGCCGGTCGAACGCGCGTGGTGGGCCTGGGACGGCCAGCGCGTGCAGTACGAACTGAAGCGCGATGCCAGCGCCGTGCGCGACACCTTCGAACAACCGGTCCAGGGTGGCGCGGCCCAGCGCGTGGGCGATGCGCAGCGCGCTACGCTGGACGCCGGCAATCCGGTGTACGACGCCGGCCGGCAGCGGATGCTGCTGGTCCGCAACAACGACCTGTTCGTGCGCGACCTGCGCAACGGCGCACTGACCCAGCTCACCCGCAGCAACGAGGCGGAAACGCAGGCGCGCTTCAGCAGCGATGGCGGCGTCATCTGGCGTACCGGCAGCACCTGGTACCGCTGGACCTCGGCAGGCGGGGTCGCCACCGTGGCCGAGCTGAAGGCCGAGCGCGATCCGAATGCCGCGCCCAAGCCCGATGCCCTGCGCGAGCAGCAGCTGCGCACCCTGCGCACGCTGGCCGACGATCGCGCCCAGCGCGAAGAGGCCCGCAAGCAGGCGGACGCATGGCGCAAGGCCGACCCGACCCGCGCACCCGCGCCGGTGTACCTGGGCACCGACGTGGAGATCACCGGCAGCGCCCTGTCGCCCAATGGCCGCTGGGTGGTGGTGGTCACGCAGAAGAAGGGGGCGGACACCGGGCAGGCGGGCAAGATGCCCAAGTACGTCACCGAGTCCGGCTACGAGGAATTCCAGGACGCGCGCACCCGCGTGGGCCGCAACAATCCGCAGCCGCACACACTGTGGCTGGTGGATCTGGTCGACAACGGCGTCAGGGAACTCAAGTTCGACGCACTGCCGGGCATCGACAAGGACCCGCTGGCGGCGCTTCGCAAGGCGGCCGGTAAGGACCCGCTGAAGGGCAACCGTGACGTGCGCATCGAGAACGACAGCGACGGCAGCGCGATCGCCTGGAATGGCGACGGCTCCCAGGTCGCCGTGCAGATCCACGCCGTGGACAACAAGGATCGCTGGATCGCCACCGTCGACCTGGCCCAGGCGCGCCTGCAGGCGCGCCATCGCCTGACCGACGAGGCCTGGGTCAACTGGGGCTTCAACGAATACGGCTGGCTGCCCGACAACCGCACGCTGTGGCTGCTGTCGGAAGAATCCGGTTATTCGCATCTGTACACGCTGGCGGGCGACGGCAGGGCGCGCGCGCGCACGTCGGGCAAGTGGGAGGTGTCCTCCCCCGCGCTTACCGTCGACGGCAGCGGCGTGCTGTTCCTGTGCAACCGCGATTGGCCTGGCGATTACGAGGTCTGCAGGCTCGATCTTTCCAGCGACCAGGTGAAGGAAGTCACCGCGCTGGACGGCGTGGAGGACTTCAGCCTGTCGCCCGACGGCCGCCAGCTGCTGGTGCGTCACTCGCGCAGCTACGTGCCGCCGCAGCTGTCGGTGGTGGGCGTTGACGGCGGCGCCGCCACCGCGTTGACGGATACACGCACCGCCGCGTTCAAGGCACGCGAGTGGATCCAGCCGGAATATGTGCAGGTGCCTTCGCAACACGGCGCCGGCGTGGTCTGGGGCAAGTACTACGGCCCGAAGACGATGGAAGCCGGCAAGCGCTACCCCATCGTGATGTTCGTGCATGGCGCCGGCTACCTGCAGAACGTCAGCGCGCGCTATCCCAACTATTTCCGCGAACAGATGTTCCACCAGTTGCTGGTCGAACGAGGCTACATCGTGCTCGACCTGGACTATCGCGCCAGCGAAGGCTACGGCCGCGACTGGCGCACCGCCATCTACCGCAACATGGGCCATCCGGAACTCGAGGACTACCTGGACGGCCTGGACTGGCTGGTCAGGCAGAAGCAGGGCGACCGCGACCGCGCCGGCATCTACGGTGGCAGCTACGGCGGCTTCATGACCTTCATGGCGCTGTTCCGCGAGCCCGGCAAGTTCAAGGCCGGTGCCGCGCTGCGCCCGGTGGTGGACTGGACCCAGTACAACCACGAGTACACCAGCAACATCCTCAACACGCCGGAGCTGGATCCGCAGGCCTACCGTACCTCCTCGCCGATCGAGTACGCGGACGGCCTGCAGGACCACCTGCTCATCGCCCACGGCATGATCGACGACAACGTGTTCTTCAAGGATTCGGTGGTGCTGGCGCAGAAGCTGATCGAACTGCGCAAGGACAACTGGGAACTGGCGGCGTATCCGCTGGAACGCCACGGCTTCACCCGCTCGGACTCCTGGCTGGACGAGTACAAGCGCGTGCTGAAACTGTTCGAGCGCACGCTGAAGTAACCGGCGGCATGTCCGTGGCCACCCCGCTGAAGCCGTCTTCCTTCGTCACGGTGATGGCGCAGGTCTCGCTGGTGCTGGGCATCGCCGGCACCGTGTACGCGCTGGTGCAGGTGATCGCGGCGGCCGTGCTGCTGCGCGCGGGCGAGCTGGAACAGGGCATCGCCTCGCTGCCGCTGGCCGACATGCCCCCCAGTGCAGCCTGGCTGCTGACGCACCTGGAAGGCCTGGCGTGGGGCTTCCTGCTGGCCAGCGCGGCGTTCCTGGCCGTTTCCTGGGGGCTGCTGCGGCGACGCCCCTGGGGGTGGTGGGGGTTCGTGGCCTTCATGGTGCTGGGGGCGCTGGCGAACTTCGTCGGCATCGCCGTGGTCGACCAGGTTTTCGCGTGGATACAGGCGCTGCCCGCCAATCCCGAGGTGGCAGACCTGCAGGCCGAACTGGCGTCGCTGCGCACGATGTCGCTGGCGATGACCACGTCGACCGCCCTGGTCTTCGCGGTGCTGCACGGCATGATCGTGTGGAAATTGTGCACGGCGGAGATCCGCGCGGAATTCTTTCCCCGTTGATCGCAATCAATGGGGGGTCCTCCCCGGGCCGGTAGAATGCGCGCCATGAACGACATGACGCCCGTCCGCGATTACCTGACCGGTCTGCAGGACCGCATCTGCACCGCCATCGAAGCCGCCGATGGCAGTGCGCGCTTCCGTGAGGACGCCTGGTCGCGGCCACCCGCCGACACGTCGCCGATCCGCGGTGGCGGCCGCACCCGCATACTGCGCGACGGCGCCGTGTTCGAGCAGGCCGGCATCGGATTCTCGGACGTGTCCGGCGATCGCCTGCCCCCCTCCGCGTCCGCGCACCGTCCCGAACTGGCGGGCGCGTCGTGGCGCGCGGTCGGGGTGTCGCTGGTATTCCACCCGCGCAACCCGCACCTGCCCACCACGCACGCCAACGTGCGCCACTTCCGCGCCGAGCGCGACGGCGAAACGGTGGCGTGGTGGTTCGGTGGCGGTTTCGACCTGACGCCGTTCTATCCGGTGGACGAGGACGTGCGCCACTGGCATCGCACCGCGCGCGACCTCTGTGAACCCTTCGGGGGCCAGGCACGCTACGACGCGCACAAGCGATGGTGCGACGAGTACTTCTTCCTCAAGCACCGCAACGAGACGCGTGGCGTCGGCGGGCTGTTCTTCGACGACCTGGGCATGGACTTCGATACCGACTTCGCCTACCTGCGCGCGGTGGGCGACGGCTTCCTCGATGCCTACCTGCCCATCGTGGCGCGCCGCAAGGACAGCCCGTACGGCGAACGGGAGCGCGACTTCCAGCTTTACCGTCGCGGCCGCTACGTGGAGTTCAACCTGGTCTACGACCGCGGCACGCTGTTCGGCCTGCAGAGCGGCGGCCGCGCCGAATCCATCCTGATGAGCCTGCCACCGCTGGTGCGCTGGGAGTACGGCTACACGCCCGAAGAAGGCAGCGCCGAGCAGCGCCTGCCGGATTACCTGCGGCCGCGCGACTGGCTGACGGAGCTGGCCTGAGACTCCCTCCCTGTAGGAGCGACGTAAGTCGCGACCGCGGAAATGAACCGTCCGGGACAGAGATCGACGCCGAAGTTGCACGTCAAAGCCAGGGCCTTCTCGGTGTTCATGGGGCCTCGCAGCGCCCGGTAAGCGGATCGCGTGCGGTCGCGACTTACGTCGCTCCTACAGAGGTTACTTCTGCCGCGACACCAGCGTGATACGCCCGTTGTTCTCCAGCACCGCGAGCTGGATGTCGGCCATGTCGAGGCAGCCGGCCTCGCGCATCGCCTTCTCGAAATCCTCGCGGCTGATGAGTTCGCGGCGCAGCACGTCGCGATAGACCTGCCCGTCGCGCGCCAGCAGGACGGGCGCGCCTTCGACCCAGCGCTCCACGCGCGGCGAACGCGCCGATACCAGGCCCACGGTCCAGTTCAACATGATCAGCGTGGCAGCCAGCAGCAGTCCGCCGCCGACGGACGTGTCGTCGCCCAGCAATGCGTTCTGCACGGCATTGCCCAGCAGCACCACCAGCAGCATGTCGAACGGGGTGAATTGCCCCATCGTCCGCTTGCCCGAGAGACGGATCATGCCGAGCAGCAGGAAGTACACGGCGCACGCCCGCAGGATGAACGCCCACCATGGCATCGACAACGCGAACATGTCGGCGAACGGAGATTGCATGTGGCGCCCTTCGGGAGTGGATGTCCGCGCATATTCCACGCCGGCGCGGGACGCGGGCAATAAAAAGCCCCGCAGACCAGGGGGAGGTCGGCGGGGCCAGGGGAGCGGGACCTGGGGAGGGGTCGTCGCTCCGGGGGAGATCGCTCCAGGGGAAGGGAGAGATCAGCGACAGACGTTGCATCTGTCGCGAGCTATATGACCACTCCGCACATGGATGGTTCGTGAAGATTTCGGCTAAAAAACCGTAAGATTCAGGAGGAATTCAGTTTATTGAACTCGCCGGTATACAAATATACCTGTCAGGGTTTTCCTGAACATTCCGCAAGTCCATGTTCCGCAAGGGAAACCGTTTTCATCGCGACTCAATGGGCCTCATCCCAGTTGTCGCCGACCCCACTGTCCACCACCAGCGGAACGCTCAGTTGCGCCGCGGCCGACATGCGCGCTGTCGCCTCTTTCAGCAAAGTCGGCACGAAATCGGCGTCCACCTCGAACACGAGTTCGTCGTGCACCTGCAGGATCATCAGCGCCTTCTCCTGCTGCTTCGCCAGCCATGCATCCACCGCGATCATCGCCCGCTTGATGATGTCCGCGGCGGTGCCCTGCATCGGCGCGTTGATCGCGGCGCGCTCGGCGCCGGCACGCTGGCCCTGCGTGCCCTTGTTGATGTACTCCAGGTACAGCCGGCGCCCGAACACGGTTTCGACGAACCCATGTTCGCGTGCCTGCTGCCGCGTGCGCTCCATGTAGTCGCGCACGCCGGGGTAGCGGCTGAAGTAGAGCGCGATGTAGTCCTGCGCCTCGCCGCGCCCGATGCCCAACTGCCGTGCCAGGCCGAACGCGCTCATGCCGTACATCAGGCCGAAGTTGATGGCCTTCGCCGCGCGGCGCTCGTTGCCGGTGACCTCGTCCAGCTTGCGGCCGAACACTTCCGCCGCCGTCGCCTTGTGGATGTCGGCGCCGGATTCGAAGGCGCGCACCAAGCCCGGGTCCTGCGACAGGTGCGCCATGATGCGCAGTTCGATCTGCGAGTAGTCGCAGGCCACCAGCTTGCGGCCCGGCGGAGCGACGAACGCCTTGCGGATGCGGCGGCCGTCGTCGGTGCGGATCGGGATGTTCTGCAGGTTGGGATCGGTGGATGAAAGACGGCCCGTCGCCGCGCCTGCCTGGTGGTAGCTGGTATGCACGCGACCGGTATCCGGATTGACCATCTCCGGCAGCTTGTCGGTATAGGTGCTGCGCAGCTTCGCCAGGCCACGGTATTCCAGGATGATGCGCGGCAGTTCGTGCTGGTCGGCGATCGCCTCCAGCGCTTCCTCGTTGGTGCTGGGTTGGCCGGTGGGTGTCTTCAATACTGCCGGCAGCTTCAGTTCGTCGAACAGCAGCGCCTGCAACTGCTTGGGCGAGTCCAGGTTGAACGTGCGGCCGGCCAGTTCGGTGGCCTTCTGCTGCGCGGCCAGCATGCGCTTTGAGAGGTCCGCGCTCTGCCGGCGCAGCTCGTCGCCATCGATGCGCACGCCATTGGCCTCGATGCGCGCCAGCACCGGCACCAGCGGCATCTCGATGTCGCGGTAGACGCTTTCCAGCGCAGGTTCGTCCGCCAGCCTCGGCCGCAACGCGCGATGCAGGCGCAGGGTGATGTCGGCGTCCTCGGCGGCGTAGCGGGTGGCGTCGTCTATGGCCACCTGCGAGAACAGGATCTGCTTGGCGCCCTTGCCAGCCACCTGTTCGTACTTGATGGTGTCGTAACCCAGGTAGCGCTTGGCCAGGCTGTCCATGTCGTGCCGGCTGCTGCCGGAATTCAGCACGAAGCTCTCCAGCATCGTGTCGTCGGCATAGCCATTCACCTCGACGCCGTGACGCCTCAACACGTGCAGGTCGTATTTGCCATGCTGGCCCAGCTTGCGCTTGCCGGCATCGGCGAAGATCGGCGCCAGTCTCTGGAGCACGGTCGCGCGGTCCAGTTGCGACGGCACGCCGGGATAGTCGTGCGCGAGCGGCAGGTAGACCGCGCTGCCGGTCTGCACGGCGAAACTCAGGCCCACCAGGTTGGCCTGCATCGGGTCCAGGCTGTCGGTCTCGCTGTCGAAGGCGAATTCGTCCGCCTGCCGAAGGCGTGCGATGCAGGCTTCAAGCTGCTCGTCGGTCAGTACCGTTTCGTAGTCGCCCGGCGCCGACAGGGCGGGATCGGTGACGGGCTCCGGCTCGCTGGCGGAGGCTACGCGGCCAGTGCCACGGGCGCGGCCGGGCTCCTTCTCGGCGACCGCGTCATTGCCGGCCGCGCCGCCGTCCAGTTCCTTGAGCGCTTGGTTGAAGCCGTAGCGCGCGTACAGCTCGCGCAGCTCCTCGACGTGGCGTTCGCGCAAGGGCAGCGTCTCCGGCCCACCGTCCAGCGCCACGTCGGTCTTGATGGTGACCAGCTCACGGTTCAACGGCAGCCGCGGCAACGCCGCGCGCAGGTTGTCGCCGATCTTGCCCTTGATCTCGTCGGCCCTGTCGATGATCGCGGCCAGCGTGCCGAACTCGCCCAGCCACTTGGCGGCCGTCTTGGGGCCGCACTTCTCCACGCCGGGCACGTTGTCCACGGTGTCGCCCATCAAGGCAAGGAAGTCGACGATCTGGTCCGGGCGTACGCCGAACTTCTCCACCACCGCCTCGATGGAATCCAGCCGGCTGCCGCTCATCGTGTTGACCAGCGCGATCGAACCAGCCCCTGCAGCCGCGGGCTGCACGAGCTGGGCGAAGTCCTTGTCGCTGGTGGAAATGGTGACCTCCATGCCCCGTGCCGCACCCTGCAATGCCAGCGTGCCGATGACATCGTCCGCCTCCACGCCGTCGACGCACAGCAACGGGAAACCCAGCGCCTGCACGATGCGCCGCATCGGTTCCACCTGCGCGCGCAACTCTTCCGGCATCGGCGGGCGGTTCGCCTTGTAGGCCGGATACAGCGTGTCGCGGAACGTGGGCCCGCTGGCGTCCAGCACGAAGGCCACGTAGTCGGGCTTTTCCTTCAGCGTGGCGCGCAGCATGTTGACCACGCCGAACAGGGCGCCGGTCGGCTCGCCGTCCGCGTTGGTGAGCGGCGGCAGCGCGTGGAAGGCGCGGAACAGGTAGCTGGAACCGTCGATCAATACGAGTCGTGTCATGCCTGCATTCTACGCCCGGCTCCTGCGGGGGCGTCACGCGCCCGGCGCCGGGATGGGGGCATAATCGGGCCTCCGACCCCGAGGAATTCCCGATGCCCCGCATGACGAACCACACCGTGCTGATGGCCGCCCTGCTGGCACTGGCGGGCTGCGCATCGACGGGCGCCGGCAACGACCCGGGCATCGACCTGGCCGATGCGCAGGTGGCCGTGCGCACGGAGAAGAACGGCGACGTGATCGAGGAATACCGCGTGGGCGGCGCCCTGCGCATGGTCAAGGTCACGCCTTCGCGCGGCCCTGCGTATTACCTGATGGACGAGAACGGCGACGGCCGCCTGGACCGCAGCAAGGGCGAAGGCCCGGTGTCGCCGGTGTACTGGAAACTGTACGGCTGGTAGTCCCCCCGTGCTTCCCTGCACGCGGGCTCACCGTACGACCAGCACCGGAACCTTGCTGTGCGTGGTGACTTCGCCGGCCTGACTGCCCAACAGCAGTCTTCCCATGCCCCGGCGCCCGTGGGATGCCATCACGATCAGGTCGCTGCCGTGGGCGTGTGCCGTCTCCAGAATTCCCTCCGCGGCCTGCCGGTCGCGAACGTGCAAGGTCGTTGCCTGCAATCCCATTGCCTCCGCCGTGGCGGTGGCTTCGGACAGAATGCGTCGCGCGGTTTCGTCCTGCGCCTTCCCGTATTCGACATGCAGGCTGTACAGGCCACCCAGCGGATCGTCGTAGCCCGCGAGAATCGGCTCGCTGACGGTCACCACCGTCACGTGCGAACCCAGGCAGCGAGCGAGTGCCAGCCCGTGCTCCAGCCCCTTGTTGGCAAACACGGAACCATCCGTCGCGATCACTATCCTCTGGTACATGCGGCACCTCCGTTCACGGTGGGTGCCGCCATCAGGCGCTCTGGCGACCGCTCGCGCCTTGATCACGATCAATCCGGGGTGCCGTACCGACGAATGGTCGGGCGAATGGTCGAAGGCCCGCTGCGGAATCCCGGGTGGACTGCCGCGAACGCTTCAGACCGCCTGCAGGTTTGCGTATGCCATCACCAGCCACTTGCTGCCTTCGTCATCGAAGTTGACCTGTACGCGCGCGTGCGCGCCGGCGCCTTCGTAATCGGTGACCACGCCGCGACCGAACTTGGCATGCACCACGTTCTGGCCCAGCTTGAGGCCCGGCGACTCGATGGCGGCATGGCCCAGGTCGCGGCGCGGCGCGTAGTTGCCCGGCATCGGCCGGCTGACCTGCACGCGGGGCCGCACTTCATGCAGCAGCGGCGCGGGGATTTCCCGCAGGAACCGCGAAGGGATGCCGTACATCTCCTGCCCATGCAGGCGACGCGCTTCCGCATAGCTCAGTACCAGCTTCTGCCGTGCGCGGGTGATGCCGACGTAGGCGAGGCGACGTTCTTCCTCCAACCGCCCGCTCTCATCCAGTGAACGGTTGCTGGGAAACAGCCCCTCCTCCAGCCCTGCGAGGAACACCAGCGGGAACTCCAGTCCCTTCGCCGAATGCAGGGTCATCAGCTGCACGCCATCCTCGCCGGCCTCGGCCTGGCCTTCACCGGCCTCCAGCGCGGCGTAGGCGAGGAACGCGACCAGCTCCGTCATCCCTTCGCGGCCGTCATCAAGCACGCCGTCGTCGTCGCGGCGGACGAAGCGCGAGGCGACCGAGACCAGTTCATCCAGGTTCTCGGTACGCGATTCCGAATCCAGTCCCGCGCGGCCTTCCTTCGCCCAGTGGTCGCGCAGGCCGGAGCGCACCAGCACATGGTCGACGCGCTCGGCCAGGGTCATCTCGGCGGTTTCCGCCGAAAGACGTTCGACGAGTTCGATGAAGGTCGCCAGCGAATTGCGTGCGCGCCCGGCCAGGTCGGTTCCCTGGGTCGCCAACATCGCCGCGCCCCAGAGCGAAACACGCGCACCGCGCGCCAGCCGGCGCACTTCGTCCAGCGTACGCTCGCCGATGCCGCGCGTGGGCGTGTTGACGGCGCGCTCGAAGGCGGTGTCGTCGGCGCGGTTGGCCATCAGGCGCAGGTAGGCCAGCGCATCCTTGATCTCGGCACGCTCGAAGAAGCGCATGCCGCCATAGACGCGGTACGGCACCTGTTCGGCGAGCAGCGATTCTTCGAACGCCCGCGACTGCGCATTGCTGCGGTAGAGGATGGCCGCGTCGCCGATGCTGCCCCCGTCGCGCACCCACTGGCGGATGCGTTCCACCACGAAGCGCGCCTCGTCCATCTCGTTGTAGGCGGCATACAGGTCGATGGGTTCGCCGTCGCCGGTATCGGTCCAGAGCTGCTTGCCGATGCGGTCCGGGTTATGCGCGATCACTGCGTTGGCGGCACCCAGGATGTTGGCGCTGGAACGGTAGTTCTGCTCCAGCCGGATGGTCTGCGCCGAAGGGTAGTCGCGCAGGAACTGCTGCATGTTCTCCACCTTCGCGCCGCGCCAGCCGTAGATGCTCTGGTCGTCGTCGCCCACCACGAAGACATGGCCACTGTCGCCGGCCAGCACGCGCACGAAGGCGTACTGGATGGCATTGGTGTCCTGGAACTCGTCCACCAGGATCTCGCGGAAACGCGCGCGGTAGTGCGACAGCAACGCGGGCGTGTCGCGCAGCAGTTCGTGCGCGCGCAGCAGCAGTTCGGCGAAATCCACCAGGCCCGCGCGGTCGCAACGCTCCTGGTAGGCGGCGTAGACCTGCCGCCGCACGTCCAGCCAGCTGTCGTTGGGTTCGGGCTGGATGTGCTGGGGACGGCGGCCTTCGTCCTTCTGCTCGTTGATCCACCAGGTGAGCTGCTTGGGCGGGTATTTCGCCTCGTCCAGTTCCATGCCCTGGACGACGCGCTTGACCAGGCGGACCTGGTCGTCGCTGTCCAGCACCTGGAACGTCTCGGGCAGCTTCGCCTCATGCCAGTGCAGGCGCAGCAGGCGATGGGCCAGCCCATGGAAGGTGCCGATCCACATGCCACGGCTGCCGTTGCGCAACTGCACGTCGGCGCGCGCGCGCATCTCGCCGGCGGCCTTGTTGGTGAAGGTCACCGCCAGGATGCCGTGGCTCGGCACGCCATGCACTTCGTTGAGCCAGGCAATGCGGTGCGTCAGAACGCGCGTCTTGCCGGAGCCGGCGCCGGCCAGGACGAGATAGTGGCCCGGCGCAGCGGAGACGGCTTCGCGCTGCGCGGGGTTCAGGTGATCGAGTAGGTGAGAGACATCCACCGGGGCATTTTACCGCCTCGGCGACATCCCCGCCCGGCTCAGTGGGCGCCTTCAGGCCTGGCGTGCTTCACCGGCGCACCGCTGTTCATCAGCTTGTCGGTATAGGCGATGCCGATGGCGGACAGGATGAAGATGGCGTGGATGATGGTCTGCCACATCACGCCGGTGGACGTGAAGTCGCTGCAGGTCTTGGCCAGCCAGCCGGCGGCCTTCGCGGCTTCGGCGGCGGCGAACGCCTCGGACGTGCCGCACAGCGGCAGGCCGCCCAGCGTGCTGGCGCCGATGAAGGTCTTCAGCAGATGGATGGACGAGATGCCGATGATCGCCATGGCCAGCTTCACCTTCAGCACGCTGGCGTTGACGTGGCTCAGCCATTCCGGCTGGTCGGGGTGTTTCTCCAGCCCCATGCGCGACACGAAGGTCTCGTAGCCGCCGACGATGACCATCATCAGCAGGTTGGAGATCATCACCACGTCGATCAGGCCCAGTACCAGCAGCATGATGTCCTGCTCGCTGAGGCTGGTGGCGCCATGCACCAGATGCCACAGCTCCTTCAGGAACAGGACGACGTAGACGCCCTGCGCCACGATCAGTCCCAGGTACAGCGGCAGCTGCAGCCAGCGCGAGCTGAAGATCAGGGCGGGCAGCGGGCCAAGGCGCGCGGGTTTCGGTTCGGTCATGAGGGGAACAGTGTTTTCCGGGGATGCGGCAGGGTAGCGGCCGGGAATGACACTGCCAACCCTGCCCGTGCCGCTAGACTCCCGGGAACCCTCCGCGAATCGCATCCTCACGAGGTGCTCCCATGATCGACCTGTACTACTGGCCCACGCCGAATGGCCACAAGACCACCCTGATGCTGGAAGAGCTTGCCGAATCGGGCAGCAAGCTCGACTACCGCATCGTGCCGGTGAACATCGGCGCGGGCGACCAGTTCAAGCCCGACTACCTGGCCATTTCGCCGAACAACAAGATGCCGGCGATCGTCGACCACGCACCGGCCGACGGCGGCGCACCGATCAGCGTGTTCGAGTCCGGCGCCATCCTGCTGTACCTGGCCAACAAGACCGGCCGCTTCTTCGGCACGGACACGCGCCAGAAAGTGGCGGTGAACCAGTGGCTGATGTGGCAGATGGGCGGCCTGGGACCGATGACGGGACAGTACGGGCACTTCACCGTCTATGCACCGGAGAAGATTCCCTACGCCATCGACCGCTATACCCGCGAGGTACAGCGCCTGCTGGGCGTGCTGGACAAGCAGCTGGAGCGCAACGCCTACATCGCCGGCGAGGACTACAGCATCGCCGACATGGCCACGCATCCGTGGATCAACGCCTACGACAAGGCGCCGCTGGACCTGTCGCCGTACCCGCACCTGCAGCGCTGGCACGCGGAAGTCGCCGCGCGTCCGGCCGTGCAGCGCGCGTATGCGCTGAAATCCCAGGTCAATCCGAATGCCGGCCAGCCGCTCAGCGACGAAGAGCGCAAGCACCTGTTCGGCCAGGGTGCGCCGAAGGCATGAGGAGCCGGGCGGCCGGTTCGCGTCATAATCCCGCCCTGACCGGCCCTGCCGCCCGAGAAACACCATGCGCCTTGCCCTGTTCGCCCTGATGACCGTCGCCACCGCCCTGCCTGCCCACGCCGAGAAACTCACCCTGGAAGCCATCACCGGCAGCGCACCGCTGTCGGGGCCCACGCTGACCAAGCCGCAGATCGCACCGGACGGCACGCGGGTGACCTTCCTGCGCGGCAAGGACAGCGACCGCAATCGGCTGGACCTGTGGGAGTACGACGTCGCCAGCGGACAGACGCGCCTGCTGGTGGACTCGTCGGTGGTGCTGCCGGGCGAGGAAGTCCTGAGCGACGAGGAGAAGGCGCGCCGCGAGCGCCAGCGCATCGCCGCGCTGTCCGGCATCGTCGACTACCAGTGGTCGCCCGACGGCAAGGCGCTGCTATTCCCGCTCGGTGGCGAGCTGTACGTCTACGACCTGGCGAAGACCGGCACGGCCGCCGTGCGCAAACTCACCCAGGGGGGCGGCTTCGCCACCGATCCGAAGCTTTCGCCGAAGGGCGGCTACGTCAGCTTCATCCGCGACCGCAACCTGTGGGTCATCGCGCTGGCCGACGGCAAGGAAGTGCAGCTGACCCGCGACGGCAGCGACACGATCGGCAACGGCGTGGCCGAGTTCGTGGCCGACGAGGAAATGGACCGCCACACCGGCTACTGGTGGGCGCCGGACGATTCGGCCATCGCCTTCGCCCGCATCGACGAAACACCGGTCCCGGTGCAGAAGCGCTACGAGGTCTATCCGGATCGCACGGAAGTGATCGAGCAGCGCTATCCGGCGGCGGGCGATCACAACGTGCTGGTGCAGCTGGGCGTGGTCGCGCCGAAGAGCGGCGCCACGCCGCGCTGGGTCGACCTGGGCAAGGAGCCGGACATCTACCTGGCCCGCGTCGACTGGCGCGATCCGCAGCGCCTGACCTTCCAGCGCCAGTCGCGCGACCAGCAGAAGCTCGAGCTGATCGAAACCACGCTGGCCACGGGTGCGCAACGCACGCTGGTCACCGAGACGTCGAAGACCTGGGTGCCGCTGCACAATGACCTGCGCTTCCTGAAGGACGGCCGTTTCCTGTGGTCGTCGGAGCGCAGCGGCTTCGAGCATCTGTACGTTGCGTCGGAAGACGGGTCGAAGCTGACCGCACTGACGCAGGGGGAGTGGGTTGTCGACGGCCTGCTGGCCATCGATGAATCCGCCGGCATGGCCTACGTAAGCGGCACTCGCGACGGTGCCACCGAGACGCACGTCTATGCCGTGCCGTTGACCGGCGGCGAACCGCGCCGACTGACGCAGGCACCCGGAATGCATGCGGCCGCATTCGCCCGCAATGCCAGCGTCTTCGTCGACAGCTGGTCCAGCGACACCACGCTGCCGCAGATCGAACTGTTCAAGGCCGACGGCACGAAGCTGGCGACCCTGCTCGCCAACGACGTCACCAGCGCAACGCATCCCTACGCGAAGTACCGCGCAGCGCACCAGCCGACGACCTACGGCACGCTGACCGCTGCCGATGGCGCCACGCCGCTGCACTACAGCCTGATCAAGCCCACAGGCTTCGATGCGAAGAAGCAGTATCCAGTGGTGGTCTTCGTCTATGGCGGACCCGCCGCGCAGACCGTCACGCGCGCCTGGCCCGGCCGCAGCGATGCCTTCTTCAACCAGTACCTGGCCCAGCAGGGCTACGTGGTGTTCTCGCTGGACAACCGTGGCACGCCGCGCCGCGGCGCGGCCTTCGGTGGTGCGCTGTATGAGAAGCAGGGCACGGTCGAAGTGGATGACCAGCTGCGCGGCGTCGAATGGCTGAAGTCGCAGCCCTTCGTCGATTCGTCGCGCATCGGCGTGTACGGCTGGTCCAACGGTGGCTACATGACGCTGATGCTGCTGGCCAAGCACAACGAAGCCTATGCCTGCGGCGTGGCCGGCGCGCCGGTCACCGACTGGGCGCTGTACGACACCCACTACACCGAGCGCTACATGAACCTGCCGAAGGCGAACACCGCCGGCTACCGCGAGGCCAGCGTGTTCACCCACCTGGATGGATTGGGCGCGGGCAAGCTGCTGCTGATCCACGGCATGGCCGACGACAACGTGCTGTTCTCCAATTCCACCAAGCTGATGAGCGAACTGCAGAAGCGCGCCACGCCGTTCGAACTGATGACCTACCCCGGTGCCAAGCATGGCCTGCGCGGCAGCGACCTGCTGCACCGCTACCGCCTGACCGAGGACTTCCTTGGCCGCTGCCTGAAGCCGTAAGCGTTCAAACCGGAACGACCGGAGACCGCGCATGCACACGACAACCCCGCCCGCCACCTGGTGGAGCCGCAACTGGAAATGGTGCGTGCCGGTGATGGCGGCGCTGCTGCTCGCGCTGTTCGCCGCCTTCGTCTTCGGGATCCTGGCGCTGGTCTTCGGCGCGATGAAATCCTCCGGCCCCTACCAGCACGCGATGGCACGGGCGCAGGCCGATCCCGCCGTGACCGCCGCGCTCGGCACGCCCATCCAGGCCGGCTGGCTGGTGCAGGGCAACTTCAGCAGCAACGGCCCCGATGGCGAAGCCAACCTGTCCATCCCGCTGGATGGCCCCAAGGCCGACGGCACGCTGTTCGTCGTCGCGAAGAAGCACGCCGGCGAATGGCGCTACGAGACGCTGGCGGTGAACGTGGAAGGCGGGGAGCGGATCGTGCTGGCGGAGGAGGCTCGCGATCCGGAGGGCGTTTCATTGCGGTGATGCGCAGGCCTCACAGGCTAATGCGACCGTCCCTGCCCGGATAATGAAAACGGCGGCCATGGCCGCCGTTTTCCTGTCGATGACACTCCATCATCGGCCGGTCACTTCTTCGGCGCAGGCTCCGGCACGACGATCGAAGGATCCACCGGCGTGCCCGGCGGCACGTAGATCGCGACGCCTGCGGCCTGGCGCTGGGTGGTGGGGATGCCCATGCTGAGTCCGCCGCCGGAATGGCTGCCGTAGCTGCCTGCGCCCACCGACATGCCGACCGGCGAGCCGTTGGAACCTACCCCCAGCAGCACCACGCCATTGGCGCCCAGTGCAGCGGCTTCGCGCTTCAGGCGGGCGATGGCGGCATCGGTCTGGCCCTGGGTGCCGAACCCGACCGCGCTGGTCGATTCGAGCTGGGCGATTTCCTGCGCACCCGCGGGCGGCGTGCGGTAGACCTGCACCTGCGCGGGGTCGATGGGCGCGCGAGCCTGGCCCAGCATGACCTTGGAACTGCTGGCACAGCCTGCCACGAGCAGGACAGCCAGCAGCACGGCGGCGAGACGGAATGACATGGTGGCTTCTCCTGGGGCTTGCGGCCGATCTTCCGCCGCACCGGCTGAATACTGGCATATCCCCGTGAAGGCGCGTATCCGGCCCGGCGAGGGCAGGCCGAAAACCCGGCGGGTTATCATTCGCGCCTGACCATGCCTCTTTTCCCCGCACGATGAGCCTCGCCTCCGACCACCCGCACGCCCCGCAGCGGCTGGCGGTCGACTATGTCCACACCGCCTCGCCCACCGCACTGCTGGGCCTGCCCGAGACGCTCGCCGTGTTCGGCTTCGGCACGCTGGCACCCGCCAAGGCTGGTGCGGATGATCCGCGCTACCTGCGCGTGCCGCTGTCGCCCCTGCAAGGCACGGCCGCGCCGTTCGAGGTATGGCGGGCCGGCGGGCCGGTGACCTGCGGCGTCACCGACGGCATCCGCTACAGCCACGATGGCGCGCTGATGTTCGGCGTGCTGGAGTGGGAGGAACCCGAAGGCGGCATCCTGCACGCCAGTGCACGCGCCTATGCCGCGCTCACCGCGTTCTGGCGCGACTGCGGGTATCCGCACCTGCTGCGCATCTGGAACTACTTCGACGCGATCACCCTGGGCGACGGCGATGCCGAACGCTACCGCCAGTTCTGCATCGGCCGCGTGCAGGGGCTGGGCGATGTCGACACCCGCACGCTGCCGGCCGCCACGGCGATCGGCAGCCGCGACGGGCGGCGCGTGCTGCAGGTGTACTGGCTGGCCGCGCGCGAACCGGGATTGCCGCTGGAGAATCCCCGCCAGGTCAGCGCCTACCGGTACCCGCGCGAATACGGCCCGCAATCGCCCAGCTTCGCGCGCGCGCTGCTGCCGTCCTCGCCGAGTGTTCCCCTGTTGCTGTCCGGCACCGCGAGCATCGTCGGCCACGCCTCGCAGCATGCGGATTCGTTGCGCGCGCAGCTGGACGAGACGCTGACCAACCTCGACAGCCTGCTGGCCACCGCGCACGCGCGCGAACCCGCCCTGCCGGCGCACCTCGACGCGACCTCCCGCCTGAAGGTGTACGTACGCGATGCGGAAGACGCCGACGCCGTCGCCGCGCAGCTGGATGCCCGACTGGGCGGCCGCGTGCCCTACCTGATGCTGCAGGCCGATGTCTGCCGCCGCGAGCTGCTGGTCGAGATCGAGGGCATGCACGGCGTCATCGCTTGAAGCGCGCTCCAGCCGACCGCATAGTGGAAGCAAGAGGCGCCACACCGCGCGCCTGGCAACGGAGCCGGAAACGATGGGACTGATCAGCCTGCTGTGGGGCATCGTGGCGATGATCCTGATGATCCTCGCGTTGATACCGCTGCTGGGCGCGGCCAACTGGCTGGTGATCCCCTTCGCCGCGGTGGGCGCGATCATCGCCGCCATCGGCATCCTGTTCACCCGCACGCAGCACCGCGGCCGGGCAAAAGCGGGCCTCGTGCTGAACGGTATCGTCATCGTGGTCGGCATCATCCGCCTGTCGCTGGGTGGCGGTGTCATTTAACCCGTCAATCGAGAACCACGATTACAACGTTGCACCGCAGGATTGATCCTTTGCGATGCGCGGGCGCAGACTCGGCGCGCGGATGCTCCCCCGAAGCGTCCGCGTCCCCTGCGAGTTTCCCCTGATCGCGCGCCCGTCATTTTCGGGGTGTGGCGGCACGCACACCGCACGCAAGGAACTGCTCGATGAAGACGTTCGCCCGCACCGGGTGGATGCTGTGCCTGGCATTGGCTGCATCCGCCAGCACCGCCGCCCCGCAAGCCACTGAAGAAACGCCCCCGCAAGACCGCAGCGGCAGCGACAGCAAGGCCGCCATCGATCCCCGCACCGGCCAGCTTCGTCCCCTCACCCGCGAGGAACGCCAGCAGCTGCAGGCCGCCGACAAGGCGTTGCGCGCCGCGCGCCGCACCGAACCTGCCGCCGCAGGCAAGAAAGGCTTCGTCGCACCGCTGACCGAGGCCGAGGCCGGCGCCAACCAGCGCCGCCTGGCCAGTGGCGGCATCGTGCAGCAGGTGCCGGAATCCCTGATGACCGATCTGGTCGTCGTGCGCAACGCGGACGGCACGCTGCGGATCGGCCATGCCGACGCGGATGGCCAGCCGGTGGGCGAGGAGGTGCCGCATGAATAGGTCGATCCTGCGTTCAACGGCCCTGACGGCCGCTCTTGCCCTGGCGATGGTGGCACCGGCGTATTGCGCCGAACTGGTCATCGTCAGCGGCGATGCCGGCACCGGCCTGGGCCTGGAAGATCCCACGCCGAAGGCGCCGGAAGGCCTCAATCCCGGTACATCGCTGGGTGAGCAGCGCACCATCGCGTACCAGTTCGCGGCGGACCTGTGGGGCGCGGTGCTGCAGAGCGACGCCACCATCTTCGTGGGGGCAAGCTTCCAGCCGCTGGCCTGCACGCCCACCAGCGGCACGCTGGGTTCGGCAGGCACCACCTTCGTCTTCAGTGACTTCACGCCCGGCGTGGTGCCCAACACGTGGTATCCGTCGGCCTTGTCCGATGCGTTGGCGGGCAGCGACCTGAATCCCGGTTTCATCGACATCAATTCGCGCTTCAACGGGGACATCGGCGTCAACCCGAACTGCCTGACGGGCTCCGACTGGTACTACGGGCTGGATGGCAACACGCCGGTGGGCAAGATCAACTTCCTGAACGTCGTGCTGCACGAGATCGGCCATGGCCTGGGATTCCAGGGCTTCACCGGCTCGACGGGCGCGTTCTTCAGTGGTCGCCAGGACATCTATTCGACCTTCGCCTACGACAACGTGCTGGCCAAGACGTTTCCGCAGATGACCCAGGCCGAGCGCAATTTCTCGTTGCGCAATACCAGCCAGCTGGTCTGGAACGGGGCCGAGGTGACGCAGCAGGCTTCGCTGGTGCTCGACAACCGCAGCGTGCTGGTGGTGCAGTCGCCCGGCGTGATCGCGGGAAGCTACGAGGTGGGTTTCGCCGGCTTCGGCGCCGTACCCAGTGCGGCCAACTTCACCGGCACCGTGGTGGCCGCGATCGACGCCGGTGGCGTGAGCAATGCGGACGGCTGCGAGCCGATCAGCAATGCCGCGGAAGTCGCGGGCCGGTTCGGACTGGTCAATCGCGGCAACTGCACGTTCGTGATCAAGGCCGCCAACCTGCAGGCCGCGGGCGCGGCGGGCATGCTGCTGGCCAACAACGCCGCGGGCGCACCGGCGATGGGAGGGGCCGACCCCGCCATCACCATTCCCAGCCTGAGCGTCTCGCTGGCCGATGGCGCCTTGATCCGGGCGAACCTGCCTGCGCAGGTGACCTTCGCCGTGGATCCCACCCTGTATCAGGGCGCGGATGGCAACGGCAGGGTGCGGCTGTATGCACCCAACCCGTATGAGAGCGGATCATCGTTCTCGCACTACGACACCTCGCTCGTGCCCAATGCGTTGATGGAACCGGCCAACACGGCCACGCTGCGCGGCAACATCAACATCGACCTGACGCCCGCGCTGTTCACCGACATCGGGTGGACGCTGAACCCGGGCGATGCCCGCATCGGCAACTGCACGACCAATGTCGACGTGGTGGGGGATGGCGGCCTGATCCCGGGCGCGAACGTGCAGGCCTGGAGCAATCTTTGCCTGCGCGAGAATCCCGGCAGCAAGGGGGGCTACCAGAGCTGCATGGAGGGCTACAAGGAGTACGCGCTGGCAGACGGCATCCTGATCGGCAACCAGGGCGGCAAGGTGATGTCCTGCGCCGCCAAGATCCGCAAGTAGGCCACCGCCCCAGGAGCAACGACAACGCCGGCACCCGTGCCGGCGTTGGCGTTCCGGCCATCGCCCAATGGCAACAGGCGTATCATCTGCGCCTCTGCCTGGAGCCCCTGATGGCCTACCCGTATTCCCGTCCGCGCCGCATGCGTCGCGACGATTTCTCCCGCCGGCTGATGCGCGAGCATGTGCTGACGGCGAACGACCTGATCTATCCGGTGTTCGTGCACGAACTGGCGGGCCGCGAAGCGGTGCCCTCGATGCCGGGCATCGAACGCCTTTCGATCGATGAACTGCTGAAGGTGGCCGAACAGGCGGTCGAGCTGCGCGTACCGGCATTGGCACTGTTCCCGGTGACCGCACCCGAAGCCAAGTCACTGGATGCCGAGGCGGCATGGGACGACGACGGCCTGGCCCAGCGCGCCGTGCGCGCGCTGAAGCAGCGCTTCCCCGACCTGGGCGTGATCACCGACGTGGCGCTGGATCCGTTCACCACGCATGGCCAGGACGGCATCATCGACGACAGCGGCTACGTGATGAACGACATCACCGTCGCGGCGCTGGTGAAGCAGGCGCTGTCGCACGCGCGTGCCGGCGCGGACGTGGTGGCGCCCAGCGACATGATGGACGGCCGCATCGGCGCCATCCGCGAAGCGCTGGAAGCCGAAGGCTTCGTGCACACCCGCATCATGGCCTACTCGGCCAAGTACGCGTCGGCGTTCTACGGCCCGTTCCGCGATGCGGTCGGCAGCGCCGGCAACCTGGGCAAGGGCAACAAGTACAACTACCAGATGGACCCGGCCAATACGAACGAGGCACTGCACGAAGTCGCGCTGGACATCGACGAAGGCGCGGACATGGTGATGGTCAAGCCCGGCATGCCCTACCTGGACGTGGTGCGGCGGGTGAAGGACGAGTTCGGCGTGCCGACCTTCGCCTACCAGGTCAGCGGCGAGTACGCGATGCTGAAGGCCGCGTATGCCAACGGCTGGCTGGATGAGAAGGCGTGCACGCTGGAAGCGCTGACGGCGTTCAAGCGCGCCGGTGCAGACGGCGTGCTGACCTATTTCGCGCTGGACGCGGCGCGCTGGCTGCGCGGCGACTGAGCGCCGCATGGGCGGCCATGCCCGGATCGTGCACGAGTGAAACGGGAGCCTCGCGGCTCCCGTTTCCGTTGCAGGCTCAGAAGCGGCCTTCGATACCCAGCATCACCGTGTCGGCGCGGTTGAACTCGCAGTCGCCGTAATCATCGCAGTCGTCGTAGTAGTAATCGTCGGCGTAGACGAATGCGGTGTAGCCCAGGCTGACATTGAAGTGACGGTTGATGTCCACGCCGATGGCCACGCCGGCATAGCCGCCATCGGTGGAGAAGTCGCCGCCATCGGGATAGTCCTGGTCGGCGCTGAAGTAACCGCCGCGTGCGACGACGAACCACGGGCTGTCGCCGAAGTTCATCCGCGCGTTGGCGCCGATCGCACCGTAGCTGGCTTTGGGGATCAGGTAGCCGTCTTCGCGGGTGCTGTCGAGGCGGCCGCCGGAAACTTCAAAGCCCACCTGCGCCCACGGGCCAGCCTGCCAGCGGTAGCCACCATTCACGGCGACGGCGTCCTGCTCGATGTCGTCGTAGATCCAGCCACGCCCGCCCTGCACGCCGATGAAAAAGCCGGGCTGTTCGCGCTCAGGCGAGCGCGATGCCGCCGGTGCGGCGTAGGGCTGGGCCGGTGCCGGGGCGGCGACGGGCGTCTGCGCCTGCGTGGCCGGCTGGCCCTGCACGGGGGCCTGTTCGGCCTGCTCCTTCTTGCGGTATTCGTCCCAGGTGGGCGAGACCGACTGGGCGTTCGCGTGCAGGGCAACGGCTGCCAGCACGAGCGGCAGGCAACGGATGGGGTACTTCATGGGTGGATCCTCTCCTTGGCAATATGGAATGTTTCCCAGGTCCATGCGCGATCGAACGTCACGCCGGGCATTGCCGGCATGTCCGAGCTGGAATGTGCACACGCCCGCCGCGCCCGCCCATGAAGGAAGGCATGTTCGACGGAATCGAGACGGCAGGCCGGAACACCGACCTGCCAGTGTCATGCGTTGTTACGCCCACTCCCCGGGCGGCGGAACATTGGCGTGGCGCATGCACCCTGTCAAGTCGGATACACCCTGACAGCAGCCCCCTCTGGCTGTGGGCGAACGTGCTCAGCGACAGCCGGGCTTGCCCTTCAAGGTGGGTGTCACGGTGCGGTAGAGATCGCCCTTGCCCGCCTTCGGCGCGCGCGCCGAGCCGGTCACCACGATCTCCGTCGGCTTGGAAGCATCCACTACCGGCGCGCGGGTGACGCCCTCGCCGGTGTTGAACGACAGCGTCCACGGTCGTGCATCGGCATACGCCTGGCCATTGCACGCGGCAAGGTACAGGCGCGTGGCTTCGCCGCCCGCCTGCGACGAACGCGAGAACAGCAGCACGCGTCCGTCGTCCAGCCAAGCGCTGTCGATCTCGTCCGCCTCGGTATTCACGCCCGGCACCGGCCGCGGATCGATGAAGGCCTTGCCGTCCCATCGGGCGACGAACAGGTCGTAGCCGCCCGCGCCCTTGCGGCTGTCGCTGGAAAACAGCAACCACTGACCATCGGCGCTGATCGTCGGCGAACGCTCATGGCCGCGGCCGTTGACCGCCGCACCCAGGTTCACCCCTGCGCCCGTCGCGCCATCCGCCAGTACCGGCGCGCGGTACAGGTCATGACCGCCGCTGCCGCCCTTGCGCGCGGACGCGAAGTACAGCCATCGGCCATCGGCGCTGAACATGGGCTCGGCATCGTCGGCCGGCGAGTTCAGCGACAGCGGGGCCGGCACGGTCCAGCGCTTGTCCTGCAGGCGCGCCTGCCACAGGTCGCCGCCCCCGGCGCCGCCTGCCCGGTCAGCGCTGCCCCAGACGATGCGCTGGCCATCGGGCGACACGCTGCCCCTCGTTTCGGCATCGCGGGTGGAGACCATCCAGAGGCCTTCGATGCCGTACTCGGACAGCTGCGCCAGCGCCGTGGCTGAGAGTAGACTGCCGACGAAGGCGGTGGCGGCCAGTCGGCGCTTCAGGGTGGTCATCGCGTATCCCTTTCCTTTTCCAGCGGGATTGATACCACGCCATGTCCACGCCTCGATACGCTGTTTTCGGTCATCCGGTCGCACATTCGCTGTCGCCCCGCATCCATGCCGCCTTCGCGCGGCAGACGGGCATCGCGCTGGAATACACCGCCATCGACGCCGCGCCGCACGACTTCGTGGCGGCGCTCGACCGCTTCGCAGGGGAGGGCGGCAAGGGCGCCAACGTCACCCTGCCGCTCAAGGAAGCGGCCTTCGCCATCTCGGCCACCGTCACCGATCGCGCACGACGCGCAGGGGCGGTCAACACGCTGTCGCGCAACGATGGCCGCTGGCAGGGCGACAACACCGACGGCGCCGGCCTGGTGCGCGACCTGACCGGCAGGCAGGGCCTGGACCTGCGCGCCCGCAAGGCACTGCTGCTGGGTGCCGGCGGCGCGGCGCGCGGCGTGGCACCGGCGCTGCTGGATGCGGGCATCAGCGAACTGGTCATCGTCAACCGCAGCCCGGAACGTGCCGATGCGCTGGCCGATGCGCTGGGCGAACCGGACCGCGCGCATTCGCGCTACTGGGCCGACCTGGGCGATCTGGGCGACTTCACCCTGATCGTCAACGCCACGTCGGCCTCGCGCGACGGCAAGGGCGAGTTCTCGCTGCCGTTCGGCCTGGCAACGCCGCGCACGCTGGCGGTCGACCTGAACTACGGCGAGGCCGCGATTCCATTCCTCGCGTGGGCGCGTGCCGCCCACTGCCATGATGCGGTCGATGGGCTGGGCATGCTGGTGGAGCAGGCGGCCGAAGCCTTCGAGGCATGGCATGGCGTACGCCCGGATACCGACGCGGTGTATGCGGAACTGCGCGATCGGGACAAGGTGCTGGTGACGGCGGATTGAGTGACTTCGCACGGGCCCTGCAGGGTACGACGGCCGGCGAGCCCGGTGCGATGTCCTCCTGGTGATCCGACCCGCACGATGGACGGGGGAATCACGCCCCATCACCCGCGTGGTTTGCAGCATCGCGCAAGCCCTGCACACTGCACGCTTTCCTGACGGAGTTTCCACATGGATGGTTTTCTCACCCATTTGCTGACCATGCTGGGTTACCAGTTGCCCGAACTGCTGGCCTGCGTGGCGGGCCTGACCATGTTGTGGATGTGGGCACCTGCGGTACCGGGGCGCGCGTTGGCGCTGGCGGGCACGGGCATGATCCTGGGTGCTGCGCTGCTGCGCCTGGCAATGAGCGTCGGCCAGGCCTGGATGATCCAGACCGCCGAAGGCGGCTACAGCGGGATGACCGGAACGTTCGCGCTGTTCAGTGCCGGCGGCATGCTGCTGGGCGTGCTGTCCTCGGCGGGGCTGGTGATGCTGGTATGGGGCGCGTGCAAAGCGATGCAGGCCGCGCCACGCACTGCCTAGGCCATATCCGCATACCCGGTGCGCGAATTGGAATGGCGCGGGGCGCCCCGCACCTGTGCCACCGGCTAGCATGCGGGGATGAAACGCCTTCTGCTGCTGTGCCTGCTGTGCTTCGCCAGCCTTGCCGTGCCTGCGTTCGCGCAGGGACAGTTCAAGGTGCTGGTGGTGGCCATTCCCAACCGCTACCACCACGACTATGCGGTGGTCGCCAAGCCGCAGTTCGAGCGGCTTGCGCAGACACACGCCTTCGATCTGACCTGGTCGTGGAACAGCGCGCCGTTCGATGGCGACCTGTCCCCTTTCGCGGCCATCGTGCTGCTCAACACCCCCGGCGATGAACTCAAGGGCGCGCAGCGGGAGAAGCTGGAAGCCTATGTGCGTGCCGGCGGCGGCGTGGTGGCGGTGCACCGCGCACTCATCTTCAATCCGCCGGGCGACTGGCCATGGTTCGAGAAACTGATCGGTCGTCCCTTTCGCATCCACCCGATGGTGCAGACAGCCACGGTGACGGTGGAAGACGGCACGTTCCCCGCCACGTTCGGCCTGCCGGCGCGCTGGACGTGGACGGACGAGTGGTACGAGTTCGGCACGCCGCTGGTGGAGGACCTGCACACCGTGCTCAGCGTGGACGAAGCCACCTACGACCCGACCCGCATCTGGCCGGGACAGGTCGCGCACGGCATGGGCAGGGACCATCCCGTCGCGTGGTACCACCGTTACGACGGCGGCCGCGTGTTCGTCACCGCGCTGGGACATACGCCGGCGCTGTATGACGACCGGCTGTACCTGGCGCACCTGTACGGCGGCCTGTGGTGGGCCGCCACCGGCAAGGGCATCACCGACCATCGCAGGTGACTGCGTCGCCGCGCTATGGCGAAGCCGGCGCGGCGACACACAACTCGGGAGCCCGCAGACGGCGCGCGGCCACCTGGCACAGGAAAGCGCGATGCGACGCGGCCGTATCCGGTCCGTCATAGCGCAGTGCCGACCAGTGTTGGGATGCTTCCATCGAAGCACCCGGCGCCAGTGTCCGGTAGGGCGCATGCAGCTCCATCTCCAGCAGTCCGTCGGCCACGTCGGCGTCATGGTCGAGGTACAACTCGACCTGACCCTGTTCCGGATGGATGCGTTCGCGGGGCTGGTGGTCGAAGCGGAGGATGAAGGCCTGCCCCTGGGCGAAACCTGCTATCCAGCCCGCCGAGGGCTGCAGGAAAACCTTGCCGCGCCGCACAGTGGTGCCGGTGGGCAATGCCGAGGGCGTGAACGAGAACACGCTTTCCTCGATGCGCCACACCAGCGCCGCGATGCCCGCGCCCGCCGCATCGTCGACCCGCACCGATCGCGCATCGGTGACCGGCACGTACACACGCGTTGCGGCCGACACGCGCGTGTTGAACCACAGATCGCGGGCGATGGGGCGGTCACGGATGTTGCGCGCGCTGGCATGCACTTCCAGCACGGCCGGATCCTCGGGCAGGAAGGCGAACGTCTTGCGCAGGCGCACGCCGGTGACCGGACTGTCGATGCCCTCCAGTACCACGCGGGTCGGTGATTGCGCGCTGACCGTCGTGGATGCGAACGACAGGAAAGGGTCCGGCGGCCAGTTCGCGCGCGCGTCGCGACGTTGCGCGTTGACCTCCTGATCCGCCCACCACGAGCTCTGTGGGCCCAGCCAGACATCGTGGCCGAGATAGCCGATGTCATCCGCGTCGGCCGCGACGCGCGGCGCCGGCTGGCTGTGGACGGGCGCGCCGGTCTTGATCAGGTTGGGCAACCCGTCGGCGGCGAAGTGCAGCAGGCGGCCCCCCAATGCGGGCGTGACCTCCACGGTGGCGTCCTGCGACTGCAGGCGGATACGCGCGACCCCGCTGGCATCCGCGCGTGATGCACACGCCGACAGAGCGAGTACGCAGAGCAGGGTCCTGGCCGGGATCAGGAGCATGGGGCGCCTCGGCGGAAAGCGTAGAAGGGATACGCTACAGCAGTCCGTCGCGCTTCACGGCCAGGTAGCGTTCCACCAGTGCGGCGGGAAGTTCGTCGCTGGTCACGTCCAGCACCATCACGCGATGGCTGCGCAGGGCTTCGTGCGCTGCCGTGCGCTGCTCCAGGTAGCGCGCGACCGCGCCGGCATGGATCGCGCCGGTGAGGTCGTTGACGTCGCGGTCCAGCGCCGCGTCCAGCGAGGTTTCGCGCAGGCTGGCCACGCAGACCAGATGGCGACGCTGCAGCAGGCGGACGGCCGCCAGCAGGTCCTCGATGTCCTCGTCGCGCACGTTGGTGACCAGCATCACCAGCGAACGACGGCGCTGGCGCAGCGTCAGTTCGGTAGCCGCCGCCAGGTAATCCGTGGCCACCGGTTTTGGTTGCAGGTCGTAGCTGGCGCGCAGCAGCGTGTCGATGGCGGCCATGCCGCGCTGCGGCGCGACCCACCGGCTGTCGCCACCCGAGGCCAGCAGGCCGACCGCATCGCCCTGTCGCAGGGCCAGGTAAGACACCACCAGGGAGGCGTTCAACACGTGGTCGAAGTGGCCCAGTTCGTCCTCCCGCGCCAGCATGCGCCGGCCGGTGTCGATCAGCATGACCAGCTGCTGGTTCTTCTCGTCCTGGTACTCACGCGAGACCAGCTTGCGTGAGCGCGCGGTCGCCTTCCAGTCGATCTGGCGCAGGCTGTCGCCGACGCGGTACTCGCGCATCTGGTGGAAGTCGGTGCCTTCGCCGCGACGGCGCTTGAGGTGCGCGCCGACCAGGCGCGACGCCTGTTCGGCACTGAACAGCGCGAAGCGTGTCAGCGGCGCGAAGTTCGGGTACACCCGCACGCGCTGCGGCGCGCCCGCCACGCGCGACTGCCGCCACAGGCGCAGCATCGAATGCAGGCGCAGCTGCACGCCGTCGAAGGCGGCATCGCCGCGCGCCGTCGGCCGCAGCCGGTAGCTGAAGCTCGACGCCGTCACCGGTGACAGCGTGAGCCTGCGCGGCAGGCCGCTGGACGACCAGCCACCGGGATGCAGGTCGAACACATCGATGCGCTGGCGCCGGTGGGATTCCAGGCGAAGGCCGATGTCGCGCTCGATGCCCAGTGGCAGCGCATCGGGCACTTCCCGCATGACCTCCGGGGTGGGCCGCCCACGCAGCCACAGCGCGTCCAGCGCCGCCAGCAACGCCAGCAGCGTGCCGCCCAGCTGCCACTGCCACAGCGGCAACGCCAGGAACGGCACGGCCAGGCCGGACAGTCCCCAGACGGCCAGCAGGGCGATCAGCAGCGGGGCCGGCCTCATTTCCGCGGCGCTTCCACCTTGGCCAGCAGCGCACGCAGCGCGTCATCGGGCGACTGCCCCTCGATCTGAAGTTCCGGCGCCAGCGTGATGCGATGGCGCAGCGCGGGGCGTGCGATGTCGCGCACGTCGTCCGGCGTGACGAAGTCACGGCCCTGCAGCACGGCCTGCGCACGCGCCGCACGGATCAGCGCGATGCTGCCGCGCGGACCTGCGCCCAGCGCGATGCCCGGCCACTTGCGGGTGGCGGCGACGATGCGCACGGCGTAGTCGATGACCTGTTCGTCCACCTGCACGGTGGCGGTTTCGCGCTGCATGGCGATGATGTCGTCGGCACCCAGCACGCGCTTTACCTGCGACAGGTCGAAGTCGGCGGCGGTACGGCCGGTGGTGATGGCATCCACCATGCGCTTTTCGTCGTCCAGCGCGGGATAGTCGATCAGCACCTTCAGCAGGAAGCGGTCCAGCTGCGCTTCCGGCAGCGGGTAGGTGCCTTCCTGCTCCACCGGGTTCTGCGTGGCCAGGGTGATGAACGGGGGCGACAGCTCGAAGGACTTGCCTTCGATGGTCACCTGCCCTTCCTGCATGACCTCCAGCAGCGCCGACTGCGTCTTGGCCGGCGCGCGGTTGATCTCGTCGGCCAGCAGGATGTTGGTGAACACGGGACCGCGGCGGATCTTGAAGCTCTCGGTCTTCGGGTCGTACACCGCGTGGCCACTGACGTCGCTGGGCATCAGGTCGGGCGTGAACTGCACGCGGGCGTAGGTCAGCTCCAGCGCCTGCGACAGCGCGCGCACCAGCAGCGTCTTGCCCAGGCCCGGCACGCCCTCGATCAGCACATGGCCACCCGCGAGCAGGGCGATCAGGATCTGGTCCAGCACATCGGGCTGGCCGATGAAGGCCTTGGACACTTCCTCGCGCACGGCAGCGGCGCGGTCGCCCAGCGTCGAGCCGGACGGCGCGGGAACCGCGGGAGGCAGGGCGGTCGTATCGTTCATAGTTGGTTTCTCAGCTGGATCAACGTGGAAATGCGGTCGCGGAAGCCCTGGCGGTCGTGCGAGCCCGGCGTCTGCAGGGCGGTGCGGACACGGTCGGCAGGCTGGCCGAGGCGCTCGGCGATGGCGGTGACCTGCGGCTCGCCGGTCAGTGCCGCGGCAATCGGATCGCGGCGGCGCAGGCGTGCCAGGAAGGCCTGGCGCACGGCGGTGTAGAGCATCACGCCACGCCCGTAACGGTACAGGTGTTCGCCGCTGGCGCGGACGTGTTCGAGCAGCGAGCGCCGCTCGCCCGGCGGTGAGGGGAAAGCCGGCCCGAAGCGCTGCATGCGCGCCCACAGCCACGCGGCCAGCGCCAGCAGCAGCGGCAGCCACACCATCCAGCCGCGGACCAGCACCGTGCGCCAGAAGGAAGGCATTTCCGCCGCGTACACCAGGTGCAGGGTGCCCTGCCCGTAGTTGGGCGCGAGCACCTGCCGCGCGAGGGCGCGGTGGGGGCCATCGCGCAGGCCGCCCTCCGGCTTGTCGGTCAACGCGTTGTCCAGGGCGCCGCGCGAGCCGGTGTTCACCAGGAAATCGAAATCGGCCAGCACGTCCACATGCCCTTCGCCGATGGCCAGGCGCGCATAGACGTAGCCGGCCTGCAGGTCGCCCCACGACAGTTCCGGCTCGACGCTGTCGAAGGCGAAGCGACGGCCGCGACAGAACTCCACGTGGTGGCCCTCGCCCTCGACCTGCAGGCCCTCGCAGTCGGGCGGTTCGCCGACCAGCCACAGCGACAGCTGCTCCATCAGCGCCGATGCCGGTGCATCCTCGCCCAGGCTGTCCTCGCCGGGTGAATAGAGCGGCGTGCGCACGACCAGGTGGCCGCCTGCGTCCACCCAGTCCAGCAGGCGTTCCACCTCGGTGGGCGACAACGCACGCGGGTCGTTGAACAGCAGCAGCGTGTCCCGCTTGCCCAGCGGATGGTCGTCCAGCTGCAGGCGCTGGCGCGCGTTGATCTTCAGCCCGTCGGCCTGCAGTGTCTTGCCGAGCGCGTACAGCGGGTTGTACGCCGCTTCGCCGTCGGGCGGCAGGTACAGCGTCTTTTCGACGCGCTTGAATTCGCGCTGGAACCACCACGCACCCGCGGCACCCAGCGCCAGCACCACTGCCACCACCACGACGATCCAGGCAATCCGCGTGCGCGCCGTCATGCCGTCCACCCGTAGCGGTGCTGCAGGTCGCCGACCAGCGCTTCGAACGCCTGTGCCTCCGGCAGTCGTTGCGCGTAGGCGGCGTACTGCCACATGCGTACGATGCGGGCGAACACGCTGCGGTCCTGCTCGTCAGGTTGGCGACGCGATGCGCGCAGGCATTCGGCCTCGGTGGCGCCCGGCACCAGCGCGATGCCGGCGCGCGCACTCATGCTCTCCACGCTGGCGCGGTACAGCAGCGCCAGCGCATGGCGCGGCTTGCCCTCCGCCCACAGGCGGCGTGCCACCGTGGCGACGTCATCCGGCAGCACGTCCGGCAGCACCAGGGCCTCGGTTTCCACGGCGTCGGAGCTGGCCTTGCGATCGCTACGACGCCCGCGCATCCAGGGCAGCCAGTACGGTGTGGTGACCAGCAGGACCAGCACGAGGGCGCCGACGATCAGCCACAACCCCCATTCGCCCAGGAAGGCGAAGACGTTGCCGAAGGACCTGAGCCAAGGCGGCAGGTCGCGGGCTTCGTCCTCTTCTTCTTTTTCTTCCGGATGCCGCCGCTCCCACGTCGACTGCGTGCGCGTGCGGTCGAGCAGCGGATCCTGGTAGGCCTTGTCGGCGGCCCGGCGGAATGCCGCCTCGTCCACGCGCTGCTCGCCGAACACGCGTGGCAGCGTGGGGGGCGCGGTGGTCTTCTGCGCCGAGCGCACGGCGTGCGCGGATTTCGCCGGCACGTCGTCCCGTTCCTGTGCACGCACCGGCGCCGATGCGCCCGCCAGCAGGCTTCCCCCCAGCAGCATGACCGCCAGCAACAGCGGCGTGACAGCTGCCAGGCGGGTACGCAGTTTGCGGAAAACGATCTCCACGTCCCACGCTTCGATCTGGGTGCGCCGGTTGAGGTACAGGCCGAAACCCGCGCCCACGAAGAACGGCTCCACCACGCTGGTGGCCATCCAGAGCAAGGCATTCCACGCCAGCTTCATCCACGCGGGCGGGGCTTCGGACAGCAGCTGGAACGCCGCCTGCACGTTGTCCGGCAACAGGCTGGTGGGCAGGTAGACCAGCACGGCGGTCAACCCGCCGACCACCAGGGCCGCTTCGAAGTGCAGGCAGATCAGCGTCAGCAGGACGGCGGTGCCATACGCCTGCCCACCCAGCACGCTGCGTCGCTGGCGCAGCCGGTCGCCCTGCACGCCTTCGAGCAGATCGATGGGCATGTACAGCGAGCGCACGGGGCTGAAGCGGCGCCAGGTCAGCAACTGGCGCACGCTCTTCCAGCCCCAGGTCTTCTGCGCGCGCAGGGTTTCGGCCGTGGTCGGCACGCTGCCGAAGACGGCACGCGACAGCACGTACAGCGGCACGCGGTCGAACAGCGGCTTCAGCCACCACATCAGCAGCGCCGCCAGCCAGAACTGGTCGATCAGCCACGCGCCCGCATTGAGCACCACGAACAGCGGCAGGGTCAGCCACAGCCACGGCTTCCACACGGCACCTGCGTGCCGGCGCACCAGCGCCATGCCCAGCTCCACCGCCTCCCATGCGGTGCGCACGCGCAGGCGGACCGTCAGCTGCTCAATCCGCATCCGGCACCCCGCGTCCGCCCAGCAGCAGCCACGCCAGCACCACGGTCCAGAGCACGCCGGACACACCGTACTTGACCCCGGCCGGGATCGACTGGGTCGAGGACCAGAAGGCCTCGATGAAGGCAGCGACCAGCAGCATCATCGCCACGCCCAGGCAAAGCTTCGCGCCCTTGGTTCCCGCCCGTACCAGGGCATCGATGCGGCGATGCCGCCCCGGCGCGATCAGGCCCAGTCCCAGCTGCAGGCCGGCACCCCCCGCCAGCACGATGGCGGTCAGTTCGAACGGCGCATGGCCGGCGACGAAACGCCACAGGGGATCGCCGTAGCCGATCTGCTGCAGGTGGCCGAACACCGCGCCGATGCCGATGCCGTTGGCGATCAGCACCAGCAACGAGCCCACGCCGGCCAGCAGCCCGCCGGCGAAGGTGCGCAGGCCGATGCTGATGTTGTTCCAGATGTAGACGCCGAACATCTGCCAGTCGCTGCCACTTTCGCGGCCCAGCGAATGTCGCGGGTCGGAGGGGTCGTACATGCGCTCCCAGCCGGCGACCGTTTCGGGAGACGCAATGCTGTAGACCAGTTCCGGCCGCTGCTGGATCAACAGGAACATCACCACCAGGGGAATGACGAACACCAGCGTCGCCGCCCACATGCAACCGGCCTCGCTGCGGACCAGCCGCGGGAAATCGGCCAGCAGGAAGCGCGCCGCGCGGCGCCAGCGCGGCGGCGGCGTGCGGTACAGCAGGCCATGGCCCTGCTGCATCAGCTGCTGCAGGCGGTCCACCACCACCGGGCTGTAGCCCCGCTTGCGCGCCAGCGCCAGCTGTTGGCAGATGCGTCGGTAACGCGACGGGATTTCCTCATCGTTGAACACGCCGTGGTTGCGCTCGGTGCGCGCGCGGCGCGCACTGCCGCCGCGCGCCTGCAGCCACGACTCGAAGGCCAGCCATTCCGCCTGGTGGCGGGCGACGAACTGTTCCTGCCTCATCGCCGCCCCAGTAGCCAGTTGGCCATGCCGTACAGGCGCAGGACGCCGGGTTGGCCTCTCGCCTCGGTGAGCGAGGCCGCGATGTCGGCCAGCTCTTCCTGCCGTGAAGGCGTGAGCTGCTGCGCGCGTTCGCCGAACGCGACGATGGCGGCCTGCTCTTCCGGCTGGAGGCCGACCGGCGGCGCGTAGACCGCGTTGATGGGCGCGTGCGCGTGCTCGCGTTCGGGGTTGACGTGCACCACCAGCGTACCGGCGACCATGTCGCCCAGGCGCCTGCCGTGCGGGTCGGCCAGGCAGGCCACCAACCCGACGGCGTAACCGAACGGCAGCATGTCCACCGTGCGCAGCAGGTTGCGGGTGATGGCCGCCAGCCAGCCCAGCGGCGCGCCATCGGCCGACACCACGCGCAGGCCCATCGCTTTCTTGCCGGGCGTCTGCCCGTGCCAGACCGCCTCCAGCACGATGGGATAGGCCCAGAACAACAGGAACACCGCGATCAGGTAGAGCCCTTCGCCCACCTTGCCCAGCATCGCCAGGATCGACGCCATCACCGTCACGATGCCCAGCCGGATGGCCAGGTCAATGCCCCACGCCAGCGCCCGCGGCACCGGCCCGGCGGCCGGCAGGTGCAGGGCGACGCCTTCGGGCGTGACGACTTCGCGGTAAGTGTCCAGCATCAGGCCATCACCACGATGGTGTCGGCCATGTCGTCGTGGATGCCGCGGCGCTCGTCGCGGAAGACCGCCGGGGCCAGGCGCAGGCCACGGCTGGCCCGCACCTGCGGCATGGCCTCCCCGGGCACTGCCACGATAGCCACCGGCGCTGCATATGGATTGACGTGCTGGTCCGCGCTTTCCATGCGTAATCCCCTGTACACGCCGACTTTAGCCGGCCGCGCCGTGCTTGCCCAGCCGGACTACACTGCGCGCCATCGTGGATACGTCTTTCCCCTGCCGCAGCGGTTGCGGCGCCTGCTGCACCGCGCCGTCGATCACCTCGCCCATTCCCGGGATGCCGCACGGCAAGCCGGCGGGCGTGCCGTGCGTGCAACTGGACGACGCGCTGCGCTGCCGGCTGTTCGGCAAGCCGGAGCGACCGGCATTCTGCGGCTCGCTGAAACCCGGGCCGGAGATGTGCGGGCGGAGCCGCGCCGAGGCGATGGCGTGGCTGGCGGAGCTGGAAGCCCTGACGCACCCGTGACCGGGCGATGGGATGCGCACGCCCGTCACCCTTCCCACGAGGCACCCTGCCCGACCCGGAGAATCGCGGACGGCTACGCCTGCGTGGCGCCGAGGTAGCGGTCCTTCAGCCGCACGTAGTGCTCCGCCGAATACTGCAGGCTCTCGATTTCCCTGTCGGTCAGCACGCGGGCGAAGCGGGCGGGGTTGCCCAGCCACAGCTCGCCTTCACCGACCACCTTGCCCGGCCCGACCACCGCGCCGGCCCCGACGAAGCCGTGCCGCTTGATCACCGCGCCGTCCAGGATGCACGCGCCCATGCCGATCAGGCACAGGTCCTCGATGGTGCAGGCATGGATGATGGTGCCGTGGCCGATGGTGACGTCGGCGCCGATCAGCGTGGGATGGCCGGCCTTGTTGTACGGGCTGTGGTGGCTGACGTGGATGATGGTGCCGTCCTGCACGTTGGTGCGCGCACCGATGCGGATGAAGTTCACGTCGCCGCGGATGATGGTGCCGGGCCAGACGGATACGTCCTCCGCCAGTTCCACGTCCCCGATGACGGTGGCGGCCGGGTCCACGTAGACACGCGGGCCCAGGGCGGGAAAACGGTCAAGATAGGGGCGGATGGCGGTCATTCGGCCATTGTAGCGAGCAGGGCGGATTCGGCCCGACTACACTCCGGCGTATGGACATGACCGCCACGCCCGACCTCACTGCCACCCTGCAACGCCTGCGCGCCGCATGGCAGGCGAACAAGCCCGACCAAGCCCAGCGCCGCGCCGACCTGCTGCGCCTGCGCGAAGCATTGAAGCGGCGGCTGCCGGAAATGGCGGACACCATCGCCGCCGATTTCGGCCACCGCTCGCGCCACGAGTCGCTGATCGCCGACGGCATGACGGTGCTCAACGAGATCGACCACCTTGCCTCGCACCTGCGCAGGTGGATGAAGCCGCGCCGGGTGGGCGTGGGCTGGCGGTTCTGGCCGGCGCGCGCGGAGATCCGCAGCGAGCCGGTGGGCGTGGTCGGCGTCATTTCGCCCTGGAACTACCCGGTGAACCTGGCGCTGATCCCGCTGGCGACCGCCATCGCCGCCGGCAACCATGTCTACCTGAAGCCCTCCGAACACACCCCGCGGACCACCGAGTTCCTGCGCTCGCTGCTGGCGGAAGTCTTCCCCGCCGACCGCGTGGCACTGGCGAGCGGCGGCGCCGACGTGGCGGGCGCGTTCGCCGCGCTGCCGTTCGACCACCTGGTCTTCACCGGCTCCACGGCGGTCGGCCGCAAGGTGATGGCGGCGGCCGCGCCCAACCTGACGCCGCTGACGCTGGAACTGGGCGGCAAGTCGCCAGCCATCGTCTGCGACGACTATCCGGTGGAGCAGGCGGCGGCACGGCTGGCGACCGGCAAGTGGTTCAATGGTGGCCAGACCTGCATCGCCCCGGACTACGTGCTGATCGGCGAAGGCCGCCGCGATGCGCTGGTGCAGGCCCTGCGCGAGCAGGTGAAGGCGCGCTACGGCGGCCTGCAGGATGCCGGCGACTACACCCGCATCATCAACGACGGCCAGTTCGCACGGCTGGAGGGCTACCTGCAGGATGCGCACGCGCGCGGCCTGCAGGTCATCCCGCTGGCCGACACGCACGATGCGGGCCAGCGCCTGTTCGCCCCGACGCTGGTGCTGGAACCCGGCGACGATGCGCAGGTGATGCAGGACGAGATCTTCGGCCCGATCCTGCCGATCCGCACGGTGCCGTCGCTCGAGGCCGCCATCGCCTACGTCAACGCCCATGACCGGCCGCTGGCGCTGTATCCCTTCAGCCACGACCGTACGCGGGTGGAGAAGATCCTGCGCACCACGCTGGCCGGCGGCATCACGGTCAACGACACCGTGCTGCATTTCGGCATCAACAACCTGCCGTTCGGCGGCGTCGGCCCCAGCGGCATGGGCGCGTACCACGGCCGTGCCGGGTTCGACGCCTTCAGCAAGGCGCTGCCCATCCTCTGGCAGACGCGACGCGCGGGCAGCGACCTGCTGAAGCCGCCCTACAGCAAGGTGGCGAAGTTCATCGACTTCATCATCCGCTGAACCCATCGCGCGGATTGCATGCTTCGGACTAACGCTGCACCCGCGGCAGCGTCGAGAATCGTGTTTCCCGTTCGTCTACGGGAGACACCCTGCTGATGGAACGCCATGTCGACGACTCCCGTACCCGCCAAAGCCACCCGCCGCGAATGGATCGGGCTGGCCATCATCGCCCTGCCCTGCCTGGTCTACGCGATGGACCTGACCGTGCTGAACATGGCGATGCCCGCCATCAGTGCGGAGCTGGACCCCACCGCCAGCCAGATGTTGTGGATCGTGGACGTGTACGGGTTCCTGGTGGCCGGCTTCCTGATGACGATGGGCACGCTGGGCGACCGCATGGGCCGCCGGCGCCTGCTGCTGATCGGGGCGGCGGCGTTCGCCGCCGCGTCGGTGGTCGCGGCGTTCTCCAACAGTGCGGAGATGCTCATCGCGATGCGCGCGCTGCTGGGCGTGGCCGGCGCCACGCTGGCGCCCTCGACGATGTCGCTGATCCGCAACATGTTCCATGACGAGCACGAGCGGCAGTTCGCCATCGGCGTATGGATCGCCGCGTTCTCGGTGGGCGGGGCCATCGGCCCGCTGGTGGGCGGCGTGCTGCTGCAGTGGTTCTGGTGGGGTGCGGCGTTCCTGGCGGCGGTTCCGGTGATGGTGCTGCTGCTGGTGCTGGGACCGAACCTGTTGCCCGAATACCGCGACCCCGAGGCGGGCCGGCTGGATCCGGCCAGCATGGCGCAGTCCCTGTTCGCGGTACTGGCGGTCGTGTACGGCCTGAAGCGCATCGCCGAATACGGGGCGGATGCGCGCGGCATCGTCGTGTTCGTCGTCGGCGTGGTGCTGGGCGTGATGTTCGTGCGCCGGCAGCGGCACCTGGAGTATCCCTTCCTGGACGTGACGCTGTTCCGCCGCCCGGCCTTCAGCGCGGCGATCGTCGCTTATGCGCTGGCGGGCCTGTCGATGATGGGGGTGTACATCTTCATCACCCAGTACCTGCAGCTGGTGCTGGGCCTCACGCCGCTGCAGGCCGGCTTCGCCACGCTGCCGTGGGCGCTCAGCTTCACCGTGGGGTCGTTGCTCGCGCCGCGCTGGGCGCAGCGCTGGGGTGCCCGGCAGGTGATGGTGCGTGGCCTGCTGCTGTCGGCCGCCGGCTTCGGCATCACCGCGCTGGTGGTGCCACCCCATCAGCTTTGGATCATGATCGCCGGCATGTTGGCGATGAGCCTGGGCATGGCGCCCGTATTCACCGTGGGCAACGAGCTGATCATCACCACCGCGCCGCCCGAGCGCGCCGGGGCGGCCTCGGCCCTGTCGGAGACGAGTGCCGAACTCAGTGGCGCGCTGGGCATCGCGGTGCTCGGCAGCGCCGGCATGCTGCTGTTCCGGTTGTGGCTGGCGCCGGCTTTGCCGGCCGGCCTGGAGGCCACCGACAGCACGCGCGCGCTGGCCACGCTGGGCGGTGCGATGTCGGTCGCCGGCGAACTGCCCGGGCAGGCCGGCGCCGTGGTCGCCGACACCGCGCGCACGGCGTTCGCCCATGCGATGCGCGCCGTCGCCGTGTTCGGCTGCGCGATGATGCTGCTCGCCAGCTGGATGGCGGCGCGGCTGATGCGCGATGGCGAGGGCGAAGGCCATGCAGCAACCGCATGCATGACGGACGATGCGGCAGGCACCTGAGCGGCGTTCCACACCGCCCATTTATCCGGCGTCGATGTCCATCGTTACGGCGAGGGTGATGCTTCCCGGATCAAGCGCTCGATATAGTGCTCGTCCTCATCGAACAGGATGTTGCGCTCGGCCATCTGTGGCGGTGTGACTCCCCAGTGCACGGCCATCTCCGCAGCAGGGGTCACGGACACGATGAAGCTGCGCAGACTGACATCGGCATCCCCGAGGCGCGTCTCGACGTCGCGGATGGTCTTGTAGAAGTCGAGCTTGGGCTCGTTGGCCCAGCTCAGCTGCCGGATGCCCTTCGGATCGACGAAGGTAATCCGCTGCTTGCCGCCGTCCAGACGCCACAGGATGAAGTCCGGATAGAAGTTGCCGGCTTCGAAGAAACCGACACCACGGCCGCGGCTCATGTTGCGCAATAGGAACAGCGGCTTGTCCTCGAACTCTGCCGGGTGGTCCGCGCAGTACTCCTTGAGGCGGCGCACGAACCGCATCTCGCCGTCGTTCAACGACACCGGCTTGACGCTGATGCTGGCGCCGCTGACCTTGATAAGGGGTTCGTAGAGATGGCCTTTGAACGACAGGATGTCCACGGAGGCGTTACCGCCGGTCATGCGCCGATCCGCCACCGCGACGCGCTTGCGCAGCTCGTCACCCAGTTGCTTGAGCTGGGTGATCAGCGTGGCTTCGGACTTCTCCACTGACAGCCGATAGATGCCCTGCTCTTCGCCAAGGGCGGCACCCGCCTCGGGGAAGTTCGGGTCATCCACGGCCAACTCGGCGTATTCCAGGTGTGGCTCTTCCCAACCCTTCTTGCGGAAGCTGTAGTAGCGCTCGGCGTATTTCTTGAGCAGCGCTTCGGCAATCTCCTGCCACACGGCCACCTTCTCGTAACTGTCCAGCGTCAGCATCGCTTCCGGGATCAATAGCTCATACCAGTCGCTACTTCCCAGCAGCTCATCAATCGCAGGACGCGGGACATCGAAGTTGTGCCAGCCACGCTCGTTCTTGAAATGCAGCAGCTCGAACCAGGCGCGGTCCAGATCCAGCAGGGCCACGTGACGTGGCGACAGCGTGCCCCGATCCAGATCGGCAATGCCGTCGCCACCGGACAATCCGGCGGCCTTCATCGCCTGGATCTTCGGGTACCAGTTCAACTGCACCTTGTTGCGCACCAGCCACTGGTCCTGCGTGCCAGCAGGGGGAGCAAGCTGTGGCACCGGCGCCAGTTGGCGGAACGCAGTCCCGAATGCCGTCTGCACACCGTTGATCTCGGGTTTGAGACGGATGATCTTGAGCTTGTGCGCACCCAGATTGCGGATCACCGGCAGCAGGATCTCTTCGGCGTCCTGATCCGGCGGCAGCCCCTCGTCTTCCAGGAACTGCTTGAACTGGGCCATGTAGTCGGCGTGGATGCCGAAGACGTTCAGCGTCTCCAGCAGCTCGATATGCCGGGGCTTGTCCGTGCCTGCAGGCAGGCGCAGCGCCTTGCTGCGCTTCAGGCTCCAGCCGTAGCCCTTCAGGCGCACGCCGCGGCCGAACAGCTGGATGATCTGCGCGCCCTCGCTCTGGCCGATTTTCATCAGGCCTAGCGTGCTCACGCGCCAGCTGTTCCAGCCCTCGGTGAACCGGCGTGAGCCGATCAACAGGCTGATGCGGCTGTCGGCGTCATTGATGCGCCGAAATAGCGAGCCTGCGAAATCACGTTCTTCGGCCACCAACCCCTCCGTGGCGTCGCAAAGGTCGTACAGCTTCCTGGCATCACCCACGTTGATCACGCCGAAGGGATCGTTGTTGCCCAGCTTCAGCGCCAACTCGCCGTCGGCGCCCTTCAGGTACTCGACATGCAGGGCACCGCCACCGGGCGCGTTGAACAGCCGCGCGCAGATGTCAGCGAACAGCTCCGTCGCCGGCAGGTTCAGTTCCGCCAGATAGCCGAAACGGTTGGCAAAGGGATTCTGGCCGGAGGCTGTCGGAAGGCCTTCACTCAGAATGCCGGCAATCGTACGCTCCGCGCGGGCACGATCGGCCGCAAACCGCGAAAGGAACAGCAGGATCTCGGTCACGTCCGAGACCTGTCGCTTGCTCTCCGTGCGCACGGCATTGACGCTGCCACCCACAAAGATCCACAACGGCCGCTCCAGGTTGAAGTCGCGTAGCGACACCTGCTTGTCGTCGAACAGGCGCCGCTGCTGATACGCCGCCAGCAGGCATGCGGTCAGGTAGCGATCCAGGCCAGCCTGCTCGGTGGCATCGTCCAGATTGAGGATCTGGTAATCCTTGCCGTACCCGTCGCCGTAGAAGTAGCGATAGGAATAGTCGAAAACGATGCTGCGGGCGTAGCGACGGGTCAGGGCCGCATCGCCTTTGACCGCCTGCTTGAAGGTGGCGGAGTACTCGAACGAGAAGCCCTTCTCGCACAGCTGGTCGCGGCGCTTGAGCCACTTGCCGGTCTCGCCGCCGGATGCACCGCGGTGGCCCTCGTCCACAAGCACCAGGTTGCCATCCTCGAAGGCATCCACGGCCACGGTCTTGCCGCCCATGTCGTCGGCCAGCTTGTGGATGTCGATGATCTCCACCGCCTTGCCGGCGAACAGGCCACGGGCGTTCTTGTCGAACAGCTCGGCTTCGATGCCGGTGGCCGTGAACTCCTGCAGATGCTGGCGGCTCAGGCCCTCGTTGGGCGTCAGCAGCAGGATGCGGTTCAACTGGCTGCTGCGGCCGGCCTGCGCCAGGTGATGCCGGTACTGCAGCAGATTGACGTGCATCAGCAGGGTCTTGCCGCTGCCGGTGGCGCACCACAACGCCAGCTTGTTGAGGCCCAACGCGGCATCACGCCCTTCGTCGAGCAGTGGCAGCTGCTGCCCGTCTTCCTTGCCGTCGTTGAAGGTGGCGATGTGGGCATTGATGGCCTGAGCCAGCGCCTGCGGGTCGCGGAAGTAGCGATCGAGGTAGATCTCCACGAACAGCAGCGACAGGTACTGGTAGTACTTCCAGACCAGTGGCCGATCGCGTCGGAGTGCACGTTCGGCGTTCACCGCCAGGGTATGCCGCACGATGTTCTGGTCGAACGCCAGCAGTTCGTCCTTGCTGACGCCGGGTAATTCCCCGGTGATCTGGTTGATCAGTGCATGGTGGAAGCGGTGGACGTTGTTCTCGTCCAGCCCTTCCTCACTGTGTTCATTGATCTGGAAACGCTGCTTGAAGGCCTCCAGCAATGGCACGCGCCGGCCGCCGTCCAGCGTGTAGTACCCGTCCGTACTGTCCAGCCCGAACAAGCCGAACAGCCACTGGTTGAGCACGAGCGACTGGGTGAATTCGACGGGCTGGGCGGCTCGCGAGCGCGGCGCGCGTGCGGCTCGGGCGGGTGAGGCGGCAGCGCTGCCGCGGGGGCGTCCGCGTGGCATCAAAGCACCTCGAACCACTGCTTGATCTTGAGCGCCATCAACCTGCGACGCTGCTCGAGGAAATCATCATAGCCCGGCACATCTCCGTCCAGCATGGTGTCGGGGATGCAGCTCATCCGCAGGTTGGCACGCAGATCGGCGAGATCGGTGATACCGCCAAAGCGCTTCTTGCCTCCGTTGCACTGCTCGGCCAGCTCTGCGAAGTAGATCTCTGGCGCCCGCGCCCCGATGGCGATGTTGATCTCGCTCTGGGCGAGCACGAAGTTGGCGATCTGGTTGTACTTTCCCTTAGACAGCCCCTGCCCCTTCAGGTGCTTTTGCGGGTAAACATGATGTACGTCGCTGCGATTCATAAGCAGGTCGTGCACGGTGATGTCCCGCGAGAGGAAGCCCTTGTCGCCCAGCTTGACCTGAGCAGCCTGGTAGGCCATGAAATAGGGGCTGCTGGATGACGATGTATCCATCAGCTGCGGCAGCATACCGGTCCAGAAGCTGTCCGGAAGCTCGTTGTCGATGACGGCCTGGATGTAATCCGTCAGACCACGCGCCTCGATCTGACGAATGTCGAGGTCGAATGCACCCTCAGGTGCGCCTGCATAGCGACGGCTCAGGATGGACATCGCATACCAGCGACGCACAAGTTGCTCAAGTTCGGCAGCGGGAAGACCTTGCGCCCTTCCACGCAAATATACGATATAGGCAAAGTTCACGGCATTGCGCCCGCGAATCAGGTTGCTTGTCACGAAGCCAGCTGATCGCAGGATCATCGTGATCCTGTCGAAATGGGTTTTGTTGATAAAGGCCAGGACACCGCGCTTGAGCTTGACGAACGAATCCTCGGCGATGGCTTCCTCGAACTGCTTGGTCTGGAAGTTTCGACCGGACAGCAGTGCCACCAGATCCTGCAGCTTGCCGCGGCCAAACTCCGAGGTGAACGCCACACGCAGCATGTCGGTGTAAGTGGGGTCGTAGATGTCATCGTTGGCGTCCTTCAGCCAGCGCATCTGCTGGAAGAACTCGGACTCGGCGAAGGCCTTGTCGCCTTTCTCGATGCGCCCCAGGAACTCCGGAGCTACGGCCAGGTGACAGAAGTAGTCGATCGCCTTACGCAACGTATTGCCGCCGAAAGTTTCGTTGACGGCGATCTTTGACATGGCGAAATCGGCCTGCGACAGCTCCGTGCCGGCCGAATTCACGCGAATGAAGATCTCCGTGACGGTCTCGATATCGAGGTCGTCGGACAGCTCGATGATGCCGACATGGTTATTGATGACCTTGCGCAGCCGCTCCAACGCCGCAAATACCGCGTCTTCGTCCACACCAATATTTTGTGCGGTGTAGGCCTTGGTGATTTGTAGTAGTCGGGCCTCAGGCGCGAACACGTCCGCGACATCGTGAATCCAAGCCCCATCCTTGCGGATGGCGGGGTTGGCCACCTCGAAGGTCTCGGTCTGCGGGTTGAAAGCGATCCGGATGCGGACCGTCTCGTAGTTTTTGTTTAGCACTTCGCGACCGAGCAGTGCCGCCATAAGCGCGGTTACGCGCTGCTGGCCATCGATCAAGATGCGCTTGCCTGCGGACGAGGTGCCGTCTTTGAGCTTGATCGTGGGGTTACGCCAGGCGATCAGGTAGCCGACTGGATATCCTTGGTAGAGCGAGTCCAGCAGGTTGCGAACCTTGGTGGCCTCCCACACGAACGGACGCTGGATTTCGGGGATGGCGATCTCGCCTGACTTCACCCAAGTCAACAAGGTCTCGATCGGGTGCGGGGTGACCGAATAGCGCTGAGTCGACATGTCAGGCCTCCGTCCCTTCGAACATCAAACGCTGGAAGTCTTCCTCGGTCAGGCGCAATTTCCAGCTTTCGTCGTCCAGGCGGATATTCTCCAGGGTGTTGTCGCCATTGACGTAGATCAGGTCAAACTCGGTATCGCGCACGGAGAAGGCCTGCTTGTCGCGGAACCAGGTCTCCAGCACCAGGTTGTCCTGTTCGGCATTGCCCGTGAGATTGCGCCAGATGACCAGGGTCTTGCGGCCTTCCGGCGTGGTGCCGGTGACGGCACGAAACCACCACGGGCCTGCGGCCTCCTGCTTGAGGCGACCCTTGATGTGCAGGCGGCCTTCGCCATCGCGCTCGAAGTCGGCGGCAAAACTGCGTGGCGCGGCGATGTGCTGCACGGTGAGACCCAGCAACCAGTTGAAGGTTTCCAGCAGGTCGACATTGACCTCGCGGCTTTCGTCGCTGCCCGGCGTCTTGACCTGTAGCTTGTAGGCGGTTGGATCGGAGAATGCAGTGATGTTCAACAACGAAGCGCTGCCGCGGGATTCGACGTCCAGTTGATAGCGCAGCAAGTACTGCTCACGCAGGCCGTCGGGAGCTTTTGCAGCCGGGAAATCGAACGCAGCTTGCTGCTGCGCGCTACGGGACAGGGCAAGGTTATTGAGAGTGTCTTCGTAAGATTCAAGACGCAGTATTTTCATCAGGCGCGGGCTCCGCTCGGCTTCTTCGTTGCTGGCGAGGCGCTTCGGCTTGCCACCCTTCCATTCCGGAGTAAACGCAACCTTCTTAATTCTCGGAACCAAAACTGATTCAAAGTGCCGCCCCGCCTCCACGAGAGCAACACTCCGTCTGCCACCGTCCTGCCGGTTCAGAGCTATGACGGCATGGCCTGTGGTTCCTGACCCAGCGAAGTAGTCGAAGACAGACGCCTCTGTCGAAACGTGAGATATCTTCACAAGATCTAGTACGACGCCAACTGGCTTCGGATAGGCAAATACCTTGTGCCCAAAAAGATCCACAATCTGCTGGGTTCCATCCTTGGTTGTCTCAGACTCTGACCAGATTGAAACCGGTGTCTTTACGTCACCAGCTTTCTGCCTTTCGCGAAGAAACAGCTTCCTTTTTGGCGCAGACTCGCCGCCCGATCCAAACATGATTCGGTTGTCGTTGAGAAGATTCTCGTAGGTTTTTGAATTGAACGCCCAGCTTCGACCGTTAGGCGGAAAGTAAGTCACGCCAGTCAAAGGGTTTTTGATTCCATACCGCGTATCGCCTCCACCCTTGTTCGCATCAATTGGGACTAGCTTCCAAGGACCGCGCTCATCATTGTCCGGATTCTTGTAATCGTCAGGATCAAGGGCGAACCCGCCAAAGGCTGATTCCTGCATTTTCCGGGCATAGACCACGTGATAGTTATGATTGAGCGAGACCTTATGGTCGCTCGAAACGGAGTCCCTAGATTTCCACGCAATCGAAGATATGAAGTTCTCGCGCCCGAAGCACGAGTCCATTGAGAGCCTAAGTGCTGGCAGCTCGTTATCATCGATACTGCATATGAAGGCGCCATCGTTCGCAAGCACTGCTCTTCCGGCAGCCAGTCGCTCCGCAATAAGTGCAAGCCATGTCGAGCTCGGATAGCTATCCTTGTATAAGAACGCTCCTGTTTCACGGTCAAGCTCTGTGTTGTAAGGCGGATCGATATAGACGCATTTTATCTTTTTCGAAAGCGCCGATCGGACAAGCGAAAGTGCCTGGTAATTCTCACTGTGCACTAGTACACCATCGCTCCTCCCGTGCAGATCTACTGCCTCCTCCAGCAAACGAGCCACAAATCCCGTATCGAAATTCCGTGTATCCAACATCAAACTCGGATGCGCCTTCAAATAGTCTGTCGTCAAAGGTTCTTTATACGGTGCCCGCATCACGTCCGCGGGCAGCTCATGCAGTGAGTGCAGCGTCTTCCACTCTTCCAACTGCGCAACATTCGCGCAGACTTCCGGTAGCAACTCATCCGGTACTTGCGCGATCGAAACCAGCCAGTCGCTGCCCACCACGAACTTCTTCTTCAGCCACAACTTCTTCTGGAAATTCTCCAGCTGCGCCAGAAAATCGATGATCTTGCCGGCGATGCGGCGCACCACTTTGATCTTGGATAGGTACTGCTCGACCTTGGGTGCGGTTTCGCTTTCCACGTCGTCGAGATGCATCACCTCGTTCTTGATGTAGAAATCCAGCTCGCGGCGCAGGAACGTGCCCAGGTCCTTGTGGATGAAGTAGTCGAAAGTGTTACGGGCGGCGTAGCGGCGCAGGTGCGCTTCCAGTCGTGAGTACTCGGCCTGTTCACCATCGGCCTTGACGTGCAGCTTGCCCAGCTCTGCCAGCCACTGCGCGTGACCACTGCCCGCGCCCAGCACGGCCTGCACCGCCAGCGCGGTCAGCTCCTTCTGCGTTGGCGCTTTCTTCTTGCCTTCCCGATCCCCGGCAGGCCAATCCTCCAGCGTGGCCGGGCGGTATTCGAAACGCAGCTCCAGCTCGCCATCCACTTCCGCAATGAAGTCCTCCTGCGCCAGCACGAACACACGGTCCTTGCCTTCGGCCGCCTTCACGTTGCCGTGCTCGCCTTCGGCAGCGTCCACCAGCTTGAAGCGCACGCGCATGGGATCTTCGCCCTCGCCCGCCTCCGGCTTCAGTCGGAAAGCGTAGTCGCGCAGGTACTCGCTGGTCTTGATGTAGTACTGGTCCTTGTTGGCCCAGTGCAGCGTGACCTCCTCGCCCTCGTAGGGAATGGCATACACCCCGGGCTTGTAGACGCGCTTGGCCAGGAAGTCGCCCTCGCTGTAGTAGCGTCGGAAGAAGCTGTACAGGTGATCGTAGGTCTCGCTTTCCAGCGCGCCGATGTCGACGGCCTCGTTGGCGATACGCTGGCGCAACTCCTGCACCTTGGGTAAGGCTTCCGGGTCGGCACCCAGCGACTGCGCTTGCTCGATGGCCTTGGCCAGCTCCGCCTGTAGCATGCTTTTGTCAGCGGTTTGATATCCAGCGAAGGCAGTCTTCACCTGTGGCAGCAGGTCACGCTCCAGGAACTGGGTCACCTCGCCAGCCTTGGCATGCATGATGCGGTAGATGCCGAAGTCCAGGTCCGGCTGATCCAGCTGGAACAGCTCCCTGAGCAGGGTGACCAGCTTGGTGAACTTGGCGGGGTTGGTGTCGGTCATGACTCAAGGATTCCGGTTTGCAGTAGTGCCATAGGGCAGGACAGGATGGTCGTCGCTGGTCAGCAGGCGGATGAAGTTGGGATGGACAAACAGTTTTTCGCGGCCCACCTTGAGCTCGCGCAACATGCCCAGCTCGGCCAGTTGCTTGAGGTACACCGATGCGGTCTGTCGCTTGGCGACACCGGACTCCACCAGGTTCTGGATGCGGGCATAGGGCTGCACGAACAGCACATCGACCAGCTCGTGGCTGTAGATCTTGGACGCGTTGTCACGCACGAAGTGCCGGGCAGCTTCATGCAGGGTCCGGATGGCGCGGATCTTCTCAGTGGTCCAGTGCGCAGTCTCGGTGATGGCAGACAACATGAAGAGAATCCACGCCTCCCACGCAGCCTCGGTGGTAACGGCATTCAGTCCCTGGTAGTAGCGGGCCTTCTCTCGCAGGATGTAGCGTGACAGGTACAGCACCGGCAGCTCAAGCAATTCCTGCTCGACCAACATCAGCAGGTTGAGGATGCGACCAGTCCGTCCGTTGCCATCGGTGAACGGATGGATCGCCTCGAACTGATAGTGCGCCACCGCCATGCGGATCAGCGGATCGATGTCCGTGCGCTCGTGGACGAAGCGTTCCCAGTTGGCCAGCTTTTCGCGCAGCACCGCCTCGCCTTCGGGCGGGGTATAGATCACCTGGTTCGTCGACGTGTTGAGCAGCGCCGTGCCCGGCACACGCCGGATCTGCATCTCCACGTTCTTGATCTGGGTACAGACCTGCACCGCCGTATTGGTGGACAGCGGGCGATCCCGCAGCGACCGGTAGCCCTGATACAGCGCGCCACGGTAGCGCAGGGCTTCCTTGGTCGCCGGATCCTCCGCGCTGTCTTCCATCTGCGCGTATCGGAAGAGCGCATCGGTGGTGGTCACGATGTTCTCGATCTCGCTGCTGGCTTGCGCCTCCAGCAGCGGGATGGAGTTGATCAGGACGGCCTGGTTTGGGATCAGCGCGCCGACTGTCTTGAGCTCGGCCAAGGCCGCCCGGGCTTCGATGCAGGCCTTCAGCAGCGCCTTGGACTCGATGTCGACGGCAGGCGGGAGCAGGGGCAGGTCGTTGTAGGGCTTGGTAGGATCGAATGCCATAAGTCGATGATTCCCCAGTCAATCGACAAATCCGCGGGACGTGTCGAGGGCATCGACATTAATGCACTTCGTGTCGATCAACAACAAAAACATCGACACATTTGAGTGATGTGTCGATGTCATCGACAAATCCCAATAACGTGTCGAGAAAATTATAATTTATCGACATTAATTGATTCGCCATCTAATCCTGAACAGAGGAACGCTGTGGCTACGCTGATTCAGACGGCGCTCCAGCGCCGCAATCAGCGCATCCCGCTTGGCCTCGATCTCGTCCTCGACATCGAAGATCTCCTGCCGCTGCCGGCGCTGCAGGCGCTCCAGAAGCCGCGTCTCCTCCTGGATGGCGGCCTGCTCCTCCACGGTGCTCGCGGCCCGGGCACGGCGCTTGGCGTCCTTCAGGCGGGCCTTGGTGTCGTGCATGGCCTGCTCTGCAGACAACAGCTTGTCCTCGGCCCACTGCTCGAGCCGCTCGCGCTCAATCTGGAAGTAGGCGTTGTTCTCCTCAAGGGCCTTGGCCAGCGCTACGTCGATCTGGCGACGGACGTTGGCTTCGAAGTTCGCAGGCAGGTTGTCAGGAATGTCACGCTCGCCCGAACCCCGGCCCGGGAGTTCCAGCAGCCGCTGGCAGGCCTCGGCATCGAGCCAACGGCCGTCATCCGCCTGCGCACTGAAGACAAGATGCTCCTCCAACTGGAAGCTCTGCAGTTCAAGCAAATTGACCTCCAGCCAACCGGTGCGACTCGGCAACTTTTCCAGTGCCGCGATGCGTTGCGGCATGCCGGCGAGCGTGAACACCACTTCTTCAACAGGGGTTTCATGTCGCCTGCCGACATCCAGCACGTGTTCGCCCAACGGATGGCTCAGACGATAGACCTGTCCATCATCTGGCAGCGGCTGACCCTTGCGGATCAGGTGGTAGCGGCCCACCGGGGCTTCGGCGATGGGCGATGTCGCCAAGTCGAATGACAGCGCCTGCCGGTTGAAGCTGGCAGCGCCTTCCAGCTCATGCTGGGTGAGCCGCCAGAACAGGCGGCTGATCCGATCCAACTGGACGATGGCCTCTTCGCGATGCAAGCGAAGCCGCTCGATCACCCCGGTGTCGAAGGTGGCCAGCAACGCTTCTTCCGTCTCGCGCATCCGCTCCGCGATCTGATCTTCCAACTCGCTGCGCAAGCGGGCGAATGCGGCGTCGATCTCGGCAGGGGTGCGGCAGGTATCGTAGATGTCGCCAATGCGGCGCTCGATGTCCACACCGGACTCGATGCGACCGAGGATTTCATCTGAAGCACCAAACACGCCATCGAACAGGTGGAACTTCTCAGACAGCAACTCGAGCACGCGCCGGTCTGCCGCATTTCGCTGGTTGGCGAAATTGACCACCACGACGTCATGCTTCTGCCCATAGCGATGGCAGCGGCCGATGCGTTGCTCGACCCGCTGCGGATTCCACGGGAGGTCGTAATTCACCACCAACGAACAGAACTGCAGATTGATGCCTTCGGCGCCCGCCTCGGTCGCGATGAGGATCTCTGCTTGATCCCGAAAGTGATCAATGACGGCAGTTCGACGATCGATGGCCGGACTGCCGGTGACACGATCCGTGCCCTGGTGCGCCGCCAGCCAGCGCTGATGGATGCCATTCAAGTCAGGATCAGAAGCCCGACCACTGAACTTCACGACGCGTCCGGCATGCCCGTGTCTTTCAAGAAAACGGGCCAGGTAGTCCTGCGTGCGTACCGACTCCGTAAACACCACGGCTTTGCGTGGGGCACCCATGGCCGACATGCGATCGAAGCCGGTGTCCAACGCCTTCAACAAAGCGTAGGACTTCTGATCTTCACGCACACCACGGGCGATCAGCAGGTACTGCTCCAGCTCCACGATCTCACCGCGCAGCTTGACAGGATCAAGTTGCGGCTCGGCTTCAAGATGCACTTCCGCATCATCCAACGCCTCATCGTCCTCCTCCAGGAGGTCGGCATCGATGTCCTCATCCTCGATGAGACGTTCGATCCAATCATCCTGTTCGGCTTGGCTCTCTTCCAATCGACGCAGACGGGACAGGATAGCCTCCAGCGTGGCAACGACAGCTTCGGTGGAAGAAGCCAGTAGCTTGCGTAGGATCAGCCCCACCAAGTGACGCTGTCGCGTTGGGACACCGTAACTGTCCTCGCGCATGAGGTAGCCGGACACCAGCTCGTAAACGCGCTGCTCGTCATCACCAGGCGTGAACGGAAAAGTAAGTGGCTTGCGCTCGGTGTACTGCACATACTCCAGCACATCGCGGCGCAGCGTGCGCTTGGAGAAGTCATTTAGCCTGGCGCGCAGACCGGGCAGGGCCGCATCACCGCGCATGAAGCGTGAGCGGAAGCTCATCCGATCGCCAAACAGGTGCTCATCGATGATCGTGGAAAGTCCGTACAGCTCAAGCAAGGAGTTCTGCAGCGGCGTGGCCGTCAGCAGCACCTTCCGAACCCCGGCCAGTCCTCGCTTGATGGCCTGCCCCGTGTGGTGGCTTTCACGGTAGGCATTGCGTAGCTTGTGCGCCTCGTCGATCACCGCCAGATCCCAGCGGATGTCGCCGATGGCCTTTTCCATCCGCGCCGCGAAATGGATGGACACGATGCTGATGACATCCTGATCGAGCGGGTTATACACCCCGTCCTTCCGCGCCTGCGACCAGGTCTTGGCATCCAGCACCTGGGCTGGAAGATGGAGCTTTTCGGCAAGCTCCGTCGCCCATTGCTTGCGCAACGATGCCGGGCAAATCACCAGCAGTCGGCGTCGGCGTTCTGCCCAATACTGGCCCAGCACGAGCGCCGCTTCGATCGTCTTCCCGAGACCAACTTCATCCGCGAGCAGGACGCCGTTCGACAGCGGATTCTGCAGGGCAAACAACGCCGCCTCGATCTGATGGGGATTGAGATCAACGGCTGCGTCGAACAGCGCTTGCCCGATGCGATCCAGATCACCACCGCGACGTCGGCGAGTGAGTTCCCAAGCGAAGTACTTGGCTTGGACGTCCGTTGTTTCGATCATATCTCTCCCTTCGAGTTCACCAGCGGCGATATCACGCTCCCCCGCCCTCTCCCGCCGCTCGGAGAACGCCAGCTCCAACTGCAGCACCGCTATACGGCAGGCCAGCTTGCGAGACCGGAACTCCGCAGATCGTCCGCGCTCGAAGCGCGACAGCATCTCCTGGGCAGCTCCCGCTTGTCGGGCGACGTCACATTGCTTTACCCCAAGCGTCCGTCGTCGCAAGACGACTTCACGGCCAAGTTCAGAGATAGTCTGCATTTAATTCACTTTGCAGGGTGAACCGGGCGACTGGTGCTTTGGGCCGTCGTAAACAGCGCTAAGATTCGTCTGTCAGCTCCAACGCGAGCGATTGTCGCCACACGACAAACAAGCCCAATATAGTTTTCTTGGGGGTATCGTTGGCTGCATAGGCCGAAGCAGAATAGATAGAAATCTCGATAAATCAATAAGATAGAAACCACATGCGTATCGCCAGCTGGAACGTCAACTCGCTCAACGTGCGCCTGCCGCACCTGGAGCAATGGCTGGGCGCGTTCGCGCCGGACGTGGTGGGGCTGCAGGAAACCAAGCTGGAGGACCACCGGTTCCCCGACACCGCCCTGGCGGGCCTGGGGTATCGCAGCGTGTTCGCCGGCCAGAAGACCTACAACGGCGTGGCCCTGCTGTCCCGTGAACCGGCCACCGATGTGCAGGTCGGCATTCCCGGCTTCGAGGACGAACAGAAGCGCATCATCGCGGCCACGGTCGGTGGCGTGCGCATCATCAACCTGTACGTGGTCAACGGACAGGACGTGGGCACGGACAAGTACGCCTACAAGCTGCGCTGGCTGGACGCCGTGCACGCCTGGGTCGCGGCGGAACTGCAGGCGCATCCCCGGCTGGTGGTGATGGGCGACTTCAACATCGCACCGGATGCGCGCGACGTGTTCGACCCGAAGGTGTGGAACGACGACCACATCCTGACATCGACGGCCGAACGCGATGCCCTGAAGCGCCTGTGTGCGCTGGGCCTGCACGACGCGTTCCGCCTGCACAACGACGAGGCCGGCATCTACAGCTGGTGGGACTACCGGATGGGTGGGCTGCGCCGCAATCTGGGCCTGCGCATCGACCTGACCCTGGTGTCCGACGCCCTGCGTGGCGACGCGCACGCCGCCGGCATCGACCGCGAGCCCCGTACCTGGGACCGCCCCAGCGACCATGCACCGGCATGGGTGCAGCTGCAGGGCTGACGCCGACGGCGGTATGCAAGAAAAAAGCCCGGGGAAACCCGGGCTTTTCTTTTCACCGGTGGTACGGGCGCGATCAGCGCGCGCGGCCGCGGGTGAACAGGTTGATCACCAGCAGCAGCAAGACGGCGCCCAGCAGTGCCGAGACGATGCTCAACGGCCAGCCGCTCAGGAACCCCGCGAGGAAGCGCGAGAACAGGAAGCCGCCGATGAACGAGCCCGCGATGCCGACCACGATGTTCAGCAGGATGCCCTGCTGCGCATCGCGACGCATGACGATGCTGGCCAGCCAGCCGATGATGCCGCCGATGACCAACCAGATGATGAGACTCACTAGATCCATGCCGTATCGCTCTCCCGTAGGTGGATGGGTGCCCGAGAAAGTTCGGGTCGCCGCAGTCTTCCACACTCTGTCGGGCGAGAGCGCACGCGTCGCGCTAATGGGAATCTACTCACCTTTGCACGCGCGACGCACGACGCGTACGGCACGCCGGCTTCTTCCCCAAAGACAAAGGCCCGGCTTGCGCCGGGCCTTTGTTTGCCACGGGCCTTGGGTGCGTCTCGAAAGCGCACGCGGCCGCAGCGGAAGCGTTACCTCGCCCTGCCCCGCGTGAACAGGTTGACGATCAGCAGCAGCACCACCGCGCCGATGAAGGCCGTGATGAGGAAGCCGACCATGCCGCCGCCCAGGCCAAGGCCCAGCGTGGGCAACAGCCAGCCACCCAGGAAACCCCCGATGATGCCCACCACCACGTTGAGGATGATGCCCTGCGAACCATCGCGCTTCATCACGATGCTGGCCAGCCAACCTGCGATGCCACCGACAATCAGGTAAATGAGAAAATTCATCTCGCCGTCACTCCTTCCAATGTGGACAATCCCCTTGCAACGGGGTGCGCTTGGATTAAGCATCTGCCGGCGTGAAACCGCCGTTAACCACACATGGGGGCAGCGTCCCTGCCCTTCCTTTCATACTCCTCGCCCGGAAGCCTTGCACGCCGTGATGCACCAACCCCGCAGGATCCCCCGGTGAGTGGACACGCCGTTGTCGCGCAATGGCGGCACGAAGGCGTCGCGCTGTGGCTGCTCGCGCACGTGCCGCGGCAACGCGGCGAGCCGGGCGCGCGCCACGTGCTTGCCCAGGCGCTGGGACAGGACGCGGATGCATTGCCGATCGTCCGCGATCCGCAGGGGCGTCCGCATTTCATCGCGCCGCTGGACCACTTGGAGACCGGCTGGAGCCACAGCGGCGATGCCTTGCTGGTCGCGCTGGGCGAACGCATCGAACTGGGCGTGGATGTCGAGCGACTGCGCCCGCGCCCCCGCGCGATGGAAGTCGCCAGCCGCTTCTTCCATCCCGATGAGACGTGCTGGCTGCGTTCACTCGATGACGACGCGCGCGACGACGCGTTCTTCCGTTTGTGGTGTGCGAAGGAAGCGGTGCTGAAAGCGCATGGACAAGGCCTTTCATTCGGGCTGCACCGGCTGCGCTTCGCCGCCGACGGCGCGCGCCTGCAGCTGGTGGAATGCGACGCGAGCCTGGGCCGCGCCGACGACTGGCGCCTGCACGATTGGCAACCCCAGCCCGGTTATCACGCAGCACTGGCGTGGCGCCCGCGCTGAACGTGGTCAACGCAGCCTGCGATAATGCCGCGATGAACGACACCGCCTTCCCCGCCGACCTGCGCGAGACCCTGCACCGCGGCCTGACCACGCTCGGTCTGGACGCCGATGCGCTGGCGCCCCCGCTGCTTTCCTACCTGGCCCTGCTGGACCGCTGGAACAGGACGTACAACCTCACCGCCATCCGCGATCCGCGCGAGATGGTCACCCGCCACCTGCTCGACTCGCTGGCGATGCATCCGTTCGTCGACGACATCGCCGCACAGGGCGGCGCCCTGGCCGACCTGGGTACCGGCCCCGGCCTGCCGGGCATTCCGCTGGCCATTGCCAAGCCCGGGCTTCGCGTCACCCTGGTGGAGAGCAACGGCAAGAAGGCGCGCTTCCTGCGTGAGGCCGTCCGCACGCTGAAACTCGACAACGCCCGCGTCGCCGAATCGCGGGCCGAAGCGCTCGACGAACCCCAGGCCTACGACGCACTCACGGCGCGCGCGCTGGACGTGCTGGCGGGCATCATCCAGGTCGGCGGACACCTGTTGAAACCCGGCGGCCGCCTGCTGGCCATGAAAGGCGTGCGGCCCGACGAGGAGATCGCGGCGCTGCCCGCCGGCTGGTCGCTCGACGGACTGCATGCATTGAGCGTGCCGGGGCTGGTCGGTGAACGCCATATGGTCACCGTGCGCCGCGACGGCTGACGCACCGCCGCGGTGCGCATGCACCCAAGTCATTGATAAGGCTGGCCGGCACCCCGTTTCGGCACCCCCGCTCCAGCCCTCTGGGGTGGCCGGCGTGCCACCCCGGGTCGGGCGATTTCGCAGAGCCGCCCCCGAGCCCGCATAATCCTCGACCCACCCAGGTTCCCAAAGGCGCCCACCGCATGGCCCGCATCATCGCCGTCGCCAACCAGAAAGGCGGGGTCGGCAAGACCACCACCGCGGTCAACCTGGCCGCCGCGCTCGCCCGCGCCCCGCAGCGCGTGCTGCTGGTGGACCTGGACGCGCAGGGCAATGCCACGATGGGCAGCGGCGTGGACAAGCGCGAAGTGGAAGCCTCCACCTGCGACGTGCTGCTGGGCGAAGTCGAGGCGCGCGCGGCGGTGGTGACCACGCCGGAAAACTTCGACCTGATGCCCGGCAACATCGACCTGACCGCGGCCGAGATCCAGCTGATGGATTCGGACGCCCGCGAGCAACGCCTCAAGAACGCGCTGGAACCCTTGCGCGCCGACTACGACTTCATCCTCATCGACTGCCCGCCGGCGCTGTCGCTGCTGACCCTCAATGCATTGACGGCCGCCGATTCCGTGCTGGTGCCCATGCAGTGCGAGTACTACGCGCTGGAAGGCCTCTCCGCCCTGATGGAAACCATCGAGGCGCTGCGTGCGCGGCTGAACCCGACCCTGGAGATCGAAGGCGTGCTGCGCACGATGTTCGACATCCGCAACAACCTGGCCAACGCCGTGTCCGGCGAACTGACCAACCACTTCGGCGACAAGGTGTTCCGCACCATCGTGCCGCGCAACGTGCGCGTGGCCGAAGCGCCCAGCCACGGCCAGAGCATCGTCGGCTACGACCGCGCCTCGCGCGGTGGCGTCGCCTACCTGGGCCTGGCCGGCGAGATCCTGCGCCGCCAGGCCGACCGCAAGAAGCAACAGAAGCAGATGGAGCCCGCTTGATGAGCGCACCCAAGAAGCGCGGCCTGGGCCGCGGACTGGAAGCCCTGCTCGGCCCGAAAGCCGCCGAGACGCCGCCGCCGGAAGCGCAGCCGGGCGAAGCCCTGCGCACGTTGCCGGTGCAGCAGCTTCAGCCGGGCAAGTACCAGCCCCGCACCGCGATGGACCCCGGCAAGCTGACCGAGCTGGCCGAATCGATCAAGGCGCAGGGCGTCATCCAGCCGATCGTCGTGCGCGAGCTGTCGCCGGGCAAGTTCGAGATCGTCGCCGGTGAACGCCGCTGGCGCGCCTCGCAGGAAGCCGGCCTGGCCGAAGTACCGGTGGTCGTGCGCGACCTGGACGACCGCACCGTCATCGCGATGGCGCTGATCGAGAACATCCAGCGCGAAGACCTGAATCCGCTGGAGGAAGCGCAGTCGCTGCAGCGCCTGATCAACGAATTCGCGCTGACCCACGCCGAAGCCGCCGAGGCCGTCGGCCGCTCGCGCGCCGCGGTCTCCAACCTGCTGCGCCTGCTGGAACTGCCGCCGGCCATCCGTGCCTTGCTGGAAGCGCGCCGGCTGGAAATGGGCCACGCCCGCGCCCTGCTGACGCTGTCGCCCGACCTGGCCAGCAAGCTGGCCTCCGACGCCGCCGACCAGGGCTGGTCGGTGCGCGAGGTGGAACACCGCGCGCAGCAGTTCGCCGCCGGCAAGGTGCCGGCGACCGGCAAGAAGGCCAAGCCGGGCAAGGCCGCGCCGCAGCCGGACATCGCCTCGCTGGAAACCGAACTCTCCGAGAACCTGGGTACCCGGGTCACCATCGCCCACGGGCGCGGCGGCAAGGGCAAGCTGATCATCCAGTACACCGACCTGGACACCCTCGAGGGCGTGCTGGAGCGACTGCGCCCGAGGGCGTGACCTGGTTCATTGTAGGAGCGACGTAAGTCGCGACCGCACGCCGACCGGTCATCGGCGATCTCATCCAAGCGCGGCTTCCCGGAAGCCGCGAGCCGTGGGTCATCGGCCGCACGCGCGATACCGGCGCAATAGCGTGTACGGGCCACGGTCGCGACTCACGTCGCTCCTACAACCCCTTCTCCCGCTTCCGGCACAGTCGCGCCGGCAATCCCTGCATTACCATCCGGTTTCCGCTTTCACCGGATGTCCGCCTTGAAGCTCCGCACCGCCGCCCTGCTGCTTGCCTGCCTGCCGCTGCAGGCGATCGCCTTCGCCCCGTCCGACGCCGACAAGCGCTTCCAGGCGCTGTACGAGAAGGAATGGAAGTGGCGGCAGGAACAGACCGGCCAGGCCGACGAGGACGCCGACACCACGGGTGGCAAGACGCGCCTGCCTGACGTGGGGCCGGAAGCGCAGCAGGCGCGGCTGCGGGTATGGGAGCAGGTGCTGAAGGACCTGGACGCCATCGACGCCGGACAGCTGTCGGCGGAGAACCGCATCAACCTGGCCATCTACCGGCCGCAGGTGGAGAACCTCGCCGACGAGGTGCGCCTGCGCGCCTACGAGATGCCGTTCAACTCCGACTCCTCGTTCTGGTCCAACCTGTCCTTCATGGCGCGCCGGCCCATGAAGGACGCCGACGACTACCGCGCGTATGCCGCACGCCTGCGCGATGTACCGCGCCATTTCGACCAGCAGATCGGCAACATGCGCGCCGGCCTGGAGCGCGGCTTCAGCGTACCGCGGGCGGTGCTGGACGGCCGCGACGTGTCCATCGCCAACGTGGCGGAATTGAAGGACCCGGAACAGTCCACTTTCTACGCGCCCTACAAGAAGATGCCGGCGAGCATCCCCGCCGCCGAGCAGGAGGCCCTGCGCAAGGAAGCGCGCGCCGCGATCAGCGAACAGGTCGTGCCCGCGTTCGGCACGCTGCTGACCTTCTTCCGCAACGAATACGTCCCGCGCGCGCGCACCACGCTGGCCGCCGAGGCCATGCCGGGCGGCAAGGCGTTCTATGCCCAGCAGATCCGCGAATACACCACGCTGGACCTGACCGCCGAAGAGATCCACCAGATCGGCCTGAAGGAAGTCGCGCGCATCCGCGCCGAGATGCAGCAGGTCATCGAGCAGACCGGCTTCAAGGGGAGCTTCGCCGAGTTCCTGACCTTCCTGCGCACCGATCCGCAGTTCTACGCGAAGACGCCGCAGCAGCTGTTGGACCGCGCCGCCTGGATCTCCAAGCGGGTGGACGGGGAAGTGGGCAAAGTGATCGGCACGCTGCCGCGCGGCCGCTTCACCATCGTCGAAGTGCCGGCCGACATCGCCCCCTTCTGGACCGCCGGTCGCGGCGGCCTGGGCACGTACTGGCTCAACACCTACGACCTGCCCTCGCGCCCGCTCTACAACCTGCCGGCGCTGACCCTGCATGAATCGTCGCCGGGCCACTCGCTGCAGGCCGCGCTGGCGCAGGAGCAGGGCGAGCAGCCCGCGTTCCGCCGCGACAACTACATCTCCGCCTACGGCGAAGGCTGGGCGCTGTACACCGAGAAGCTGGGCAAGGAAATGGGCATCTATGAGACGCCCTACGAAGACTTCGGCCGGCTGACCTATGAAATGTGGCGCGCCAGCCGGCTGGTCATCGACACCGGCGTGCACCACAAGAACTGGACCCGCGACCAGGCCCTGGCCTACCTGCGCGACCACACGGCACTGTCCGAGCATGAGGTCACCACCGAGGTGGACCGCTACATCTCCTGGCCGGCGCAGGCGCTGAGCTACAAGCTGGGCGAGATCGCCATCGTCCGTCTTCGCGGCGAGGCCGAGCGCGAGCTGGGCCCGAAGTTCGACATCAAGGCCTTCCACGATGCCGTGCTCAAGCAGGGCTCGGTGACCCTGCCGGTGCTGGAAAGCCAGATCCGCGCCTTCATCGCCGAGAGCAAGGCCGGCGCGGTCAAGCCGGCCACCGCCGCACCCTGACCGCGGGCCGGGCCGGCCCCTTGCGTACAACCTGCCCGCCGACGGGTCTTGGGGGCAGGGTCGAGATGCCGGGCCAGGGCCCTGCCTGCGGGTTGCGCCCCTGCAGGAGGGGCTTGAGCCCCGACCGGGCGAGCCCGGCAGGGCGGCGGCACCGGAAACGTCCCGGATCGGGCTGAAGCCTCTCTGCCGGGGTCTTGTGCGCCTAAGTGCTTGCGGCACAAGGGAAACGTCGGCATAATGCGCGGCTCGCTGTGTCCGGTCGGCCTTCAGGCCACGACCGGGCGGGTTCCGGAAGCGCGATTCCGGCCCGCCGCCGACAGCGGATTTTCCTCCCGTTTCGCGCACCGCCATCCGCGGTGGGGCCGCCGCCTCCCTGGCCAAGGGAAGCCACAATTACCTTCGAGGTGCGTAATGTCCCGCGTATGCCAAGTGTCCGGCAAGCGTGTGATGACGGGTAACAACGTCAGCCACGCGAACAACAAGACCCGTCGTCGTTTCCTGCCCAACCTGCACGAGCGCCGTTTCTGGGTCGCCAGCGAGAACCGCTGGATCAAGCTGAAAGTTTCCGCGCATGCACTGCGCACCATCGACAAGAACGGCATCGACTCCGTCCTGGCCGAGCTGCGCGCGCGCGGCGAGAAGATCTGAGGAGTAATCGAACATGGCATCCAAGCGCGACAAGATCCGTCTGATCTCCTCGGCCAACACCGGCCACTTCTACACGACGGACAAGAACAAGAAGAACACCCCGGGCAAGATGGAAATCAAGAAGTACGACCCGGTCGTGCGCAAGCACGTGATCTACAAGGAAGGCAAGATCAAGTGAGATAGCGGCGCGCATGCCCCGCATGCGCCTCTGCCGCTGTTTCACCCCGGCGCACGCCGGGGTCCAGCGCCTCAAGGAAAACCCCGCTCCGGCGGGGTTTTCTGCTTTCGGGCTGTCGACACGGGTTTTCCTTTGCCCGCGCCACACCGCAGAATCGGGCCACGCCCATCCCGGACTGATGCCCCCCATGGACTGGTCCTTCGGCACCGCGCTCTTCATCCTGGACTGGGCCATCCGCCTGGCCGCGCTGCTGTGGATTCCCAGCCGCACGTCTCCCGCGGCCGCACGCAGCTGGATGCTCCTGGTCGGCTTCGTGCCGCTGCTGGGGCTGCCGCTGTACCTGTTGCTGGGCCATCCGTGGCTGTCGCGCGAACGGGTACTGCGGCAGTCCCGCGCCTCCGACGTGATCCGCGAGGAACAGCGCCCGCTCAGCGCCCTGCGCTGGATGCCGCCGGGCGGCGCGGCGGCGGAAATGGCGCCGCTGATCGAACGCCAGGGCGCCTTCATGCCCACCCACGGCAACGCGGTGCAGCTGCTGGACGACTACGACGCCTCGCTGCGCGCGCTGCTGGACGACATCGGCGCGGCGAAGCAGCAGGTGCACCTGCTGTACTACCTGATGTTCGACGACGCGGTGGGTGATGCCGTCACCGACGCGCTGTGCGCCGCCGCGCAGCGCGGCGTGGCCTGCCGGGTGCTGCTGGATGCGGTGGGCGCCAAGCGCGGCCTGCGCCGCTACCGTGCGCGCCTGCGTGCCGCGGGCGTCGATGTGCACGAACTGCTCCCCGGCGGCCTGCGCTGGCGGCGCAGCGGCAGGATGGACCTGCGCAACCACCGCAAGATCGCGGTGATCGACAACGTGGTGGGCTTCGTGGGTTCGCAGAACCTCGCGTCCGCGACCTTCGTGCCCGACCACCCGAACCGCGAACTGGTGGCCCGCGTGCAGGGACCGGTGGTGTCGCACCTGGAGGCCGTGTTCGCCAGCGACTGGTACATCGAAACCGGCGAACGCCTGGCGGTGCAGCCGGCCTGCGACGTGCAGCCGCCGGACGTCGCCACGCAGCTCGTTCCCAGCGGGCCGGCGTACCCGTTCGAGAATGCCCGCGACACCGTCAATGCGCTGATCCACCTCGCCCGGCACAGGATCGTGCTGACCACGCCCTACTTCGTGCCGGATGACGCCACGCTCAGCGCGCTGCGCATCGCTGCGCTGTCCGGCGTGGACGTGCAGCTGGTGCTGTCGGCCACCAACAACCAGACGCTGACCGCCTGGGCGCAGCAGTCCTATTACGAGGAACTGCTGGCCTGCGGGGTGAAGATCGCGCTGTACCGGCCGCACTTCCTGCACGCCAAGCACCTGACCGTCGACGACGACATCGCCCTGGTGGGATCGATCAACCTGGACATCCGCTCGTTCGCGCTGAACGCCGAGATCGGCCTGGTCTGCTACGGACCGGACGTGGTGTCGCGCATCCGCGCGGTGGAAGCGGACTACCTGGCCCACGCCGATACCGTCGACGCCGCGGCATGGCGCGCGCGTCCCGGCTGGCAGCGCAGCCGCGAAGGCATCGCGCGGCTGGCCGACTCGCTGATGTAGTCCGGGCTGCCTGCGCCGTGCCGCGGTGCGATGGGATGCCCCACGCCATCGCCTACAATACGGCCATGACCGGTACGGCCCCAGCAACGCCCCTGCCACCCTGCGACATCGCGATCATCGGCGGCGGCGCGGGTGGCGTGCTCACCGCCATCCACGCGCTGCATGCGGCCACCACGCCGGCCCGCATCGTGATGATCGAACCGCATGCCACGCTCGCCCGCGGCGTCGCCTATGCCACGCCCTATGCCGAGCACCTGCTCAACGTGCCGGCCAAGCGCATGAGCGCTTTCGACGGCGTGCCGGAAGACTTCCTCGATTTCGTCGTCGACACCACGCCCGCCGAGGAGCCGGACCGCGACGTGCTTGGCTGCGCCTACATCGAGCGGCGCCGCTACGGCGATTACCTGCGCGACCGCCTTCGACGCGCGATCAAGGCCAGTCCTGCGACGCTGCAGGTCGTGCAGGACCACGTGGACGGCATGGATGTCCGCGATGACGGCGTGACGCTGGTGCTCGCGCACCACGGCTCCTTGCAGGCCGCGGGTGCGGTACTCGCCGTCGGCAACACGCCCAAGCCGTTGCCGGCACGTGGCGCGCCGCAATTGCCCGAAGGCACGTCGCTGCCGGCATGGGACTTCGCCGGCGTGAAGGCGATCGCGGCCGATGCGGACATCTGCATCGTCGGCTCCGGCCTGAGCATGGTCGATACCGTGCTGAGCCTGGCCGACCACGGGCATCGCGGCCGCATCCGCGTGCTGTCGCGCCACGCGCTGCTGCCGCTGCCGCACACCGCGCACGCCGTGGCCGATTTCGACGCCGAACCACTGCTGGCCATGGGTCTGCGTCAGCGCATGCGCTTCCTGCGCCAGGCCGCACGGGATGCCGCCGCGCAGGACCTGCCCTGGCAGGCGGTGATGGAACGCATCCGCCCGCACGGCCAGGCGCTGTGGCAGTCCATGCCGGTCAGCGACCAGCGCCGCTTCCTGCGCCACGTGGTGCGCCTGTGGGACGTGCATCGCCACCGCATCGCACCGCAGGTGCACGCACAACTGCAGGCCGTGCTCGACCGCGGCCAGCTGCAGCTGCACCGCGGCCGCCTGGATACCGTGGTCGGCCACGCCGGCCGCGTGCGCGTGACCACGCGCCTGCGCGACGGCCGCGCCGAACAGTTCGACGTGGACTGCGTGGTCAACGCCACCGGCGTGGAACTGCGCGCGCAGACCATGCGCAACCCATTGCTGCACGACCTGCTGGGCAAGGGCCACGCCCAGCCCGGCCCGCACGGCATCGGCCTGAAGGCCGCACGCGACGGCCGGCTGGTGGATGGGGATGGCGGCACGCTGCCGCGCGTGTTCGCCATCGGCAGCCTGCGCATCGGCTGCGTGTGGGAAAGCATCGCGGTCCCCGAACTGCGCGGTCAGGCGGAGACCGCGGCGCGCGAACTGCTGGTGCTGTCCGGCCACTGAGCCCGGCCCTGCGGCCTTACGCAGGAAGCAGCACGCAGTACACTCGACGGCAGGTTGAGCGCCGGGGGAGAGGGCGTTGGTTTCCAGCTGGATCCTGCTGTTGGTGTCCATCGGCTACGCGGCGCTGCTGTTCGGCGTGGCGTGGTGGGGCGACCGTCGCCCGATGTACCCCGACCGCCCCTGGCTGCGGCCGGTGGTCTACAGCCTGGCGCTGGCGGTGTACTGCTCCTCTTGGACCTTCTACGGCGCGGTCGGCAGCGCGGTGCGCAACGGCCTGGGCTACCTGCCCATCTACCTGGGCCCTGTCCTGCTGCTGCTGTTCGGCTGGCGCATCATCGAGCGGCTCGCGCTGATCGCGCGCAGCGAGAACACCGTCTCCATCGCCGACTTCATCTCCTCGCGCTACGGCCGCTCGCGCCGGCTCGCCGCGCTGGTCACGGTGATCGCGCTGATCGGCGTGGTGCCGTACCTGGCGTTGCAGTACAAGGCCGTGGCGATGAGCCTGAGCGTGCTCAGCGGCGAAGGTGGTGACAGTGCGCATGGTTTCTTCACCGATCCGGCGCTGTACGTGGCCCTGCTGATGGCGCTGTTCGCCGCGCTGTTCGGCACCCGCCAGGTCGATGCCACCGAGCACCACCACGGCATGATGCTGGCGATCTCGCTGGAGTCGGTGGTCAAGCTGGTGGCGATGATCGCCGTCGGTGTGTTCGCCTACCTGTGGCTGGATGGCAACGCCATCCGCGTGACCGATTCCGCGCGCACGCTGTTCGAGAACGCGCCGCCGGTCGGCTTCATCGCGCAGACGCTGCTCGGTTTCCTGGCCATCGTCTGCCTGCCCCGGCAGTTCCACGTGGCCGTGGTGGAATGCAGCGACGTGGGCGACATCCGCAAGGCACGCTGGCTTTTCGGTGGCTACCTGGTGCTGTTCTCGCTGATGGTGGTGCCCGTGGCGGCCGCCGGCGTGGCGCTGTTCGGCGGTACCGACGTGGCCCACGACAGTTATGTGCTCGCGTTGCCACTGGCGGAAGGGCGCACGGCGCTGGCGATCATCGCCTACGTGGGCGGCTTCTCCGCAGCCACCGGCATGGTCATCGTGGCCAGCATCGCGCTGGCCACCATGGTCAGCAACGACCTGGTCATGCCGGTGCTGCTGCGGCGTGGCTGGGCCCAGCACCATGCCGAAGCGGACGTCGCTTCGCGGGTATTGTGGATCCGCCGCCTGGCCATCCTGCTGCTGGCGCTCACCGCGTACAGCTATTACCGCAGCAGCAGCAACGACAGCACGCTGGCGTCGTATGGCCTGATGGCGTTCGCGGCGGTGGCGCAGTTCGCGCCCGCGCTGATCGGCGGCCTGTACTGGCGCGGCGCCAGCCGACGCGGCGTGGAAGTGGGCATGGTGCTGGGCTTCGCCACGTGGATCTATACGCTGCTACTGCCGACGATGACGCAGGCCGGCTGGTTCGATTCGCACTGGCTGCACGCCGGTCCGTTCGGCATCAGCTGGCTGCGGCCACAGCAACTGTTCGGACTGATCGGCTGGGACACGCTGACCCACGGCACGTTCTGGTCGCTGCTGGTAAACACGGGCGCGATGATGATCGTATCCGCGCGCTCGCGCCCCGGCGTGGACGAACGCCTGCGTGCGGCGCCGTTCCTGGACCCGTACGCACAGCGGCCGGCACTGATCGCGGGCGAGTGGCCGGGCAGCGTGCGGGTCGGCGACCTGCAGACCCTGGCCGAACGCGTGGTGGGCGAGCGCCACGCACGCCGCGCCTTCAACGAGCATGCGCAGGTGCTGGGCCGCGAGCTGCAGCCCAACGCACCGGCGGACCGCGCGTGGGTGCAGTTCACCGAGCGCCTGCTCGCCGCCGCCATCGGTGCGGCCTCCGCGCGCATCGTACTGACCAGCGTGCTGCGCGGTTCGGGCATGGAGCTGGGCGAAGTGGTGGCGGTGCTGGACCAGGCGGGTCAGGAACTGCGCTTCAACCGCGAGATCCTGTCCACCACGCTGGAAAACATCAGCGCCGGCGTCAGCGTGGTCGACCCGGCGATGCGGCTGGTCGCGTGGAACCGGCGCTACCAGCAGATGTTCGGCTATCCCGACGGCATGCTGTACGTGGGTCGCCCGGTCGCCGACCTGATCCGCTACAACGCCGAACGCGGCGAGCTGGGCGAAGGCGATGTCGACGAACAGGTCAACAAGCGCATCCGCTACATGCGCGCGGGCTCACCGCATATCTTCGAGCGCGTGCGTGCTGACGGCCAGGTCATCGAGATGCGCGGCCAGCCGCTGCCGGGTGGCGGTTACGTGACCAGCTACAACGACATCACCGATTTCAAGCACGCCGAAGCCCTGCTGCTGGAAACCAACGAGACGCTGGAGCAGCGCGTGGCCGAGCGCAGCCACGCGGCGGAAACCGCGCAGCAGTCGCGTACGCGCTTCCTGGCAGCGATCAGCCATGACGTGCTGCAACCGCTGAATGCGGCGCGCCTGTTCGTCAGCGCCCTGCGCGACAGCGAACAGGGCGCCGACCCGCAGGCGCAGGAGCGCCAGCACTTGGCCGAACGCGTCGATGCCTCGCTGCGCGCGGCCGAAGAGCTGCTGGATGGCCTGCTGGACGTGTCGCGCCTGGATGCAGGCGGCCTGCACACGCAGATCACCGACTTCGACGTGGGCGAGCTGCTGCGCGAACTGGCCGCGCAGTACGCCCCGGTCGCGGCGGGTCGTGGACTGAAGCTGCGCGTGCACGCGCGCGCCATCCCCGTGCGCAGCGACCGCCGCCTGCTGCGCCGGGTGCTGCAGAACTTCCTGGCCAATGCACTGCGCTACACGCGCGAGGGACGCATCGTCATCGGCATGCGCGTGCACGGCGACGACATCCTCCTGCAGGTCTGGGACACCGGGCCGGGCATTCCCGACAACCACATGCGGCAGATCTACGACGAATTCCACCGCTACCAGCAGCCGTTCGACTGGGGCGAACGGGGTCTTGGCCTAGGCCTGTCGATCTGCCAGCGCATCTCACGCCTGCTGCAGCACGAGCTGGATGCGCGCAGCACGGTGGACCGCGGCAGCATGTTCTCCATCATCGTGCCGCGCGGCGCCCCGCTCAGCGAACGTCGCACGTCGGCGCGCCGTGCCGCGCTTGCCAACGATTCGCTGGCGGGCATGCGCGTGCTGTGCGTGGACAACGACCGCGAGATCATCGACGGCATGCGCGCGTTGCTGGGGCGCTGGCAGGTGGAGGTGATCACCGCCACCACGGTGGACGAGGCGCTGGAGAAGATTGCGCAGGCCCCCACGGTGATGCTGGTGGATTACCACCTGCACGACCGCCTGGATGGCCTGGCCACGCTGGACGCCCTACGCGCCGCCAGCCCCGGCCCGATCGCCGGCGCCCTGCTCACCGCCGACGGCCGCGACGAACTGAAACGCGAAGCACGAGAGCGCGGCTACCGCTTGCTGACAAAGCCGGTAAAGCCCGCATCACTGCGCGCCTTCCTGGCAGCGCATTACGTGCCGGGGCAGGTGCCGGTGGGTGAGTCGGCCGCCCCGATATCGGGCAATCCGTGATGTGTTATGCCTGCGAAGCCAGTGAAAGCCGCTGCAACTGTGCCGAACAGGAGGTCTAGATCCCGCAAGCATCGGCGAATTTCGACCATCGCCGGCCATGCCAACGCACGACCCTGCAGAATGATTAGCACCGCGCATCCGCGGGCGTAACACGCTACGCCACCTCACTCCGCATAACGCATCGGCCCGCCGCGCAAGGATCGCCCCGCTCTATCGTCAAGGCCTTGTTTCAGAAAGCTTTCCAACCGGTTGACGCAATCGGCAACGCAGATCCAGAATCGCGCTACACCCCATTGAGGGGTCTAATAGGTGTTAGGCCGCACATGTCAGAGATTGATCGCACCAAGCAATGGATCATGCTTTTGGGTGGCGTGCTATTCGTTCTCTATGGGGGGTCTCGTGCACTCGCATGGCTTTCGTCTGGCTTTCCTTTATTCGAGATGAGGGGGGTCACTTACACTGGCTGGGTTGCTGGATTTTGCATAACCGCTTTCGGTCTAGCGGGAATTTTCATGCTAGCTTCTGGCGCTCGAAATCTGCGGCCGTGGCGGTAGTGCGGCCTAACAATTCATTCAAGCCGAACCCGCTTCGCGGGTCGGCTTAATTCAGGTGTTAGGCGTATGAGATGGAGTTTGGTCACTCTCATAGTTCTTGCTGCTGGCTGCGCTCACCTTGAGCCAGCGTCCAGCAACGTATCTGTAGTCGCTGCGCCCGAAGCTATCACCTGTGCGCCAAGCGGCTCAGATGTCGCCATTCGCCTCAGCGTGCACAACGTCGGCCCGGGCCAACTGACACTAGGGGCTAACGACGAGTCCGGACCGCCTTACTCGCTGAATTGGATCCATTACAACGTGCTCTCGAACCAACGTGGAAAGGAGACCGTTGACTACGAGCACGGTCCCGGCGGCCACGGTCGGCTTCCTATGGCGCACGTCACGCTTGGGCTTGGAGACACTGCAGACTTTGTGGTCAAGGCCTACGAACTCACGCCCGCCAGTTCCGCCTTCTCTTATCGTATTGAGCTTCAGGACTTGGCCGGAAACTCTTACCTAACTCAGCCGTTCGGCTTGTGTCTTCCGGGCTCAACGC
>JAESGS010000216.1_pt1 | contig 76533 bp, 55 predicted proteins | sample 9269761 | NCBI WGS metagenome assembly JAESGS01 (sample SAMN15741799, study PRJNA653493) | algae metagenome | isolation source: Cyanosarcina radialis HA8281-LM2 and co-occurring heterotrophs from damp... | place: USA: Makauwahi cave, Hawaii | collected 2011-01-06 | reverse complement strand
CTTACGCCGCGACGCTCGCCGTTGATTCGCGTGGTCGTCATTGCGATCTCGACTTCCGAAGTCGAAGCCGGACTTCGGAAGTCAGGTTGCTGCCATCGCTTTCAGCGACTCCCGCGCGGCGGCGATCGTCTCCTCGACCTGCGCGTCGGTCATCGCCGCGCAGGTGAACGCCGCCTCGTACTGGCTGCACGGCAGGTAGACGCCGCGGTCCATCATCTCCCAGAAGAAGCGCGCGAACTTCGCCTTGTCGCTCGTCACGGCCGTCTCGTAGTTCGTCACCGGCTCGCTCGCGAAGAACAGCGTCCACATGCTGCCGACCCGCTGGAACTGGTGGGCGTGGCCGAACTCCTTCGCCGCCGCGGTGAACCCCTCGCTGATGCGTCGGCTCAGCCGGTCGAGCCGCTCGTAGGGCGGGTTCTTCTTCAACTCCGTGAGCGTCGCGATCCCCGCCGCCATCGCCACCGGGTTTCCGGACAGCGTGCCGGCCTGGAACACCGGGCCGGCGGGCATGACCTTCCGCATGATGTCGGCCCGGCCGCCGTAGGCCCCGACGGGGTAGCCGCCGCCGATGATCTTGCCGAGGGCCGTCACGTCGGGGGTGTCGCCGAGCAGTTCCTGTGCGCCGCCGTACGCGAGGCGGAAGCCGGTCATCACCTCGTCGTAGATCAGCACCGTCCCGTGCTGGTGCGTCAGCCGCCGGAGTTCCGAGCGGAACTCCGCGGACGGCGGGATCAGCCCCATGTTGCCGACGACCGGTTCGAGGATGACGCCGGCGATATGGTCGCCCTTGCCCGCGAACGCCTCGGCGAGTTGCTGCGGGTCGTTGTACCGCAGCACGAGCGTGTCCTGGGTGCAGCCCTTCGGCACGCCGGGGCTGTTCGGCACGCCGAGCGTCAGCGCGCTCGACCCGGCCGACACGAGCAGCGAATCGACGTGCCCGTGGTAGCACCCGGCGAACTTGATAATCAGGTCGCGGTCGGTGAACCCGCGGGCCAGCCGGATGGCGCTCATCGTCGCTTCCGTGCCGCTCGAAACGAACCGGACCATCTCGACGCTCGGCATCGCCGCGACGACCATCTCGGCCAGCTCCGTCTCCAACTCGCACGGCGCGCCGTAGCTGGACCCGTTCCGCATCGCCGCGACGGTCGCCTCCATCACGGCCGGATGGCAATGGCCCAGGATCATCGGCCCCCACGAGCCGATGAAGTCGAGGTAGCGGTTCCCGTCCACGTCGTAGAGGTACGGCCCCTCGGCCCGCTTGATGACGACGGGGTAGCCGCCGACGCCGCCGAACGCGCGGGCCGGGCTGTTCACGCCGCCGGGGATGAGTTGGCAGGCTCGGTCAAAGGCGTCCGCGCTCTTCGGGCGGGCCTTTCGCAGAGAATTCGACATGTCGATCCTGGAATGAGGTCACTTCATCGTTTCGAGCAACTTCTTCGTCTCATCGACGACCTTCTTCAACGCCTCGTCTGATTCATCCGAATAGCATTCGACGAGTTCCCGCGCCCGGTTGCGGCAGTCACTCTTCTCGGCCCGCACGTCGGACAGTTCCTTCAGCCGTTCCCACTCGGCCTTGATCGCCTCGGCCTGCTTCTGCACGTTCTCCAACCGGGCCTTGCCGTCGTCGGCCTTCGGGTCGAAGTTCGGCCCCCGCTCGCGGACGGCCAGCAGGAACCACGCCCGCTGGTCGGCCTTCTTCTCCGTCATCTTCGCCAGGTCCGCGTACACCCGACGGGCTTTCGGGATGTCGCTGACGTGTTTTACCTTGTGCCGGGCCGGGTCGTCGAAGATGAGCGGCACCCCGCCGGACGCGCCGAGGCGGATCGCGTACTTCGCCAGCGACTCCGGCTCCGAGGCGTCGAACTTCCACGGCTTCTCGTTAACCTCCATGTCCTTCAACTGGTCGCGGAGGGTTTTGATCTTGTCATCGACCTCTTTCAACTGCCGCAGCCGGTCCTCGGCGATCCAACCCCACCCCTCGCGGTAGTCGTCGGTGATCTCCGCCTCGCGGGCCTTGACCTTCGCCCACAGCTTCGCGGCCCCCGCTAGGTCGCCCTTCTGCTCGTGTTCCATCGCGGCCCACGTGTCGGTGTACGCGGCGTCGTCCGTGCGTTCCGTCGGCTTGTTCAAGTCCTTGCGGAACCGGTTGTCGAGCACCTGTTCGAGCTGCTTGCCGCGCGTCTCCCGGAGTTGCTTGCGGACGGACTGCGTGATCTCGTCCGACTGCGTGCCGTACTTCGCCAGGTAGCTCTCGGCCGCCTTGATCTTCGCGTCCGTGTCCCCGGCCTTGCCTACGGCGTCCGCCATCGCCTGCTGGCCGGGCGGGGAAAAGAAGTAAACCGCCCCGGCCCCGAGGAGCAGCACCAGCAGGACGGCCGGGATCGCCCGCACCCACTGCCGTTGGAGGAGCGGTGTCCCCTTTTTCTTCTTCAGTTTCTTCCCGGACTTGCCGGACTTGAGGGCGCGGGCGGCTTCCAAATCTTCCTCGCTCAGTGCCCCGCCGGGGCGGTCCTTCCGCTTCGCCGTCGCGACCTCCAGGCCGGCGCTCTGCTGGTTCTCCATCTTCTGCTTGATGTCGTCGAGCATCTTCCCGACGGTCGCGGCGTCCATCGGCCGGACGTTCTTGTCCTTCTCCAACAGGAACATAATGAGGTTGTCCAGCCACACCGGCAGGTCCGACACGAACCGGCTCGGCCGCGGCGGGACCTCCTTGACGTGCTTCATGAACATGTCCACGGTCGTCTCGGCCGTGAAAGGCTTCCGCCCGGTGATGAGTTCAAACAGCACGACGCCCAGCGAGTACAGGTCCGACTTCGGCGTCAGGTTCCGCTCGCCGTGGCATTGTTCCGGGGACATGTACGCGGCTGTGCCGATGGTGCTGTTCGCCCCGGTCAGGGCGGTCACGTCCGTGTCCTTCGCGATGCCGAAATCGGTCAGCTTGAGCGTGCCGTCCTTCGCGACCATCAGGTTCGACGGTTTCAAGTCGCGGTGGATGATCCCCTTGTCGTGGGCGTACTGAAGGGCGGAGCAGAGCTGCCGGGCGTAATCGACGACCTCCTCCCAGCCCAACCGCGTCCGCCGGGCGAGGAACCGGTCGAGCGACTCCCCCTCGACGAACTCCATCGCGATGAACGGCGTCGCGTGGCCCTTGCCGAACTTGCCGGTCGCGATAAGGCGGACGATGTGCTTGTGCCGGAGTTGCTTGAGAATGCTCGCCTCGCGCTCGAACCGGGCCATCGCGCTCTCGTTGCCGAGCAGCCCGAGGGCGACGATCTTGAGGGCGACGATCGCGGTCTTCCCGTCGTTGTTGAACTTGGCCCGATAGACCGTCCCCATCGCCCCGCTGCCGAGTTCCTTGTCGATTTCAAAGGGGCCGATCTTCTGACCGACGAACATGGCAGTCCTCCGGCGAACTGGGGCGAGCTTATTGTAATGATTTTCCCCGACGGTTGGGGGGCGGATTCGATGACTGTCACGCCTACGTAACGCGAGTTGAAGCAATGGGTTCCGCTGACGAATGACGAGAACGTATAATGTTGACTGTTCGCACGCCCCGGAGTCCGCACCATGCCCGTGACCGCCACCAAGCCGACGGCCGCGACGAAGTTCGAGACGGAAGTGCAGCAGCAGCTCGCGCAGGTCGTCCGCCGCATCCGGACGCACGACCTGCTCTGCGGCGTCTTCCTGCTCGCCGTCGTCGCGTTCGGCTACCTCGCGGCGATGATGACGCTCGACCGGTGGCTCGACATCCCGGCGTGGGTCCGGCAACTCGGCTTCCTCGGCCTCCTCGCGACGCTCGGCCTGATCGCCTACCGCGGCATCGTCCGGCCGTTCCGCCAGGCGGTGAACCCGCTCTACGCGGCGCGGGAGGTCGAGGAGACGGTCGAGGACGCGAAGAACAGCGTCGTGAACTGGGTGGACCTTCAAGATAAGCCGATGGCCGAGGGGGTGCGGGCGGTCGTCGCGGCGCGGGCGGCGAAGCAATTCAAGGACGCCGACCTGGACAAGGCCGGCGAGTCGAAGCGGCTGCTCTGGCTCGGCGGCGCGCTCGGCGGGCTGGTCGTCGTCCTCGCGGCCCTGTTCATGACGTTCAAGCCGGCCGTCTTCGGCTCGCTGTTCGGCCGGGCCGTCAACCCGTTCTCGTCCGGGGCCATCGCCACACGGACGCAGATCGACATCGTCGAGCCGAAGGGGGGCGACCTGACCGTCACGGCCGGGCAGCCGGTCACGGTCACGGTGCAGGTCGGCGGCAAGGTTCCGGACCCGGACGCGCAGGACCGGCTGGTCGTGCTACTCCGCCACAACCAGGCCGACGAGAACTTCGACGACGTGCCGCTCGAACCGGGAACGGCCACCCGCGAGTGGACGATCCGGTTGCCGGAGCGCCTGGTGCAGAACGGGTTCTGGTACAAGGTTAAGGGCGGCGACGCGGAGACGGCCGAACACCGCGTCACGGTCCGGCCGAAGCCGACACTGACCGAGTTCGAGGTAAGCTACGAGTACCCCGAGTACCTGCGGATGAAGCCGGACACGGTGAAGTCGCAACACCTCGAAGCCCACCGCGGCACGGTCGTGACGGTCACCGCGAAGGCGAACCGCACGCTCAAGGACGGCCGGGCCGTGCTCTCGAATAACCCCGTCCCGGTCGCCGGGGAAGTCGTCGGCGAACAGAAGGATTCACTGCGGGTGAAATTCCCACTAACGGAGTCCGGCACGTACCGACTGCTGTTCAACTCCGTCGAGGGCGAGGCGAACACCGACGCCACCGTTTACGACATCCGCGTCCTGTCCGACCAACCCCCGACCGCGACCATCACCAACCCGAAGGACGAAGACATTACGCTCGCCATGAACGAGACGCTGAGCGTGGACGCGCAGGTCGGCGACGACTTCGGCATCGACAAGGTGACGCTCCGCTTCAAGCTCACCGCCCCGAACCAACCCACGAAGCCGCTGAAGGGGAAGCCGTACCAGAACGGCCAGTCGTTCAAGCGGGCGGCCGACGGCACGTACCCGACGGCGCTCGACTACAAGGACTCCGTCGCGCTGCCGTCCCTCACCGACGAGGCGGGGCAGCCGGTCGAGCTGAAGCCGGACGCCGTCCTCGAATACTGGCTGGAGGCCGTCGATAACTGCACGATCCCGGAGGCGAACGTCGGCAAGTCGAAGGTGCAGAAGGTCCGGCTCGTTCCCGCGAAGGTCGAGCCGCAGCAGAAGGACGAGTTGAAGAAGCAGGCCGAGAAGCGGAAGGCGGACGAGGCCGCGCACCAGCAACAGCAGAAGAAAAAGCTCGACCAGGAGCAACGGCCGCAGAAGGAGTCGCCGCAGAAGCAGAACGCCGAGCCGCAGGGCGAGAAGAAGGAGGGCGAGAAGGCCGAGGGGCAGCCCGGCGAGAAGCAGGAAGGGCAACCCGGCGCGCAGGCGGAGAAGCAGCCGGGCGACGCCGCGAGGAAAGACGAGCCGAAGCCCGGTGAGCCGATGCCGACGAACGACCCCGCGGCGAAGGGGGCCGATCAACCCGACCCGAAGCAAGGCGAGAAGGGGGCGCAGGCCGCGGCCGACCGCGAACTTCAACAGAAGGCCGAAGACATCAACAAGAAGCTGAACGACCTCGAAAAGCAGGGCGGCGAGGCGAAGGCGAACGACCAGCCGCAACCCGGCCAGGAAGCGCCGAGCGGCGAGAAGAAGCCGCAGCCGATGGCCGGGCAGCAGCCGCAGCAGGGCGAGGCGAAGCCGGAGCCGTCGCCGATGACCGCGAACGAGAAGGGCGGTGACCCGCAGGAGAAGCCAGGGCCGCTCGGCGGGGCCGGCGCGCAGGAGAAGCCCGCCCCGCAACCGAAGGACGAGAAGAAGCCGGAGGGCGACCCGAAGGCGAAGCCCGGCGACCAGTCGCCGATGAACCCCGGCCAGGCGGGCGAGTCGAAGCAGGACGGGCAGCCGAAGGAGCAGAGCGGCGGCGAGGGGAAGGCCGAGAAGCCGACCCCGGCCGGGCAGGCGAAGAAGGGGCCGAAGCCGGACGGCGAGAAGCCGTCGGGGGAACCGAAGGGCGGCGCGGAACCGAAGCCGTCGGGCGAGGGCGCGTCCGCCGAGAAGAACGAGGGGCAGGCGCAGCCGAACGATTCCAAGCAAGGCGAAGCCGCGGCGAAGGGCGAGCCGGGCGCGAAGGAGAACCCGTGGAAGCGCGGGACGGAGAAGCCGACGCCGCAAGACGCGAACCGCGGCGAGCGGTCGGCCGGGGCCGACCAAAAGGGGCTGGAACAAGCGGCGAAAGACCTCGCCGGGAACGACGATCAGAAGAAGCAAGCCGCCCGCGAGAAGCTCGACCAGGAGATCGGCCCGGACGCGCGGAAGAAGTTGGAGAAGAATCTCGACGACCGCAAGCAGGCCGCCGACGGGCTGAACTCGAAGGACCAGCAACAGCGGCAACAGGCCGAGGACAAGCTCAACGACCTCCAACGGGAGCAGATGGAGAAGGACGACAACGCCAAGCCGCGGGAGCGGAAGGCGGGCGACGCCGAGCAGTTGAACCGGCAGAAGGAGATTCAGAACGCCGCGAAGGACATGAACTCGAACGACCCGCAGAAGCGGGAGGCGGCCGAGAAGAAGCTCGAAGAGATGGTCGGCAAGCCGGCCGTGGACAAGGCGAAGAAGCTCCGCGACGACCTGCAATCGGGCGACAAGGACCGCCAGCAAGCCGCGGCTGATGAGCTGAAGGAGCTTCAAAAGAAGGCGAAGGAGGAACAGGCCAAGCAGGGAGGCGAACAGAAGCCCGGCGCGGGCCAGAAGGACCAGACCACCAAGCAGGAACCGAGCAAGAACGGCGAGAACGACCCGACCGCGAAGCCGGAACCCGGCAAGGGCGGGCAGAAGGGGGGCGCGGCCGAGAAGGAACAACTCGCGAAGAAGCCGGAGGCGGAGCAGGCCATGAAAGACCTCGCCGGGAACGACGAGAAGAAGAAGGCCGAGGCCCGCGAGCAACTCGACAAGACCGTCGGCAAGGACGCCCGCGATCAGGCCGAGAAGAACCTCGACGCGCGGAAGGACGCCGCCGAGAAGATGCGGTCGAAGGACGCGAAGCAGCAGGAGCAAGGGAAGGCCGCCGCCGAGAAGCTACAGCGCGAGGAGATCGAGCGCGGCACGGACGCGAAGAAGCCGAACGACGCCGACCGGCTCGACCGCAAGCAGATCGAGGACGCGCTCAAGGACTTGAACTCCGACGACAAGGACAAGCAGCAGGCGGCGCGGGACAAGCTCGACAAGGCCGCCGGGAAGGACGCCCGCGAGAAGGCCGAGCAGATGATGAAGGACCTGCAATCCGGCGACAAGGACCGGCAGAAGGCCGCGATGGACGAGCTGAAGAAGATGCAGGACGACCTCAAGAAGGAGGCCGACCGGCAGGCCCAGAACGACCCGAAGCCGGGCGAGAAGGGCAAGGACCAACTGTCGCCGCAGGACATCGAGAAGCTGGCGAAGGCGGCCCAGGACTTGAACGCGAAGGACGAGCAGAAGCGGAAGGAGGCCGAGAAGCAGCTCGACGACAAACTCGGCGAGCAGGCCCGCAAGGAGTTGCAGGAGCGGCTGAAGGACGGCAAGGAGCCGTCGCCTGAGCAGGCCGAAGCCGCGAAGAAGGCCCTCGAAGAGTTGGCAAAGAACCGGCCGCAGCCGGCGCAGGGGGCCAACCGCAACGACCGCGACCCGCGGCGGGACGGCGGCATCGGCAACACGACGGACACCGACTCGAAGCCGCTCGACGCGAACAAGGAGTTCGACAAGGCCGCGGGGCAACTTCAGCTCGAACAGTTGAAGAAGGCCGAGGCCAACAAGGAACTGCTGAAGAAACTCGGTTACACGGAGGAGGAGTACAAGCGGTTCCTCGACGGGTACGAGAAGATGGTCCGCGAGATGCCGGAGCCGAAGGCCGAGAAGCCCGACGCGGCGAAGGCGAATGTGCCCGCGAAGCCGACCACGCGGGTCGATTCGTCCGGCACGGTCGAGCGGCGGGACGATGGCAGCAAGTCCACGCCGAACAGCACCGGCACGTCGAGCGCCCCGCCGGGGTACGGCGACGCCAAAAAGCGGTTCTTCGAGAACGCCAACAAGACGCCGAAGGAGAAGGACGCGCCGAAGTAGACGCTCCGTTCGTTGGAAGAAACGGCCCCCACCCCACCCGGTCGGGGGCCGTTTCTTCGTTTCCGGCAATCGCTACACTGGCCCCATGACCGCACCGAACCGCTACCTCGTCAGCTTCGACTCGCGGACGGCCATCCACCGGTTCACCGACGTGCTCGTCATCGGGGCCGGCATCGCCGGGCTGCGGGCGGCGCTCGAAGTCCCCCGCGACCTCAGCGTCCTCGTCGTCACGAAGGACCGCGTCACCGAGAGCAACAGCACCTACGCCCAGGGCGGCATCGCCGGCGTACTCTCGCCCGAAGACACGTTCGCCAACCACATCGAAGACACGCTGATCGCGGGCGACGGGTTGTGCGACCGGGCCGTCGTCGAGCACGTCGTCCGCGAGGCCCCGGACGAGATCGAGAAGCTCGTCGAGATCGGCACGAAGTTCGACGAGGAGGACGGCCGGCTCGCGCTGACGCGGGAGGGCGGCCACAGCCACCGGCGGATCGTCCACGCCCTCGGCGACGCCACCGGCCACGAGGTCATGCGCGCCATTATCGCGAAGGCGCGGGCCACGCCGAACGTCGCCCTCTGGGACGACACGTTCACCATCGACCTGCTCACGACCGACACCGGCTGCGTCGGCGCGGTCGTGTGGCGGCCGAGCACCGGCGTCGTCTTGGTATGGGCGAAGCAAGTCGTCCTCGCGGCCGGCGGGTGCGGCATGGTCTACCGCGAGACGACGAACCCGCCGGTCGCCACCGGCGACGGCATGGCCGCCGCGTACCGGGCCGGGGCGGAACTCCGAGACATGGAGTTCATGCAGTTCCACCCGACGGTGCTGTACGTCGCCGGGTCCGCGCGGTCGCTCATCACGGAGGCCGTCCGCGGGGAAGGCGCATACCTGCGGGACGTTCACGGCGAGCGGTTCATGGTGACCGAGGACCCGCGGGCCGAGAAGGCGACGCGGGACATCGTGTCGCGGGCCATCTTCCGCACGATGGAACGCACCCGGCACTCGAACGTCTACCTCGACCTGTCGCACCTGCCGCGGGAGTTGGTGATGACGCGGTTCCCCGGCATCGCGAAGGTCTGCCGCGGGTTCGGGCTGGACATCGCGAAGGACCGCATCCCGGTCCGGCCGGGGGCGCACTACATGGTCGGCGGCGTCACCGTGGACATGGCCGGGCGGACGACCGTGCCGAACCTGTGGGCCGCGGGCGAGGTGACCTCCAGCGGGCTGCACGGGGCGAACCGGCTGGCGTCGAACAGTTTGATCGAGGGCTTGGTCTACGGGGCCTCGTGCGGCCGCGGGGCGGCGGACGCATGCCGGAAGTCGCCGGCCGAGTTGCGGGCGCTGCCGATGACGTTCGCGGCGAACGACGACGAGCCGGACGAGCGGCTGGACGTGGCCGACCTGACGAACTCCTTGCGGAGCCTGATGGTGCGGAAGATGGGCATCGTCCGGGACAAGCCGCGGCTCGACGAGGCGCGGCAGGACGTGGACTTCTGGTGCCGGTACGTCCTGGGGCGGGAGTTCAACGCGCGGGCCGGGTGGGAATTGCAGAACCTGCTGACGGTGGCGCGGCTGATGATCGATGCGGCGGTGGCACGGGAGGAGTCGCGGGGGACGCACTTCCGCAGCGACTTCCCGCACCCGGTCGAGGCGTGGGGAAGGAGGCATGTGGTGGCGGTCTTGTAGGGTGGGCATTGCCCACCGTTGTCGGTGGCGGTCGCGGCGGACGGTGGGCAGTATCCCACGAAGCGTGGTTTTCAGGCTGAAAGCCTGGGACATGTCAGCCCAGGGCAACGCCCTGGGTCGGACATTCGCGGAGGAAAGCCCTGAAAGGGCGCGACCGGTGCGCTGTCACGCCCTTTCAGGGCTTGTTGCGTCGGGTGGGGCGTACCCAGGGCGTTGCCCTGGGCTGACATGTCCCACCCTTTCAGGGTGAAGAAGGTCGTCGGTCGGGCATTGCCTACCGTCCCCCGCGACCGCCACCGACAACGGTGGGCAATGCCCACCCTACGAAAACAACCTCCCCGCCTCGTCGCACAGCACCTTCGCCGCCGCCTCGGTCGGCGCTTCCGCGATCACCCGCACGACCGGCTCCGTGTTGCTCCCGCGGACGTGCAGCCACCAGTCCGGGCCGTCCAGCCGCAGCCCGTCCTGCACGTCCTTCGCCGCGTCCGGCCACCGCTTCTGAAGGTTGTCGAACGCCGCCGGCAGCCGCTCGCGGCTCACCGTGAACTTCGTCTTCAGCATCGCGTATCGGGGTAGCTCGGCCACGAGTTGGCTCAGCGGCTTCCCCTCCTCGGCCATCAGGCTGAGGATCAGCCCCATGCCGATGAACGGGTCGCGGACCCACCCGACGCGGGGGTCGATGACGCCGCCGTTCCCCTCGCCGCCGATCACCGCCTTCACCGCCCGCATCTTCTCGACCACGTTCGCCTCGCCGACGGCGGACCGGTGGAACTCGCAGCCCGCCCGCTTCGCGACGTCCTCGTTCATGCGTGAGGTACTCATGTTCACCACCACCGGGCCGCGGTCCTGCCGCAGCCGGTACCTCACCGCCAACGCGAGCGTCGCCTCCTCGCTCACGCAGACGCCGGCCTCGTCGATCAGGGCCAGCCGGTCGGCGTCCGGGTCGAGCACGAACCCGACGTGGCAGCCGTGTTGCTTCACCCACGGGGCCACGTCCGCCAGGTGCGCCGGCGTCGGCTCCGGGTCGTGGGCGAAGTCGCCGTTCGGGTCGCAGTTCAACTGCACGACCTCGCACCCGAGGTCGGCGAGCACCCTCGCCGCGAGCGGCCCGCCGGCCCCGCCGTTGCCGTCCACGAACGCCCGGAACTGCCCGGCCGCGACGGTCGCCACGCTCACGTTGCTCGTCACCAGGGCCGCGTGGTCGGCGAGCACGTCCGGCGGCACGCGGACCGACCCGATGCCGTCCCACGTCGCCAGCTTGAAGTTCCCGGCCTCGAACAGCTTCTTGACCTCCAGCCCCTGGGCGGCGGGCAGCACGGCCCCGTCCTTGCCGAACAGCTTGAGGCCGTTCCACGGCGACGGGTTGTGGCTGGCGGTGATCTGGATCGCGCCGGCGGCGTTGAGCGTCCGCACGGCGATGCCGACCGTCGGCGTCGGGGCGATGCCGATGTCCTCGACGCGGCAACCGGCGGCGAGCAGTCCGGCGAACACGGCGTGCCGGAGCATGTCGCCGCTGGGCCGCGAGTCGCGGGAAACGACGATTGAAATAGAGGGGGAACCTCCCGCAGGTTCCCCCTGCAACCCCCTCCCGCCTCCGCCGCCGAGGAACGAGCCGAGGGCGGAGCCGAACCGGGCGGCGGCGTCCGGGGTGAGCGAGTCGCCGACGATCCCGCGGATGCCGGAGACGGAGACGATGAGCGGTTGGGTCATGGATCGGCGGCCAGCAGAAGGGGTTACGGTCGGTCGGCGGCGGGATCCGGCTGCACGGCCAGGTCGCCGATCACGCGGGCCACGCCCTCGTGATCGAACACGGACGGTATGCCGCCGGGTCCGGCGTACATGCCGAGGCCGTCGCGGACGACGAGCGCGTCGGGGTGGTCGATTTCGAGCAGGTCGCCGTTGATGAGGGAGATCGTGAACGGCTGGAACGGCGTTCGCCGCTTGAACGCCCGGAGCGTCCCCTCGAAGTGTTCGCGGTCCACGGCCGGCCCTCGGTGGCGGAATGAACACCCGTATGTTATCGGGCCGGGCGGGGGGCAGCAATGCCGTCGCCGGGCCGGGCTTGCTTCGGCGACGGGGGAAAGAATCCGTTCGCCCGAAAACCGCCCCGACCGGGTGGGGTGAGGGACGTTTCTTCTTATTTCCTCCGGCTGACCCGAAATAAGAAGAAACGACTCCCACCCCACTGGAAGGGGTGGTCGTTCTTAATTCCGGTCCGGGATTCGCCAATACTTATACCCCGAACGCCCGCCATTCCCCCGTCGCGCCCAGAGTTCGCCGCACCCGTTCTCCAGCACCGCCTCGAACCGCTTCACGTTCACCCGCACCTCGTCCGGCAGCTTCGCCCAAATCTCGTCCCGCGTCACCGCGTCCGCCTCCGTGCCGAACGGGATCGTCACGCACAACGCCTCCCGCACCGCCGCCCGCCGCTCGTCCTCCGTCCGCTCCCGCTCCTTCACCCGGCCGGCGACTACTGATCGCTCGTCCACCACCCGATACCCGTGGCCGTCGGCGGACATCTCGACCAGCGTTTCCGGCGGGATGCCGTCGAGCCGGCCCTTCGCCACCAGCTTCCGCCGCCGGCCGTCCGGGTCGCCGGTCGCGTACCCGAGTTCGAGCATCACGTCGAAGAACCCGGCGATGGCCCCGCTGCCCCGCGACGCCGTGCCGTGGTCGCCGCCGGACTTGCGGACGTGGTGGATGCACAGGACGGTGCGGCCGTTCGCCGCGAGCCGGCGGAGCGGCTTGAGGGCGTCCGTCACGTCCGTCGCGTGGTTCTCGTCCCGGACCGGCCACAGGTCGGCGAGCGTGTCGAGGATGACGAGGTCGCGGCCGTCGGCCTCCAGGTCGGCGGCGAGGCCGGCGAGGAACGCGGCCCAGTCGTCGGCCGTCGGCCGGCCGAGGAACGGGCGGATGACGAGCGCGACTTGGTCCCCCAGGTTCAGCCGCTTCTGCCGCTCGGCCCAGACGGCCTTGTCCTCCTCCGTGAGCACGACGGCCCGGCCCGGCAGGACGGCCCGGCCGAGGAACTCGCCGCCGGCCCCGAGGGCGGACAGCAGGTGCGTCAGGAGCGTCGTCTTGCCGCACTTCGGCAGGGCGGACAGGACGCACACGCCGCCGCGGGGCAGGTAGCCGTCCCACAGCCACCCGGTCGGGTTCGGGTCGGCCTCGACCTCCTTCGCGATGGTCGTGATCGGGACCGGGACCGGCCACCGGCGGGCGAGGTCGGCCGGCTGGGCCGTCACCCGCTTCGCGGCCGCGGCGATAGTCTGGGCGAGGTCGTGGCCGACGGCGGCCGGCGAACGGCACGGCGTCGGCGTGCCGGTGTCGGTCCCCGCGGCTCCCACCGGCACGCTCACGCCGTGCCGTTCGCCTAAGCGGCTCCGCACCCACTCGCGAACGTCCTTCACCCCGTCCGGCGGGCAGAGGCCCAGGACCGTGCGGTCCGGCAGCGCGCACGCGACCACCTTCGCCACGAGGTCGGCCCCGTCCTTGCCGGGCCACCGGCCGTCCGGCTTGCGGTCGTTCTCGCCGACGACGAAGATCGGCCGGCCGGGGGCGGCGTTCCGCAGGGCCGCGGCGAGCAGGTCGCCGCCGCCGTGGGAACTCGGCCGGCCGACGGCCGCGAGGCCGAGGCACCCGAGGGCCGCCACGTCCGAGAACCCTTCGACGACGAAGATCGGCCCGTCGGCATCGACCCACCCGGCGGAGACCACCAGCCCGCGGCGGCTGCCCGGCACGCACCGCTTCGACCCGTCCGGCCGGCGGGTGGAGACGCCGACGACCTGCCCGTCGGCGTCGATTTCGGGGATCGTCCAGGCGGCGAGTTCCTCGGACCAGCCCACGTCCGGCACGGCGTCCGCGGCCGCGGCCGGCAGCCCGAGGGCGCGGGCGAGGGCGTCCCGGCGCGGGGCGGTGAAGTCGCGGGCGCAGCGGCGGACGAGGGCGAGCAGGGGCGAACGGCCCGGCGTCAGCGTGCCGGTGTCGGTCGCGGCGGCTTTCACCGGCACGCTCACGCGATGCCGTTCGCCCCTGTCGGCCTTGTACATCGTCCACGTCGGGTCCTTCGCCGGCCCGAGGCAGACGAACCCCGGCTGCGGGCCGGCCTTCCGGCCGCACAGGATGAGCGTGCCGTCGGGGCCGGCGGCGAAGCTGCACTTGTGGTCGCCGCCGCAGACGTGGCACGGGGTCTTCTTCGACGCGCGGACCATCTTCGACTGAGACATGACATCGACCCTTCTCGGAAGTGTTCCGAAACGAGAAATGGGGTGGCCGGGGGTGGGGTGGGAGGCGTTTCTTCCAACGAACCCGCCGGCCGGCGTGATGTGAACACACGTTCACTATCCGGCGCAGTCTAAGATTCGATCCGGGCGGGGGGAAGGGAAAAAGATTTGCAACGTGCGTTGCGGGGGTCAGTAGCTCGTCTTCCCCGCGAGGATCTTCACCAGCACCTTCGGGTCGGCCGGCTTCGTCAGGTGGTGGTCGAACCCGGCCTCCCGCGTTCGGCGGCGGTCCTCGTCCTGGCCGTACCCGGTCAGCGCGATCAACAGCAGTTCCGGGCCGAACGGCTCCGCCCGCAGCGACCGGGCCAGCTCGTACCCGTCCATCCCCGGCAGCCCGATGTCCAGCAGCGCCACCCGCGGTTGGAACGCGCGGGAGACCTCGATCGCCTTCGGGCCGCTGTGCGCCACCACCACCTGGTGGCCGGAGAACTGCAACAACTGGCCGAGGCTCTCGCCGGCGTCCACGTTGTCGTCCACCACGAGGATGCGGTGCCGCGGGCCGTCGGCGAAGTCGGTGCCGTTCTTCGGCCGCGACAGCGCCACCTGGTCGGCCGGCATCTTCGGCAGCCGGACGACGAACTCGCTCCCCTTGCCGACGCCGCCGCTGTGCGCCGCGACCGTGCCGTCGTGCATCTCGACGAGGCTCTTGACGAGCGTGAGGCCGATGCCCAGGCCGCCCTGCGACCGGTCGAGCGTGCGGTCCACCTGCGTGAACAGCTCGAACACCTTCGGCAGCATGTCCGCCGGGATGCCGGTGCCGGTGTCCGTGACGCGGATGACGGCGTCGCCGTTCGGCTCCTCCAGGGCGAGGGTGATGCGGCCGCCCTCCTCCGTGTACTTCGCGGCGTTCGTGAGAAGGTTGCCGACGACCTGGGTGATCCGGGTGGCGTCCGCCCAGACCCAGACCGGGCGGCCCGGCTGGGTGACGATCAGCTTGTGCCGCCGCTCCTCGATGAGCGGCCGGACGGTCTCGACGGCCCGGCCGAGGGCGGCCGTCAGGTCCACCTGGCCCTTGCGGAGTTCGGCCTTGCCGCGGGTGATCCGGGACACGTCGAGGAGGTCGTCCACGAGCCGGGACAGGTGCTGGACCTGGCGGTCCATCATGTCCCGCGTCTTCGCGACGGCGGCCGGCTTGTCGGCGGCCATCTTGAGGATTTGCAGCCCGTTGCGGATCGGGGCGAGCGGGTTGCGGAGTTCGTGGGCGAGCATGGCCAGGAACTCGTCCTTGCGGCGGTCGGCGGCGCGGAGGTCCTCCGCCTGCCGGGCCTGCTCGGCCATGTGGTCGCGGACGAGGTATTGCCGGCGGCGGTCGCGGAGGGCGGCGTGCACGGCGGCGACGAACTCGGCCGGCTCGAGCGGCCGCTTGAGGAGCGTCACGTCGCCGATATCGAGCAGCGTCTGGACGCGGTGGCCGGGCATCCGGCCGGCGGACATGAGGACGAGGACGGGCAGGTTGGACCACGGCGGTTGTTGCCGGAGGGCGGCGGCCAGCCGGTCCCGCCCGCCGTCGAGCAGGGCCTCGGCCGGGACGATGACGGCCCCCGCGCCGGCCGCGACGGCGGCGCACACCTCCGCGACGGACCCGCACAGGTGGCCGCGCAGCCCGGCGTCGGCGAGCAGCCGGCAGCCGGTCTGGCCGTCCTTGGTCGTCGGGGAGAGCAACAGGACGCGTTCATCCACCCCGTCGGGGTCAGCCATTCTCGGCCCCCATCAGCCCGTCGCCCCGGCCGCGGTAGACCGGCACGCCGGTCAGCACGCCCTGAAAGTCCGTCAGCGGCCCGCCGATCCGGACGCCCCCTTCGAGGTTGAGTTCGCGGATCGCCCGCTCGTGCTTGCCGGTCCGCTTCTTCACCACGGCCAGGGCCTGCCGGACCTCGCCCAGTGCCTCGAAGTACCGGAATAGGACGACCGTGTCCGCCAGGTATGTGGTGTCGATCGGGGCCTCCATCGTCCCGAGCATCCCGTGCTGGGCGAGGATCATGAACGTGGCGACGCCCTTGTGCCCCAGGTACGTGAGCAGCTCGTGCAGCTGCACGGTCAGGAACTTCTCCTCCGGCATGGCGTGCAGGTAGCCGTTGAGGCTGTCGATGACGACGACCGTGGCCGGCGGGTGGCCGTCCGTGCCGTCCACGGCCCGCTGGACGGCCGCGACGAACTCGCCCGGCGACAGTTCCGCCGGGTCCACCGGCTGGATCGTGAGCGTCTTCGCCTTCAGCAACGGGGCGAGGTCCAGGCCCAACCCCTCCGCGCGGTGGAGGAGGGTTTCCACCCGCTCGTCGAAGACGAACATCGCCGCCCGCTCCCCGGCCGCGGCGGCGGCACGGGCGAAGCTGATGGCGACGGACGACTTGCCGCTGCCGGCCGGGCCGATGAACAGCGAGCTGGTCCCGTAGTCGATCCCGCCGCCGAGCAGGGCGTCGAGTTCCGGGACGCCGCTGGCGAGGGTCCGCCGCTCGCGGCCCTGGGCGTGCTCGGCCGCGACCAGCCGGGGGAACACGTCCAGCCCGCCGGTGATGACGTTGAAGTCGTGGTAGCCGCCGCGGTACTTCTTGCCGCGGAACTTCAACACCCGCAGCCGCCGCCGCTCGGCCCCGTACTCCGGCGACAGGTGCTCGAGGGACAGGACGCCGTGGGCGACGCTGTGCAGGTGCATGTCGTTGCCGTCGGACGTCTTGTCGTCCAGCAGCAGGACGGTGCAGTCCCGGCCGATGAAGTACTGCTTGAGGGCGAGGACTTGCCGCCGGTAGCGGAGCGGGTTCTGCGCGAGCAGTCGGAGTTCGGACAGGGAATCGACGACGACCCGGCGGGGCTTCAGCCGCTCGACCTCGGCGAGGATGGCCGTCGTCGTCTGGCCGAGTTCGATGTCGGCCGCCTGGAACATGGTGGTCTGGTTGTCCGGCTCCAGTTCCGCCTCGGACGCGACCAGTTCCAGGACGTTGACGCCGTCGAGCGTCCACCCGTGGGACCGGGCGACGGCTTCGAGTTCGACCTTCGTTTCGGAGAGCGTGACGTAGAGCGACACCTCGCCCCGCTTCCGCCCTTCGAGCAGGTACTGGATGGCCAGGGTGGTCTTGCCCGCGCCGGGGTCGCCCTCGACGAGGTACAGGCGGCTGGGGGCGAACCCGCCGACGAGGATGTCGTCCAGGCCAGGGATGCCGGTGGCCGACGGCGGTGCTTTTAGGGAGTTCGGCATGGCTAATGAGGGTGGGGAACCGGGTGCGCACGCGAGTGCGCACAGCCGCGCGACGGGCGTGTCGTGGGCAACGAATCGACGGTCCCTCCGGGAGGAAGGGCGTGGGTCGTTTTCGGCAGCAGTCGTGCAGCAACCCGCGTGCCAGTTTCCGCCGCGGCTCACACCCCGAACTTGATCCCCTGGGCGAGCGGCAGGTCGCGGGAGTAGTTGACCGTGTTCGTCGCCCGCCGCATGTACGCCTTCCATGCGTCCGACCCGGACTCGCGGCCGCCGCCGGTTTCCTTCTCGCCGCCGAACGCGCCGCCGATCTCCGCCCCACTCGTGCCGATGTTCACGTTCGCGATCCCGCAGTCCGACCCGGCCGGCGACAGGAACCACTCCGCCTCCCGCAGGTCGTTCGTCAGAATCGCGGACGCCAACCCCTGCGGGACGCCGTTCTGGATGTCGATGGCTTCGGTCAGGTCCTTATACGGCATCACGTAAAGGATCGGCGCGAACGTTTCTTGCTGAACGATGGGCGAGTACGGGTCGATCTCGACGATGGCCGGGTTGACGTAAACGCCGGCGCGGGGAATCCGCTCGCCGCCGAAGACCGTGCCGCCGCTCGCGCGGGCGGCGTCGAGCGCCTTCTGCATCGCGTCGAACGCCGCCTCGTCGATCAGCGGGCCGACGAGCGTGCCGGCCCCCAGCGGGTTACCGATCCGCAGCTGCGCATACGTGGTTTTCAGCGACGCGACGAGATGCTTGATGATCGACTTGTGAACGATCAGCCGCCGCAGCGTCGTGCAGCGCTGGCCGCACGTCCCGACGGCCGCGAACGTGATCGACCGCACGGCCAGCTCCAGGTCGGCGGACGGGGCGACGATCATCGCGTTGTTGCCGCCGAGTTCCAACAGCGACCGGCCGAGCCGGGCGGCGACCGCCTGCCCGACGGCCCGGCCCATCCGCGTGCTGCCGGTCGCGGACACGAGCGGCAGCTCCGCCGCGGCCGCGACCGCCTCGCCCACGTCCGTCCCGCCGACGATGAGGCTGACGACGCCGTCCGGAATTTCGGGCATCTCGTTCAGCACGTTTATCACGACGGCGTGCGTGGCGAGGGCGCACAGGGGTGTTTTGTGCGACGGCTTCCAGACGATCGGGTCGCCGCAGACGAGGCCGAGCATGGCGTTCCACGCCCACACGGCGACGGGGAAGTTGAACGCGGTGATGACGCCGACCGGCCCGAGCGGGTGCCACTGCTCCATGAGCCGGTGCCGCGGCCGCTCGCTGGCGATGGTGAGGCCGTAGAGCTGCCGGCTGAGGCCGACGGCGAAGTCGCAGATGTCGATCATCTCCTGGACTTCGCCGAGCGCCTCCTGCGTGATCTTGCCGGCCTCCCAACTGACGACCTGCGCGAGTTGCTCCTTCTTCTGGCGGAGCCTCTCCCCGATGCGGCGGACGAACTCGCCGCGGACCGGGGCGGGGACCATCCGCCAATCCTTGAAGGCGGAAGTCGCGGCGGCGAGCAGCGGCTTCAGGTCGGCGGCCGTGGCCTGCGGGAAGGCCGCGAGTTGCGAGCCGTCGATGGGCGTCCGCACGTCGAGCGTCGGGCCGGAGCCGGCGAGCCAGCGGCGGCCGACAGCGACGGGGGACGGCGAGGCGACGCCGAGCGCGGCGAGGGTGGCGTCCAACGGGGTCGGCATGGGTGGGTCTCCAAAACGATGGGCGGTCCAGAGGCTGGCTTTGTTCCCTCCCCCCTTGGGGGGGAGGGTTAGGGAGGGGGGTGAGCTACCTTCCTCCGACGCGATCCTTACCGGGAGGGACGGGCTTACCCCCCTCCCTAACCCTCCCCCCCAAGGGGGGAGGGAACAAGACTTTGGCGTCGCTCACGTCGTCGTCGCCGGGACGAGCACGTCCTGGCCGCGGTCGTACTGCTTCCCGAACCGGTTGCCGATGAACGCCGCGTAGTCCACGTCCTCCTGCTTCACGAACCCGCTCGCCGGCAGCTTCCCGCCGACGTGCAGGTCCACCGTGGCGCACACCGCCGCGGCCGTCGTCACCTGGATCGCGCTCCAAACCTCGCCGTGCAGGGCCTGCTGGTAAATCTTCTTCGCCTCGGACTTCTGCACGAACCGGCCCTTCCGCCACCCCGTCACCGTGCAGAACACGATGACCACATCTTGATAAGTGATCGGCACGGAGCGCTCGAGGATGTCTTTCAGCAACTCCCGCCGCTCGCTCAGCCGCAGCTCGTTCACGAGGAACGTCGCGAGGTTCCGGTGGCCGGGATACCGCACGGTCTTGTAGTTCAGCTCCCGCACCCGGCCGTCGAGCGTCTCGCAGAGCGTGCCGAGGCCGCCGGACGTGTTGAACGCCTCGTAGGCGACGCCGTCGAGGTCGAAGTGCTCCAGCCCCTCCAGCGGCAGCAGCTCGATCCGCCGGCCGGCGTGGATCGCCTCGCACGGGTTGCAGTACTCGTTGATGAGGCCGTCCGTGGACCACGTCAGGTTGTACTTCAACTGGTTCGTCGGGAACTGCGGCAGCGCCCCGACCCGCATCTGAACCGTGTCCAGCTTGTCGAACCACTTCACGACGTGGTTCGCGAGGATCGTGATGAACCCCGGCGCGAGGCCGCACTGCGGCATGAAGATTTGCCCCGGCTTCGCGGCCGCCGCCACCGCCCGCACCCGGCGGGTCGTCTCCACGTCTTCCGTCAGGTCGAAGTAGCTCAATCCTAACTCCGCGGCGACCTCCGCGATCCGCGGGTTCAGGCTGAAGCTCAGGGCGGAGATCACGACCGCCTGCCCGGCCATCACGCGCCGGAGTGACGCCACGTCCCCGGCATCGACCGGCATCGTCTCGATGTTCGCGTGGCGGAACCGGGCGAGGGCGTCGGCGTCCACGTCGGCGAGGCGGACGCGGTAGTCGCCGGTGTCGGCGAGGAACCGGGCGATCATCCGCCCGATCTTGCCCGCCCCGAGGAGGACAACGGCCGTCATTCGTGAACCTCCCGCGGAACCGGGTAGAATGTGACGTGCCCCCATTATTGCGACCGGCCGTTCCAAAGCCAAAACCGTATTCACCGCGGAGGGCGCAGAGGGCGCGGAGAAAAATCAAAACAGAGATTTCAAAGAGGTGTCTTTTAAACTCTTCTTGGTTTTTCTCCGCGCCCTCTGCGCCCTCCGCGGTGAATAAGTCTTCAATAAGTCTTCCGAGGCCCTCCCATGAATTGGACGACGCAACCGGCCGCGGCGAGTTTCGTCCGCGAGACGCTCGACGGGTTCCTCGAAGTCAACGGGTTCATCAGCCACTTGCGGGATCGCCTGCTGCACGAGACCGGCACGCGGCTGCTCGACTGGGTCGCGCGGTTCGTCCTGCCGCACGACGACGCGGCCGTGCGGCGGATGCGGGAGGTCGGGTACGCCGAGGGCGGCGGCGTCTGGCGGCACGCCGGCGGCATGTTCCCGGACGTGGAACTCGTGCCGAAGGGGGACCGCAAGCTGTTCGTGAAGGTCGAGTCGGTCGCCGACTTCGTGCTCGCCCAGGGGCTGACCGGGAAGGTGAAGATCGACGGCGAGCCGCTGGCCGCGACGCGGCGGGCGCGGGTGGCGAAGGAGCACCACGCCGAGTGCTGGGTGGTCGAGCGGCACGGCGGCGGACCCGTGGACCCGGCGAAGGTGCTGCACCACCTGGAGGCGTTCCGGCTGCGGCCGCGGGATTTCGAGGACGAGATCGACGGGTTCGCCGCGGCCCGCGAGCGGATTCGCGCGGCGATTGCCGACCTGGGGCAAGATCGCGCGTGCGACCTGTTCTTCCAGGCCGAGCGCGAGTACTGGCAGTTGCGGAACCGCGCCGCCCGCGTCCAGAAGGCGCGGCAGGACGCCCTCGGCCTCGGGTGGGCGAACCACGACCACCACACGTACCGCAGCGGCCGGGACAACTTCGCGCCGATGATCGCCATCCTCGAAGAGATTGGGTTCGTCTGCCGCGAGCGGTTCTACGCCGGGAAGGACGCGGGGTGGGGGGCGCAAGTCCTCGAACAGCCGACCGTCGGCGTCGTCATCTTCGCGGACGTGGACCTGTCGCCGGAAGAGGTGACCGGCGATTTCGCGCACGAGCCGCTGCCGCACCGCAAGGAGCTGGGCACGGTCGGCCTCTGGTGCGCCCTGCACGGCGAGGCGTTCCTGCAGGCCGGGATGCACCACCTCGAGTGCCAGTTCGACTTCGACGCGGCCCGCGAGCAGCTGAAGCCGCACGGCGTCGATTCGATGAAGCCGTTCACGGACTTCGCCTACCTGCGGCAGGCGTTCACGAAGGGGGAGGTGTGGCCGGTGGCGGAGCGGCGCATCGCGGCGCTGGTGAAGCACGGGCGCATCACGGCCGAGCAGGCGGTGAAGTTCCGCACGGACGGGGCGCTCGGGTCGCACCTGGAGATTCTGCAACGCGACGACGGGTACAAGGGGTTCAACCAGACCGGGATCAACGAGATCATCCTGAAGACCGACCCGCGGAAGGCGGAACTGGCGCACGCGGAGTGATGACCGCTCCGCACCGACTTGGGGCGCGGGAAGAGAAACCCAGACTTCCGAAGTCCGGCTTCGACTTCGGAAGTCGATCCCGCGCGGCGGCGGTCCTTGCGGCGGCAACCGCCCCCCTGTGCCCCCAGGTCCGCCGACGCACCCGCGCGGGAGCGTTCGTTGCGGTGGCAACCGCCCCTCCTCCGCCTCGACTTCCGAAGTCGAAGCCGGACTTCGGAAGTCTGAGCCTGTGCTCCCCTCCGCAACGCCTCCGGTCGCGGTGAAACAGGGTTCCCGCCCATGCTGGTCATCGAAACGGACCTGAAGCGGGTCGAGGCGGTGGCGTTCTCGCCGTGCGGCCGGTTCGTCGCGGCCGGCGGCCTCGGCGTCGAACTCTGGTCCGTCGGCCTCGATCGGCTCTGGCGGTGGGGCTGGGAGAAGCGGCCGGGCCTTCAATCGCAGTACGTCCGGCACGTCGCATTCCACCCGTCCGGCGAGTGGGTGTACGCCCTCGTTCCACTCGTCAGCTTCCACCAACTCCGGGCCGCCGACGGGGACCCCACCGAGTTCCGCGCGTTCGACGGCCGGTTCCAGGCGATGGCCGTCCTGCCGGACGGGAAGGTCGTCGCGAGTTCCTATTCCGAAATGGCCTGCTGGTCCGCCCCGCCGCGGCCGACCGGCCTCCGGGGCGAGCGGTGGGCCGTGCCGTACTACAACCGCCACCCGAACGTCGTGGCCGGGCTACCGTCCGGCCGGGTCGTCAGCCATGAGCGCGGCCGGGACTGCTGGGAGTTCGCTGTCCGGTTCGCCACCGATGGACAGCTTGAGAGCCACACGGCGAGCGGGTTCACGGAGTTGCACCACCTGCGGGCGTCGCCGCGTGGCAGGTTTCTCGCGGCGGCACGGAACAACACCGTCCGCGTTTGGGCGATGGCGCACCTGCACCGGCCGCCGCGGGTACTGACGAACGGCACGAAGAAGGAAATCACCGACCTCGCGTTCCACCCCGGCGGCCGCCTCCTGGCGACGGCCAGCAACGACCGCGGCGTGACGCTCTGGGACGTGGAGACGTGGCAACCGACGGCCACGTTCGACTGGCGAGAAGGGCGAATGCGGAGCCTCGCGTTCTCGCCGGACGGCCTGGTCGCCGCCGCCGGCGGCGACGACGGGCAGCTCGTGCTGTTCGACGTGGACGGGTGACGGCCGGGCGTGTAAGATGTCAATCCCACGCGGGGTCGTAGCTCAGCTGGTAGAGCGCGTCGTTCGCAACGACGAGGTCAGGGGTTCGACTCCCCTCGGCTCCACTCCAAGAACCCCCGGCCCCGCCGGGGGTTCTTGCGTTTCCGGGGTTTAGTCGGGGGCGGCCACGGCCTCGCCGCCGGCACGGGTGGCCAGGGCGGGCAGGATGCCGTTGGCGGAATACGGCAGGAACCGCACGCTGCCGTCGGCGAACGCGAAATACGCGCCGCCGGAGTGCAGGGACCAGAAGTGGAACATGTCGCACGGGCCATCGACCTTGCCGTCCGCGAAAGCGTACGGCCCCGACGAACACCCCATGGCGTAGGCGTCGGGAACACTGTTCAACTCGCGTACTCCCAGCGTGGTGTCACCTTTGTCGCCACCGGATGCGTACCACCAGCCGTACCAGAAGTCGGGACTCGGCGGCCGCTCGCCGGCGAAGAGCGTGCTGCTCATGCCGTCGGTCACGTCGGTAAGTCGCGTCTTCGATCCTGGGTAGAGAACACCGTCGAGCCTACGGTGGTCCGTGCCCGACACGCCGAGATACCCGGTTACCGCCACCCGGTAGTTTGCGTGCGTGTTGTGCGCCTCGGATTGGCGACCGTCGGCGGGACAGGCATATACTTTCACGGGCGTCATGATGCCCTGGTGGGGCAATCGGAACGGGTTAAAGGGTTGAAACGCATACGCCCGGACCGAGAGTTCCCACAGCGGCCCTTGCTCGACGTGCGGGAGGAGACGGCCCAACCATCCGATGCTCGGAAACGGCTCGCCGTTCCCGCCCTTCGCCAGACCCGCGGGCAGGACGGAGTGGCCCGATTCGTAGCTGTGTGCGGCGAGGACGATTTGCTTCAGCCTGTTCTGACAATCCGCTCGGGCCGCACTCGCCCGCACCTTCTGAACGGCCGGAAGGAGCAAGCCGATCAGCGTTGCGAGGATGCCGACGACGACCAGTAGCTCGACCAGTGTAAATCCGCCGCGTTTTGACGCCATAGCATCACGCCGATGGATGAAGAAGTCCGCGTCACGTAACCGTTGCTTTCCGACGGGCCAAGAATCGCAATGCCACCATGAGTACGACCAAAATGCCGGCAACTCCCAGCAGCCAAACGTAGAGCGGGGGCGTTCGCAATGCAAACTCCGAAGGCTCGGCGATGCCGTAAGCGGAAAGCGTAAATTCGGATTCCGGGAGTGGATCTACCGCCTCCACGGTATGTTTGCCTTTCCTCGTCTCGGCCGACTTCTCGAGTTCGGAGGACGACGTACTCGAGAAGTCGGCCTCGTATCGGCCGTCGGACATGGTCACCTTTTGCTTGACGCTGAGCGTGCGCACGTCTTTCATGAAAGGCATCTTTTCAACCCATTCGCTGGGAAGCCAATCGTTGGCGGGATCGAAAGTGTATGTGCAATCGACAACGGGTGCGTCCGGTGTTCCGCCAAAGAGTCGTTGGAACTTGACGACGATCGGGCCGTCCGGCGTTGCTCGCGTTGCGGACAAGAGCTTGAACCCCTCGGATTGAAAGAGCCGATCAACTGGAAGCATTCCCCCCATCCCGAACACCCGATTGGCCGGCTGTTGTGCTTCGTTCCCTTGCTGGGCAAGTAGTGTCTCGATGTGTTCAATCGAGGAATCTCCACTCTTGCCAATGCTGGATAACAGCCACCCGCCGCTGGCCGTGGAAATACCCAGTTCAAAGAGGTAACGGGGGTTACGGATAAAAACCGCCGCCGAATCGGCGCTGACGCCGGAGACGACGATTGCTTTTTCCTTAGACGCTCGCGGCGCGGCGGGGGCAATTGTTGGTGACGTGTCCTTGCGGGTGGCAACCGCGCTAGGGCCGGTTCTTAAGAGCCGCGCCCGGCCTTCGTCTACGTAAAACTCCGCACCAAAGGGGGCGGCTTTCGCATCGGTCCGATTGGCGGTGACGCTCACCGAGCTGCGCATTATTAGCGGGAGGCGGATGCGCGCGACGGGCTTGGCTAGCGTAGCCTTAATACGCAATGTTAAATCCGATAGGAGGGAATCGTCGCCCTTCGCGGCCGTACATGCGAGCAACATCAATACAATCGGACAGGCCGGCCTTGACATCATTTACTCGCTCTTGTTTGAAGGCATGTAGATTTACCCTAAGTATTTGCAGTATAGCCCTCCCGGCGGGCGGAGCGCAGTCGATGGAATCGCCAAGACACCCTATGACACTATTCCGCTCCAAGTTATACACGGTGGCACGAGAAGCAGCTGCCATGATACAGAATATCGCGGAATGATGTACAATACAATACTTACCGACGACTATCTGAAGCAACTACAAGGTGTACAAGAAACGCAATAGCCAAGAGCGTTGAATGTAATCGTGCAAGTACAACCTAAGCAATTCGTGGCGCAAGCGTATTGTGTCGCAAAGCAGGTTGTCCCGGCTGGAACACAGCTCAAAGTACAGCTGCCGTTGCACGGTGCGGCATGCGCCTCTCTTGGCTGAAGCGTAATCAGTCCCAGAAACACACAGAGAAGTGCTCCCGCACAGCAGACGCGAGCCAGTTGTTCGTAAACTTTTACCATCTTCGTCTCCTTCGTGAGGGGTAAACTCGGGCCCGATGACGAAACTGACAGATCAGTCCGTCGTGACCCGGCCTGTGATACCGCCTGAAAACTTTAATTGTGACGGGGCATCCGTATACCATGTAAACGTGTGCCTGAATCTCCCCACGCTCCCTATGAACTTCACTTTCACGTTAGCCGTCGCCTTGCCCTTGGCAGGGATCACGAGAGGCAAATCATCCGTGACGACACAGGCACAACTTGCTACACCTCCAATCAGGCGAATGTCACTTGTTGTCAGATTCTCGATTTGGACCGGAATCGAATCCAACTCGTCTTTGCGTTTCATTCCGGCATCAAGTTCCGTTTCACCAATGAAGAGGGCATCCCCGCGGAGTCGCGCGATTTCGCGGCGTACTGTCACGCTGTAGTTTGCGACCGAGAGAACTCCGAGAACCAAGAGTGCGCACAGCACGGAGAGCAGATTACCCTTGACACTTTCCACTTTCGGACGACTCCACACCAATGCTGTCACGCAAACGAGGTCCGCCACAAGCGATACCCACGGACTGACGACGACTTTGCCGAAGCAGCCACAGCTCTCCTGTCCGATCCACGCGAGATACAGACTGACCCCGGCCAAAGTGGCGAACAGAACGGCTCCGGCCAACCACGCCGATTGCCGCGCGTAACCGCTCAGCAACCAGATGCCGACCATCGCTTCGATTTCCAAGCCTAGCAGTTGCGTCCGTGGCGAGAGTAGTTGAGTGGCTCCCGCTCCGCCCTCACTTGTCATCGTCTCCACTTTCAGGGCGACGGAGATAAGGAGAAACGCACCGCAAATCGCCTGGACGAGCTTGCCCGCTGACCCTCGGCTCATCGAAGTGGCCTCGCGGGTTTTGTTTTCTATAACCGGGATGGGCGAACTGCAACCAACGCCGGAACACAGTCTAACCGGGGGGGGGTGGGGGCATTGTCCAGTGAATTCTCTTGCTTTTGGGGAAGTTTTTCTGGAATCATCGTTCGTCCGAAAACTCGCCTCATCGGAATTCTTCTCGTTGTCCCGACCCGCATCTTCCCCGTCCGTTACAATTCCAGCACGCACTGTCACTCAGCCCCCGACCCCGGACCGCTCATGTCGATTGTCGGCATCGACCTCGGCACCACGTACTCGGCCATCGCCACCCTCGACGACCGCGGCCGGCCGTACACCCTGCCCAACCGCGACGGCGACCTCCTCACCCCGTCGGCCGTGTACCTCACGCAAACCGGCGAGGCGATCGTCGGCCAGCCGGCCCTCGACGTGATGATGGAACACCCCGGCGACGTGGCCACGCTGATGAAACGCAAGATGGGCCACCCGGAACTCGGCCGGGCCGTCGGCGGGAAGAACTACCGGCCGGAGACGCTCTCGGCCGTCGTGCTGCGGAAGCTCGTCCAAGACGCGGAGCAGCAGATCGGTCCGGTCACGGCCGCCGTCATCACCGTGCCGGCGTACTTCGACGACACCCGCCGCAAGGCCACGATGGACGCCGGGCGGATCGCCGGGCTGAACGTCATCGACATCCTCGACGAGCCGTCCGCCGCGGCGCTCGCGTACACGATCCAGACGGCGAGCACCGGGCAAATCCCGGAGGGCGCGCCGAAGACGGTCATCGTGTACGACCTCGGCGGCGGCACGTTCGACGTGACGCTCGTGCAGCTCTCCAAGAAGAAGTTCCGCGTCCTCGGCATCGAGGGGGACGTGCGGCTCGGCGGCAAGGACTGGGACGACCGACTGGCGAATTACGTCGCCGACCAGTTCAAGCAGCAGTTCAACCACGACCCCCGCGACGACGAGCAGTCGATGGCGCTGCTGCACGCGGCCACGGAGCGGGCGAAGCGGACGCTGTCGAAGGTCGAGAACGCGACGATCACGTGCGTCCACGCCGGGCAGCGGATGTCCGTGCCGATCACGCGGGAGCTGTTCGAGAACCTCACCCGCGACCTGTTGATTCGGACACGCCTGACGACGCAGCAGGTGGTGGCGAGCGCCGGGCTGACGTGGGACCGGATCGACAAGGTGCTGATGGTCGGCGGCTCGACGCACATGCCGATGACGGCGAAGATGCTGCGGGACCTGACCGGCCGGGACGCCGACCGGACGCTGGCGGTGAGCGAGGTGGTCGCCCGCGGGGCGGCGGCGCACGCCGGGATCGTGGCCGCGAAGCTGGCGAACCTGCCGCCGACGGCCGGGTCCGCGATCGCGGACATCGTCGAGGTGAGCGTGAACGCGCACAGCCTCGGCGTGGAGGTCCGCAAGGGGGACGAGCGGCTGAACAACAAGCTGGTCCTGAAGAACACGCAGTTGCCGGCGGCCGCGAGCCGGGTCTACTACACGAACAAGGACGGCCAGTCGAAGGTGCGGGTGCGGATCATGCAGGGCGAGGCGCACCAGTCGGCGGCGTGCATCCCCATCGGCGACTGCTGGGTCGAGGGGTTGCAAGAGGGGATGCCGAAGGGCGCGCCGGTGCAGGTCCGGTGCGGGGTGGCGGCGAACGGCCGGATCGAGGTGATGGCCCTGGACATGACGAGCGGGAAGATGGCGAAGGCGGAGATTCACCGCAGCGGCGGGTTGGAGGACGCCGACATCCAGCGGGAGGCCGCGTGGCTGACGGGGCTGAAGATTCAGTAGGCGACCTGTCTTGTAGAACCCGGAGCGGTAGCGACGGGGTGCAGAGGTTGATCCGACACCCCGTCGCTACCGCTCCGGGTTCCACTGTTACCTACTTCCCCTTCGCCCGGCCCGCCGTCACCGCGTCCTGAATCTCCGTCCGCAGCGCCGCGAGCGCCTTCGCTTCCTCCACCGGCTGCGTCGTCGGCTTCGCCTCCTCGATCGCCTTCGCCGCGGCGGCGGCCGCGGTCTTCACGTTCCCGTCCGGGGCGGCGATCAGCTTCTTGATCGCGGGCAGCAGCGGCTTCGCGTCCGCACCGAGTTGCTGGGCCGCCGAGGTCGCGCACCGCAGCACGTACTCGTGCTTTTCTGTCGCCAACACGTCGTCGAGCTGCTTCACGATCTCGGCCTTGTCCGCCGGACTCGCCGCCAGCCCCAGCACGGCCCGGCCGCGGGTGTCATACTTCGGGTCGCGCGTCAGCTTGAGATGGTGTTCGTACAAGTCCTTCGGCCCGAACACCGGCAGGCCGGCGGGGAGGTCGAGCCGTTGCAGGTCGATCCCCTTGAGCCGGTCGAGCAGCGCCTCCAGCCGCGTCCGCGTCTCGGCCGATTCCGTCGCCTTCAGCGCCGCCTGGAAGTGCGGCACGCCGGCGAACCCCACCTCCCGCAGCTTCTTCGTCGCCGCGTCGCGGACGGCGAACTGTGGGCTGTCCAGCTCGCCGATGAGTTTCTTCACCGCGGCCGCGTCCACCGCCGCCGTCGGCTTCGGGACGGTGATGTGAACCGTCATCACGGCCGGGTTCTCGGCACTCGGCCGGACGAACCCGTTCGGGATGGAAACGGTCCAATCGAACGCCACGTCCTTCGTTCGCTGTAGATTTTTCGTCTGCCCCGGCCCGGCGACGAGGCGGACCTGCTTGTGCTCGACCTTCAGCTTCGCGAACGCCGTGAGCGCGTCGTTCGCGGCCGCCACGTCGCCGCGGTAGAAGAACACCGGCCACGCGTTGACCTCGTAGAAGTAGACGCGGCTCGGCAGGTTCGCGATGTCGGCGAACTCCGGCGGCAGCCCGAACTGGGCCGGCGCGATCGGCTTGTTCCCGAATTGCTCCGTGGCGAGCGCGAGCGCGGCCGACGGGACGGCCAGGGCGACGACGAGCGGGAGAAGGAAGCGGGACATGGCGGCTTCGTTTTGTAGGGTGGGTCGAGTCTTCGAGGCCCACCGCGGATGAGGTTGCCCCACCGGTGGGCCTCGAAGACTCGGCCCACCCTACAAGAAGACGACAACCCCGCCCGCGCGTCACACGTCCGGCAGCTTCCCGGCGAGGATGGCCTGCTCCCACTGCTCCTGCAGCGGCCACTGCACCGCGCACGTGCCGAAGTCGGCCATGTACTGGTACCGCGTCAGCCGGTCGATCGTCGCCTGCAACAGTTTCACGTCCTTGCGGAAGTACGGGCCGTGGCTCGGGAGCAGAATCTCCACCTCCTTGTCGTCGCGAATCCGCTCCAGCGACTGGATGAAGTCCGGCAGGTGCGACCCGTGGTGTGCGTCGATGACGCCGACGCACCCGTCCGCGTAGATGTTGTCCCCGCTGAACAGCAGGTTGCCGAGCTTGAAGCTCAACTGCCCCGGCGTGTGCCCCGGCGTGGACCACACGTCCAGCTTCAGCTTGCCGACCTTGATCGCGTCGCCGTCCTTCAGCTTCGTGTCGATCTTGCACGGCGGCATCGGGATGTCGAAGTCCTGGGCCGCGATCCGGGCGAACGTCTGCTCCGTCTCGCCGACCTCCAGCAGGACCGCCGCCTTCGGGTGGGCGGCGGCCTTCGTCTTCAGCCGCTCGCGGGCCTTCGCCAGCGCCTGGACGTGGTCCGCGTCGGCGTGCGTGGCGACGACCATCTTGCACTTCGACAGCGGGAAGTCGAGCTCCCGCACGAGGTCGATGACCTCGCCGAGCGACTCGTCGAGGCCGATGTCCAGCAGGACGTATTCCGTGCCGCCGTCGATGAGGTAGACGTTCACGCCGAACGACCGGCCGGCGGCGACGTTCAGTTCGAGGACGTTCGGGAAGATGTACTTTCGCTTGTTCATGCGCGGTCCCAGACCCGGTGAGCGCCGTGTGCGTGGGGAGTATTATCGGGAGAAGAAGAGTCGGGACCAACCCGTCACGCCGCCGGCGGCTCGGCGGTCGCCCGCAAGGCGGCGAGGATCGCCCCCACGTCGCTGATGTACCGCCGCCGGGTGTCGAGGGTGACGGCCGTGCCGTCGAGCCGGAGGAACTGCCAGTCCTCGCCGGTCGTCACGCACCCGAAAACGGCCCGCCCGGTCAGCCCGGCCCGCTCGTTGAACACCTGCGACCCGACCATCTGGGCGACGCACTGGCCGAGGCCGGCGTCGATGTCGTTCCGCTTCGCCTCCAGGATCGCCAGCAGCGGCGCGCGGAGCCGGGGGAGCGGGTCGGACAGGGCGAGGATGAAGTCGCACTCGCCGGTGAGCCGCCGGGCCGGGTCCACGTCCAGCCGCTGGCCGGAGAGGATGGCGACCCGCCCGTCGCACAGCTCGCGGACGGCCAGGAGGATCGGCGCGACGATGAACTCGCTCCGGGCCTTCTCGCTGACCAACGCCAACTCCATCCCGCGGGCCAGTTGCTCGGTCAACCAGGTCGGGACGGGGGCGGCCGCGAGGTTCGGGAAGACCGCCCCCGGCCGTAGCCGCACGCCGAGGTCGGTTTCGACCGATTCCAGGGTGAAGTCGTTGTACGCCATCGCCAGACACTCCCTTCTCGCCTGAGACTATCAATGTACACGAGCCGCCGGGCCGCCCGAACACGCCGCCCCGTCTTCACCGTTCCTACTTCGCTCCTTCATAGATCGCCCCTAGAACGTCCCCATAATTGCCTTCATGATCGGGAGCCGACCCATGACGCGGATGTTCACGGACATCGTCACCGCCCGTGAATCCGCCGGCCGTTCCGCCGCCAACCTCGCCCTCGCCAAGCCGAAGTTCACCCTCACGGACGTGAACTTCTGGTACCCCGGCAAGCAGGCCATCTTCGACGTGTCGCTGGTCATGCCGGAGCGGTCCGTCGTCGCGTTCATCGGCCCGAGCGGGTGCGGGAAATCGACGCTCCTGCGGATGCTCAACCGGATGAACGACCTGATCGACGGGACCCGGCACACCGGCACGATCGACCTCGACGGCCTGAGCATCTACGACAAGGCCGTGAACCTGGTGGACCTCCGCCGCCGGGTCGGGATGGTGTTCCAGAAGTCCAACCCGTTCCCGAAGTCGATCTACGAGAACGTGGCGTTCGGCCCCCGGATGGCCGGCCAGAACCGCCGCGGCGTCCTCGACGATTTGGTCGAGCGCTGCCTGAAGCAAGCCGCCCTGTGGGACGAGGTGAAGGACCGGCTGAACGCCTCCGCCCTCGCGCTGTCCGGCGGCCAGCAGCAGCGGCTGTGCATCGCCCGGTCGCTGGCGACCGACCCGCAGGTGCTGCTCATGGACGAGCCGGCGTCCGCCCTCGACCCGAAGAGCACGGCCAAGATCGAGGACCTGATCGACGACCTGAAGAAGGACTACACGATCGTGATCGTGACGCACAACATGCAGCAGGCGGCCCGCGTGTCGGACATCACCGCGTTCTTCTTCGAGGGCGTCCTCGTCGAGGCCGGGCCGACCCGGTCGCTGTTCACGAAGCCGACCAAGAAGCAGACGGAAGACTACATCACCGGACGGTTCGGATGAATTCAAAGTTCAAAATTCAAATTTCAAAGATGAAGACCGCTTGGTTCTGATCTTTGAACTTTGAATTTTGAACTTTGAACTGGAGGGGAAAGTGCCGCAGCCGCGGATACTCATCGTCGAGGACGAGCGGGGGCTGACGCAGTCCTTGCAGTGGTACTTCACCCGCGAGGGGTTCGAGACGACCGTCGCGCACGACGGGACGGAAGGCCTCCGCAAGGCGCAGACGATCATCCCGGACGTGGTGCTCCTGGACATCAACCTGCCGGGCGTGGACGGGCTGACGATCTGCCGGGAGCTGCGGGCCGGGGACCGGACGCGGGGCATCCCGATCATCATGATTACGGCGAAGTCCGAGGAGACGGACCAGCTCGTCGGGTACTCGATGGGCGCGGACGACTACGTGACGAAGCCGTTCAGCAACAAAATTCTGCTGGAGAAGGTGAAGGTCCAGCTCCGCCGGGCGACGACGGCCGCGGACACCGGCGATGTCATCGAGCACCTGGACGTGAAGGTAGACCGCGTCCGGCACAAGATCACGTTCGCCGGCCAGGAACTCGACCTGACGCCGACGGAGTTCCGGTTGCTCGAGTGCCTCGTCCGACAGCCGGGGCGGGCGTTCACGCGGCACCAGCTGATGGACGCGGCCATCGGCGAAGGGTCGATCGTGCTGGAGCGGACGATCGACGTTCACGTCAAGACGCTTCGCAAGAAGCTGCTGGAAGCCGGGGCGACGGTCGAACTGATCGAGACGGTCCGCGGCGTCGGCTACCGGTTCCACGAGGCGGCGGCGTGACGCCGGTGTTTATATAGCCGCCGGCTTGCCGGCGGGGTTTTTGCGACCCCCAAAACCCCGCCGGCAAGCCGGCGGCTATATATGGGCGCGACTGAGCGTCACTTCTTCCCCGCCCCCAGCAGCGCCAAATCGCCGCCACCCTCGCCCCGTTGGAGCTTCTTCTCGTCCGCCCCGCGCTTCTCGCGGACCTTCACCTTGAACGGCTGGCCGTGGAAGCACACCTCCCGCGTCGCCGCCACCGTCAGTGAGCCGTCTACCACCTCGAACATCGGCCGCACGTCCGCCTCCGCCACCGCCTCCGTCGTGTAGGCGTACACGCCGAATAGCTCCGTCCGGCCGCCGTTCGTCGTGCTGTACCACCGGCCCTTGCCCTCGCTCTTCATCCCCATCACCCACAGGTGGCCGCCCTTGTTCTGAATCAGGCCGTCGTCCGTCGTCCCTTCCGGGTTCAGGTGCCGCGCCCACATCTTCTGCCCCGGCTTCTCCAGCCGCACGCGGGCCGGGCAGTCGGTCGCGAAGATGTTCCCGCCGCCGTCGCCGACGAGCGTGACGCCGCAGCTCTCCGCGAACAGCACGTTCTTCGCCGAGCGGTTCACCAGCTCCGCCGGCGGACCGCCGAACGAGTCGATGCCCTGGAACTTCACCACCGGGGCCGCGTCGTCGGTCACGACGAACTTGCCGCCGAGGACGCGGCCGAACCCCAACGCCATCACGTGCCGGACGCTGCCGTGGACGCGGACCTCGCCCTTCAGGTCGTACCAGTTCGGGTCGCCGCCGGCCGTGCCGCGAAGGTACACGGTCGTTTTCCCCTCCTTCGCGGCCGCGTCGATCGCCTTCTGGAACGCGGCCGTGTCGTCCCGGTTGTCGCCCGCCTTCGCGCCGTGGTCGTCCACGCACACCCACTTCGCCGGGTCGGTCTCGTAGGGGAAGGCCGGTTCGCGCTCGACGGGCAGGTTCAGCGACCTCTCCGTCGAGTCGGCGAACAGCTTCGTCGCCGGGTGCGACAGGTACTCGTCGATTTTCTCGCCCTCGACGTTCGGGGCCTTCGTCTCGCTCGTCAGCATCCGGGGGAACCCCGTCGCCGTCGCGTTGCGGACGAACAGCGTGCCGCGGTTGCGGATCGCCGACCGGTCGGAGTTCGTGGCCGTGAACTTCGCGTTCACCAGCGCGACGACGCCGGACCACCACGTCCAGTCGTTCGGGTAGTCCACGAACAGCGCCTGCGGCGTGTTCTCCACCACCAGGTCTTCGACGGCCAGCACGTTCGCGACGACGTAGACGCCGACCGTCTTGCAGTTCCGGACCGTGATTCGCGAGAGCGTCTGGCCGTACATCCACGCGGACTTGATCCCGGTGTCGAACCCGACGATTTCGGCGTCCTGCACCATGTTCGGCCCGCTCTCGCCGATGAACGCGGCGTTGAGGCCGACGTTCCCCCGCTTGGCGACGACCTTCACGTCCTTGATGACGCCGGTGTTCGTGGCCATGTACCGGATGCCGTCTGTCTCCGGGTTGTCGCCGGCGTCGATGGTCAGGTTGCGGACGTTCCGCATGAAGAAGTTGGCGGACGTGGCCCCGGCGTCGGTCGGGTGGACGAGCAGCACGGACTTGACGCCCTTCGCGTCGTCGTCGAGCTTGAGGACGACGCCGTCGCGGGTCTCGCCGTACAGCCACGGGCCGATGCCGGACCCGGCCTTGCCGCGGTTGACGACGAGCGTTTTCGTCAGCCGGTACGTGCCGTTCGGCAGGTAGACGATGCCGGTCCGCTTGGCCGGCGGCCCGGTCGTGTCGTCGAGCGCCTGCTGAATCGCCGCGGTGTCGTCGGCCTTGCCGTCGCCCTTCGCGCCGTACTTCTTCTTCACGTCGAAGACGCACGGGTCGTCCGGGAAGGCGATCCGGCCGGCGGCCGCCGCCGGGGACGCGAGCAAGAGCAAGGCGAGGCCGACGCGCAGCATGAGGCGTTCTCCGGGGGGCACGGTCATTCGTAGGCGGCGCTCCCTTCAAATGCCCAATTCACGGCGTCGCGCACGGGAATCTGGTAGAATCGGGTCCGAACGTGGACGTGAGGGCGACGCCATGACCGAAGTGAAGCCGAGTTGGTTCCGGCAGCACCGGCTCGAACTCGCCGTCTTTTTGAGCATCCTCAGCGTCGGCGGGTGGCATCTGGCGCGGGCGGTGCAACGGGTCCGCGACGCCGCGGCCCGCGTGTCGGACACCTGAAACCTCAAGCAGCTCGCGGTGGCGGTCGCCACCTACCACGACGCGAACGGGCACTACCCGCCGGCGTTCGTCCTCGGCCCGGACGGGCGGCCGTGGCACAGCTGGCGCGTGCTGATCCTGCCCTACATCAGCGAGGATAAGACCTACGAGGCGTACAAGTTCGACGAGCCGTGGGACGGGCCGAACAACCGCCAGCTCGCCGACCGGATGCCGCGGCTGTTCGCGTTCCACGCCGTCCGCGCGGAAGGGAACACGCGGACGAACTACTTCGCCGTCGTCGGCCCGGAGACGGCGTGGCCGGGGGCGGACAAGCGGACGGCCGCGGACGTGAAGGACGGCCCGGAGCGCACGATCCAGTTCGTCGAGAACCGCGGGCTGAGCGTCCACTGGACGGAGCCGCGCGACCTGTCGTTCGCGGAGATGGACTTCACCGTGAACAGCCCGGCCGGCGTGAGCAGCCCGTACACGGAACCGGCCGTCGCGATGCTCGACGGCAGCGTGCAACGGCTGCGGCCGCACCTCTCGCCGGCCTCGCTGCGCGCACTGCTGACGGTCGCCGGCGGCGAGCCGCTGGACGACGGCCCGGCCGGGTGGGAGTTGCTCCCCGACGGCCGCGACCGGCCGTTGCGGGAGGACGGGCGGTGACCCAACGGATCGCGTCCGTCGCGCTGCTCGTCCGCGACTACGACGAGGCGATCGCGTTCTACCGCGACGCCCTCGGGTTCGCGCTGCTGACCGACACCGACCTCGGCGAAGGCAAGCGGTGGGTCGAGGTCGCGCCGCCCGGCGGCGGGACGGCCCTCCTGCTCGCGCAGGCGGCGAACCCGGCGCAGCTGGCGGCCGTCGGCAACCAGGCCGGCGGCCGGGTGTTCCTGTTCCTGCACACCGACGACTTCCAACGCGACCACGACCGGATGACGGCGAACGGCGTCCGCTTCCTGGAGAAGCCGCGGCGGGAGGCGTACGGCACGGTCGCCGTGTTCGCCGACCTGTACGGCAACCGGTGGGACCTGTTGCAGCCGGCCGTGGAACCCGGAGCGGCAGCGACGGGGTAGCCGACCGCGACAACTTGACCCCAGGCCGATCTGTCTTCTTCCCTCCCCCCTTGGGGGGGAGGGCTAGGGAGGGGGACACCTCCCTTTCACAGGGGCGATGCTCCCTGGGAGGGACGCGCTCACCCCCTCCCTAACCCTCCCCCCCAAGGGGGGAGGGAACAAAACCGGTCGCGGGTCCGCTAAATGGGCCAACGCCAAAGCGCACGCGCCCCGTCGCTGCCGCTCCAGGTTCCACATTCGTCTTCTCGATTTCCGCCCGCGGGTCGGGTACGATACCGGCCTCACCCCACCTTCCCCGAAAGGCTCCTCCCATGCTCTCTCGCCGCTCGTTCCTCGCCGCGTCCGCGGCCGCCCCGCTCGTCCTCTCCTCCCGCGCGCTGGCCGCCAACGGCAGGCTCACCCTCGGCTTCATCGGCATGGGCACGATGGGCCGCGGACACCTCGGCGGGTTCCTGAACCGCAAGGAGGTCGAGGTCGTCGCCGTGTGCGATTGCGTCAAGGAGCGGCTCGACAACGCCGTCGGCATGGTCGAGAAGAAGTACGCCGACCGCAAGAAGGACGCCTCCTGGAAGGGCGTGAAGGCCGTCACCGACTTCCGCCAGCTGCTCGACGACAAGACCATCGACGCCGTCGTGATCGCCACGCCGGACCACTGGCACGCGAACATGGCCGTCCTCGCCGCGCGGGCCGGCAAGCACATCTATTGCGAGAAGCCGCTGACGCACAACATCGCCGAGGGCCGGTGGCTGGTCGAGGAGGTCAAGAAGGCGAAGGTCACGTTCCAGGTCGGCAGCCAGCAACGGAGCGAGTTCCAGAACCGGTTCCGCGCGGCCGTCGAGATGATCTGGAACGGCTGGGTCGGCGACGTGAAGACCGTCCGCATCGGCGTCGGCGACCCGAACAAGCCGTGCGACCTGCCGACGCAGGACATCCCGGCGGGGACGGACTGGGACATGTGGCAAGGCCCGGCCCCGGAGCGGGGGTACAACGAGGTGCTCTGCCCGAAGGGCGTCCACACGCACTTCCCGCAGTGGCGGGCGTACCGCGAGTACGCCGGCGGCCTCGTCGCGGACATGGGGGCGCACCACTTCGACATCGCCCAGTGGGCGCTCAAGATGGACGACAGCGGCCCGGTCGAGGTCATCCCGCCGGCCGACAAGAAGGCGACCCGCGGGCTGACGTTCGTGTACGTCAACGGCGTGCGGATGATCCACAACGAGTTCGAGAAAACGAAGGAGGGCCGCGAACTGAAGGCCGACTGCGTCTTCGAGGGGACGGAGGGGACGATCCTCGTCGGCCGGTCGCAGTTGGAGGTGATCTTCAAGAGCGGGTCGAAAGCGGGCTTCCCGGAGGCGGCGAAGCGGGTGCAGCCGTCGGGCGACCACAAGTCGAACTGGCTGGACGCGATCAAGGCCGGCAAGACGGACTGCATCTGCCCGCCGGAGGTCGGCCACCGCACGGCGACGGTCTGCCACCTCGGCAACCTCGGCTACCAACTCCGGCGGCCGCTGAAGTGGGACCCGGCGAAGGAGGAGTTCGCGAACGACGACGCGGCGAACAAGCTCCGCGGCCGCGAGCCGCGGGCGAAGTGGAAGGTGGCGTAACGTTCTGCCGCGGCGCGGTAAAATCATCTTGACTGTGAGGACCGAGTATGCCGCTCCGCGACCACTTCCGTTCGCCGGTTGACGACCGCCACGCTTGGACGGGTTTGCACGGCTGGTGGCCTTTGAAAATGATTGAATCCATCCTCGACAGGCTCCCGCCCGAATTTTTGGCCGAACCGACCACGCACTTGGGCAGCGGGGTCGAGATCGATGTCGGCACGTTCCGGCAAGCGCTCGACCCCAGCCCGGAGTTACTTTCACACGGCTCCTCCAACGGCACGGCCACCGCGACCTTGACGGAGAGCGAACCCACGCTGAGCGTCGAAACCGAGCTGCGCGACGTGGACGATTACGAAGTACAAATCTTCGACCTATCCCGCGCCCGGCAGCTCGTCGCGGCCATCGAGATCGTCAGCCCGTCGAACAAGGACCGGCCCGAAACGCGGCAGGCGTTCGTGACGAAGTGTGCCGCGCTACTCCAGCAGAACGTGTGCGTCACGATCGTGGACGTGGTGACGACCCGCCAGGCGAACCTCTACGCGGAACTCCTCGGTTTCTACAACCGCCGCGACCCGACGGTCGCGACCCCGCCGTCGTGTACCTACGCCGTGACGTGCCGAGGGCGGGTGCCGAGGACGAACTGGGTCCTCGACGCATGGCACCGGCCGTTGGTCGTCGGCCAACCGCTTCCCCGGCTGCCGATCTGGCTCACGCCGGAACTGGTCATCACCCTCGACCTGGAAGTGAGTTACGAGGAGACGTGCCGAGTGCTGCGGATCGCGTAGTATCGTACCGAGTCTCTGAGGCCCACCGGAGGGCTTGCAGGTGGTGAAGCTAGTTCAGTTGCCCGACCTACCGTCCGCGGAGCCATGGTTCGTCGAGTTCGGGTACGAGTGGGCCGAACTCTGCCGAATGTGGCGGATGATCCTGGCGATGGCCGTCCGGGACGGGGCGGCATCCGTCCACTACCACCCGTGGCGGGCCGACGGGCACTTGTCATACCTCGTTGCTGGGGTCCGGTACGAGTTAATCCCGCCGCCGCCCTGGATCGCCCGTCGTGTGTCCGCGGCGGCCGGTACGATTATCTGCGGGAATCGGGTCGGTGCGGCATCGCGGCGGTGGCTCGGTTGGCCGCTCCAGGCCGCCGGCCAGGTCCGGCTGGCCGTGGGTTCGGACGTATCCGAGTGGACCGGGGTGGTATGGTCGGTTGGGTCGCTCACCGGGGTGGAGTGGTATCGCCTTACCAACGCTCCCCAGCCGGACCAACCGCGAGAGCAGTTACCGGCCGCATCAGCGAGTTCGTGACCCGCGGCTCTTCCGTTAAACCAGGGCACTTTGCGGGCGTTCCACCTCGTCCAGCCAGCCCGCGTCCAGATTCAGGTCGTTCAGCAGCAGCCGCGTCGTGATGCGGGCCGACTCGTAGATGACGGGCAGCCCGCTGCCGGGGTGCGTGCCGCCGCCGACGAGGTACACATTCCCCAAGTCCTCGAACCGGTTCCGCGGGCGGAAGTGCAGCATCTGCGTCAGATTGTGCGCCAGATTGAACGTCGCCCCCCGGTAGACCGCGTACTCGTCTTGCCACGTTCGGGGCGTCACCACCTTCTCGAAGCGGATGCGATTCTCCACGTCCGTGACGCCGATCTTGGGAAGTTGCTTCAGCACCGTCTCGCGGAACTTCGCCTTCTCTTCACTCCAGTTCACGTTGTCGTGCAGGTGCGTCACCGGCGCGAGGACGTACAGCGTGCTCGTCCCCGGCGGCGCGAGCGTCGGGTCCGTCACGCCGGCGTTCTGCACGTAGAACGACGTGTCGGCCGTCAGCCGGCGGTTCGTCTCGATGTCCGCCAGGTTCCCGACGTAGTCCTTCGCCGTGTAGATCGTGTGGTGCGGCACGTCGTCGTACCGGCCGTCGATGCCGAGGTACAGCATGAACGTGCTGCACGAGAACTTCTTCCGCGCGATCCGTTCGTCCGTCCACCGGCGGCGGAGGCGGTTCGGCACGAGCGTCGTCATCGCGTGCGCGAAGTCCGCGTTCACCACCACCGCGTCCGCCAGGTACGTGTCACGATCCGTCTTCACGCCCACGCACGTCTTGCCGTCGAACAGCATCTCCGTGACCGGTTCGTCCAGGTAGAACTCGACGCCCAGCTCGGCGGCGACGCGGGCCATCCCCTCGCTGACGGCGGCGCACCCGCCGGTGGGGTGCCACACGCCGAAGTCGTACTCGAGGTACGACAGGATGCTGAACAGGCTCGGGCAGTTGAACGGCGACATGCCGAGGTACTTCGACTGGAACGTGAACGCCAGCCGCACCCGCGGGTCGCGGAAGTACCGGCTCAGCTCGCTCTCGACCGACCGCCACGGCTTCAGCACCGGGAGCAGCTTCAGGAGCGACAGCTTGAACAGGTCGCGCCAGCCGAGGAACGGGCTTTCCAGGCACGGCCGGAAGAGTTCGAGCTTGACCCGGTTGTCCGCGATGAACCGCTCGACGTTCCCGGCGTCGTCCGCGGACAGCTTCCGCACCTCGGCGGCCATCTTCTCCAGGTCCGGCGTGCAGAGCAGGTCGCCGCCGCCGCCGAACACGAGCCGGTACTGCGGGTCGAGCCGGGTCATCGGGATTTCGGTTCGCAGGTCGCGGCCGATCAGCCGGAAGATGCGTTCGAGGACTTGCGGGTAGAGGAAGAACGTCGGGCCGAGGTCGAACCGGAAGCCCTGCTCTTCGACGGCGGAGCAGCGGCCGCCGACGCGGGGCAGCCGTTCGACGACGCGGACGCGGACGCCGGCCTTCGCGAGCAACAGGGCGGCGGCGAGGCCGCCCGGCCCGGCACCGACGATGAGGACGGACTTCGGGGCGGCGGGTTCGCGGTTCGGCATGGTGGCTGGGATACGAAGACCGGCGGGCGGTGGCACGACGACATGATAGACCGCGGGGCGGGACGGAATTCAACCCCGAATCGCGCCGAAAATGGAATGTGAACAAATAGACATTATAGGTGTCGCGTCAACCCAGGTGGCGATTCCGCCACGGGGGCCACCCGTGGCGGTGGCGGCGGTGGCGGTGGCGCCGGCCGGGATGGCAGGCGGCGGGCCGATACAATCGCTTCCATGACACCCACGCTTTCGCCCGCCGACCTGCTCGCCGCCGCCGACCGCCTGCCGCGGGCGCGGCTCGCCCACCTGCCGACGCCGCTCGAAGAAGTTCCCCGATTCGCGCAGCGGATCGGTGACGCCCGCGTCTTCGTCAAGCGGGACGACTGCACCGGCCTGCTCCTCGGCGGGAACAAGGCCCGGCACAACGAGTTCCTCCTCGGCGACGCCGTGGCACAAGGGTGCGACACGGTCGTGTGGGGCGCGGGCGTGCAGTCGAACAACTGCCGGCAGACGGCCGCCGGGTGCGCCAAGCTCGGCCTCGACTGCTACTTGTTCCTCAGCCGCGGGCACTACGCGACGGAGCCGCAGGGGAACCTGCTGCTCGACTACCTCGTCGGCGCGACGGTCGAGTTCACGGACGCGACGATCGGCCCGGAGCTGGACCAGCTCCTCGCGGCGAAGGCCGCGGAGTTCCGCGCGAAGGGGCGGACGGTGTACTTCTGGCACCGGCCACGCGTCGTGCCGCTGGCGGCGATCAGCTACGCCGTGTGCGTCGCCGAGGTCGTGCAACAACTCGCCGCGATGAATTTGAAGCCGGACGCGATCTATGTGTCGTCGTCCGGCGCGACCGGGGCGGGCGTCGCGCTCGGGGCGAAGGCGCTCGGGCTGACGTGCCCGGTGCGGCTGATCTGCCCGATGCACTGGCCGTGGCACATCCCGACGGCGCTGGCCGACGACGCGAACGCCGCGGCGGAAATGTTGGGGCTTCCCCACCGGCTGACGGCCGCGGACATCGACGCGGACGAGGCGTTCGTCGCCCCCGGTTACGGGAAGCCGTCGCCGGCCGGGCAAGAGGCGATGCGGCTGCTCGCCACGACGGAAGCGATCCTCACGGACCCGGTCTATTCCGCGAAGGCGCTCGCCGGCTTGGTCGCCGACGTGCGGGCGAAGCGGTACGCGAAGGACGCGGTAGTCGTGTTCGTCCACACCGGCGGCGTCCCGGCCATCTTCGCGAACCCGCGGGAGGTCCTCTCGTAGGGCGGGTCAAGGCTTTGCGCCGACCCGCCGCGCCCCCAGCCACCTCTTCATTTCTCCCGTGTGGTTGCGGTCCCCCGGCGGGTCGGCGCAAAGCCTTGACCCGCCCTACAAACCCGCCGCCGCGTATGTGGGACTTTGCCTCAACTGCCCAGCCGTCACGACCGATAGAACCAGAACGGGAGTTCTCGTTATCGTCACGAAGAAGGTCGAGTGATGCCCGCCCTGCGATGGCTACCGACGGTCGCCCTCACGATGCTCTTCGCGGCGTCGGCGTCCGCGCAGGACTTGTTCCCGGAGTCGGAGAAGCCGCCCCTTCCACTGTCCCAACACGACGGCGGCGAGTCGCTACTCGACAACTTCTCCATCTTCAGCGGGATCGAGGCGTCGCGGCAGCCGCAGGACCTCGGCATCAACGCGAACTTCGGCGGCAACTTCTCCGCCAACCTCGGCGTCCCGCTCGTCAAGGAGTGGGGCCTCGGCGCGCAAATCGGCATGGGCGTCAACCTGTCGAAGGCCGGCGTCAAGGTGCTGCGGGTCGTCGAGGGGACGCAGGACCGGCAGCAGTGGTTCACGACCGTCGGGCTGTTCAAGCGGTCCGACGGGTGGTACGCCGGCGTCGGGTACGACTTCCAGGTGTCGCGGTACTACGACCGCATCCACGCCGGGCAGGTCCGGGCCGAGACCGGCGTGGCCGTCGGCGAACAGAACGAGGTCGGCCTCTGGGGCACGCTCGCCGCCGGCGGCGACCGGGTGCGGGTGCTGGGGTCGGACTTCCGCATCCGGCCGATCTCGCAGGTCAACCTGTTCTGGAACCACAAGTGGGAGACCGGGGCGGAGACCCGCCTCTGGATCGGCGTCGCCGGGCAGCACGGCACGGACATCGTGCTGCTGCCGGACACGCACCGGTCGGACCCGGCGATCGCGTTCGGGTTGCAGGTGTTCGTGCCGCTGAACGACCGGTTCGCGCTGTTCGGGCAGGGGAACTTCGTCACGCCGTCGGACACCGGGACGCTCGACGCGTACCTGGGGTTCGCGTACTTCTTCGGCGGGTCGCGGCAGCACCGGACGAACCGGTACGCCCCGGTGCTGCCGGTGGCGAATAACCCGACGTTCGCGCTCGATTTGCGTAGGCCGTAACCCACTTCGCTGAGCCGCGAGTACCTGACTACCGAAGTCCGGCTTCGACTTCGGAAGTCGAGCGGGACCAGCACCCACGGGATGGAGGAACGCCTCGGCGCGGGATCGACTTCCGAAGTCGAAGCCGGACTTCGGAAGTCACGTCTAACGGTCACCGCGCGTCGGCTATCATGTCCCTGTCCGTCTTCCCCACGACCCGATGGCCATGCTCGAACCCGCCACGCAGTTCGGCGACTTCGTCGTCGCCGCCCCCGCCGGGGCGGGGCCGGCCGGACCGATCTTTTCCACCGCCGACGGCCTCGAACTCCGCACCCTCGGCCGGGCGCAGGAAAACCCGCGGGTGTGGGCCGCGCTCACCCGCCGGCTCGCGCTCCTGAAGCTGCTCGACCACCCGGCCGCGCTCAAGCCGGTCCACGCCGACCTCCGGCACGACCCGCCGTTCCTCGTCGTCCCCACGTCGCGACCGCTCGACGGCACGCTGCCGAACAGTCTGGCCGGGATCGTCCTCCCGGATTTCACGGCGTTCCTCGCGGCGGCGCACCGCGTCGGCCTCACGCTCGGCAGCCCGCACCGCACCACCATCCGCGTCACCGCCGACGGCCGCATGGCGTTCGACGCGACCGGCACGGCCGACGGCTGCACGCCGGCCGACCTCATGGCCGAGTCCGACCCGGCGGCGGACGTGGCGTGGCTGGGGAAGAAGCTGGAGGGCCTGTTCGGCGCGGCCGCGTTCGACCGCGAGGGGAAGGCCGTGCTCGCGAAGATGCAGGCCACGCTCGTCGAGGACCGGCCCCTGGCGGAGGAGGTCGCGGCGAAGTTCCGGCCCATCGACCCGAGCATGACGATGGAAACGGAAGCGGGCAACGCCGTGCCGGATGCCGTGGACCTCGCGGCGACCAGCGACGCCGGGAACGTTGTCGCGCCGGAGGCCACCCCGCCCCCGGCCGTCGGCGACACGCTCGGCCGGTTCGTGCTGCTGGAGAAGATCGGCGAGGGCGGCGTCGGCGTCGTGTTCCGCGCCGAGGACCCGGTGGACGGCGCGGTCGTCGCGGTCAAGGTGCTGCGGAACGCCGTCCGCGCGTCCGACACGGCCCGCCGCCGGTTCGTGAAGGAGGCCCGGCTGCTCGGCTCGCTGGACACGCCGTTCGTCACCCGGCTGGTGGAGGCGAACGCGGCCCGCGGGCACTGCTACATGGCGCTGGAGTTCGTCGCCGGGCAGTCGGTCGGCGACCTGCTCAAGGGCGTCGGCCGGCTCGACGAGCCGACGGCCCTCGGGATGATCGCGGACGCCGCCCGCGGGTTGGCCGCGGCGCACGCGGTCGGCATCGTCCACCGCGACATGAAGCCGGACAACTTGCTCGTCTCGCAGCACGGGGCCGGGCGGCGGGTGAAGGTCGGCGACTTCGGCCTCGCCCGGCCGGTCGTGCAGTCCGAGTCGTTGGAGGTGACGCAGGCCGGGGCCGTCCTCGGCACGCCGCTGTACATGGCCCCGGAGCAGTTCGGCAAGGCGACCGTCGGCCCGCAGGCGGACGTGTACTCGCTCGGCGCGACGCTCTTCCACATGCTCGCCGGGCGGCCGCCGTTCCCGGCGGACAGCCTGCCGGCGCTGGCGCGGGCGGTCGCGTCCGAGGCCCCGCCGCCGCTGGAGCGGGTCGCCCCGGACGCGAGCACGGCCGTCGCCGCGCTCGTCGCCCGATGTTTGAGCAAGGAGCCGGGCCAGCGGCCGCCGGACGCGGATGCGTTCCTCCGTGAGGTCGAGCGGCTCATCAGCGGCGCGCCGTCCGACCTCGCGACGCACCCGCGGCTGCCGGCCGGTTCCCGTAACGTCCGCGAGTACGTCCACACGTGGGAACTGGCCGCGTCGCCCGCGCAGCTGTGGCCCTACGTCTCGAACACCGAACGCCTCAACCGCGCCGCCGGGCTGCCGTCGGTCAGCTACGAAATCCGCCGCGACCCGCAGCTCGGCACGCGGCGGTTCGCTTCGGCCCGCGTCGGCGGGATGAAGATGGAGTGGGAGGAGCACCCGTTCGAGTGGGTCGAGGGCCGGCGGATGGGCGTCCTCCGCGAGTTCAGCCGCGGGCCGTTCGTCTGGTTCGTCAGCGTCGTCGACTTGGACCCGCTGCCCGGCGGCGGCACGCGGCTACGGCAGACGCTTCGGGCGGAGCCACGGAACCTGCTCGGCAAGATCGCGGCGCGGGTCGAACTCGGCGCGAAGTCGGCCCGCAACCTCGGCCGCGTCTACCGCCGCATCGACGAGGTTCTCACGGCGAAGAAGGCCGGCGCGGTGGAGGACGCCTTCGAGGTTCCGACGCGGCTGACCGGCCCGCGGCAGCGGCTGCTCCGCGACCGCGTGGCCAAGCTCGTCGAGCGCGGCGTGCCGCCGGACGCGGCCGACCTGCTCGGCCTGTACGTGTCGAACGCCCCGGAGCAGGAGGCGGCTCGCATCCGCCCGATCGCCCTGGCCCGGCGGTTCAACCTGGACGAGGCCGCCATCACGGACGCCTGCCTGCGGGCCGTCGGCGAGGGGCTGCTCGAACTGAAATGGGACCTGATCTGCCCGCTGTGCCGCATCCCGGCCGGGCGGAAGGACACGCTCCGCGAGCTGAAGGACCACGAGAACTGCACCGCGTGCGACAAGTCGTTCGCGGCCGACTTCGCCGGGGCGGTCGAGGCCGTGTTCCGCGTTCATCCGGACGTCCGCCGCGCCGAGCCGGGGACGTACTGCGCCGGCGGCCCGGCCCACTCGCCGCACGTCGTGGCGCAGACCCGCGTGGCCCCCGGCGAGCGGGTCGAGTTGGAACTGCCGCTGTCCGAGGGCGTGTACCAACTCCGCGGCCCGCAGCTGGCGCAGAAGGTGGAACTACGCATCGAGGCCGGCGCGGCCGTCCGCCGGTGGGAGTTGGACCTCGCGGCGCTCGGCGTGGACCCGCCGCCGCGGCTGGCCGCCGGCGGGATCGTGCTGTCGCTCCGCAACGGCAGCCCGCACGAGATCATCGCGAGGATCGAGCGGGCCGTCCCGCGGGACGACGTGCTGACGGCGGCGCGGGCCGTGTCGCTGCCGGCGTTCCGCGAGCTGTTCCCCGGCGAGTTGCTCGCCCCCGGCCAGTTGGCCCCGGCGTCCGTCGTGACGCTCTTGCTCGCCGAGATCGACGGCGGCGAGGCGCTGTTCGACACGCTCGGCGAGAGTGAGGCGTTCCAGACGTTGCAGGCCGCGTTCCGGGCGATGGAGGAGCGGGTGAAGGCCGAAGGCGGCGTGGTGCTGAAGACGGTCGGCGCGGGCGTGGTGGCGGCGTTCGCCGACGCGGACGCCGGGGCGCGGACGGCGTTCCTGCTGCCGGACGCGCTGGCGAACAACCCGCTGACGCGAAGTTTGAAACTGAAGGCGGCGCTGCACCGCGGCCTGGCCTACGTGGTGACGATGAACGACCGCCTCGACTACTTCGGCCAGACGCCGCTGGTGGCCGCGCGGCTGCTGCGGTCGGCCCGCGGGAACGAGGTGGCGGTCAGCCCGGCCGCGGCCGACGACCCGGCCGTCGAGCGGCTGCTCCGCGGCCGGCCGACCCGCCTCGCGGAATTGCGGCCCGGCGACCGGCGGATGCTGGTGCGGTACGTGGCGCTGCGGGCGGAATGAGCGAGGTTGCCGTGGCAACGGCGAGCGTCACGGCGTAAGCGTCACGTGTCTCGTCCCGCGCGACGGCCGAATGCCGTTGTAAGTAGAACCCTGAGCGGAAGCGACGGGGTGTCGAGGCTGTCTCCACACCCCGTCGCTTCCGCTCAGGGTTCTACAAGATCGGTCGTTGCCGTTCGGAGACACGTCACGCTTACGCCGTGACGCTCGCCGTTGATACGGGTAGTCGTTCCTCGAAGGTTCCAACCATGTCTCTTCGCCTCGTACCCCTGCTTCCCCTCCTCGCCCTCGTGCCGCTCGTCGCCGCTGACCCGCCGGCCGCCGCGCCGAAGGGCTACGTCTGCCTCACGGCCGAGAAGCCGCCGGCCATCGACGGCAAGCTCGACGACCCGGCGTGGGCCGCGGCCGCGTGGAGCGACGACTTCACGGACATCGAGGGCGACAAGAAGCCGAAGCCGCGCCACCGCACGCGGATGAAGATGACGTGGGACGACACCGCCCTCTACATCGCCGCCGAAATGGAGGAGCCGCACCTGTGGGCGACGCTCACCAAGCACGATTCGGTCATCTTCCACGACCCGGACTTCGAAGTCTTCCTCGACCCGGACGGCGACAACCACCTGTACGGCGAACTCGAACTCAACGCGCTCAACACGACCTGGGACCTGCTCCTGCCGAAGCCGTACAAGGACGGCGGCCGCGCGGTCAACGGGTGGGAGGTCATCGGCCTGAAGACGGCCGTGCAGCTGACGGGCACGCTCAACGACGCCCGCGACGCGGACACCGGCTGGACGGTCGAGATCGCGTGGCCGTGGGAGGGGTGCAAGGAACTCACGCCCGTCGCCGCCCCGCCGAAGGACGGCGACCGATGGCGGATCAACTTCTCCCGCGTCGAGTGGGACACGACGGTCGAGAACGGCAAGTACGTCAAGGCGAAGGGGAAGCCGGAGCACAACTGGGTCTGGTCGCCGCAGGGCGTCATCGACATGCACCGGCCGGAGCGGTGGGGGTACGTCCAGTTCAGCACGAAGGTCGGCGGGAAGGTGGACTACACGCCCGACCCGGCCCAGGGGACGAAGGACCTGCTGCACGCGGTCTACTACGCCCAGCGGGAGTATCACAAGAAGAACGGGAAGTACGCCGCGGCCGTCGGCGACCTCGGCCTGGCCGGCGCGACGATCGAACTCACGCCCCGCGGGTTCGAGGCGATCGTCACGGCCGGAACGAAGCGGTGGGGCCTCTCGCACGACGCCCTCCTCTGGAGCAAGTAGGAACCGTCATGGACGTTCGATACCGCCCCGCTGATTTGACCGACTACGCGGCGAAGCTGTTCGCCGCCGCCGGGTGCGACGGGGACAAGCCGACCGTCATCGCGGCCGGGCTGGTCGAAGCCGACCTGCTCGGCCACACCACGCACGGGCTGCAACTCGCCCCGGCGTACCTGAACGAGCTGGCCGCGGGCAAGATGCTCGCCGTCGGCGAACCGGAAGTCGTCGCGGACCGCGGCGCGACGGTCACGTGGGACGGCCGCACCCTCCCCGGCGTCTGGCTCGCGGCGAAGGCGGTCGATCTCGCCGTCGAACGCGCCCCGACTTACGGCGTCGTCACCGTCGCGATCCGGCGGAGCCATCACATCGGCTGCCTGGCCGTCTTCCTGGAACGCGCCACGGCCCGCGGGCTGATGGTGACGGTCGCGAGTTCCGACCCGGCGGCGGCGAGCGTCGCCCCGTTCGGCGGGCGGACGCCGGTGCTGACCCCGGACCCGCTCGCCGTCGGCATCCCCACGGACGGCGACCCGATCCTGATCGACGTGAGCGCGTCCATCACGACGAACGGCCTGGCCACGCGGCTGCGGCGGGAGGGGAAGCGGTTCCCCGGCCCGTGGGCGCTGGATTCCTCCGGGCAGCCGACCGACGACCCGACGGTGCTGTTCGCCGACCCGCCCGGCACGCTGCTCCCGGCCGGCGGCACGGACCACGGGCACAAGGGGTTCGCGCTGGCGCTACTGGTGGAAGCGCTCACGCAAGGGTTGGGCGGCCACGGCCGCGCGGAGAAGCCCGGCGGCTGGGGCGCGTCCGTGTTCGTGCAGGTGTTCGACCCCGCGGCGTTCGGGGGCGCGGAGGCGTTCCGCCGTCAGACCGGCCACCTGGCCGCGGCGTGTCGCGCGTCGCCCCCGGTCCCCGGCGGGGACGCGGTGCGGCTGCCCGGCGAGCGCGGCCTGGCCCGCAAGCGGCGGGCGCTCGCCGACGGCGTGGCGCTCTATCCGGGCGTGATGGACGCGCTGACCCCGTTCGCGGCGAACTTCGGCGTGCCGGTGCCGCCGATCTTGTAGGGCGGGTCAAGGCTCTGCGCCGACCCGCCGGGGCTGCCGGGCGCGACGGCGGGTCGGCGCAGAGCCTTGACCCGCCCTACAAATTCCGTCCCTCCCGCGCCGACGAGTTACAATATCCTTTCCGTCCTCCGTCCCCAGCGCGAGACGTGCCATGCCGATCACCATCCAGTGCCCGAACCCGGCGTGCGGGGCGTCCGCCAACGTGGCCGACACGGTCGCCGGCCGCGGCGTCAAGTGCAAGAAGTGCGGCACCCCGTTCAAGGCCGTCCCCACCCTCGACGGCCAACGGTCCGACACCCGCCCGACTTCTACCGGCGGCGACCCGTTCCCGTCCCTCCCCGCCGAGTTCGGCCGCTACCGCGTCGTGAAACTGCTCGGCAAGGGCGGCATGGGGGCCGTCTACCTCGCGGAGGACACGCAACTCGGCCGGCCGGTCGCGCTCAAGCTGCCGAGCTTCGACGCGAACGAGAAGAAGCGGGTCGAGCGGTTCGTCCGCGAGGCCCGCGCCGCGGCCGGGTTGCTGCACCCGTACATCTGCCCCGTCTACGACGCCGGGCAGATCAACGGCCGGCCGTTCATGACGATGGCGTACATCCGCGGCGATTCGCTGGAGAAGGCCATCGACCCGGATTCGCCGATGGACCAGCGGCGGGCCGCGGAGGTCGCCCGGAACGTCGCCCTCGCGATCCAGGAGGCGCACGAGAAGGGGATCGTCCACCGCGACCTGAAGCCGGCGAACGTCATGCTCAACGCGAAGGGCGAGCCGGTCGTCATGGACTTCGGCCTCGCGAAGCGGATCAGCGAGACCGACCCGAACGAGGCGAAGCTGACGCAGCAGGGCGCGGTGATGGGCACGCCCAGCTACATGGCCCCGGAGCAGGTGAAGGGTGAGATCGACAAGATCGGCCCGGCCACGGACGTGTACGCCCTCGGCGTCATGCTGTTCGAGATGCTCACCGGCCAGACGCCGTACCAGGGGTCGCTCGGCATGGTCATGGGCCAAATTCTCACGGCCGCCGTCCCGCCGGTCGAGGAGTTCCGCAAGGACGCCGACCCGCGGCTGGCGGCCGTCTGCCGGCGGGCGATGGCGAAGGACCCGGCCGCCCGGTTCCCGTCGATGGCCGCCGTCGCGGAGGCGCTGACCGAGTACCTGACGCCGACGGCCGTGTCCGTGTCGCTCGTGCAGCTGCCGCCCGCGGCCCCGTCGCCACCGCCGCCACCGCCAACGGTGACCGAGACGGTGAACGAGTTCGCCGCCATCGACGTGACGGGCGAGGTCGAAGCGGCCCGCCCCGCCCCGCGGAAGCCGAAGAAGGCGAAGAAGAGGCCCAAGAAGTCGAACCCCGCGGCCTGGATCGCGGCGGCCGCGGCCGCCGTGCTGGCCGTGATCGCCGTCGTGGTCGTGACGGTCCGGACGCCGCACGGCGACGTGACGATCGAGCTGAGCGACCCGGCCGCGGCCGTCGAAGTGAAGGTGGACGGCAACCGGATCGAGCTGGCGAACCTCGACAAGCCGCTGACGCTGACCGCCGGCGAGCACGGGCTGACCGTGACCGGCGCGGACTTCGAGACGACGACCCAGCAGTTCACGGTGAAGAAGGGCGACAAGCAGGCGGTGAAGGTGACGCTCAAGGCGAAGGCGAAACCCGCCCCGCAACCGGTGACGCCCGACGGGGGGGGCTCGGCCGCGGGCCTCGCCTCGCCGATCTTCAACGGCAAGGACCTGACCGGGTGGAAGGGGCTGACGAACCTCTGGTCGGTGAAGGACGGGATGATCGTCGGCTCGACGACCCCGGACGGGATCAAGTTCAACACCTGCCTGTTTAGCGAGCGGGAGTACGGCGACTTCGAGCTGAAGTGCAAGGTCAAACTCGTCGGGGCGGCGAACCCGAACGCCGGCATCCAGGTGCGGAGCAAGGTCATCGACGCGGCCCAGTTCGCCGTCGCCGGCCCGCAGGCGGACCTCGGGGGCGGGTACTGGGGCAGCCTGTACGGGGAGAAGAGCGGCGGGATGATGCAGGCCGCCAACGCCGCCGCCGTGAACGTGAAGCCGGCCGACTTCAACGAGGTCCTCGTCCGGTGCGTCGGCAAGCGGGTGACGATCGTGCTGAACGGCGGAACGACCGTGGACCGCGAGTTCGCGACCCTGCCGGACCGCGGCATCGTCGGATTCCAGTTGCACTCCGGCAACGGGTTGGAGGTCACGGTCAAGGACATCGAGTTCAAGGAACTGCCCGCCGAGGCCGCCGCGGAGACCGGGTTCGTGTCCATCTTCAACGGCACGGACCTGACCGGGTGGCGGGAGACCGGCACGGCCGGCGGGTACTCGGTTAAGGACGGCGAGTTGACCGTCCGCGCGCCGAAGAGCGACGGCCCACGGGAGCACGGCTGGCTGATGACCGAGAAGGCGTACTCGGACTTCCGGCTCGAGTTCGAGTACGCGATGGAAGCCGGCACGGATACCGGCATCGGGTTCCGGTGCGACCCGGCCGTCGAGCCGCAGGCGGAAGTGACGTTCGCCGACATGACCGACCCCGAGATCGCCAAGGTCGTCGGCAACAACCCGACCCTGCGGACGGGCGGGCTGGCGCAGTGCGTGTCCGACGCCGCCGCCCCGGTCCGGCGGCTGGGGGAATGGAACCAGGTCAGTATCGAGTTGCTCGACCGGGCGCTGACCGTGACGGTGAACGGGACCGTGACCACCCGGACGACGCTGGACCAGCATGCCGCAAAGGTGAACCGCCCCGGACTGACCCGCGCCGCCGGGCCGATCGGGATTCAGAAGCGGTGGGGCGTCTCACGGTTCCGCAGCGTCCGCGTCAAGGAGCTGACGCCGCCCCCGGCGGACGGGTTCGTGTCGATCTTCAACGGCACGGACCTGACCGGGTGGGTCGCCGAGAGCAACGACACCGCGAAATGGAAGGTCGAGAACGGGGCCATCGCCGTGACCGTCACCGAGGCGAGCGGCGTTGAGAGCTGGCTGCTCTCGGAGAAGAGCTACAAGGACTTCGTCGCGAAGTTCGAGTTCAAAGCCGAGGGCGGCACGACGAACAGCGGGTTCGGGTTCCGGTGCGTGCCGAACGAGCGGCCGGTTCTCGATGGGTCCGGCGTCCCAACCCCATCCCCCTCGCACCTCCAGATCGCACTCTGCGGTGCGCCGAAGGACGGCAATCAGTTGTGGGCGACCGGCGCGCTGTTGGTTTCCTGGACCCCCCAGCGGTCGTTCATCGAGAAGGCCGACTCGTTCGGCAAACAGAAGCCGGACGGCGAGTGGAACGAGATGGAAGTCGAGTCGCGCGGCCAGAGCCTGAAAGTCCGACTGAACGGCAATCTCATCTATGACAGCAAACTGGAAAACCACGCGAAGCGGCCGGGCGTGTACCCCGGCCTGAAGCGGGCCGAGGGGCGGATCGGGTTCAAACGGGGGGGCGGCGCGGCCGGCTTCCGCAACGTCCGCGTCAAGGAACTGCCCACCGCCGCGGCCGCGGCGGAGGTCGGGTTCACGTCGCTGTTCAACGGCAAGGACCTGGCCGGGTGGGTGAACCAGGGCCGGGCGCGGGTCGTCGGCGACGCCATCGAGATCGTCCCCGGCGGCCGGCTCGGCCCGGCGAACAACCCCAAGACGACCGGCGATTACGGCCCGGACTTCCAACTGAAGTGCGAGTTCTGGCTGCCGCTGGAGGCGAACAAGCAGGGCCAGCAGCGGGCGAACAGCGGCATCTACCTGCTCGACCGGTACGAGATCCAAATCCTGGACTCGAAGGGGAAGGGCATCCCGCCCCAGTTCGCGTGCGGCGCGCTGTACGGCGACCTCGCCCCGTCCTCGGAAGCCGCATTGCCGCCCGAACAGTGGCAGACGCTCGACATCACGTTCCGCGCCCCGCTGCCGACCCGCAAGGGGGAGCTTACCGTCGTCCTCAACGGCGTCACGGTCATCGACCGCGGGACGGTCGAGAAGACGAGCGGCGGGGCCGTGGACGCCCGACTCGTCCCCCGCGGCCCGATCGCGCTGCAGGACCACGGCAGCCCGGTCCGGTTCCGCAACCTCCGGGTCAAGGAACTGACCGCGGCCGCGGCCGCACCCGCGAACGACTTCGTCCCGCTACTCAACGGCAAGGACCTGAAGGGGTGGACGACGGCGGGGCCGCCCGCGTGGGAGTGGAAGGCCGGCCGCGTCGTCGGCAGCCCGGCGGCGAACGCCGGCGCGGGCGCGGGCGTGCTGATGACCGAGGCGGAGTACGACGACTTCGAGTTGGAGTTGCAGTACAAGCACGCCGCCGGGATCGGCAGCGGGCTGTTCCTCCGCGCCGACCCGGCCGCCCCCGTGGCCGGCGGGCAGCACCTGGAGGTGCAGATCATCGACGACGCGTTCCCCCAGTGGGCACAGCTCCCGCCGATCCAGAAGACCGGGTCGGCGTACAACGTGTTCGAGCGGAAGGTCGATCCGCCGGTCAAGAAGGACGACTGGAACGCGATGCGGGTCCGGCTCGTGAGGCGGCAGCTGCAGGTGTGGGTGAACGACGTGCAGACGATCGACGCCGATCTGGACTCGGCCGCGGCCATCGCGAAGTACGACCAGAACCCCGGCCTGAAGCGCTCGACCGGCCGCATCGGGTTGCAGCAGAACCAGCGGGTTCCGGTCGAGTTCCGCAACGTCCGCGTGAAGCGGGTGACGCCGTGACGCTCGCCGTTGCACCGGCAACCTGCGAAAAAAAGCCGCCGGGGTCACTCCCGGCGGCGTTCGCGTTTCTCACCCACGCCGTCACCCGACGAACACGCCGCCGAGCGGGTTGAAGTTCGCGTCGAACGACCGGAACACCGGCGGCCGGCCGGCTACGATGTCCGCCCGGCCGTCGCCGTCCAGTTCGAGCGCCGCCACCGGCACGCCCTGCCGCTGGTTCACGTCCCCGGCAAAGAAGTTCGCCTCGAACGTCAGCAGCGCCCCGCCGGGAACGACACCGTCGCCCTCGGGTAGCTCCGCGACCCGGCGGACGTGGGCGTCGCCGGCGGGGCCGATTCGTTCCAACCGGACGCGGACCCGGCCGTCGCCGCGCCGGCGGCGACGCTGTGGGACTTCGACGAGAATGACGGGGACGTGCTGATCTAGTGTCGTTCCCCGCGGGTGGGTGTACCGGGTACCGGGTACTCAGTACCCGGTACCCGGTGCGTGTGAAAACGGCAGTAGTAACTGCAGGTCCCAGGCTCAGCGCTCCGTCGTCCCTTCCATCGCCTTCTTCTCCTCGGCCGTGTACTGGTTCACGACGCGCATGTTCAGCCGGGCGGCCTCCCGCATCCGGCCCGTGTGGGCGCTCGCCGCCGCCCACGCCGCCTGGTGCGTCTGGTTCGTGATGTTCGCCGCCGCCCCGGCGATGCCCAGCGACCCGGCCTCCGCGAACGCGTCCTGGTTCGCCCCGAGGTACGTGAACTGCCACTTGTACACGTCCTGCTGGTGCGAAATCATCTCCCGCACCCTCGCCAGGCTGAACTCCCGGCTGGAGTTCTCCTGCCCGTCCGTCAGGATGACGAACGCGACCAGCCCCGGCCGGTCCTTCTCCGGCGTCTTCGCCAGCCGCTCGCCGGTCTCGACGATGGCGCGGCCGACGGCGTCCAGGAGGGCCGTGTTCCCCCGCGGCACGAGCGGGCAGTGCGGCACGTCGCGGATGGGCACGGCCCGGTGGACGAACTCGTACTCGGTGTCGAACTGCACGAGCGTGAACACGGCCGCGCCGGGCAGCTTCTTCTGGTCGGCGATGAACCGGTTGAGGCCGCCCTCGGAGTCGGACTGGCAGGCGTGCATGGACCCGCTGCGGTCGAGAACTACGGTGATGTCGGTCAAATCCTGGCGCACGGGCAGGCTCCCACGAGAGGTGAAGGGCGTCGCGAAATGTGACGGGACCCGCCCGATTATACCGGCGACCGGCGTGGCCGTTCGCAAAAATGAAGCTATCATGAGCGGCTGAGTGAGTCCTCATCTCGGCGATCTCCCCCGAGATTCGTTCTCGTCCGGGACGCGGCGTCTCCTGCCGCTCACCTTCCGAACGCTCACGACCCCGACCCCCTCGCCGGAGCCGTCGCCATGCGCCGCCGTGCCGCGTTTACGCTCATTGAATTGCTCGTCGTCATCGCCATCATCGCCATCCTCATCGGCCTGCTGCTGCCGGCCGTCCAGAAGGTCCGCGAGGCCGCCGCCCGCGCGAAGTGCCTGAACAACCTCAAGCAGCTCGGGCTGGCGATGCACAACTTCGAGTCGGCCCGCGGCGGGTTCCCGTGCGCCCAGGAGGAGCGGACGTTCGGGACGAACAGCTTCGTCAGCTACTGGGGCGTGCAGTTGTTGCCGCACGTCGAGCAGGAGAACGTCCGCACCCAGTACAAGTTCGACCAGCGGTACAACCACTCGTCGAACAAGGCCGTGCTGGCGACGCCGCTGCAACTGATGGTCTGCCCGTCCACCCCGAACCCCGGCCGGACGGGGTCCACGAACTCGTTCGACGAGTCCGGCGTGAAGTACCCGACGGCCCCGGCCGACTACGGCGGGCACTACGGCCCGAACGGCGCGCTGTACGTGACGCGGGCGAACGGCAACCCCGGCCTCGGGTTCATCCCCGGCCAGGCCCCGGCCGAGACGGAGGGGGTGTTCGGGGCCGGGAAGAACCGGTTCGTCAAGGTGACGGAAGTGACCGACGGCACGTCGAACACGCTCGCGCTCGTCGAGTCCGCGGGCCGGCCGGACTTCTGGAAGGCCGGCGTCCTCGACCCGGCGAGCCAGCCGACGGCCGCGAACTGCGCGTGGGCCGTCCCGAACATGTTCGTCGTCGGCGGCTACCAGCCGAACGGCGTCGGCAACGGGCCGTGCATGGTGAACTGCAGCAACAACAACGGCATCTACGCGTTCCACACCGGCCTAGCGAACGTCCTGGCGGCCGACGGGTCGGTCCGGGCGCTGCAGAAGGCCAGCCCGTCGCAGCTGGTCGCCGGGCTGCTCACCCGCATGGGCGGCGAAGTGCTGACGGAGAACTAGCGGCCGACCGGGCGGGCCTTCGGCGGTCTTGTAGGGCGGGTCAAGGCTTTGCGCCGACCCGCCGGGGCCGCGACCACACGGGAGAAATGACGAGGTGGCTGGAGGCGTGGCGGGTCGGCGCAAAGCCTTGACCCGCCCTACAAGACCGGCATCCATCGGAGAACGAATGACGCGCGCGACCTTTTTCCTCGCCCTCCTCCTCGCCGCCCCGGCCGCCGCGCAGGACGAGCCGGCGAAGCGGCTGCCCGCCCGCCCGGAACTCACGGCCGAGAAGTACGCGGCACTCGCGGCGGACCTCCGCCCGCGGTACGCGAAGCCGCCGAAGGAGTGGCCGACGCCGACGCTCGACGCCGGCGTCGAGCACCGCGAACTCGGCCCGCTGCCGGCGGTGACGCACCCGAAGGACAACCCCTACTCGAAGGACAAGGCCGACCTCGGCAAGGCGCTGTTCTTCGACGGCCGGCTGTCCGGCACGGGGCAAGCGGCGTGCGCCAGTTGCCACGACCCGGACCTGGCGTGGGCCGACGGCCGCACCACGTCGTTCGGCCACGACCGCAAGCAGCTCAAGCGGAACGCCCCGAGCGTGCTCAACGCCGCATTCTTCCCGTCGCTGTTCTGGGACGGCCGGGCCGCCACGCTGGAGGACCAGGCGAAGGCCGTCCTCGCGAACAAGGACGAGATGCGGGCCGACGAGAAGACGCTCGTTGCCCGCCTCGAACAGCGGGCCGGCTACCCGGAGCTGTTCGCGAAGGCGTTCGGCGACAAGGCCGTGACGCTCGACCGCACGGCCCAGGCGATCGCGTGCTTCGAGCGCACCCTCGTCGGCGGCAAGAGCCGGTTCGACGCGTTCCTGTCCGGGAAGGCCGAGTCGCTGACGGATTCGGAAGTCCGCGGGCTGCACCTGTTCCGCACGGACGCCCGGTGCTTGAACTGCCACAACGGGCCGACGTTCTCGGACGGGAAGTTCCACGAGGTCGGGCTGAGCTACTACGGCCGGGAGCTGGAAGACCTCGGCCGGTTCCGGGCGACGAAGGCGGCGAAGGACGTGGGGGCGTTCCGGACGCCGTCGCTGCGGAACGTCGGCCGGACCGCGCCGTACATGCACAACGGGCTGTTCGAGCTGGTCGGCGTGCTGCGGATGTACACCGCCGGGATGCCGACGGTCCGGCGGAAGGCGGACCAGAAGGACGACCCGAACTTCCCGGCGAAGTCGCCGCTGCTGAAGTCGCTCGGGCTGAACAAGCAGGACCTGGCCGACCTGGAGGCGTTCCTGCACGCGCTCGACGAGCCGATCCGCCGCGTCCGGCCGCCGGCGATCAGCGCGCCGTGAGTCAGTCGATCAGCCCGGCCGCCTCGGCGCGGAGCCGCTTCAGCACCCGCGACTTCGCCTGGAGCACGGCCGCCTCGGACACGCCGCACGCCTCCGCCACCCGCGCCGCCGGGTGGCCGTCCACCGCGAACCGGCGGAACAGCTCCCACGTCCCGGCCGCGAAGTCCGGCCGCACCACCTGTAACAGCCGCTCGAAGACGTGCCGGTCGTGGTCGCGGTCCCACTGCCGCGTCAGGTCGCTGTTCGGGTCTTCGAGTTGGTCTGGCGCGTCGTCGGCCGCGGCCGGCCGCTTCCGCCGCCAGTTCCGGACCTGGTTGACGGCCAACTGCCGCAGCCACGCCCGGAACGCGCCGTCCCGGTGCCGCTCGAACGCCGGCAGCTTCCGGAGGACGACGACCCAGACCTCTTGCGTGAGGTCGTCGGCGTCGGCGGCCGGCACGCCGAGCTTGCCGAGCCAATGGCGGACGAGCGGGACGTAGATGTCGTGCAACTGCCGCCAGTCCGCGTCCGGCGGGCCGGGCCGCTTCAACCGCTCCAACAAACTCGGCGACGTGGTGGCGACGGCAGGCCCCCGGTGACGGTACGATCATGGTAGGGCCGGGACCGGCGGCCATTTCTGCTGACGGCCGCGGAGCGGGCCGTTATGCTAATGTGTCTCCCGGTTCACCTTCCTCCCCGTTGCCAGGACGCCCCATGTTCCGCCTTTGGATGCCCGCCGCCCTCGCCCTCGCCGCGGCGACCGCGGCCCACGCCCAGCCGGGCGGGCTGCCGGCGGACAGGTTGAAGGCGCTGAAGGCCGCGACCGTGTTCGTGAAGGTCGGCGTGAACGGGTACAACAGCTCCGGGTCCGGGTTCGTCGTCCACGCCGGCAAGGGGTACGGCCTGGTCGTGACGAACGACCACGTCGTCACCCCGCCGGCGTCGCTCGCCGTCAACCGGTCGCCGTTCTCCGTCAACCCGTTCCCCCGAGACACGCCCCCGGTCATCCGGGTGGTGTTCCACAGCGGCACGGCGGCGGAGTGGGCGGCCGACGCGGAGGTCGTGTACAAGGACTGGGAGGCGGACCTGGCGCTGCTGAGGGTGACGGCCGCCAAGCCGATCCCGGACCCGCTCCCGCTGGCCGGGGCGGACCGCGTCCCGGAAACGACGCCGGTGTTCGTGTGCGGGTTCCCGTTCGGCGAGGCGCTGGCGGAAGGGGCGAAGAACCCGGAGCTGTCGATCGGGGCGGCGAGCGTGTCCAGCAACCGGACCGACGACAAGGGCGAGGTCGCGACGGTGCAGCTGAACGGCGCGGTGAACCCCGGCAACAGCGGCGGCCCGGTCGTCACCCAGGACGGCAAGCTCGTCGGCGTCGCCGTCAGCGCCATCCGCGGGGCCGGCCTCGGGTTCGCCGTCCCGGCCGCGAAGGTCCGGGCCGTCGTGAAGGACGTTCACGCCACGCCGCCGGCCGTCACCGTCGAGGGCACGCCCCCGAAACTCCGCGTGGCGTTCACCGTGACCGACGCGCACGACTTGTTGAAGGTCCTGGAGGTCCAAGTCGCCGCCGCCCCGGACCGGCAGCCGCCCGAGCGGGTGTACGAGCTGCCGAAGGCCGTGTGGGTCAAGCCGACCGCCGCGGGGGACGGCAAGTACACGGCCGCCCTGCCGGTCCCGGACGGGTCGCACTTCTGGTACCAGCTCCGGATGACGTTCGCCGACGGCAAGTCGTACCTGCTGCCCGCGGTCCGGGTCGCCCGGCGGGCCGCGGAGGGCGGGCACACGGTCTTCTCCGCCCTCGGCCGGGACCGCGGGCACGACGGGCTGACCGGGAACCTGAACGAGGAGCTGCCGCCGGTGGCCACGCTGCTCGGCCCGCCGCCGGCCGGCGTCGCGGACGTGGCCGACCTGGACCGGCGGGCGGCGGAGGTCGTGGGCAAGGAGTTCACGACGGACATCCTGTCCGTCGGCGTGGACAAGTGGCACCACGTGCGGGACGGGGCGTTGTTGACCGCCTTCGACGGGGACGGGGGCGGGTTGGCGAAGTTGCAGTTCGTGCTCGACCATGCGGTGCGGTCGAAGCTCGACGCGGCCGGCGTGAAGCAGTGCCGGCTCGCGTTCCGGGCGCGGGGGAAGGTGCGGTACGGCGGCGACGCCAACCGGCTACAGTTCGTCGTCGAGGACCTGAGCCTGCTCGACCTGACGGGCAAGCCGGTGACGACGTTCAGGCGGGAGGCGGCGGCCAAGGAGTACGCGGCCCCACTGCCGGGCCAGAAGTCCCCGGTGGACGTGGCGGCGGAGCGGAACTTCTACAAGTCGCTGCTCGACTCCCCCCACGACCGGGTCAACGGGCGGGTCGAGTACACGCTCCTCGTCACCGAGGTCCGCGACGAGACCGTGTCGGTCGGCGGGAAGCCCGTGCCGCTCAAGCGGCTGGTGGCCAAGAACCTGCTCGGCGAGCCGCTCGATGCGTTGAAGCTGTACGTCCGGCCGGAGACGGGGGCCAAGATCGCGAAGGTATTGCCGGCGGGCGGGCCGGGGCTGAGCGCGCGGCTCAAGTACCGGATGGTCCGGTACGAGCGGAAGGCGTTCCTGTGTTCCGTGACCGAGTTCCGGTCGGACGACGGGTTGTTCGGGGACGACGGCCCGGAGCTGCTCCCGCCGGGGGCGAAGTACGACTCGCGGGCCCAGGAGCAGGCCGACCGGGAGGCCGACGCCCAGGCCGAGAACTTGCGGATGCTGCGGACCGACCCGGCCGGGCGGATCGGCATGACCACGACGTTCCGCCTGGTCGTCACCGGCCTGACGGACGTGGTACTCAAGACCGGAAAATGGGACCAGACGTTCCCCATGCTGTCGGTGGCGGACGCGGACGGCGTGCCGATCACGGACCTGAAGTTCTACCTGCGGCCGGAGCACGGCCAACGGCTGCGGGACTTCCTCAGGGACGTGGGCAAGGACCGCCACCTGATGAAGGTGACGTTCGCCGCCCGGCGGATCGACCCCGCAACTAAGGCGGTCGAGTGCGCCGTGTCCGGCCTCGCCGCGGTGGACGAAACCCGGTTCGTTGCGTGGATCGCCAACGACCACAGATCGCCCGACCTGTCCGGGTACGAGCGGGATGAGGAGGAAAAGAAAAAGGCCCTCATCCCGCTGGTCATCGAACAACCCCTGCCGGAGCGGGACACGACCACCCGCGACGCGGTCATGTGGGCCATCGTGGCGGCGATCTTGGCCGGCTGCGGCGCGCTCGCGTGGTTCGGGCTGCGGACCCCGGCGAAGCGGCCGACGAAGCGCGGCCGCGGCCGCGCCGTCGCCCGCCGCGACCTCGACGACGACGAGCGGCCCCGCCGCCGACGGTAGCGGGCCGCCGGGAGGCGGGGCTGGACGCCGGCTGGTGCGGCCGCCTACTGATGGAACGCCCTCTCGTTCGGAGCCGCCGATGCGCCGTGCCCTCCCGCTGGTGGTCGTCTTCCTCGCCGCCGCCGACTACCCGCAGTTCCGCGGGCCGGCCGGCACCGGCGTCGCGCCGGCCGCCGACCCGCCGCTGTCCTGGTCCGACAAAGAGAACCTCGCCTGGACGGCGAAGCTCCCCGGCACCGGGTGGGCGCAGCCGGTCGTCGTCGGGAACACGGTGTTCGTCACCGCCGCCGTCGGCGAGAAGTTGGCGCGGCCGAAGGACATGGAGGCCGGCGTCCGGGACCCCGGCAGCATCCCGCTCCCGTTCCTCGGGTCGAAGCCGCCGGACACGACGGTGAAGTGGCAGCTCCTCGCCTACGCCGCGGACACCGGCAAACCCCTGTGGGCGAAGACCGTCGTGGAGGGGAAGCCGAAGTTCGCCATCCACCCCTCGAACACCTACGCGACGGAGACGCCGTGCGCCGACGCCGACCGGGTGTACGCGTACTTCGGCGCGACCGGCACGCTCGCCGCCTACGACCACGCCGGCAACCAGAAGTGGAAGGTCGAACTCGGCGCGTACCCCTACGCCAACGGGTTCGGCAGCGGCAGCTCGCCGGCGCTGTTCGACGGCCTCGTGTACGTGGCCTGCTTCAACGAGAAGAAGGCGTTCCTGGCGGCGTTCGACGCGACGACCGGGGACGAGCGGTGGCGGCAGCCGCGGGAGAAGCCGGGGTCCGCGTGGGCGTCCCCGCTGGTGTGGCGGAACTCGAAGCGGACGGAAATCATCGCGGCCGGGGACAAGCTGGTGACCGCCCACGACCCGAAGACCGGGAGCGAGCTGTGGCGGGTCGGCGGGATCGACACGGCGTTCGCCCCGTCCCCGGCGGCCGACGGCGACCGGCTCTTGCTCGGGGCCAGCTCGCCGTTCAGCGCGTCCCCGCTGTTCGCCGTCACGGCCGGGGCGAATGGGGACATCACGCTCAAGAAGGGCGAGACGGCCAACGCGTTCGTCGCGTGGTCCCGGAACAAGGGCGGCGTCGGCATGTCGTCCCCGCTGGCGGCCGGCGGCTACCTGTACATCCCCGGCGAGGGGACGGTCGTGTGCGTGGACGCGGCGACCGGCAAGGAGAAGTACAAGGAGCGGCTGTCGAAGGGGAAGATGGTGACGGCCTCCCCGGTGCTGGTCGGGGACAAGATTCTCATCCTGGACGAAGCCGGGAAGGCGACGTGGTTGAAGGCCGGCCCGGCCTTCGAGGTCGTCGGGACGGGCGAGCTGAAGGACACGTTCTGGGCGTCCCCGGCGGTGGCCGGCGACCGCGTCTACCTCCGCGGCGTGGACGCCCTGTACTGCGTCAAAAAGCCGTGACCGAGGATAGATCGGACACGCGGTCGGGGGCGTACCCGCTTTTTCCGGCCCGATAGTTTGTCAACCCCGTTACGAAATCCCGACGCGCCCCGCGAAATCCGGTTCAAGCTGGGCAAGCTGTTCCGCCGATAACGGGAGAACCGATTGGTGCGCCTCCCTATTCGTGCTTCGGGGTCGTCATGCCCGGATTGGCTCAAGGTCGTTCCCGTCCGCGGTGGGTCCGCCGCCTCCTGCTCGCCGGCCTCGTCGCCGCCCTCGGCGGCTGCACCCGCCAGCACTTCCGCGAGCGGGCGGACAAGGACGTGGCCGGCGTCCTCACCCAGAAGAACGTCTTCCCGGACTGGAAGATCGAGAACTGGTTCGTCTACCCGCACCCGAAATCCCGCGCCGCCCTCCCGGCCTGCCCGGACCACCCGCCGTACCCGCCGGACGACTACGCCGCCCACCTGCTCTCCCCGAACCCGCAGAAGCCCCAGAAGAAGTACGGGGCCGGCCGGACCGAGGGGCAGGAGTACCTCAAGCAGATCGAACTCTGGGACGCCGAGAACCGGTCGGCCACCCCGGAGGAACCGCAAACGCCGGTCGTGGACCGGTACGCCCCGGACAAGGGGGCCGACGCCGCGCGGGGGGCCGCCGTCGGCGGGTTCGCCGCCGCGCCGTCCGGCGACGCGGCCGTCAAACCCGTCGGCGGGTTCGACTTCGCGTTCAAGACGGAGGAGCGGCCGTACCGCCTGACGCTCGAGCAGGCGGTCGAGCTGGCCCTGTTCAACAGCCGCGAGTTCCAGGACCGGCGGGAGGACCTGTACCTCAGCGCGCTGCCGGTCACGGCGGAGCGGTTCAGCTTCGCCGCCCAGGCGTTCGCGTCCGAAACGGCCGTCCGCGAGTTCGCCGGCCGGGAGCGGGGCGACGCCGGCAACCGGTGGCGGCTCGCCACCGAGGCCGGCATCTCCAAGCTCTTCCCGACCGGGGCGACGCTCCTGTTCCGGTTCGCCAACCAGGTCGTCCTCGACCTCACCAGCCCGCGGCCGGACATCGCCATCTCGAACCTGTCGCTGACGTTCATCCAGCCGCTGCTCCGCGGCGGCGGGTTCGCCGTCACCCTCGAAGCGCTGACGCAGGCCGAGCGGACGCTCCTGTACGCGATCCGGTCCTACGCCCGGTTCCGCAAGGTGTTCTACGTCGCCATCGCCGGGACCGGGGATTACACGAACAACCCCTACGGCCTCCAGGGCCTCGCGGCCAACCTCGGCCGGGCCATCGGCAACAACCTGACCGCCCCCACGTCCGGCTTCCAACCGGTCATCCTCCGGGCCGCCACGCTGGAGAACGAGAAGAAGAACCTCGCCGCCCTCGACCAGATTTTGAAGCTCTACCTGAACCTGAAGGAGGGCGGCGTCGTCTCGGACCTGCAAGTCGTCCGCGTCGAGTTGCAGTACCTCCAGAGCCAGTCGCGGCTCCTGGACAGCAACCGCCAGTACCTCGACCAGCTCGACAACTTCAAGCTCCAGCTCGGCGTGCCGACGAACCTGCCGATCGAACTCGACGACGGCCCGCTGCGGCCGATGAAGAATCAGGTGAGGCGGATCGAGCAGGTGTACGACCAGCTCCTCCAGGTCCAGGCCGAGGCCGGAAAGTACGACCCGGCGGAACAACCGGCGCGATACCGGCAACGGTGGAACGCGCTCCTCACGGAATCCGCGCTCGTCAAGGACAAGCCGTTCGCCAAGAAGTTCCCGGAGCGGATGGCGGAACTCGCCAAGCTGGCCGATGACAACTTGAAAAAGTGGATCGACGAGCTGGTCGAGAAGCGGCGGAAGCTGCTCGACGAGCGGGCCGACCGGCAGAAGAACCGGCAGCCCGAGCCGGCCGAGACGGAGGCCGTCCTGACCGGGATCGACGACGCCATCGACTACGCCCGGTTCGAGCAGGCGCTGCGGCGGTTCGAGGCCGAGCCGTGGCTGCGGCTGCCGATGGACCGGCAGGCCGGGCTGCGGGCGGCGCTGTTCCGGTCCGCCCTGGACGCCGGCACGCTCGTCGCCCTGACCGCCCGGAACCAGCGGCTGGACGAGATCCGCGAGGCGTGGCCGGCGCTACCGCCGATCGTCGTGGACGACGCCGATCTCATGAAGCTCTCATTGGACGAGGCTAGCACTAAGGTAGCCCAGACGGCGCTGAACAACCGGCTCGACCTGATGAACGCCCGCGCCCAGGTGGTCGATTCGTACCGCCAGATCGCGGTCCGGGCGAACGCCCTGCAGGGGTTCCTGGACGTGCAGTACGACCTGAACACGGCCACCCCGACCGGGGACAACGAGGCGTTCGCGTTCGCCGGCAGCCGCACCCGCCACGCCCTGACGCTGCGGGCCGAGCCGCCGTTCGTCCGCCGGGTCGAGCGGAACAACTACCGGGCGTCGCTGATCTCCTACCAGCGGCAGCGGCGGACGCTCATGGCGTTCGAGGACAACATCATAAACGACTGCCGGGCGGACTTGCGGCAGTTGCGTTCCCTGGCGGAGACGTATAAAGTTCAACAACGCTCCGTCGAACTCGCGTTCGCCCAGGTGGACAACGCCCGGTCCACCCTGCTGGCCCCCCCCGACCCGACGGCCCGCGAGGCGGCCGGCAGTTCGGCCGCCCTCACCGAGCAACTGCTGCAAGCCCAGAACCAACTGCTGCAGGCCCAGACGGCCCTGTACACCGGGTGGATCAACTACCTGAACACCCGGATGAACCTGTACCTCGACCTAGAGCTGCTCCCACTCGACACCCGAGGGTTATGGACTGATGACCTCCCCCAACCCCAGCCCCCGGCCGCCCCGTAGCCCGTCCCGCCCCCGGTCCGCCCGGTGGACCACGCTCCTGCTCGTCCTGCCGCTCGTCGTCGGCCTCGCCGGGGCCGGGTACGTGTTCATGTTCATGAAGGGGTCCGCCGGCAGCCGCCCGGACCTCATCCTCCACAAGGTCAAGCTCGAACCGCTCCCGGTGTCCGTCGTCGGCAAGGGGGCGCTCGAGTCCGCCGACAACCGCGACATCATCTGCAAGGTCAAGGCCGGGTCGAAGGGGACGTTCTCCAGCACCATCCGGTGGGTCATCGACGACGGGTCGCTCGTCGCGAAGGGGCAACTCCTCCTCGAGCTGGACGACTCCGCCCTGGAGGAGTCCCGCAAGCTCCAGAGCATCGCCGTCGAGAAGGCCCGCGCCGAGTGGGTGAAGGCGGACAAGGACTACCTGATCCAGTTGAAGGACAACGAGTCCTTGATCGTCGCCGCCCAGGCCGCGCTGCGGGTCGCCGAGCTGGACCTCGACAAGTTCATCGGCCTGCGGATGGAGCCGTCGCTCAACCCGTTCGGCGCGCTCGCCGGGGCGCAGGCCACGGTCATGGAGAAGGGCGAGTACCGGCAGAAGCTCGACGACGTGTCCGCCCGGCGGAAGGCGGCCGAGTCCGACCTGGAGGCGTACCGCGAGCGGTCCGCGTGGGCCGACCGCAGCGCCAAGCTCGGCTACCTGACGCAGAGCCAGTCGAAGGTCGAGCAGGCCAAGCTGAGCGGGGCGGAAGACGCGTTCGAGAAGCTCCAGAAGGAGCAGTACATCCTGGAGAACTTCCTCCGGGAGAAGGACCTGACGGACCTGAAGTCCAAGTGGGACGTGGCGAAGATCAACCTGGAGAAGGCGCTCCAGACGGCCGACGCGAAGACCGCCCAGGCCGAGTCCGAGCGGCGGACGAAGCTGTCCGTGTACAACCGGGAGGAGGACCGGCTGACGGAGATCGAGGAGCAGGTCCGGGAGTGCAAGATTTACGCCCCGCAGGACGGCATGGTCGTCTACTACAAGGCCGAGCAGGGGCGGAGCAGCAGCGGCCAGCAGCTCATCGCCGTCGGCGAGCAGGTGCGGGAAGGCCAGAAGCTGATGCGGATCCCGGACCTCCGCCGGATGCAGGTGAACACCCGCGTCCACGAGGCGCAGGTCGGCCGCATCCGCGGGGACGACCGCCAGCCGACGCACATGCTCGACTTCCTCCGGATCGGCATGATGACCGGCCCGGACCCGCTCGCCCGGCTGTTCGGCCAGTCCGAGCAGTCCCTCGGCATGGTCCGGGAGCAGGTCCGGGACAAGGAGTACGAGATCCGGCGGGAGGGCCACCGGGCGACCGTCCGGGTGGACGCGTTCCCGGACCGGGTGTTCGCCGCGCGGGTGCGGACGGTGGCGGCCGTGGCCCAGCAGGCGGACTGGTTCAGCAGCGACGTGAAGCTGTACCCGACGCAGGTGCTGATTACCGAGAGCGTGGTCGGGCTAAAGCCGGACATGAACGCGGAGGTGACGATCCACATCGACGACGCGATCGAGCCGGTGCTGGCGGTTCCGCTGCAGGCGGTCGTGGGCGGGGCGGAGAGCGGGCCGAAGCGGACGGTGTACGTGATGACGGCGGCCGGCCCGGTCGAGCGGGAGGTGAAGCTCGGCAAGTTCAACGACGCGATGATCGAGGTCCAGTCCGGCGTGGCCGAGGGCGAGGAAGTGATCGTGAACCCGAAGGCCGTGGCCGGCGACAAGGCGAAGACGGCCGAGGTCGGGAACGGCAACGGCGCTCGCCCGAAGGGCGAGGGCGGCGCGCCCGGCGAGGGCAAGAAGGGCGGCGGCGAGGGCAAGAAGAAGGGCGGCGGCATGCCCGGCGGCCCGCCGGGCGGCGGGATGCCGAAGGGACCGCCGGGGCCGCAGACGTGACGCCCCGACTTCCGAAGTCCGGCTTCGACTTCGGAAGTCGATCCCGCGCGGGAACCTTCACCCGTACCTGCAACCGCCCTTCTTCCCCCTCGACTTCCGAAGTCGAAGCCGGACTTCGGAAGTCAGGTTGCTCGATCCACACCCCGGACGCACCATGCCCGCCATCGTCGAAGTCGTGGACCTCTACAAGGACTACTTCCTCGAAGGACACGTCCCGGTCCACGTCCTGAAGGGGCTGAACCTCGCGTTCGACGAGGGCGACTTCGTCGCCCTCATGGGGCCGTCCGGGTCCGGCAAGTCCACCCTCATGAACATCCTCGGCTGCCTCGACCGGCCGACCGACGGCCGCTACCTGCTCAACGGCGAGGACGTGGCCCGCATGTCCGACGACCAGCTGTCGGAAATCCGCAGCACGTACCTCGGGTTCATCTTCCAGGCGTACAACCTCTTGCCGCAGTACACGGTCGTCGAGAACGTCGAGCTGCCGCTCGTCTACCAGGGGGTGAAGCTCGACCAGAAGACGAAGGACCGGTGCATCGCCCTCGCGGAGATGGTCGGCCTCGGCGAGCGGCTCGACCACCGGCCGCTGCAACTGTCCGGCGGCCAGCAGCAGCGGGTGGCCATCGCCCGGAGTTTGGTGAACGACCCGCACGTCATCCTGGCCGACGAGCCGACCGGGAACCTGGACAGCCGGACGAGCGTGGAGATCATGCAGATGCTCCAGGAGCTGAACCGGGCCGGCAAGACGATCATCATGGTGACGCACGAGAACGACATCGCCGCGTGGGCGCGGCGGGTGGTCCGCCTCCGCGACGGCGTCGTCGAGTCCGACGTGCGGAACGACGAGTCGCCGGTCCTGGTGGCGGCGCACTGATCGAACAGCCGCCCTATATAGCCGCCGGCTTGCCGGCGGGGTTTCGGGGGTCGTGAAACCCCGCCGGCAAGCCGGCGGCTATATGAAAAACGAATCGCCGGGTACTGTTTTCTTTGGTCCGCGAATCATGAACATCAACGACATCCCCCCGGCCCCCGTCCCGGTCCGCGGCGGCGGCAGCGGGTTCGGCGTCTTCAAGCTCGCCCGCGCCGTGGCCCTCGCCGTCCGCAGCCTCTGGCTGCACAAGCTCCGGTCGCTGTTGTCCGTCCTCGGCATCGTCATCGGGACCAGCTCCGTCATCGCGCTCATGGCGTTCGGCGAAGGCTCCATGAAGGACGCCCTCGACGACATCAAGCGGCAGGGGGCGACGAACATCGTCGTCCGCAGCGTCAAGCCGCCGGACGACTCGTCCACCACGAACACCCGGTCGTTCGTCGCCGCCTACGGCCTCGACTCCCGCGACGTGGCCCGGTTCCAGACGTTCGGCAAGACGATCTCCGTGATGATCCCGATGCGGGTGTTCCCGAGCGAGGTCCGCTACCTCGAGCGGATGCACAACGCCCGGCTCGTGGCCACGACCCCGCCCTACGCGGACGTGAACAAGCTCCCGATCGCCCGCGGCCGGTTCCTGACGCAGGACGACGAGGACAACCGGATCAACAACACCGTCCTCGGGTCGGCGACGGCCGACAAGCTGTTCCCGTTCGAGGACCCGATGGGCAAGACCGTCTTCTGCCGCGGGGACAAGTACCTCGTCGTCGGCGTCGCCGCCGAGCGGATGCCGACCGGCGGGACCGGCGGGAGCCAGGCGGCCGAGGATTACAACCACGACATGTACATCCCGCTGAGCACGTGCAACCAGTACATCGGCGGGAAGATTTCGATCCGCTCGGCCGGCAGCCGGTCGGCGGAGGCGGTCGAGATCAGCCAGGTGACGATGACCGTGGACGCGGAGGTGGACACCCCCGCCGGCCGGAAGACGGTCAAGGCCATCGGCGACCAGATCAAGCGGCTGTTGGAGAAGCACCACGAGAAGAAGGACTGGGCCGTCACCGTCCCGCTCGACCGGCTGGAGGACGCGGAGCGGCAGCAGGAGCGGTTCACGTCGTTGCTCGTGCTGATCGCGTCGATCTCGCTGCTCGTCGGCGGGATCGGGATCATGAACATCATGCTGGCGACGGTGACGGAGCGGACCCGCGAGATCGGCATCCGCCGCGCGCTCGGCGCGAAGCAGCGGGACATCACGGCGCAATTCCTGGTCGAGGCGACGGTGCAAACGACCGTCGGCGGGCTGATCGGCGTCCTCGTCGGGCTGTTCCTGGTGTTCGTCGTCCCGGTCGCGCCCGGCGGCCTGGCCTGGGTGGCCGACAAGGCGACGCTTGCCGAGTGGGCGGCGTACCTGCGGTCGGTGAAGCTGCCGGCCCAGGTGAACGTGCCGTCCGTGTTCCTGGCCGTCGGCGTGTCCGTCGGCGTCGGCGTGCTGTTCGGCTGGTATCCCGCGAGGCGGGCGGCGAAGCTCGACCCGATCGAGGCGCTTCGGCACACAGCCTAAGGCGAACGGCACAGCGTAAGCGTGCCGGTGTAGGGGGCGGGGGCACACACCGGCACGCTTACGCCGTGCCGTTCGCCGGTCGCTACAATTCCCTCCATGGCCACCACCGCACAAAAGACCGTCCCCGTCACCGTCCTCACCGGGTTCCTCGGGGCCGGGAAGACGACGCTCCTCAACCACATCCTCACCGCCAACCACGGCAAGAAGATCGCCGTCATCGAGAACGAGTTCGGCGAGGTCGGCGTGGACCAGGACCTCGTGATCTCCTCCGACGAGGAAATCTTCGAGATGAACAACGGGTGCATCTGCTGCACCGTCCGCGGCGACCTCATCCGCATCCTCGGCAACCTGATGAAGCGGCGGGACAAGTTCGACTACGTGCTGGTCGAGACGACCGGCCTCGCCGACCCCGGCCCGGTCGCGCAGACGTTCTTCGCCGACGACGAGGTCCGGGCGAGCACCCGGCTGGACGGCATCGTCACCGTCGTGGACGCGAAGCACGCGAGCCAGCAGCTCGGCCGCTCGAAGGAGGTGACGGAGCAGATCGCGTTCGCCGACGTGATCCTGCTGAACAAGACCGACCTCGTGACGCCGGCGGAGCTGGACAAACTTGAGCATCGGATTCATCACATGAACGCGGTGGCGAAGGTCTACCGCACCAGCCGCGGCGTCATCGACATGGACAAGATTCTGAACGTCGGCGGGTTCAACCTCGACCGCGTGCTGGAGTTCGAGCCGGACTTTTTGAAGGACGAGAAGCACGAGCATCACCATCACGAACACGGCGAGCACTGCGGCGAAGACTGCGGCCACGAGCATCACCATCACCACGAGGAGCCGCGGCACGACGAGGAGGTGTCGTCCGTCGGGATCGTGGTGGAGGGGAACTTGCAGATCAAGAAGTTCAACGAGTGGATTTCAACGCTGCTCCAGACGAAGGGGCAAGACATCTACCGGATGAAGGGCATCCTGAGCATCAAGGGCGACCCGAACCGGCACGTCTTCCAGGGCGTCCACATGCAGCTCGACGCGGAGCCGAGCAAGCCGTGGGCGGCGAACGAGCCGCGGGTGAACAAGCTCGTGTTCATCGGCAAGAACCTGAACCGTGAGGAGCTGACCGGCGGGTTCAAGGGGTGTTTGGCTTCATAGTAGTAGGCACACTCCGTGTGCCGTCTGCCGAGCGTCGCAGCGGCTCCCACGAACTCACCGATACGCCGAGGAGACGGCACACGGAGTGTGCCTACTACTATTTAGATGCCCCCGAAACCCGCCGACAACCGCCTCCGCCGGGCCTGGCTCGCCAGCGTGCCGGACCACGTCGTCGGCCTCGCGTGGTCGCCGACCGGCCGCCACCTCGCCGCCGCCGCCGTCAGCGGGCCGGTCCACGTCTTCGACACCGCCACCGGCAAGCTCGCCGTCGCCCTGACCGGCCACGCCTTCGGCACGATGGCCGTCGCGTGGAAGCCGACCGGCGAACTCCTCGCCACCGCCGGGCAGGACGGCAAGGTCCGCGTCTGGGACGCGACCCTCTGGCAGGAGCGGGCCGCCCTCGACGGCGGGGCCGCGTGGGTCGAGCGGCTCGCGTTCTCGCCGGACGGCGCGTTCCTCGCGGCCGCGGCCGGAAAGAAGGTCCGCGTCTGGGACGCGGCCGGGGACCTCGTCCGCGAGTTCGCCAACCACCAGTCCACCGTCTCGGACCTCGCGTGGCGGGGGTCGCAACTGTCCGTCGCGGCCTACGGCGGCGTGCGGCTGTACGACCTCGCCGACGGCGAAACGAAGCTCGAATTCGCGTGGAAGGGGTCGCCGCTCGCGATCGCGTGGTCGCCGAACGGGGCGATGCTCGCGCACGGCAACCAGGACGCGACGATCCACTTCTGGTACACGGCCCGGCCGACGCAGCCCCTTCAAATGAGCGGGTACGCCACGAAGGTCCGCGAGCTGTCGTGGGACTACTCGTCGCGGTATCTCGCGTGCGGCGGCAGCCCGGCGGCGTGCGTGTGGGACTGCGGCGGGGCCGGGCCGGAGGGGTCGAAGCCGGCGATGCTGAAGGGGCACGACGGCCCGCTGACGGCCGTGGCGTGGCAGCGGCGGGGCTTCCTGCTGGCGTCCGCCGGCCCGGAGGGTCTGGTCAACCTGTGGCAGCCGGCGAACAAGAAGGGCCAACTCGTCGGCGGCGACATGGGGGCGGCGGCCGCGTCCGCGGCCGCGTGGTCGCCGGACGACAAGCTCCTCGCCGCCGGCGGCGACGACGGCACGGTGCGGGTGTTGAAGGTGAGCTGAGAAGGACAAACGCTGACATCGGAGGGCGCGGGATGAGAATCTATGTCCGTGCTTTCGCTGGGTTTATCGTCTTGGCGGGCTTCGGGCTACTCGTTGCCAGCTACTTGAATGGGGACCGGGTCCTCCTCTGGATCGGTGTCGCGTGTCTGTTGCCTGCCGTCATTCTTGACGAAAGTGGGTGGTGGGGTTTGAACCTCGTCAAGAATCGAGAAGCGGTCGAGCGACGTTGAACTTTCCGTGCCACCGCATCACAGGCTTCGCGTCGCCCGCTTGCAGATGCGATCCGTCGCCGGGTGGTTGTTCGCGTCCTTCCGCCAGCGGGCGACCAGCTCCCTGACCCACGCCGGCTGGCCCTTCGCCGCGTCGTTCAGCCAGTTCGCCACCGAGTCCTGCACGTACTTCTCCGGGTCGGCCTTCAGCGGCTCGAGCAGCGGCAGCCCGAGCGCCGGGTTCTGCTTCATCTGCTCCAAGTGCGCCGACCAGACGCCGCGGGGCCGGGTCGATTCGACCGCGAACCGCCGTAGGAACGGCGACGCCTCGGCCGTCCACGGCCCGAGCGCGGCGACGGCGTGCGAGACGTTCATGCGGAAGTGCGGCCGCAGCGGCAGCCACGCCCACTCGCGGACGCCGAAGTGCGGGTCGTCGGCCAGCGGGCGGACGAGGTCGAGCCGCCGCTTCAGCTTCAACTTCGGGGCGAGGCCGATCGCGAAGCACGCCCACCCGCGGACGGTGTCCGACGGGTGCGCGACGAATCGCTCCAACCCGTCGAGGCCGAACTGCTCGAGGAGGATCGCGCCAGCCGTCTCCATCCGCCGGGTGACGCCGAGGTCGGCCGCGCCCTGCATGATCGCGTGCAGTTCGTCCGGCAACTCCGGCACGGCGGCGCGGAGCAGTTGCGCGTAGTCGATGGCCAGCCCCTCCGCGAGGGTGGCCGTTTCGAGCGTGCCGGCGTTGAGTTGGGCGAGCACGTCGGCCGGGATGCCGGCACGGGTGGCGGAACCTTTTCGGGTGGGCATGGGGTCGGTTGAGTATGTGTCATGCGGCCGGGGGGACGAGTCGCTGCTCGGAACACGTTCGCTCGTACGTGGCTTGCAGTTCGACCGGCAGGCAGAGGCCGCCGCGGAGCCACAGGGGCATCGTCGGTAGCGGCCGGCCGACGGCCAACACTTCCTGCCACACGTCGAGCGACGGCGTGCCGTCCCGGTCCACCGGCCGGTACGCGGCCGAGTACAGGTTGGCCGGCCGCGGCGGTTCTGTCGAACCGAGCCGGGCCAAGAGGTCGGCGTGCAGGTCGGCCGCGCGCTCGGTGACTACGTCCACGATCACCACCCCGACCCCGGCTTGCAGGTAGGCGGCGCACTTCGACACGAACGCCTCGCGGTTGGCCGGCCGGTCCTTGTTCGCCGGGCTGACCAGCTCGACGGCCCCTGCCAACGTCGGCCCGCCGCTACGGCTGAAGATGCCGACCTCCACGACCGGCCCGGCCAGGGTCACGGGCACGGTCCGGGTCGGCGGCGGCGGAACCCAGTTCAACCCGACGGGCGTGACCGGAGCGCCGTCGGCGAACGCGGCCACATCGATCTCGATGCCGAACTGGACGTTCGCCTCCGCGAAGTACCCGTCCGGCAGCCGGGCGTTGAGCTGCGAGGAGATGTACGTCGCCCACGAGTTGTGGAACGCGTGCCAGTGCCGGCGGTCGCTCAGCGGCGGGCGGAAGTGGTCGAGCAAGGACATCGGCGGCTCCGGGGGTGGTGTCACGATATCACACTCCTCAAGTGCGCTCCACCAGCACGGCGACGGCGTTGCCGCCGCCGAGGCAGAGCGCCGCCACGCCGTACCGCACCTGCCGGGCGTGCAGCGCATGCACCAGCGTCGTCAGCACCCGCGCCCCACTCGCGCCGATCGGGTGGCCGAGCGCGATCGCCCCGCCGTTCACGTTCACCCGCCCCTCGTCGATCCCCAGCCCCTTCGCGCAGCCGAGCATCTGCGAGGCGAACGCCTCGTTCAGCTCGAACAGGTCGATCTCCGCCAGCGGGACCACGGCCGCGAGCTTCTTCACGGCCGCCACCGGCGCGAGGAAGATGTCCCTCGGCGCGACGCCGCTCGTCGCCGTCGCGAGGATTTTCGCCAGCGGCTTCAGCTGAAACTTCCGCACGGCCGCGTCGCCCGCCACGACGACGGCCGCCGCCCCGTCGGAGAGCTGCGAGGCGTTCCCGGCCGTCACCGTGCCGTCCGGCTTGAACGCCGGCTTCAGCTTCGCCAGGCTCTCGACCGTCGAATCGGGACGGACGCCTTCGTCCTTGTTGATCGTCGCCTTCGCCGCTTGGACCGGCAGCACCTCGGCCGCGAACGCGCCGCTCGCCCACGCCGCGGCGGCCCGCCGGTGGCTCTGCGCGGAGAAGCGGTCCTGTTCGGCTCGTGTGAGGCCGCAGGCCGCGGCCGTGTGCTCGGCGGCGTTGCCCATCGGCCAGTTCTCGAACGCGCACCAGAGGCCGTCGCGGACGAGCGCGTCCACCGCCGTTTGGTCGCCGTACTTGTACCCGCCGCGGACGTTTGGTAGCAGGAACGGCGCGCGGCTCATGCTCTCCATCCCGCCCGCGATCACGACCTGCGCGTCGCCGCAACGAATGGCTTGATCGGCGAGCATGACGGCCTTCAGTCCGGACCCGCAGACCATGTTCGTGGTGTGCGCGTTGATCGTGTCCGGCAGCCCGGCCGCGAGCGCAGCTTGTCGCGCCGGGTTCTGCCCGCACCCGGCCTGGACGACGTGGCCCAGGATGACTTCATCGACGGCGGCCGGCGACACGTTCGCGCGGCTCATCGCTTCCTTCACGACGAGGCCGCCGAGCTGAGGGGCGGGGAACTCCGCGAGGCCGCCGAGGAACTTGCCGATCGGCGTGCGGACGGCGGACACGATGAACGAATTCATGGCTGCACCCGCGGGAACGGACGGGGGAGTTGGCCTACACTAATTCTATCCCGGCACGCCGGTCGCCGACCCATAGTAGTAGGCACACTCCGTGTGCCGTTTGCTGCCGGTCGCAGCGGCCCGGACGAACGCCCCGCGACCGACAGGAGACGGCACACGGAGTGTGCCTACTAGTATTGTCATGGCACTGCTCGTCACGGAAGCCCTCACGAAAGACTACGGCCGCTTCCGCGCCCTCGACGGGCTGGACCTCCGCATCGCGCCGGGCGAGGTCGTCGGCCTCCTCGGGCCGAACGGGTCCGGCAAATCGACCGCCCTCCGCATGGTCCTCGGGTTCATGCGGCCCACCGCCGGCCGCGCGACCGTCGCCGACTTCGACTGCTGGTCGCAGTCGGTGGAAGTCCGCAAGCGGATCGCGTACCTGCCCGGCGAGCTGCGGCTGTACGAGAACATGACCGGCCGGCAGCTCGTCACGTTCCTCGGCAAGCTCCGCGGCGAGTTGCCAGGGCTGGAAGTCGATCAACTCGCGAAGCGGCTGGACATCGACGTGGACAAGCCGCTCACGCAAATGTCCAGCGGCATGAAGCGGAAGGTCGCGCTGTTGGCCGTGCTCGTGCCGAAGGTTCCGCTCATCATTTTGGACGAGCCGACGAACACCCTCGACCCGACGATGCGGGACGAACTGCTGGAGCAACTGCGGATCGCGAAGGAGCAGGGGAAGGCGGTGTTGTTCTCGTCGCACGTTCTGCAAGAGGTGGAAGCCGTGTGCGACCGCGTCGTCATCCTGCGGAAGGGCCGCCTCGTCCACGAGCAGTGCATGACCGACCTCCGCGACGGCCGCCACGTCACGGCGGCCCTGACCGGCCCGCCGCCGGCCGCCGGCCCGGACGGGGCGGCGATGGTCGTGGCCGACGGCACGCTCGACCTGGAGTACCGCGGGCCGCTGCCGGTGCTGCTGGAGTGGCTGGCGAAGCAGCCGCTGGCGAACCTGAAGGTCGAGCCGATGGGCTTGGGGCCGATCTACCACAAGTACCACGGGAACGGGTGACCCCCTATATAGCCGCCGGCTTGCCGGCGGAGTTTTTCGCACCCCCAAGCCCCGCCGGCAAGCCGGCGGCTATATGAAGAAAGGCCACGCATGACGCTCACGCTCGTTCGGAAGCTGCTCCGCGACGTTCGCTGGCCTCTCCTCGTCGTCGCGCTGTTGCTGTTCGGGTTCTCGCTGCTCTGGGTGAAGGTCGCCCAGCGGGTGACGACCGAGATCGCGCCGTTCTTCAACGGCCTCGCGATGGTCAGCAAGATCAACCCGAAGCTGTTCGAGGAGGTCGTGTTCAAGGGGCCGGGCAAGGTGTCGCAGTCCGTCCTCGGCGGCGGGGACATCAAGTTCGAGCGGCCCACCGACTTCCTGTCCGTCGAGCTGATGCACCCGGTGGTACTGATGCTCGTGTCCATCTGGGCCGTCGGCCGGGCGGCCGGGGCGGTCGCCGGGGAACTCGACCGCGGCACGATGGAACTGCTGCTGTCGCAGCCGGTCCCGCGGAACCGGCTGATCCTCGCGCACCTGATCGCCGACGCCGTCGTCATCCCGGTCCTGTGCGTCAGCATCTGGGCCGGCACGCAGGCCGGGCTGGCGGTGGTCGGGCCGTTCGCCGTGGACTACTCGATCCTGGACAAGCTGCCGAAGGGGCCGGGCGGCCTCGCGCTGCCGAGGGGGCCGGACGAACTCGACGTGGACGTGGCCCGGCAGCCGCACGCGATCCTGAACCTGGCGGCGCTCGCGTTCGCCGTCAGCGGGTTGACGCTGGCCGTGTCCGCGATGAACCGCAGCCGGTGGCGGGCGATCGGCATCGCCGTGGTGGTCGTGATGACGATGTTCATCGTGAACGTGCTCGGCCAGCTGTGGGAGGGGGCCGCGTTCCTCCGCCCGGCGAGCGTCTTCTTCTACTACCAACCGCAGCGGGTGTGGCTGCGGGAGGACTGGCTCGTGAACCTCGGCGAGGTGTGGGACGGCGGGCCGAACGTGCCGATGCTCGCGGTGCTGGCCGGCGTCGGGGCGGTCGGGTACTTGGTGGCGCTGCGGGTGTTCACGCGAAGGGATTTGCCCGCGCCGCTGTGAGCGGACGCCAATGCTTGTGGAACCCGGAGCGGAAGCGACGGGGTGTTGCGCAACACCCCGTCGCTTCCGCTCCGGGGTCCCCAAAAAACGGCCGTCGCGACGCTCGGCACGTTAC
>JAESGS010000213.1_pt1 | contig 78462 bp, 73 predicted proteins | sample 9269761 | NCBI WGS metagenome assembly JAESGS01 (sample SAMN15741799, study PRJNA653493) | algae metagenome | isolation source: Cyanosarcina radialis HA8281-LM2 and co-occurring heterotrophs from damp... | place: USA: Makauwahi cave, Hawaii | collected 2011-01-06 | reverse complement strand
GGACGCCGAAGGGTTCTTCGTGTTCAGATATGAAGAAGCAGAGATAGCAGCATCCCTGCTCGGTAGATCTCGATATGATGCGATGCTTAAGAAGGGAATGCGGCCCGACAGCCATGGGAGAGTGCCGCTTGTCTACCGCTTAGACATGAGCCGTCCAGACAGCCTGTTGGTCGGACAAACGTTCCCGGTCAACAACCGCGACATCATCTATGTGTCGCGCCACTTGACGACGGACATCTCAAAGTTCTTTGGTATCGTAGGTCAGCCGCTGAGAGTGGCGAACACCGGCGCAATCGCGATGCACCGTGCCGCGGATCTCGGCAACTAAAAGTCCAAGCGGCCCTCGTCTTGGCGCGCAATTGCAATCGATTTGGTTGCATTCCGGGAGGGAATGGCGCTGATTTTAGACGCCTGTAGAAATTGAATGCTCGGGCAGAAGGCCCCGGATCACCTTGTGGGAATCCGGGGCCTTTTCTCCTCTTACCGGATCTCACTAACTACTTCGCTGCTTTCGCCACAAAATTCGGCGGCGCTTTTAAGCATCGTTGGCGTTCCAGGGAATAGCCCCAGCTACCATATTGGTCGGATCGCGTTGCTCGCGCAAGGTGACGAGCCGCAACGTTCCTTTCCACTCTTGCGACTTCGTAGGGGAACATGATTCGCCTCGGTTGATCACCAACTGAGCGTGCTCTCGCTTTTCCGAAAGCGTGCGCTGAGACTTCAGATCGCCTTGCTCACAACTTGAGCAGTGACGCTCATCAGTAAGGCAGCTAGCACGAGGGCCGTTCCATATCGCGCAATCTCCATGCGGCGCCCGCGCCCGCCACTCCAGACATAGCCCATCACGTTCCCCTAGCCGGCATCATGCCATGCCGGGGTAGTGGCTCGTTTTTCCTAGCGAAGAGGTAAATTTGAGCGGGATGCACGCGCTGCCGCTATGCACCGAGCCAAATCGATAGGAACAGCATGGCGCCCTGAATGAGGAGGACGGCCAGGAAGGCTGCCAAAACGATCAAGCCAAGTTGCTGGTCGTATTTCCTTGTATCGCGCTGCTTCATGACAATCTCACGCTCGCTGGCGGCTGTGGCCAGGACGTTTGAGATACGCGATCACATCGTGGGTTTCGAGAGGCTGTGGCCAAATGCCACGGCCCTGCCGCTCGTCGCAGAGCGATGCCTCTCGCCTCACGCTGCATTGATCTTGGCCCGCAATTGAGCGGGTCTTCTATTCTAAACAAAAAGGATCGTCACATGGTTTGGGAATTCTTCCCGTGGCCTCAAAGCGGCTTGGCAGATATGTCTCTACCCAAATTGGGTCGATATGGCTTGAGGTCGGCAAAGAAAAACGCGAGGAGAACCTCGAGTTTTATGACCTGACGCCGCTGCGAATTCCATTTCTCGTTTGGCGGCCTTTGCCAGGAACCAAGATCGGGTCAGTCCGAGAGCCTCAGCGAAGGCGTCGATCTGCTGAAGAACATTTTCAGATAAAGTGCCCTTTACCCGGACCGATTTCTTTCGCCTCACTCTTATGCGCTACTAGAATCGCAACTCCCTCTATATTTCCGGGATCTGCCATCACGGCATCCAAAGATGAAGGTTCGGGAGTAGTCTCCTCATCAGCGACTAGGCCGTTGATATGCAGCGCCAAGGCTTCCTCAGCCATGGCGCCGCATATTCCGAGCTGGTGCCTGCTGTTACGACACCTGGAAAGTCAGCAAAGGACACACCGAAATCGCTGTTGGCGTTGATTACGTCTGCTGCGAGTGGTCGTCGGCTACACCCCATAGGGTTACGCGATGGTGTCTCTTACCTCAATTTCGCTAGAAGACGTAAATCTTTGAAATATGATAACAATAACGCGTTGGAGGCGTACCATGTTCTGCTTGCGTGGTGCCGCGCTCGTGCTTTGTGCCATGGTCTTTGCTCCGACACCGCTTTTTGCCGCAGAACCGGTCGGCAAGGCGGTGGAAATCCGGACGGCCGTCAACGGTGCGCGCGGTGCGATTGCGGTCCGAGACCCTGTTTACAAGAACGAACGGATATCGACATCGAAGTCCGGGCTCGGACAGTTCGTCTTCGAGGACGGCACCAAGCTTGCCGTCGGATGGGGCTCGTCCGTCGTTATCGACAAGTTCGTCTATGACGACAAGAAGTCGGTGAAAAAACTCACCATCTTGGCCGCCAAGGGCACGTTCCGCTGGATCAGCGGCAAATCCGGCCATTCCGCCTACGAGATCGTCACCCCGGCCGGCACCATCGGCGTGCGCGGCACCGCCTTCGACTTCTTCGTCGGCCCGGATGGCACCACCGCGGTGGTGCTGCTCAGCGGCGCGGCGGATTTCTGCGGTCCAGGCGGTTGCCGGCAGCTGACGCAGCGCTGCGATTGCGTCGTCGCCAAGCCCGGCCGCCGGGCAACCGAACCGAAACGGGTCAGCCGCACGACGTTGAAATCCCTGGGCAATGCCCAGGCGCTCCCGTTCCTCTCTGGAGGTCAGAGATTGTCTGGTGCGCTGGGTTGGGCCGGGGGCGGCTGCGGATTAAGGGCGGCCAAGTTCGATGACACCGACCGTTCCAACCCTGTACGATCGGCCCCCGCCGTCCAGGAAAAGCCTCGCGGGGAAAAACCGCGTGAGGAAAAGCCACCAAGGGAAGAAAAGCCTGGCGATCCGGGCCCACGGCCAGAGAAGCCCAGCGATCCCGGACCTCGGCCTGAAAACCCGGGTGATCCCGGGCCACGCAACGACAACCCCCGCGACCCAGGACCGCGAAAAGGAGATGGCGGCGACAAGCCGAGCCGAGATGAGGGAACGCAACAGCGCGAAAGCCACGATTGAGAGCATTGTCTGGATGCCTTTCGGCACCTTGGCAGCCATCGCGGTATTGGCCGGCATTCTGCACAACAAAGGCGTGGCGTCAGGCCGAACAGCCTCCATGCTTATCTGTGGCTTGAAGCCGACGACGTGCCTCGGCTGACGGATGTACCGTACCCCAAACTGCGACGCGCCTTATTCTTCAAGGCGAGCATCTTTGTGCTTGCCACATTGTCGACGGGGATCGTGCCGCAGGAACGATGGGCTTTCTCAGCGTTCGAGCGGTTCGTCATTGCGGCGTTCGGGGTATTTCGTCCTCGCAGACACGTTTGTTGGTTGCGGTTAGAATGATTACGCGACCACAGGAATCCGGTTGGGCAAGCGCGACCACCGCTGACCGCTGTCTAAGCGAAGGGTGGTCGCTACCAGGCCTTATTGAGCCGGCGTCGTAGTTGAAGGTTGCGTCGTAGACGGCTGAGTCGTTGACGGTGTCGTTGTTGACGGCTCCGTAGTGGACGGAGTGGTCGTCGAAGGTTGGGTCGTTGACGGCTCAGCGGTTGCCGGTGCTGTCGTCGACGGGGTCGTTGTTGATGGCTGGGTTGTTGCCGGCTCAGTTGTCGATGGTGTGGTCGTCGACGGTTGAGATGTCGTCGGCTCAGTCGTCGTTGCTGGCGGCGTTGCAGTTTCCGTAGGCGCGTCCTTCTTTGGCATTAGAACGACGACCAGGATGATCACCACCACGGCGAGAATTATTCCGAGGACGGTATTTCGGCTCATGATTCACTCCTCTTGGATGCATCCGACTCGTGAATTGTATCACGACAACCAAAACCGGAGATGAACAGGTCAACTCGGGGACCGTCTGTGCGCAGTTTGATGCACGAAATCGGCGACTTCAGGTACGATTGCGAGATTTGGGGCCGGACCCCGGCGCAGCAGCGCTATGATACGCGAACCGAGTTTGGCAACACGAGGAGAAGGACGGCGACGACTACCTCTAACGTGGCCGCACCGGCACACAGTTGACGGGCAAGGACAACTATCGCCAGTTCCGCGGTTTGGTGTCGCGCCGCCTGCCCCGACTTCGTCACAGATTTGGATCGGTTAACACTGATCCTTGGGAAGGCCTCGCCCCCCTTGTTCTATTTGGGAATTCGCAGCCTGAACCGGAAGGCCGATGAGGGCGACGGCGAGACCGTCACGACAAGAACGGCCCGGCCGACCGCTTCCACCGCCGGGCGCGGATCGCGCTCGTTCTCGCGGCCATCCCGCCGACAGCGTCCGGCAGTTCCAGGTTGACCAATGACTCGACGTCGACAGTGACGTCGGCCCGAAGACGCGATCCAACAGTCACAAAGCTCTCGTCGCGCTCACGCCTGCGAGGCTGGAGGGCCTGAGGTCAAGGCGGTACCGGTTACCGAGGAGATGCCCGTTCCTGTGATGCCACTCAGTCTCGATACACGTGGTGGAAGTCGAAAGAGGTTAGTGTCCCGGTCATCAGCGGCGGCGGCACTTTGGTCCTGACGGCGATCGGAAGCATCCTCTGGCAGAGCCTGCTGATCTCATGATCGGAGTAGCGGGCTTCGCCGAGTTCTTCTACTGCGGGAGGAACGTCGACCTGAAGTTTTTGGCGAAGCAGGTCGAGGGGATAGCTTGATATCCAGCCGTCATTCTTTGGCCGCTGGCGCTGGCTGCGGCCGGCGGCCCTGTCGTCTTCGTCATACAGGCGGTCAATGCCGTCTGGCTGGTGCCTCAAGTTGGCATCGGCGCCGACGAGTCGTTCTGTCGGACCGCTCGGGTTTCAACCGGAAAGAACCGCCTGCCCGATCGCTTCGATCAGTTGGCTCGGATCTCGCTCGTCCTTCTAGGCAAGCGCGCCGATAACGTCCTGCAGTTCAAGTGGATCAGCGCCTCGACCTCGATGTGACGTGGTTCCGAATACTTGACCGGATATGCGTGAGGCGCTCGTCGCGCTCACCTCCCGGCGAGGCGGCAAGGTCTGATGTCAAGGTGGCGTCAGCGGTCGAGCCCTGTCGCAACTATACGATTCATCGGTTGAGGTGAGTTGCGTCGTTTTCACTTGGCAATTGACAGGGATACTCGCCACACCCGGTGCCCGTTTCTTTTCTTACTGCGTGGGAGATGCGCGTGCTATCTTGCGCTTTGCCCTTGTGGTGACAAGGGGTTTCAACCGCCGGATTTCAGCCTACCGCTGATGTAGCGGAATTCCTGCGTCTTGCCGCCATAGCCATAGGCGGCAGCCGAGACCTCGTGGACGAGAACGTAGCTCTCGTGGTGTACCCGTCCGAGCAATTGTTCAAAGCGCCCGAAGATGGCTTCGAGATAAGCAGCCATCTCCTGCTTGGTGTTGGTGCCGTCGACGACCTTGATGTCGAGCCAGAAGCTGTTGGTATCCTGCTCGGCAAGCGACTTTCCGCCAGCGAACCAGTGTTCCGGATCCGCATAAGTGACGACGATTGCTGTGATCGTCGGATCCTTGCGCAGATGAGCGGCCGTCAGTTCGCTGACCGAAGCGGCGATCCGTGACGAGAGCGCGGTGTCCGGCTTGCCGCTGACGGTGACGTTGATGATGGGCATTGGGTGGTTCCTTTCGGGGTTCCTGTTTCTTGTGTGAGCACAATCTGCCACGTCTCTATCTTCGGAAAAATCGAATTGTTTGATATAATAACTTAGAATAAATTGTAGTAATGCAAACCTTCGATCCCGATCTGCTTCGTACTTTTCTTGCTTTCGCTGAGGGCGGCTCTCTCGCGAATGCGGCCACGACCGTTGGGCGGACGCCTTCGGCGGTGACCGCCCAGATGCAGCGCCTGGAAACGATGATCGGCGAGCCGCTGCTCGCGCCCTCAGGCCGAGGGCGGATCTTGACGCCGGCCGGAGAGGAACTGGTCGTTCATGCACGCCGCATTCTCGAGGTTCACCGGGACGCGTGGCTGAGCCTCAAGGGCGCCAGCACCGACGGCCGTCTGGCGCTCGGCTGCACCCAGGATTTCGCCGACAGCAACTTGCCGGATCTCCTGCGCCACTTCGCGCGCACCCACCCCCGTGTGCGGCTGGACTTGAGGGTCGGCCGATCCCGCGAACTGACGTCGGCCTACGATCAGGGGCTGATCGAAGTGCTGATCGTCATGCGGGAGGGGCCGATGCCCGATGAACTTGCTATTCTGCGCGAACCGATGCTGTGGCTATCGGCATCGGATGCTCCGTCCATGGCTGACAGCGAGTTGCCGATCGCGGTGCTGGATCCACCCTGTGGCTTTCGCGCGGCCGCGACGGCAGCCCTTGACGAGGCGGGTCGTCGTTATCGCATAGCAGCGACAAGCCCCAGCCTTTCCGGCCTGCGGGCGGCGGTGCGAAGCGGGATTGCCGTTACCGCGCGCACAGCACGCTTCCTCGGAGAAGGGATAGCGGTCGCACCCCCGGCACTTTCGCTCCCGGCATTGCCGAATGCGGAATTCAGCTTGCGGTTGAAGGCAAAAGCCGACAAGCCGGCGTCGAACCTCGCCACGCTGCTTGCCGAAGGCTTGGCGGCCGGTACCGAGCGGTGGTGAAGACGATCACCCGGAAAGACTGCGGCGCGGCCGCGTCGATCTACAAGCATTCCGGATCCAAGCACACAGCGCCAAGGCGAATTCCGAAAGCGGCCGCTGCACCGGGAAGATTGTCGACGATGACGTTCACATTTGCGCGGTCATGCCGCCGTCCACCGTCAAGGTTATGCCATTGACGAAGCTGGCGGCAGGCGAGGCCAGGAAGACGGCGGCCGGCGCGATCTCCTCCGGTCGGCCCCAGCGTTTCAAGGGAATTCGGATATCAACGAAGGCCTGCAGTGCCGGATCTGAGGCGAGTGCGGCATTGGTCTCGGTTGCAAACCAGCCGGGCGCGATCGCATTGACCGTGAGTGTCGCCGATCCAAGCTCCACCGCCAGCGAACGGGTGAGGGCGTCAAGACCGCCCTTGGCCGCGGTATAGGCGGGGTCGCCGGGCCGCGCGACGGAGGCGGCGATCGAGGTGACGAAGATCAGCCGGGCGGATGAGGAGCGGCGGAAATAAGGGAGTGCTGCCCGCGCCATCGCATAGGCAGCCGTCAGGTCCGTGTTGACGAGGGTGGCAAAGGCGGCGGGATCCATGACCTCGGTCCCACGCCGGTCGCGCTCGCCAACGGCGTGAATGAGGATGTCGAGTTGGCCGGTCCTGCCGGCGGCGGCAGCGACGATCTTTTCCGCATCCGTCGAAACGTCGCCGGGAACGATGTCGAATGCGACACCATCGGACGCGGGCTGGTGGCGCGCCATATCGAGGGCTACTTCATTGCGGCCGTTGATCGCCACGATGGCGCCAGCTCGCGCGAGCGCCTTTGCCATTTCAAGGCCGAGACCGCGACCGCCGCCCGTTACCAATGCCGTCATTCCGCTGAGGTCAAACATGTCGGTCTCCGATGCTTTCCGCCGATTCGGGGCTGACGCTACACCAAATCCCGGCAGGAGAGATTTAGCGCCTGTCGTTGCAGCCGCCAATGGCGCAAGCGCACGGACCCCAGGGCCGTGAAACGGGACGAACTGCTCGTCTCTGTACTCCTTCTTCTGGCGGAGGGATGGAATATCCCGCCGCAAGGGGATTGCATTTTCGCGGTCAAGCGATCGCATCAGCTGGTATCGCTTCCACGCTACCGGGGCCTGGACGCTTGCCGGCGACCGCACTCGGGCGATTGCCAATCTCCGCCAGCTTGTCGATGGCGGTTGGGAAAGCGAGGCCGCGTGGCTCGAAGGCTACTGGGCCGTTCACTCGCTCGTCGACGATCCCGAATTCAAGGCGATCGTGGCGAAGCAGCGCGCGATAAGAGAAGCGTAAAGAAAAAGGATCCGGCGCGCTTTTGGGGGCGCGCCCGGATCTCAAATTGGGCTGTTCCGCCCGCCTTCAGGCGTCACTTCATCGTATAGACGTCGATTGTGAAGTACTTGTCGTTGATCTTCTTGTAGGTGCCGTCGGCGCGGATTTCGTCCAGCGCCTTGTTCAGCCGTTCGCGAAGGTCGTTGTCCTCCTGGCGCACGGCAATGCCGACGCCTTCGCCGACGAACTTCTTGTCGGTGATCGGTTCGCCGATCAGTTCGCAGCATGCCTTTCCGTCGGCGTTCTTCGTCACCCAGTCGAGCAGCGGCAGCATGTCGCCCACCTGAAGGTCGAGGCGGCCGTTGACCATGTCGAGGTTCGCCTCATCCTGCGTCGGATAGAGCTTGATCTCCGCGTCGGGGTATGTCGCGGTGATGTAGTCGGCCTGGGTGGTGCCTGACTGTGCGCCGATCACCTTGCCCTTGAGCGCCTCATTGGTGAACTCGGTAAAGCCGGCACCCTTCGGGGCCGCATGCGTCATGGCTGCGAGGTAATAAGGGTTGGTGAAGGCGACCTGCTTCTTGCGTTCCTCGGTGATGAACATGGACGCGATGATCAGGTCGTATTTCTTGGCAATCAGACCAGGAATGATGCCGTCCCAGTCCTGGGCGACCACTTCGCATTCGACCTTCATGCGCTCGCAAAGCGCAAGTCCGATATCGACGTCGAAGCCGCCGATCTTGCCGGCCGGATCGATGAAGTTGAAGGGCGGATAGGCGCCTTCCGTGCCGATCTTGATCTTTTCGGCGGCCTGGGCCGTAACCGCCATCGTCGCCATGATGGCGAGCACTGCTGCTGCAATCCGCTTCTTCATTCGCGTTCCCCTTGTTGTGCACCATTCTTGATGCTTCCAGGGAAGACTAAGTCGCGCTCGCCTATAAGCGAAATAGATAGGCGCGATAATCGGTATTGTTTTAGTTGATCTGTCTGGCGGCCAGGTCCTACTTGTAGCGACCGTGGCGCTGCAGTACCTCGACCTTGTAACCGTCAGGATCGACCAGGAAGAAGAAGCGCGCAAGCAGGGCGCCGTCGCGGTTGAAGTCGACGATCTTGCCCGGATTGAGACCAGCGTCCGTCAGCCGCCGGTGCTCGGCGCCAAGGTCGTCGACCGACAGCGCCAAATGACCATAGCCATCACCAAGCACATAGGGTTCGGTCCGGTCCTTGTTGACCGTCAGCTCAAGCTCGAATTCGCTTTCCTCGTTGCTGAGATAGATCAGCACGAAGGTTTCGAACTCCAGCCGTTCAGCGATTTCGAGCCCGAAGGCCACACGATAGAAATCGATCGATCGCTTCTCCTCGAGAACACGGATCATCGAATGGATCGCTTTGGCCACGGACATCTCCTTCAAGCTTGGACCTCGGCGGCGTAGCAGAGTGTCGCCGATGAGGGAACCCCGCCGGGCGGGAGATCAGGCTTTTGCGTTTCGCTTCTTCAACTGCTGTTCGCGGAAGAAGATGAAGAGGCCAGAGGCGACGATCAATGCCGCGCCGACGAGCACGGTCGGGCGCGGTGTGTCGCCGAAGAAGAACCAGCCGAAGACGACGGCCCAGAAGAGCAGCGTGTATTGCAGCGGGACGACGGTGGCGGCATCGGCGAGCTTCAGCGACCGATTGACGAGGATATGCGCAAGCATCGCGACGATGCCGAGCGCGCCAAGCTGCAGAAGCGCCTCGCCATCGACCGGCGCCCAGCCGGAGGGATTGGCGGCAACGCCGACGAGTGAGAAGATGAGCGCGCCGACGATCTGCCAGAAGACCAGCGTCGTGTCAGGTGTCGAGCGGAGCGTACGACCGAGCATGAGGGCAAAGGCGAAGGCCGTGCTGCCGGCAAGCGCAATCAAGGCCGGAAGGCCTAGGCTTTCCTTGGAGGGCTCGAGCGCGATCAGGACGCCGGCAAAGCCAATGAGGATCGCCGTCCAGCGCCGCCAGCCGACCTTTTCGCCAAGCAGGAACGGCGAGGCGGCAGCAACGTAGATCGGCGCCGCCAGCCAGTAGGTCATGGTATCGGCGAGCGGCATGTAGGCGACCGCGAAATAAAAGGCAGAGGCGTCGATGGCAAAGAGCAGCGAGCGCAGTGCCTGGAGGCCAGGCCGCTCGACCTGGAACATTGAGCGGAGTCCGCGCCTGAGAATGAAGGGCGACAGGAACAAAAGTGCTGCAACGCTTCGGATCACCATCAGCTGGCTGACGGAGTAGGTCGCCACCAGCCATTTGCCCATCACGTCGTTCAGCGAAAACATCAGCATGCCCAAGAGCATGATGAGGACACCGGTACGAGCGGCGTTCGGGGCGGTTATGGGAGCGGTGATTACGGTCATGTCAGGGCCTTCGATAAGTTGCCCACGCCATGCCACATTCATCGCGGCCGATCCATTGCCGAGTGCATATGGAACCATAAGTTTTACGAATGAATCGTGCCCGACATTTGAGGGGGCAATCGGAGGGGGCAGCCGAACCCGGACAGCGTTCTGCGGCAACCGATCGGTGAACGTCCGACAAAGCGCGAAGCGGGCCCCCTTGACGTTCCGTCCCGCGCTGCTAATTAGTCTTTCGTACCCGCCGTCCAGACATCGGTTCGCGGGGTGAACACTGGTGCCGGGCCCCTCTGGCGAGAGTTTTTACGGCGCTCTCGTGATGTCGGTACCGCCAGCAAATTAGCCGGCGGATTAGCTCTCATGAAAACTGATCTCATGCCTCACGCATGTGCCCCTTCGGCCGTGCGCATTTCTGTTTTGAAACCCCATTTTTTCACCGAATCCGGCGTCGTCCGCGCGAAGGAGGCACGTCGATGAACCAGCCTCAATCGCATTCGAGCGCGCTCGGCTATTTCACCTGGGCCTTCGTCGTCACGGCGGTCGGCCTTGTGCTGGGCGCCTGGCTCGGCTGGCAGTCGACCGGCACCATCGGTGGCATGGCCTCCGTCTTCTTTATCTGCACCGTGCTTGCGGTGCTCGAAATCTCCCTGTCCTTCGATAACGCCATCGTCAATGCCAACAAGCTCAAGGACATGACGCCCGAGTGGCAGCATCGCTTCCTGACCTGGGGCATCATCATCGCCGTCTTCGGCATGCGTATCGTCTTCCCGCTCCTGATCGTTGTTATCGCGGCGAAGATCGGCCCGATCGAAGCGATCGTTCTGGCGGCAAGCAAGCCCGAAGAATACGCGCGCATCATGAATGACGCGCATTTGCCGATCGCGGCCTTCGGCGGTACCTTCCTGATGATGGTCGGTCTCACCTACTTCTTCGACCACGAAAAGGATGTGCACTGGATCAAGTGGGTCGAGACCAAGATGGCGCGCTTTGCGACCATCAAGGGCATCGAGATCGCGTTCGTCCTGGCGCTCATCCTCGGCTTCTCAACGCTGCTCGATCCGGCTGACGTTCACACCTTCGTTTATTCGGGGATCTATGGTCTGCTGACGTTCCTCGTCGTTGAGGTGGTCGGCGGCCTGCTCGATGCGCAGCAGGAAACCATGAGTGCTGCGGCAAAGGGCGGCTTCGGTGCCTTCCTCTATCTCGAAGTGCTCGATGCCAGCTTCTCGTTCGACGGCGTTATCGGTGCCTTCGCGCTGACGCAGAACCTCTTCATCATTGCGATCGGCCTCGGCATCGGCGCCATGTACGTGCGCTCGATGACGATCATGCTGGTCGAAAAGGGTACGCTCAGTGAATATCGCTACCTGGAGCACGGCGCGTTCTACGCGATCCTGATCCTCTCGGTCGTCATGTACTTCCAGACGCTGGTCCACATTCCGGAAGTCATCACCGGCCTCGGTGGTGCTGCGCTCATCGGTATCTCGCTCTGGTCGTCGATCCGCTACAACAAGCGGGAACGCGAGGAAGAGCTTGCTGGCGCACATCAGGAAGAGCGGGCTCGCGCGGAAGCCTAAGTGGCGACCGCTCTTGCAAATCGGAGACGGTCCGGCGGAAAGGCCGGGCCGTTTTTCTTTGGGCTCGGATGGACCGTTGCGTTGTCAAATCATGCAGCACAGCGGATAAGTACGAATGCTGGCTGACGATCTGACGAATGTACTTGAGGAGCTATACAGGGCAGGTGCCCATCGCGTGCCGGCTGAAGACATAGATTGGCCGCAGGAACTGCATGCAGCGGTCTTCCGTGCGCTCAACATGCAGTACATGATCCGTCTGACGGACGATGCCGGTCGCGTCGAGTTCTCGCTGACACAGGCCGGCTACGCAGCAATCGATGCCGAGGTTCCCTGGTCCCAGATCCTTCGGACGCGATTGCGGGATTTCCTGCCGTTCACAAAATCTCGCCGATACCTTCAGATGCAAAGCGGCCCGGTGGTCTCTCGACCCCGAGCCGTTTTTTGATCCTTGGGAGGATAAGGCGCCCCTCGGGGCGCTGGAATATGTTAGCCGCGGCGCGTGTCCGGGAAGTTCGCCGGATCAATGCCCAGCGTGCGCAGGTCGCTTGCCTTCGGGCGGCGGTGACCTTCGACAGCGGCGGCGGCAGCGCTAGCAGCGCCGAGAACTGCGAATGCACGACCGATGAAACCCTTGTGATAAGTTGTGGTAGTCATCTTCTTGCTCGCTTTCATTTTCTCTTTGATGAGCAAAAGATGGGGTTCAGCCGGTCTTTTTGCAACGCACAATGAAGCACGCCAGCCATGCAATGGAAGCAGGCTGCTTGAACTTGCGATCGACAGGCGTCGAACAAAAGGGTTTCGGCTTCATCCAGCCGGATGAGGGCGGTGTTGATGTCTTCGTCCAAATTTTTGCGGGAGAGCGACGGGGCTGCGAGAGCTGAAAGATGGTCAGAAGATTACCTACGAACTGGCGGCGGATCGCAAGTCAGGCGAGATGTCGGCGGACATTTTGAAGGCCGATCTGAACATGCGGGAGGTTTCATGCAAACTGAAGACCGTGAACTCATCGTCGTGATGAGACGATGCTTTGCGGCTAAAGCCGAACTGGCCGCGCAGTTGGAAGCGGAACGCAAGGCGGCCGGTGCGCCAATTGGCATGTTATACCATCCCCGCCAGAATGCCGATCACGACGACCTCCAACGCTCGCATCAAATTGAAGGCAGAGATGGTGTCGCTTGATCCGGGTCGTAATAGCCACGGACGCGCGCGACAGATCGAAGGCGAATGAGGAGCCAGAAGAATGGGAGTCGTTTGAGAAGCGAGCCGGCGCCGGCCAGGGGAGGGGCTTCCCGTCGCGAGCTGGCACCAGGTTTCGAGATAGTCTAGGTCAGATGCGAGCGCCCTTAGCGTGTTGCCGCCCATGCCTTCGCTAACCAGATGCATGTGAATGACTGGAAAGAGGGCGCAAACCTGCCGTCCAAGCACAACGAATTTAAAGTCCGCTTCGGGTCGAAAGAAACCCTTCTTCACAGCTCCGCGCTTCTCTGTTCTGCGGATGTTCATGTTCTGGGCAAGGCGGGGCGCGGTTGCGAGATCCTACTTTGGACGCCGTGCCGCCGGGGGGCGGCGGCCACTTTTGAGCGGTTCAATACCGGTCGTTCCTTCCGGAATCCTCTGAAACAGCTCGGCGATCTCACACTCCATCGCGAGGGCAAGTTTTTCGAGTGTGACTACGGTTGGGTTTTTGGTGCCGCGCTCCAAATGACCGGCATACGATCGCTCAATGCCTGCCGCCAACGCCAGATCATCTTGTGATATCTGCCGCGCAACCCGCAATCGTCGAAGATTTAGAGCGACTAGCTGCCGTACGTCCATAGCTGCAAAACAGCATTTGACAATCTATGAAACCACGTATTATAGAACTATGAAAGGGACCGTTACGTGTGGCGTCGCGAAGTTGCATCTTCAAAGGAGCTAGCTATGGAACTTCGCCAACTCTCGTTCTTCGTTGCGGTGGCTGAGGAGCTGCATTTCAATCGAGCGGCGGCGCGCATGTGTATCGCGCAGCCAGCGTTGAGTGCGCACATCCAGGCGCTGGAGAAAGAGCTTGGTGTGCGGTTGCTAGATCGCTCGACGCGCCGGGTCGAGCTCACGCGGGCAGGGGAGGCGTTCTACGATCGCGCGGTCCGGATCATTGGCGACGTCGGGCTGTCGATGGATGTGGCGCGGTCTGCCGCCGGCAAGGCGGCCCGCACGATCAAGATCGGAACCGTGTATCCGGCGACCATTGGCGTCCTGCCGGGCTTTCTTGCTCGCATCGGTCGGAAGTTTCCCGATGTGGCGCTGCATGTGACAAGTGGCTCGACCAGCGATATCATCCGTTCCATCGAGAATGGTCAGATTAATCTCGGCTTCATCCGTCCGGTCGAAAACATCGGATCCTTGCGCTTCTTCTCGATCGCGCATGAGCGCTATCTGCTGGCGGTCGAAAAGACGAGCCCGCTTGCGCTTCGTAGTGAGATCGACATCGAGGATCTGAGGGGAGAGAAGATCATCGCCTTTTCCCGTCAGAACCTCTCCTATTCGGAGAGATACTTCTCCGAGATGTTCGAGACCCATGGGATGACGGGCAACATCGCCTATAGCTGTGACGACACTTTCTCGCTGGTGTCGCTGGTCTCAGCAGGCTTGGGCATCGGTTTTGCGCCAGAGTGGACGAAGGATCTGCCGAACCGCAACTTCGAGCTTCGGCCCGTGCGCGGCGTCGATCTCAAAATCGGGCTCGGTGTTGCCTGGAATAAAGAGGACCCAACAGCATCGCGGGACGACATCATCGACATTGCCCGGTCGCTGGCGCGGCCGGGAAGGTGAGGGCGGGGAGGCTCTTGATGGCGCTTTGGTCGTTCCTCAATCGAACGGAGCGCCTTACCGGGGGTAGTTCTCTAATTGCGGCCGCCCGGTCAACTGCTTTTCCGTTAGGCCGGATTTCTTTGACTGGTCGAGGCGAGCATTTGCACTTCTGGCATCGAATAGCGCGGTTCCAAATGTCGATGGCGCGAGCCTGTCTCAAACGGTTCGCAACTGGTCCACTGCTTCGACTCGCTAGGAAGCGAACTTCGGTCTTCCAGAGCAGCCGAAGGCAACCCGCGCCCGCCAGGTAGTGCCGTAGGGTTGCCGAAGGCTTGGGTGGAACGATAAACCGCTTTCCTCAGCCTGCTCTTGCCGGATTCACTGTTCTCTCCGTGGTCGAGACGAGTGCTCGGCACATTATGGCATCGGACGCTGCGGTTCCCAATGTCGGTCGCGATCCTGTTTGCTCGCAACTGCCCCCGCGGGATGACTACTGCTTCGTACCGGCAAGGGACAGGGTTTGTCGGATGACGGATCTGGCGATCGATCAAGACGCCCCTATGCGGTGTCGATCGATGCGGTTGACGACCACCGGAAGGTTTCGCCCGTTGCCCACACACGGTGCATGATAACCGCCATCTTTCGGGCAACGGCGACGGCTGCTTTTTTCATGCCACTGCGTTTGGCGATCCGCAGACCCCAGGCCTTGAGCGCCGACCATCTCTCGAAGCGTGTCAACAACGTGGTGGCGGCCTCGGGCAGGTAGGCCCGGACGAGCGGATCACCGCATTTGGAGATCTTGCCGTTGTAGTCGGCTTCGCCCGACTGGTAGCGCCTTGGCGTCAGGCTCAGATAAGCACCGACGCTGCTTGACTACGCGAACCGCGCCGGATCATCGATCGCGGTGATGAAGGCGATCGCCGTCAACAGCCCAATTCCCAGGGATAGCGTGTACGACAACGCCAAGGGATTGCCTTCTAAGGTTGGCGCGCGCTGAAGAGCCGCCTTGTGACGGTCTCTTCAGCGTTCTTGCGACTATATGATTTGGGTTTTGGGTGGAGGAATGACCTGCCTGTCCTCGAACGGGTCGTCCTCTTGAGGCAGGACGCCGTTGGGGGTCAGATTGTCTACGGCCCTTGGTAGATCACGGCTGAGGCGGCTTAAAATCTCTTCGGGAGAAAGACCCGTCCGTGCAGAAAGATCCTCCAGGACTTCCGGCCCGAGCGCTTCGGACAACTGCCTATCGTCGATCTCGCTGTTAGGGCCCGCCTGCACCCAAGATCTTGCGGCCTCTCCGTGCCCGTTCTCCTCGAACTGCTTGAGGAGATCGCCGAGACCACCCTGCAACACGCCGCCGGATGATGAACCGCCGAGCAAGCCGCCAAGTCCGCCGAGGCCGCCGGAGCCTCCGGTCAGACCGCCAAGCAGGTCACCCAGACCTCCTCCGGCCTCCTGCTGGCCTGTTGTCCCTTGGTCTTGTCCGTTGTGCGTCAGACCTTTCAGAAGCTCCCCGATCTTCTCCCTGTTCTGGTATCCTGCCACCGCAAGGACACCGAGCAGGGCTTTTAGTGCAGTGCTTGCCATGTGCTTCTCCTCCTTTGTCATATACTCCCGTTTAGGCATCTGCTTTCAAATTTGCGACGGAGGTCGCGAGCGCCCCTAGCACGAGATCCGTTTGCCTCCTCATCGTCGGTGGTGGGCGAATGGATCGCCAAGGCGCCCGGATGTGTCGGTCATGGCGTTTCCTTGAGTTACGGACGAGCGCTGGTAGACGCTTAAACTCCACCCGGCGTCTGTTGTTCCGTTCGGCAGATGTTTCATGCCTGAATGCTCCGCGCGTTCTAACACTCCGAAAAGAGACGCTGTGGATTCCGGCACGACACGCATTAGGGGCCTGGACGGGGTCGATGGCGCACGCCTTACGTGTTCCACCGCCCCCGAGCTGATCCGCTCTACCTTGGATCGCCTCGAACGATTAGGGCGAGGCGTCATCGTAGAAGCGTATCACAGATGGAGCGATGAATGGCCGACGAATTGCACATCGCATCGACCGTTGAAATGTTGCGCCGCATTGGGCGACATCCTGAGCGGTCTCTGCGAGATCACCTGCGCGATCGGCCTCTTCAAAAAGCTGTTTCCGAGCCGCTCCATGGGGAGAAGATGCGCCTTTGACGTAGAACTTAAAGACTAGCCAATTTCTGCCGATCAATCCGTCTTGCGCTCGACCTGCTTTTGGCCAGCGCTCTTGCCGTCGGAACTTTCCGAGCGCTCTTCGACACGATCCGCCCCCTTCTTCAACGGCGAACCCTTGGTTCTCCCGACCTTACGCTCCTCGGCAGCAGCATTCCTCTTCAGTGCTTCCGAAGATTCCCGCCCCTTGGCAGTTTGCGAGGTTGGGTGTCCCATTTGCTTCCTCCTTAAACACCGTCTGAATGGTAACGCTTCAAGCGTCTTTGGGTTTCGCGGCGAGGCATCTGATCTCAGTAGATCGGTCCACGTCCGTCCAGCCGGCGCCATCCGTCGCACCCCAGCGGAAACGCCTGGAACAAACACGCGACGTACACGTTCACCCGAGGTTTTGGTGCGCCAGTTTCCAGTCATGATCACGCACACTTGAATTGATCCGGCAAACGCATGGGCCTTGTCTAAGTTACCACCTCCTGGCCGGGGGCTTTGGCCGGCATATTCTTTGAACATGAGCCGGTTTTGTCGGCTCCGTCAGAAGGACACTCAGCCATGGTGACGTTCACGCTCAACGGAGAAACGCGTAGGTTTGACGGCGATCCCGACACGCCTCTTCTTTGGGTTATCAGGGACTTCGAAAAACTGACTGGCACGAAGTACGGGTGCGGCGTCGCGCAATGCGGCGCTTGCACCGTGCATCTCGACGGCATGCCCCGACGCTCATGCATCACGCCAATCTCCATGATCGAAGGCTCGGACGTGGTCACGATCGAGGGCATTTCGGGCAAGGAGGCCGAAGCCGTGCAGACGGCCTGGAAAGGGCTGGACGTTCCGCAATGCGGCTACTGTCAATCCGGGCAAATCATGTCGGCGGTGGCGCTCTTGCAGATCCTGCCCAAGCCCACGGACGACGAGATTGATGGCGCCATGGCCGGCAATCTCTGTCGATGCGCCACCTACCATCGCATTCGAGCGGCGATCCATAATGCCGCCAAGTCGATGGAGGGCTGAGCGATGAGCATTCACGACATAACACCTACCCGCCGTGCCTTTCTCGCCGGTGCTGGGCTCGTCATCGGTGTGGCAATCGCTCCAAAGTTCCTTTCGGCTGCGCCAACAGGTATTCCAGCCGGCGGATCGGGCAAACTCAAGGCGATGAACGCTTTCGTCAAGATTGGACCCGACGACACAGTCACTGTGCTGTCAAAGCATATTGAATTTGGCCAAGGGCCCTTCACGGGCCTTGCAACTCTGGTCGCCGAAGAGCTCGACGCCGACTGGAGCCAGATGCGGGCGGTCCACTCTCCGACCGACAACAAGGTCTACGCCAATCTCTCCTTCGGCTTGCAGGGCACTGGCGGATCGAGTTCGATTGCCAATGCCTACGAGCAGATGCGCAAGGCCGGCGCCACGGCGCGAGCCATGCTGGTCGCCGCGGCCGCGGCAGAGTGGAATGTTCCGGCAGCGGAAATCACCGTCGAGAAGGGCCGGATAAAACATGCAGGCTCGGGCAAGGAAAGTGGCTTCGGTGCCTTCGCCGACAAGGCAGCGCAACAGGTTGCGCCTGCGGACCCGAAGCTGAAAGATCCCAAGGATTTTGTGCTGATCGGCACGGAACTGCCAAAACTTGATACCCAAGGCAAGACCGATGGCACCGCGGTTTTCACGCTCGACATCATGCCCGAGGGCCTTTTAACCGCCGTTGTTGCCCATCCCAAGCATTTTGGCGCTGTCGTGAAGTCCTTCGACGACAGCGATGCCCGCAAGGTTCCCGGCGTGGTCGATATCAAGCAGGTGCCGCAGGGCGTCGCGGTATACGCCGACAACACCTTTTCCGCGCTGAAGGGCCGTGATGCCCTGAGGATCGAATGGGATCTTTCGAAAGCGGAAACCCGTTCATCGGAGGAACTGACTGTCGAATACGTCCGGCACTTCGATGAGCCCGGACTTGAGGCGGCAAACACCGGCAATGTCGATGAGGCCTTGCGGCAGCAGGGGCTTCAAACTGTCGAAGCCCAGATCGTTTTCCCCTTCCTTGCGCATGCGCCGATGGAGCCGCTCGACGCGGTGTTCATCAAGGCCGCCGACGGATCGGTCGACATTTACAACGGCGCGCAGTTCCCGGGCTTTGATCAGCAGGTGGCGGCGAAAATCCTGGCGCTCGACGAAGAGAGAGTTCGCGTCAACACGCAGCTGGCAGGGGGCAGCTTTGGGCGCAAGGCACAGTTCGGTTCGCCCTACATGCAGGAGGCGGCGTCCGTCTATGCCGCAATCGGCAGCGACCGCCCGCTCAAGCACATGTGGACGCGCGAGGACGACATTCAGGGCGGTTTCTACCGCCCCATGTACGCCCATAAGATGCGTGGGGCGGTAGATGCCACGGGCCGGATTGTGGCATGGGAACAGATCATCGTCGGGCAGTCGATCATGGCCAAGGCGGATCTGGATTCGACTTCGGTCGAAGGTGCGTCGAACCTGCCTTATAAAATCCCCAACCTCAAGGTGACCTCCCACAACATCACGCTGCCGATCCCGCCGCTCTGGTGGCGGTCGGTTGGCCATACCCACACGGGCTTTGCAGTCGAGACCTTCGTCGATGAACTCTTGAGCCGCGTCGGTCGTGATCCCGTGGAAGGGCGGCTTGCACTCATTGACGCGTCCTCGCGTCATGCCGGCGTCCTAAGCAAAGCCGCCGAGATGGCGGACTGGGGTGCAGCGCCACCCGCGGGGCGCGCGCGAGGTGTTGCGGTTGTCGAAAGCTTCGGCTCTTTCGTTGCGCAGGTCGCGGAGATTTCCGTCGGCTCCGATGGTGCGCCGCGAGTGCACAAGGTCTGGTGCGCGGTTGATTGCGGCGTTGCCGTCAATCCCAACATCATCAAGGCGCAGATGGAGGGCGGTATCGGTTACGGGTTGGGTGCCGTGCTTTTCGACGCGATCACTTTGGGAAAGGGCGGCAAGATCACGCAGTCAAACTTTCATGACTACCGTTCGATCCGGATAAACGAAATGCCAAACGTCGCGGTGGAAATTATCAAGTCTGCGGAAAAGCCGACCGGTGTCGGCGAGCCCGGTGTACCGCCCATTGGTCCGGCAGTAGCCAACGCATGGAGAAAACTGACCGGTGCGCCGGTGCGCCAACTCCCTATCGTCAGCGTCATTTCGTCCTGAGGACACCATCAAAATGAAGATTAAGCTCCTGTTCTCAGGAATTGCCGCAAACTGTCTTGTCGTCGCAGCGGGCGCCATGCTGACGCCGGCTTCCAAAGCGCAGACCAGCATCTCGCTCCGTCCAGCGGAATCGTTTCAGTCGATTTCCGACGAGCGGGCGCGGTCCGTTGCACTGTTCGAAGAGGCCGGAAAAGTGATCCAGCATCCCCGATGCGTCAATTGTCATCCGGCCACAGAACGACCGCTGCAGGGCATGACCATGCATCCGCATCAGCCACCCGTTTTCCGGGGCGAGGGCGGCATGGGTAAAGTGGGCATGCAGTGCAACACCTGCCACAGTGAACAGAACACGCCGGTGATTGGCCAGGCCGATACGCTGAAAAGCATCCCGGGTAATCCCGCCTGGCATCTCGCGCCGATCGAGATGGCCTGGGAGGGTAAGACACTTGGGCAGATCTGCGTGCAACTGAAAGATCCAAAACGCAACGGCGACAAAACCATGGAAGAGATAGTCGAGCACATGGCGCACGACGATCTGGTCGGATGGGGATGGGAGCCCGGTGATGGCCGTGAGCCAGTTCCAGGCACCCAGGAAGAGTTCGGCAAGCTCATCCAGGCGTGGGTGAACACGGGCGCTGCCTGTCCTTCGTCATAAGACGTGCCCGCACCGCAATTTCGCGCGAGGGTCGTCCCGCTCTAAGGCCATTGTGATTTCTGTGGCTTGCCGCTGCCGACACATGGGGGCGGTGCGATTTTCTCTGCCCGTCAAAGGCTTGGCGCCGGGGCACGGGTAGCCAGTGCGCCGGCGGCAGCACCCGCTGCGGTCGCGGCAAGCCAACCGGCCGCAACCACCGGCCCGACACCTGGAATGGCCATGACCCCGCGGCGCGGGCGTCGGCACAACCGTCCATTACAAAGCCTCGGAGAAACTGAAGGGAAGGGTCGCCCTGATCAGGGGCGGCGATTCCGGCATAGGTCGGGCGGTTGCCATTCTGTTTGCTCGCGAGGGGACAGACGTCGCAGTCGTAAATCGACGAAGCCCAGGATGCCGCAGACACCAAGACCGCCGTAGAGAGGGAGGGTCGCAAGTGCCTTGTCATGAAGGGCGACATCAAAGATACCGAATTCTGCCGAACCGTGGTCGACGAGACCGTGTCGACGGTCCTCTACGCTGGTGCGAGCTACTAACACGCGCACGAGATCGTCAGGTTCTGCGTCATCCTTTTCTCGCTGATTGCCGATGTATCCTTCGTTTGACGGATCACACGGCTTTGAGTTTAGCGTGAACTCGTCAAAGGGCGACTGCGGAGGTTGAAGGCCGGTCTGGCCATACGATAGGGTTCGACGTGAGGATGTCTCGGAGCCGTCTGTAAACGGTACGTGATGCTACATGTGCTCAGCCGCACTTCAAATTAGAGATTGCCAAGCCCCTACCAAACGATGCCGAAAGGCTCGAGGGGCGAACGGCTTCGGCCCCAGCGTCCGGCCTTTCCCAACCCAGCAGCCAATCGTGCCGGTTGAGATCAATGAGAGAGAGGTAGTTCGTCCCACCGGCGAGTAGGACCAGAGCACAGGTGACGTTGGGTAGAAAGCCTCCGCGCACTTTACGAGAAGGGGACCAAATGGAGCTATCCGAGCGCCCACGATCTCACGGAGAGAACAAATATGCCGCCACTTGCCGCATTCGACAAACAGCAGCCTGAAACGAGAAATAGAGAGTCCCGGCTTGAAAAACTGCTCTTCCGTCTGGAGGCTCAGCACATCTGTCTGGCATGGTCCTTCCGAGAGATAGCGGGCCGTCCGGGCATTGTGTTCGAGATGGGACTGGGACACGGTCGTACCTACGACCATCTGCGCATCCACCTGCCGGAGCGCGAGATCTACGTGCTGGATCGCGAGGTCGACTGTTTCGCCGACTGTACGCCGCCAGAGAATTATTTGCTGCTCGGCGACGTCGAAGAAACGCTTGCTGCGGCTGCCACACGGTTTGGTGGACAGGTCATCCTTGCGCATGCGGATCTGGGTTCGTACACCGAAGCGCACAATATTGTGACAAGGGCCAAACTCAGCCGATACCTGCCGGCAATGCTTTCGCCACGCGCCATTGTACTATCCGACTTGCCGCTCGACCTTGCCGGGGCTCGGTCGCTACCTGTCCCGCCCGGCGCGCGCGCAGACACCTATTTTCTTTACGCCAACGGACCTCACACTTCGATCTGATGGCCGACAGGAGTGATGTCCCTAGCCTCCTTCGTCGCGACCGCTTTTGGGCGCAAGTGGGGCGCCTCAAGCTTCAGCCAGTGCTCATCGATATAAGGCGTCGACCAGCAACGTGAAGGCAGGCGATCCGAGGCGGCCGCTCGGGTAATAGAGATGATATCCGGGAAACAAGGGGCATCAGTCGGCTATCACCTGGATCAACTGCCTTTCCTTCACAACGGATCTAAGTGGTCGCAGGCATGCAATGCCGCACCCATGGTGGCAGCGGCGAAAAGCATCGCAAGGCCGGCGAACAGAGCCACATGAACGACGACACGCGAGAGCGATTGATCCGCGTCTCGTCGGACGTGGTGATCTTCTGTTGCGCGGCTTATGCCGCCACCTTTCTTTGAAGGGGAGGGGCCAGGGGGCTCTGCCCCCTTCGCCCCTTCAAGCACCTGCCGCCCAGCTTCCTCCACTCCACTGACGTTCCGTTCCGTGCAGCCGGTTCCCCGCGCAGGCGCTTTAACCCCAATCCCCCGCTGTTCCGCACGAGCTCGGAAGCAGGAGCGAAGGGCTCCCGCTTCGCGAGACCACGGAAAGGGCAAGGACATGGGCAAGGCAAAAGCAAACGAGACCACGACTGGTGTCAGTGACATCTATGAGCGCGTCACCCAGCGCATCATCGAGCAGTTGGAGGCCGGCACGCGGCCGTGGATGCAGCCATGGGGTGCTTGTGGGTCGCCTGTCCGGCCGTTGCGACACAACGGCGTTGCCTATCGCGGCATCAACACGGTCCTGCTTTGGATGACGGCTGCCGAACACGGCTACAGTTCAAGCTACTGGATGACGTTTCGGCAGGCGCAGGAAATCGGCGGCAATGTGCGCAAGGGTGAGAAGGGAACGCTTGTCGTCTATGCCAACGCCATTGATCGCAAAGGAACCGACGACGAAGGCGAAGAAGTCGAGCGTCGTATTCCTTTCATGAAGGGATACTGTGTTTTCAATGCCGACCAGATCGACGGGATACCTGAGCGCTTCCATGCAAAGCCGGCGGGAACCTCGGCGACGACGAACGAGCGTATCGAGGCGGCCGACCGGTTTTTCGCAGGCCTCGGCGCCGATATCCGGGAAGGTGGCAACAGGGCGTTCTACCATCTTGGCGGCGACTTCATTCAGATGCCGCCTTTCCAGTCTTTCGTTTCAGCCGAAGCCCACGCGACGACGCTCGGACATGAGTGCGTCCATTGGACGATGAACCGCACACGGCTTGATCGCGATCTCGGGCGCGAGAAGTGGGGCGATGAAGGCTATGCGAAGGAGGAGCTCGTCGCCGAACTTGGAGCCGTGTTTCTGGCTGCCGATCTCGGACTTGCGATCGAGCCGCGCGAGGATCACGCCGCCTACATTGCTTCCTGGCTGAAGGTCCTCAAGAACGACAAGCGCGCCGTCTTCCAGATGGCCGCCCATGCTGAACGTGCTGTCGGATTTTTGCATGGGCTGCAGACAGTGGCGGTAACGGATACCGATCACGAAACTGCGTCTGCTCAAAGCGCCGCATGAGCAGAGACAACCAAGGGATATTCGAGTGCGCCGCCTCGTATCGGCGTCCCGAATATCCCCACGGTCACCACCGTGTGACCGTTACTACGCCTGCTGCGCCGTGATCGCGATACCCCAATTGGGGAAACGACCCGTCGTGCTCAAAAAAATCGGCCGGCAGCTGGCGCTGCGGGCGAAATTTCAGGCGTAGCACAACTACGCCCCGGGTTTTCGTTTTGGCTGCCGCGGTCGATATCCGCGCCGGAGCTTTCGCCGCGTGAGATCGAAGAACAGCGAGATCGCTTGCTTCTCATCTTCGAAGTGATGCTCCATCGATTGCCCGCCGGCTCCGATCCGTCCCCACGGCGCCTGAGGCAAACGTCACCGAAGAGCGTCGCCACGATCTCGATCGCATAGAAACGGGCAAGGTTCCGGGTTGCGTCCTTACGTTCGGCGTATAGGTGGTAGGGCTGCGTGATCATGCATGCAGAGTCGCGCGTGTGAGCGCCCCCGTCCAACGACACTTTTGAATCGAACAGGCGTCATCGATTCATTTTCGTGATGGACGGTTCATGCGTGAAGGTCGCAGTCAGCTTGCGATTGACGGAGCGCCACTGCGCGCGTCTGTGTTTCCCTATGCGGATCCCTCCGGTCGTTGGAAGCTGGGCGGAGGCAGCCGCGTCCGGTCTGCTCGACCCTTGAAGCCCTCGTACTTCTCAAGCGCATCCAGGCGGTCGACATCCGAGACGGGTTCGACCGGCTCGCCATTGATGGCATGGTGGAAGGAACCCGGTCGCGCGATTGCGATCTGATAACTGCGCGAGTGCACATAGGTTGCCATCGCCTTGCGTAGCGCCGTGACGCTGACTTCGGGTTTCAGGAGAGGGCGGACGCCGGTCCAAAGTCCGCGCGCAAAGGGTCTGATCGGATCGCCAACCCTGGCTGGAAGAATGGTGATTGGTCGGATGAGAAGGGCGTTGATCGCCTCGATCTTGGCGACCTCTCGTTCACGCGCGACGACTGGGCGTGAGCCCTTCTGTAGAAATGTCGGCGTCCCTGGTTTCTGCCCCACCACCGTCCGAGCCAAGCAAAAAAAGTCACCGTCGAGATCGCGCGTGGCCAGCACAATCCGGCAACATCAACGTTGCTGCGGAAGCATCTATAGCGAGTACCCGGGAACGCAAGTCCTGTGCGCGACGTTATGGCGCCGGCGGAAACAAGCCGGCGAACTCCTTGTCCTCGAAATAGCGGATCTTGGAGGCGACGGCCGGCAGTTGCCCCTGTCGCAGCAGGATCATTTTACTGGCCGACAGTCGCAGGATCTCGTCGGCATTGATGAGGTCGCGCGCCGCGATGTGTTCGGCTCTGGCCGTGACGCCTTTGCTGAAGGACCGGGTGGAATAGTTGACATCCGCCTTGCCGATGGTCCGAGCGATGAGCTCCGCCGTCTCGATATCATTCACGCCGAAGACCTGAAGCACGGCCGCGTTCGACAGAAAGGTGCCGGAACGGCGGCCATAGGTGGAGCGCAGCTGATGGATGTCCTGAAGGATCGGCCAGAGCTGCACGCCGTAACCGGCCATCAGACCCATCGCGCGTTCGACAGGTGCGAGATGGCCGAGTGCTGCGAATTCGTCGAGCAGATAGAGCACCGGTCGGCGGGGGATAGCGCGTTCTCGCGCCATCGCTGCGAGGCTCTGCGAAACGAGCAAACGAAGCCACCGGGCATAGGTCGACAGCCGATCGGGCGGCAGGACGAGGAAGATCGAGACGCTCCGGCGCTTCAGATCGGCGAAGCCGAATTCCGAGCGGCTGAGCACCGCGGTCATGCGCGGACTATCGAGGAAATGGGTGTGGCGTTGCGCGGCTGACAACACGCCTGCTGCCTCGCGTTCCGACTTGCCGAGATGGCGATTGGCGGTCCGGGCAATCAGCCCGTTCGCCTCGTCCATCTCCTGCATGCGCGCCATCAACACCAGGAAGCGCTCCGGCGCCAAGGTCAGATATTCGCGCAGCGTTCCGAGATGTCGACGGCCAGGCAATTCCGCGACGACGATCTTCAGGATCAGACCGGCAATCAGCGCCTTCGCCTCTTCATTCCAATGTGCTTCGCCACGGGTACCGGGTTCGTCATAGACAAGTGCATCGGCCAGCGTACTTGCGTCCTCGGCGACATCGAGCCCGTCCGCGTCGATTACATCGAGCGGATTGTATGCCGATGATTTCTGGCCGGTGACTTCGAAGGGATCGAGAACATGGACCGGCCCAAACCGCTCGCGCGCCGAGCCGGCGACTTGCGCATTTTCGCCTTTTGGATCGATGCAGATGATCGAACGACCGGCGGTCAACAGGTTCGGGATGACCGTGCCAACACCCTTGCCGGTCCGCGTCGGCGCCATCGTCAAAAGGTGGGCGGGACCATCGTAACGCAAGAGCTGCCCGGTCGTCGGTTCGCGCCCGATGAGCAAGCCTTCGTTGCCCGCAGTGCGTTCTTTCAATTCCTGGCTGTTAGCCCAACGCGCAGTCCCAAAGACGGAGGTCGTCATGTCGACTGCGATGAAGGCAGAAAGGAAACCAAGAATGCCGAGCGCGATTGGAAGGTGCTTTGCGACGAGAGTGACAACGTCGCTGACGTCACCGTGCTCAGCGCCGAGGACGAGGTGGACGAGAAAGTTTGTCAGCCGGATCACCGCCGACAGGCCGAGACCGAAAATGACCACGGCAAGCACGTAGAACGGCGCCTTGATCAGTGACTTCACGACAGAGGTGAACTTCATTCCGCCGCCCTTGGCCATCAGACGGCCACATGGTCTCCAAGCCTGGTGAGTTCGGCTGAATCTATACCCTCTGCGAAGGCGGCTCGAGCGTCCAGCTTGACGGGGTTTCCTCGTGGCGACGTTCGATAGGACAACGGGTTCGGTTTTATCTTCCTTCGTCAAGGCTTCACTGCGCGGTCGAGCGGAACATAAGTTTGAGTCGAGTTCTTCAAATCGGTTGGAAGTTTGTATTCCGTCCAGTCGACCCAACCTTTGCCGCGGCCCTCGGGCGGCCCAAAGCCATAGTCTTGGGCCAACAGGTTGCTCCACCAGTAGCTCATCCAGACGTCCTCATAGCCTGGGCGGCCACAATCGCCACGTTCCCAAAGCCACACTGCCGCGAACTGCTTGAGTTTCGCTTCGGCGAAAATCTGGGCATCTTCGATTTTGGTGAAGTACGTACTATTGTTGACCTCCTCCGGATCAGTGGAGGTCGAAACGCAGTGGAAGTGAATTTCCTCGTCGTATTCCGTCGCGCCATTCATTGATGGTTCCCTTATTTGGAGCGCCGACCGCGCCGTGCGTAGCGCGGCAGACCGCCCAGATTCGCTACAGACCATAGAGGGGGCTCTCTCGCCCAGATCGTGCAATTCAAGGGGCAGCCGCATTGGCGACTGCCCTACTGGCCGCAAGACTCAATCCAGATTGAAAAACATGCGCAGTGAACGGTGAGTCGCTTCTGTCACGGCGTAGTGGCCGACGCCGTCATTCTCCTCAGACGTCCAATCGTCCCAGGTAAACAAAAAGGCGTGTTTGTCTCCCGTCACCGTTCGGGTCCGCTTGGTCACTCGACCCTGAAAGTGACCGTAGTTCTCAATGCCAGCTTCGGCGAGCAGTGAAGCGTGGATTGTCGGACCGCGTTCTGCGATGACCCGCAAGCCCGCTTTGGTCTCGTCCGAGCAACCTGACATGAATTCCTCGATCTGGCCGGGAGTCAGGTTGACCACATCGTCCCATTCGAGGCCGAGCGGATTGTCCGAAGAGTTCTCCGGCAACCTTGGAAACAAGGTCGCGATCAAATCCGCTCGCGTGGATGGTTTGAGTTTGCTAAGGTCGGCTTCGGTAAGCACGAGTTGCATGGTGTTCTCCATAAGCTAAGTTTACCATTTGAGGGGGGTCAAATTCCAGTTGACCTCCCTCAAGGCAATATTTGGCATCTTGAGTTCGCGACGTCAATGGTCTATTTCGCGCGCTCAAAATTTGTTTTGAGCTGGTCAAAGTGAATTTGGTCACCGCAGCAGCGTCGGGCGTATACCGGATCGCTTGCTGATTTCGCCTGCCATGTCTACCGCGCTTAGAATTTGAACTCGGGGGTGGAGGCAGACGCGTCGGCTTCCATGTCGATGCATGAGTCCAAGAGAGTGTACGAGCCACCACTTACCCTAGCGACTTCATCGCAATAGTTTCGTGACTTCGCAGGAATCGACGACCAGGTTGCCTTACGCTTGTCGTAGGCATTCTGCTCCATATCGATGCAGGCGTTATAAAGTATTGATGAGCCCCCGGATACGTCGGCCACCCTTTGGCAATAGTCCACGGGATTGTAACGTGGCATGTCCTGTGCCGCCGCAGGCGCAGGCAATTGGGCGAAGATGAATACCACGGTAGTCACTACTTCCACTTTTCTGCCCATGCCCTCAGTTCCTGTTTTGCTTTCTCTGGCCACCGATCCACAGGTGGGCGAACAACTATCTTCTTTTCGTAAGGTTTCCACGCAGCAAAAGCCTGCCGATCCTTAGCGGACAAGAAAAGCAACGCCTCCACCTCCCTGCACATATGCGGCGTGCAGGTGGCTCCGACGTAGTCATCGCTTTTGAATTCTCCACCGCCCGTTCCAGTGATGATGTCCTGAAATGTCTCGAAATCAGGGCCGAGCAGCGACTGCAGCGCCCCCGCGATCTCAGCATTCTTGAGGGCGTCGGAAGGATGCTGGAATGATCGCTCCCTTAGTGCCTGCCAGCCCGCTTTGTCCTCGGCGACAAAGGGCACAATGCCCATTTCCTTGAGGCCGTCGGCAACGGTCCAAGACCATTGCTCACGGCCCTGCCCGGAAATGTTATTGGTTGAGAACACAATCTTGTCTGGAAATACCTCGTGCTGAATGTACGCACATGCTTCGATCGGGCCATCAAAACGCGGCTTTCCACCAGGCGGAAAAGACACAACGAATGGACTGCCATCGCAGGCGTTGCCCCCATCACCGCTGCTGCCGATCAAAGCAGGAACTCCATTCACGATGGCCAGTTCATCGAAAAGGAGAATGGCATTCCTGTGTAGTTCGCGACCATCGATCTTCAGGGCGCGTTCAGGGTATTCACCCTCTATGCGTACGCTGTGCCCGAATAGGGACTCAACGTCGATCGCCTTCGCTGCCTCGCTTCCAGCGACTAGAATCGCCATCGCCAACATGCAAGAATTTCGTCTCATGCACCCCCCAACGCAATCAACAGTAGTTTTTGTAACGTACCTCGGACTCAGTGGCAATTCGCGCTCGTCAGCGATATCCACCACTGGCAGAGCTGGCTGTGGCTTAGCGCATAACCGTGAGAATGCGGTTCATTCAGCTGCGTTTGGCAATTAGAGCTGAGAACCCGACATCGAGGATCTCATCAATCGCGCTTAGCGCGACCCATGCGGCCAATTGGTGAATCTTCACGCAACACGGAAGGCAACAGTCAGGGAGGGGACGAATTTTTCTTTGACGATCACGTGAATGGACATGGAGAAGCAACGGGCCGATCGTGGTTAAAGGCCCAGTTTCTCCTGGGTATACAGCGAGATTTACTTCGGTGCCTTGGTCGGCTCGTATTTCCGAAACTTCGGCGCCCTATAAGCCTCGTCGAAGGCAGCCTTCATCCGGGGCATGCCAGCAAGATAGCGCTCGATCCGGGAGAATCCCTCCCTGACGCTGCCGACCAAAACCAGGAAATAGCCGAGATAGATGACATTATTGGCGATCTGCGCAAGATGCAGATTCATGATGTTGCCGGAACCGCCGACGCCCGCCACACCCACACCTTCCAGGAGAAAATACCAGCCCGCCCCTGCCACCAGAATTCCAATTATAAGCATTCCCGTTCCCCTTTGATAAACAAGGCCCCGCCTAGTTCTATTAGGTTGCATTCCTCTGTCCAGAGGCAACCCGCGATGTCGTGTGCAAAACGCTCGTTCTCGGGATCACTTGCGGCAGATCTCGGCGCTCGCATAGCTGTAAAGGCTAGGGAGGTGGCAAAGGGATGTCAGGCTTCGATGTGGGGAGGCCGACTTTCAGCAAATATGTTCCGTATCCGTTTCCGGTCTGTGCTTCCAAGATCGCATAATGTATCGGCTGGAACTGCGCGTGCCACTCCCTTAGCGGAGTCAGCATTTCGAGGCCGTTTGGCGGCGTCGGTAGGGCTTCTGCTCGCCGCCGACGCGGGAAATCTCGCGCTCACGTAGCGTTGTGAGGAGGTTGCCGCGAGGGGCGATGCGTCGGGCCCAGATTGCTATGTAGCAGGAGGACGGATCAAAGCTGTGGCGGAATGTCCTCGTCACAGGGCCAGTGCCCGCTGCAGATCGTCGTGCTCAAACGCGCTGGCCATGCGGTTGATCTCGGCCGACCGCGCACCGACCACCTTTGCGGTCTCCCGCCAAGTCGCGGTGGCGGTCGCCACTTCTTTGATGATAGTGCGAGCTTGGGCGAGCGTGAGGGCGAAGAACCCGGCGGCTTCTTCCAGCAGATCGAGCGAGCAGGTACCCTCATCGAGATCGATATTGGTCGTCAGCACCCGTGCCTTGACGTCGGTCGGCACCGGATTAAGGTCATAGGCAGGGGACAACGACCACCCGACGTTACCGAGCCAGAGAAAGCCGTGATTTCGCAGGTGGTCGTCGACGTTGGAAATCAGCACATTGAAGGCCACGCGGCGATAAAGGGCGTGGGCATCGGTTCTTCCTTGCGCTCCGTGTTCAGCCAACGCGTCCACGATCTCTGGGTAGCTACCGCGCTCACCGTCCCTGGCGCCCATCATCGCCATTGCCGACAGGAAGGGAATTCGGACGGTACCATCGCGGTCGAAGCGACGGGACAACATGACCTTCTTACCGGCCACGTCTATGAGTTCGTGGAGGGGCGTCGCAATGCCGGCCTGATCAGCCAGTCGCAGAGCAATCTCCTCCCATGTCTCCATGCTATAGTCGTCGGTCTCCTTGGGAAACTTGGCAATCGAGAGGTGGCCATGTTGATCGATGACGGAGGCCTTCGGCCGGGCCCCACCAAGCGAGGAGCCAGGCGCAAAGATAAGTTGGAGGTCTTCGTCGGTTTCCTCATCGCGTAGGATGCGCTCGGTGATCTGCAGCAGGCGACCGAGCTCGATAAAGGCGGGGACACCGGCGCGGATTGGAGCTTGGAACGGCTCTTCGCCGGCCCAGCGAAAGCGTAGTGCACCCAACCGGGTCTCGTCGGCGACGCCAAGCAGATAGTCACTTTCAGCTAGCGTGCGCACGGCACGGCCGTCCCGCTCCGCAATGCGTCGTTCCGAGCGCTGCATGAGGCGGCGGCCCCAGGTGTCAGGTGCAGAATCGCCGATGGAGCCGAAGGTTGGGAGGTCGGCGGGCGGCGCGAAAGCTCCTCGAGTGAGGGCCAGAGCCGGCTCCAGCGAGAAGCGGTCGGGGTCCTCTAGCCAGGCGCGGTCATACTCGAACATGATAGTCTCAGCGCCACGGACGCGATTGCTCCGTGCCAGGCCGATCGGGCGCGTGCGGCCGTGAAGGTCGATGTGAACTTCGAAATCAGCCATCTCGCGATGATCCCGGCAATCGCCTCGGGTGAGCGTGCTTAGGTAGTTGGGCGCTGGCCAGCGACTGACCGACACTATCGTTACTGATGTCGGCGATCTGGCTCAGCCCATCCAAGAGGCCAAGCGCGTGCAGGACGCCGGCATAAATGCCGATACTGACGTTGGTGTCGCCTGCCTCGATCTTCTGAAGTGTCGAGCGCGACGTGAAGGCACGTTCGGCCACCACAGCCATCGGCAGCCGCCGACGCCGACGTGCGTCATGTATGTCTGCGCCCAGTTTGCGCAGAGCGCGCCGCACCGCGGCCGGAGGATTATGAGGTGTCGGCATTTGCTACCTTCGCACTACAATTTGGCCGAATATGTAGCAGGAAGCTTACAATTTTTCCAGAGGCGATAATCAGACAAGACGTCCAACTCGTGCATCTCGGGAAATGGTAGGAACGCAAGGACGAAGGCGGTCACTGCAGCCATCTTGTTCATCGACAATGCCAGCTGCATCAGGCATGGCACGCCGACCGCGAGGATCGCCGTTGCATAAGCCAAGCGCAATGGTTCGAGACTTGGTTTCGGATGATCGGGCGTCGGCGTGAACAACAGGACGTTCTTCACTTCAATCCAAACGGCTAGATACCCGAAGTGCTCGATTCAACGTCGTTGAGTTCCCCTCGCGCTTTGCCTGCAAATTTGTTATACCTTTTTCCTAAAAGGGTATAACGCGATGAAACCCATTGACCTGATGTACCAAACGATGCTCGCCGAGGTCGGCCAGCGATCGCTCGATTCGGCATGGACGGCCGACTTTCCGCCCGAGGGCCGCTTCACACCCTTGACGGTAAAGGCGCGTCGATACTGGTATTTCGACATCCCTAATGGGCATGGTGGCAGGACACGGCGTTACGTCGGTCCCGCAGACGATCCCGAGATTTCGCAGCGCGTCGCCGACTTTCAAGTTCAGAGGGATGATCTTCGCGCTCGGCGCCGCCTGATTAGCACCCTCACTCGTGAAGGAGGAATGATTGCGCCCGATAAGATGTCGGGCGACGTCGTTGAGGCGTTGGCGAACGGAGGTCTGTTTCGATTGCGTGGCGTGCTGATCGGCACGGTGGCATTCCAATGCTTCGCCGGCCTCCTTGGCGTGCGTCTGCCTATGGCCGCGGTCCTGACAGGGGACACGGACATTGCCCAAGACTGCGCCATCGGTCATGAGGTCGAAGACAGCCTGCCTCCAATCGTCAATCTGCTGCAATCGATCGATCCGACCTTCCGGCCCGTCCCGCACCGCTCGGGCGCTGCGGCCTCATCCGCTTTTGTCAGCGGCTCCGGATATCGGGTCGAGTTCTTGACCTTGAACAGAGGTAGCGACGACTACGTTGATCACCCCGCAAAGATGCCTGCATTAGGCGGCGCCGGCGCGGATCCGCTGCGCTTTCTCGACTTTTTGATCAGGGATCCCGTTCGGACGATACTGCTCCACAAGTCGGGTGTTCCTGTGACAGTCCCAGCCCCAGAGCGCTATGCCGTCCATAAGCTTATTGTCGCGTCGCGTCGCCACACCGATGGTCAGAGTGCGGTCAAGCGTGACAAGGATGTGCGACAGGCAGCGCTCCTGTTCGAGGCGCTCCAGCAGACGCGGCGGACGTCCGATCTCGCCCTCGTTTACAACGAAGCATGGGATCGCGGCGCAGGTTGGCAAGAAGGCATCCGTGCCGGAGCAGGAATGCTTACTGCCGAGGAAAGGAACCGTCTCAGGGATTGTCTCCAGACCGGAGCCTCGGAGATCGGCGAAGAGGTTACCGTGCCGTTCCGGTAGTGATGGGGCTACGGGCGCCTCGCCTTCAACCGAAGCCGAGAGTTCGATAGGCAGAAGTAACCGGGCCGATCATAATTACCGACAACGGCTTACCTTGTCTTGTCCTGACAAACGGCGGCGCAACTCCAGCAAAAAACCTGCCCATACGATTGGATCGCCAAATTATCTAGGCGGCGTCGCCCTACGCAAAGGGCGAGCATTAGGCCCCGTGTGCGAGTGACATCGCCCTAAGTACCGCTGGCCTCGAGGCCCGACAGCATCGCTTCGTCGTCGTCCTCAAAACCCGAGTTCACGTTGACCAGCGTCGCGCTCGGCACATCACTAATTTCTTGCATTTGAATAACCCAAATTTGCTGCACTACCTACATCGTTGACCCCGCTCGGGTCGATGCCGCCGCACGCGCCTCGGCAGCGCTCGAACGTTCTAGGGTTGGATAACAGCAGATATAATCGAAGCTCGCTGAACCGGGCAAAGGAGGAACTTGCAATGAGCACAGTTGCGACCATCGGATTGGACGTCGCGAAGGATGTTTTTCAGGTGCATGGCGCCGCCGCGAATGGGGCGCGAATGTTCAATCGGAGGCTCCGACGCTCTGAAATCTTGGACTTCTTCAAGCAACTGCCGCCATGTATCGTTGGCATTGAAGCCTGCAGTACATCACACCACTGGGCACGCTCCATCGCGGAATTTGGCCACGACGTTCGTCTGATCCATGCTCAATACGTTAGGGCTTTCGTAAAGCGCGGGAAGACCGACGCCAACGACGCGGAGGCCATCAACGAAGCCCTTACAAGCAAAGCCATGCGTTTCGTGCCGGTCAAGACGGCTGAACAACAGGTCTCAGGCATGATTTTTCGAACCAGAGCCTTCTTCGTGCATCAGCGGACACAGGCGATCAATTCGCTTCGCGCCCATCTGGCCGAACTGGGAATTGTTACAGCGAAGGGCGCCCGTAACGTCAAGACCCTTGCTGCCATCGTTGAGGACGGCGAATTGCCGGCGTGCTCTTGCCTTGCACTCCGGCAATTCGTCGATCACATCCAGCTCTTAGATAGTCGCATTGCCAAGCTAAACCGGGAAATCTTGGCGCAAACCAGAGAAGATGAGACCAGGAAGCGCCTGATGACTATTCCAGGCGTCGGACCGATTACAGCTGCCGCTATTCACGCGTTTGTTCCTCAACCTCGTGAGTTTAGGTCAGCTCGCCATTTTGCTTCATGGGTGGGTCTAACGCCTAAGAGCCATTCGAGCGGAGCCAGTCAGGTTCTTGGACACATATCGAAGATGGGAAATGCCCATCTTCGAAGTTTGCTTGTCGTTGGCGCGATGATCGTTCTCCGCCAGGTGAAGGCAGACGATGTGAAAATGCGGTGGCTATCCGCGCTCAAAAAACGCCGGCCATTTAAGGTCGCGGCTGTTGCGCTGGCAAACAAGACTGCGCGAATTGTATGGGCCTTGCTCGTTAAAGGCGGCACGTACGTCGGATCGCCGAATTCTACTTCCGCAGTTAACATAGCATAAGCATGTGGCTTGAATTCGGCAGCTGCCGAGTTCGTTGGTGAGGTGTTGTTTGAATGATTTGCGTGCGAAGCGAAAGAGGTGAGCTTGGAACACCGACAGGGCGCTAGTGAAGTCTTACTATCACGAATAATTGCTATGGGACCCTTGCTCCGCGAAGAACGCGTAGGAAGGGCGGCAACTTTCCGCTCAAACACCGTGCTCATGCTAGCAGCGTTTCGTACAGACCGTTCTGACCAGGCATCTCACTCGGGCGGGTCGCTCAATCATCCGGAAGGAGTGACCCGCTTGTGCACGAGTCAGATTGCTTGCCTCCCTCAGAGACGAGGCTGACCGGCGATCGGTTCACTTCGAATTCATCATAATGAGTAGCGAGTTTCCGGCTACATGGGGTTCAGAGAAACGCGTTCTGCCAGTTTAGTGCGGGATACCACACGACCGACCTGCGAACGAACGGCAGGTCTAATGGGCTGTTTCGGCAATTGGGACTGCAGCCAGAGCTTCAATTGTATAGCCCGTCTTTATGAAGTTTTCGCGAAGGAATCTTTACGTTCCCTTCGTTGAATTGATCGAGACCATTCGGCAGAGTCGGCAGCCATGCGACGTTTGCTTCCCGGCCAGAGGACCTATTGTTGTTGATGAGGACAAGTCTTGATCACCTAGCGCCAATCGAGCAGCAGCAACTCCGTCGCGTGCTTCAGATCATCCTGGAGGAGTTTGACGACGCGCTGAAGGCAGGGGAGGCTGACTTCAAGAAACGTGGACGAATCCTAAAAATTATCGCATTCGGCCCGTATGCACGCGGCAATTTCCCCAACGCGTCTATCGACATACTGGTCATCGTGAATAACAAGAAACTCGCCGATCTCAGTTGCTGGAACCGCGCGAACGATAGGTTGACGCGCGATGTTGAGATCGAGACACCGATTAGGATGCTCGTGCATGCCCTGCGCGACATAAATTCCGACCTGCAACGGGGCCGCCATTTCTTCGTTGAAATTGCGAGCGAGGGGATCGCACTTTATGAACTTGATAATGAGCCGCTAGCCCCGCCGGGAAAAATTCCATCACATATGGCTGCGCGGATAGCTCTCAAGTACTTCGAGCGCCACGCGTCACTTGCCGTCAAATTTCTGAAGGGCGGAAAGTTCTATCGCGACGAAGGTGACTACAATGAAGCGGCGTTTATGCTCCACCAGTCGATCGAACAAGCCTATGCGACCTGTCTCCTGGTGTTAACTAATTATAGCCCAGCCTCTCACAATTTGCGTGTCCTTCGAGGCCTTGCCGAGCAACGTGCCGAGGCGCTGGAGGGGGTATGGCACGAGGACAGGGAGTGCTTCGTAGTTTGGTTTGACCTCGTCAACGGTGCCTATGTAAGGTCCCGCTATTCGCTTGATTACCAGATCTCCAGGGAAGCCTTGGATTGGCTGGTGCACCGGACAACGGAATTGGTTTCCAGGGTTCAGACGGTTAGTGACGCACATCTCAAGCAATGCAGTCAGTTAAGTGAGGGCATGTCGAATGCAGATGAAGCATGCAGGTAGCTGACAAAAAGCGATGAAATCATCGCCCTTTTAAAACATTTAAAGTTGTGCCAGGGAGCGGAAGTCTGCCGCAGCCGAGTTTCCAATCTCAGCGCTCGCAAAGAGTGCGCAAATCCCTAGATGGTGCGGCTGGTGCCGCAAGATTTGACATGAAGGGGAGGGGCCGGGGGGCGCTGCCCCCTTCGCCCCTTCGCCCCTTCAAGCACCTGCCGCCCAGCTTCCTCCACTCCACTGACGTTGCGCTCCGTGCAGCCGGGTCCCCGCGCAGCCGCTTGCACCCCAATCCCCCGCTGGTCCGCCCGAGCTCGGAAGCAGGAGCGAAGGGCTCCCGCTTCGCGAGATCAAGGAAAGGGCAAGGACATGGGCAAGGCAAAGGCAACCGAGACCACATCGACCGTCAGCGACATCTACGAGCGCATCACCGCCCGCATCGTCGAGCAGCTGGAGGCCGGCACACGGCCGTGGATGCAGCCATGGGGCGCCGGTGGCACGCCTGTCAGGCCACTGCGTCACAACGGTGTTGCCTATCGCGGCATCAACACCGTGTTGCTCTGGATGACGGCGGCCGAGCGCGGTTACAACTCGAGCCACTGGATGACGTTTCGGCAGGCGCAGGAAATCGGCGCCAACGTGCGCAAGGGTGAGAAATCCACGCTTGTCGTCTATGCCAATGCCATTGAGCGCAAAGAGACTGACGACGAGGGCGAAGAAATCGAGCGCCGCATCCCGTTCATGAAGGGATACAGTGTTTTCAACGCCGACCAGATCGACGGGCTGCCGTCACATTTCTACGCACCCCCGACCAAGCCCGCCGGCAGTGAAGACAAGCAGCGCATTGAGGCTGCCGATCGCTTCTTTGCCAATCTCGGCGCCGACATTCGCCATGGTGGCAACCGGGCATTTTATCATCCCGCGGGCGACTTCATCCAAATGCCGCTCTTTGAGGCGTTCGTCTCGGCCGAAACACACGCAACGACACTCGGGCATGAGTGCATCCATTGACAATGAAGGGCACCCGACTTGACCGCAACCTTGGTCGCGAGAAGTGGGGCGATGAAGGTTATGCCAAGGAGGAACTCGTCGCCGAGCTCGGGAGCGTGTTCCTCGCGGCCGACCTCGGTCTCTCGATCGAACCGCGTGAGGACCATGCTGCCTATATCGCCTCCTGGCTGAAGGTTTTGAAAAACGACAAGCGCGCCGTTTTCCAGATGGCCGCCCACGCCGAGCGCGCGGTTGCTTACCTGCACGGATTGCAGCCCAACCAGAATGGCGTTGCGGCAAGCGACCAGACCGTCGCGTGAGGAATACTGCCATCTCCATCACCTCCAGGAGGATCTCCCGCAGATCCGTCCTGGGGGACTGTCGCCGGCGGTCGCCCCGCCGAGCGGGGCGACAAGATCAAGCGGTCTGCATCTATCTCGGCGGGCAGGCCCGCGGCCGATACCCGCGCCTCAGCTTTCGTCGGCTAAGATCAAGAAACAGTCGGATCGCGTCGTCTTCTCCCGAGAACTGATGCTCAGCCGACTGCCCGCGTGCGCCAATGCGTCCCCAACGTCGGGTGAGGCAGATTTCCCCAAACAGGTTGCTGTCGATCTCGATCGAATAGAACCGCGCCATGTTGCGGGTCGCGTCTCTTCGTTCGACGTAGAGGCGATAGGGTTGCGTGATCATCGCGATAGAATCGCGCCTTCCGGCAAAGCCGTCCAACGACACTTCTGAATCGATTGAGCGCCATCGATTCATGTTCGTGATGGATCGACCCGGCAGCAACGGCGCAACGTCGCTGGGCCACGCTTGTTGCGGAAGGAGAGGGCGCTCGTCGTCTAGCGCTGTGTGTCCTTGCGCTTGAGAAGGCCCGCGCGGATTCCTGCCGCCTTTGAGGTCGGCGAGGGGGCCGGCGGTGGCGATTTTGGACCACGCGATCCATCGCGTTCCTTGAACCCTTCGTACTTCTCTTGCGCATCCTGCCTGTCGGCGTCCGACACTGGGCCGACCGGGGCGCCATTGATGTCATGGCGAAGGGAGCCAGGGCGCGCGACCGCAATCTGATAGCTGCGCGAGTGCACATAGCTTGCCATGACTTTACGCAAAGCGGTGACGCTGATGTCCGGTTTGAGCAGCGGACGGATCTCGTTCCAGAGGCCGAGCGCGAAGGGCCGGACCGGGTCGCCGACTTCGGCTGGAAGGACTGCGATCGGCCGGATGAGGAGGGCGTTGATCGCCTCGGTCTTGGCGACCTCGCGTTCCCGCGCCAGGACGTTCGTCGCGTTCTCTCGAACAGACTTTGTTGCTGCTGGTTTCTGACCATTGCCACCCGTACCCATCAGATGCCGCCAGTTCGTATAGGTCCTCGAGATCACGAACCAAGGACGTCACTCACGCATTCAAAGCATCTATCGCTGACGCTACGAAACACAAGTGCCGCGCACGCTCTACCTCGTGTGCGGGAACAACCCGGCAAACTCCTTGTCTTCGAAGTAGCGGATCTTGGAGACGACGGCCGGCAATTGGCCCTGACGCAGAAGGATCATTCGGGAGCTCTTAAGCCGCATGATCTCGTCGGCATTGATGAGGTTTCGTGCTGAGATATGTTCGGAGTTGGATGTGCCGCTGTTGCTGAAGGAGCGGGTGGTGTAGTTGACATCGGTCTTACCGATCGTGCGCGCAATCAGTTCTGCGGTCTCAACATCATTGACACCAAAAACCTGGAGCACCGCCGCGTTCGACAGGAAGGTGCCAGCACGGCGACCATAAGTGGCGCGTAGCTGGTGAATGTCCTGCAGGATCGGCCAGAGCTGCACGCCATAGCCCGCCATCAAACCCATGGCGCGTTCGATCGGCGCCAGGTGACCAAGCGCGGCAAATTCGTCGAGCAGGTAGAGGACCGGACTGGCCGGCGACGTGGCGTCGCGCGCCATATCCGTGAGGCTCTGGCTGATCAGCAGACGAAGCCATCGCGCATAGGTCGACAGCCGGTCAGGCGGCAGAACCAGGAACACGGTGGTGCTCTGCTGCTTTAAGTCTTTGAAGCGAAAATCCGAGCGGCTGAGAACACCGACCATGCGCGGGCTATCGAGGAAATGGGTATGGCGCTGCGCGGCCGAAAGCACGCCGGCGGCCTCACGATCGGATTTGCCAAGGTGACGATTGGCAGCACGCGCAATCAACCCGTTTGCCTCATCCATCTCCTGCATCCGCGCCATCAGCGCCAGGAAGCGTTCGGGCGCCAAGGTCAGATACTCGCGCAATGTCCCGAGGTGTTGCCGACCAGGAGACTCAGCCACAACGATCTTCAAGATCAGACCTGCGATCAGGGCCTTCGCCTCTTCGTTCCAGTGGGCTTCTCCGCCCATGCCCGGTTCGTCGTAGACGAGTGCGTCGGCAAGCGTGCTTGCGTCCTCGGCACAATCGAGACTTTCCGGATCGAGCATGTCGAGCGGGTTATAGGAAGCCGATCGCTGACACGTGACTTCGAAGGGATCGAGAACGTGAACGGGACCAAATCGTGCGCGTGCGGCGCCCGCGACCTTGGCATTTTCGCCCTTCGGGTCGATGCAGATGATCGAACGATCTGCGGTCAGCAGGTTCGGGATAACGGTCCCGATGCCTTTGCCCGTTCTTGTGGGTGCCATCGTCAAGAGATGCGCCGGTCCGTCGTAGCGAAGGAGGCGGCCGGTGGTCGGATCGCGGCCGATCAGCAGGCCGTGACTGGTGGCGGAGAGTTTCTGTAAGTCTCGTCTGTTCGCCCAGCGGGCAGAACCGAACACGGAAGGAAAGGGCGCATCCGTCGTGAACGGTGCAAACAAACCTCCGATACCGAACACGAGCGGCAGATACTTGGCGAGGCCTTCGAGGAGTTGGCTGATCTGCCCGTGCTCGAAACCGAAGACCAGATGGATGAGAAAGTTTGTGAGCAGCAACATTGCGGCAAACATAGCGCCAAGGAAAGCGCCGACGACGGCCAGAACCGGGGCCTTGACGATCGATTTGACGAAGTCGAAAGGGCTCATTCCGCGTTCCAGCTGCGGCTCGCTTCGCCCGGATCCAGCACATCGTCAAACAGCGCCTTGTCGCCGTCGCGCACGAGAAAGCCCGGTAGTTCGCGGCGCAACCATTCCCGCAGCCGACGGGTAAAATCCGGATCGTTGGAATGCTCCAGCCGGTGCAGCACCAATGCCCCGATCAGGATCTTGCGCCGGGTGTCCTGGGCGCGTTCCTGTTTTCCGAGCCGAGCCTTGAGCGTTCTTTTGCGCTCCTCCAGCTCGGCGAGGCGCTGGGTGATCGACTTGCGTGCCATGTGGTACTCCTAATGCTTGTGACGCGTCGAGAGTTTCTGCCATTGCGTGTTGTGATCCGAAGGTATTCGACATTGCGGAATGCACAACCCTGAATTGGCACTGGAATGGTGCATCTTGCGTGATCCCGGACGCAGGGAGCGAAGCGAACGAAGTTTTAAGGGCGCACTTACGAGTTGCTCTGCAACTCAGCGCTTGCTATGGTTGTGCGACTTTGGAGAGTGTCGCTTGGCCATCTACCATTGCAGCATGAAACCGATCGCTCGAAGCGGCGGCCGCAGTGCGGTTGCCGCCATCGCCTATCGCACGGCGACGAAGATGCTGAATGAGCGCGACGGCATCGTGCATGATTTCACGAGGAAGCAAGGCGTCGAGCATTCCGAGATCGTGCTTCCAGATGGCGTGGATGCGGACTGGGCGCTCGATCGTGCGACGCTTTGGAACGCGGTTGAGCGCGCCGAGAGCCGCAAGGATGCGCGCGTTGCGCGAGAGTTTGAGATCGCCCTTCCGCATGAGATGAGTGCCGGCGACCGGCTGGCGTTGACGCGCGACTTTGCGCGCGAGCTTGCCAACCGTTACGGCGCCGCTGTCGACTTCTCGATCCACCAGCCGCAGGGTGAAAGCGACATCCGCAACGTCCACGCGCATGTGGTGATGACAACGCGGGTGGTGACGGAACAGGGGCTCGGCGAAAAGACGCTGGTCGAGCGCGAGAACAAATGGCTGCTCAACCACGATCACCCGACCTCTCACATGCAGCTTCGTGATATCCGGCAGCTCTGGGAGCACCAGGCCAACCGGCATCTGGCAAGGCTTGGATTGGACATTCGCATTGACCATCGCTCGCATCTTGAGCGTGGTTTGGAAATCGAGCCGACCGAGCATATGGGCGTGCATGCGTCGCAGATGGATCGGCGCGGCATGGAGGTGTCGCGCGGGCGGATCGATGACAAGGCGGCGCGCTCCAACGCCGAATTGATCCGCCGAAAACCTGAAGAGGTTGTGTCGATCATCACCGGCGAGAAGAGCGTGTTTGATCGTCATGATGTCGCGCGAGCACTGCATCGCTACATTGACGATCCCGACCGGTTTCGCAATGCCTTTGCCGCGGTCATGGCGTCGCCGGCGCTCGTGGAACTGAAACCAGAAACGGCGACGGAGCTGGCGCGGTACTCGACACGGCAAATGATCGAGATCGAGCATGCGATGGCCTTAAGCGCAGACCACATGGCTCAGCGTTCCAGTCACTCCGTCCACCGATCTTACGTCGACCGGGCCTTGGACATTCAGGACCAGGCCATTCGAGGAAGCGCTGCTTCTGCATCACCTAAGTCGGCCAGCGGAACTGATCAGCGTCCGGTTGATCGCGAAGTGAAGACAACGCGCGAGGGGCTCAGCGACGAGCAGCGCGCGGCGGTGCGCCACATCACCGGGCCTGAGCAGATCGCGAACGTGATTGGGTTTGCCGGAGCCGGAAAATCCACGATGCTGGCTGCGGCGCGTCAGGCCTGGGAGATGCAGGGCTACCGTGTTCATGGTGCGGCTCTGGCCGGCAAGGCGGCCGAGGGACTGGAGGAATCCTCAGGGATCGCGGCGCGCACTTTGGCCTCCTGGGAATACGGCTGGCAGAATGAGAAAGGGCTGCTTGGAAAGGGCGACATCCTCGTCATCGATGAGGCTGGCATGATTGCAAGTCGACAGCTTGCGAGGTTCGTCAAGCAAGCTGAAGTGAGAGGCGCCAAGCTCGTGCTCGTCGGCGATCACGAGCAGCTGCAGGCAATCGGCGCAGGATCTCCGTTCCGGGCGATCTCCGAGCGGATCGGAGCGGTCGAGCTCTCCGAAATCCGCCGGCAAAAAGAAGCCTGGCAGCGTGAGGCGTCGATCGCCTTTGCCACGCATCGCGCATGCGAGGGGCTGGCGGTCTATGCCGAGCGTGGGGCAGTTCAATTCCGCGATGATCGCGACGAGGCTCGAGCAGCTTTGGTGTCTGACTATCTCGCCGACTGCGATGCACGAGCAGCGGGGTCACGCGTCGCACTCGCGCATCGCCGTGTCGACGTCCGGGCTATCAACGCCGACATCCGGTTGGGCCTTCAGGAGCGCGGCCGGCTTGCACGCGGTGACCAAGCGGATGCGGTCCTCGGGCGGGAACGCGTCTACCGCACCAATGATGGCGACCGGTCCTTTGCCCGCGGCGATCGCATCGTGCTTCTCGAAAACAACCGCGATCTCGGCGTGAAGAACGGCATGCTTGGAACCGTTGAGGCCGTCGAGCCGGACGCACTACATATACGTCTCGACGGCAGTGCTGGCGCAAACAAAAGCGGCCGCGCAGTTTCAATACCGGTCAACAGTTACCAATCCTTTGATCACGGCTACGCGACGACAATCCACAAGTCACAAGGAGCAAGCGTCGATCGCGCCTTTGTCATGGCTTCCACTACCATGGACCGGCATCTGGCCTATGTCGCAATGACCCGCCATCGCGACGATGTGCGGCTCTATGTCGGTCGGGATGAGATGAAGGACATGAAAGCGCTTGGCGCCAGCATGGGACGCTCGGGCGCGAAGGAAACGACGCTCGACTACACAAGCGTCTTCGCCGCGCGCAGAGGGCTTGCTGAAGAGTTCGGCATCCAGAGTGAGATCGCCATCTTGCCGGCAGCAAAGGTCGCCAGACCCGAGCCCGCCCTCGGTACGCAAACGGGAATGGCCACAGGTGAGGCAGGGCGCGAGAGCGTCAATCCGCTCATCCCGGCGATCACGAGCTATGCGCGCAGCATCGAGGACATCGCGCGCGAAAGGGCAAGGTCGTCCTTCGATCGCGAAATGGTGCAAGTGCTTTCTTTGGCTCGACATGTCTATGTGGAACCCGACGATGCAGCGGCGAAAATCGGACAGGCCATTGTCAAAGCTGGAGCCGATGGGCAGACGCTTGCAAACGCCGTAACCGAGCATCCCGAACGGTTCGGAGAACTGCGCGGCAAGACCGGTTTTTTCGGTGACAACAAGGAGCGCAAGGCCGCTCATCACTTCTCCAAGGCCCTCGGGCTCCATGTCGCATCGGCGGCCAACACCTGGTCGCGCCGCCTTGAGGCCGAACGTAAGTCGGAAGCCTGGCAGCGTGAGAAGAGGGACGTTGTTGAAGTTCCCAGTCTGACCGGGCGCAGCGAGGACATCTTGAAGCAGTTCGATGCCTTGCCTCAGGCCGAAAAACCGCGGTTTCTCACCAAGCTCTCCGGGACGCCAGAAGGGCGGCAGGTGCTGGAAGAAACCAAAATCATCGCCCGCGCTCTTGAGCAGCGTTTGGGCAGCGCGGATCCGAGGAGTTTCAAGAAGGAGCTCGATCGGCTCGGGTTGAAAGATCCGTCCGCGATCGAGCGTATCAAGTACGTCGCCCGCCTGGTCGATCGAGCCGATCGGGCCGAGCTCAGTCGGAAATACGAGCTCACGCGGACGCTGAAGAGGGGGCTCGGTTTGGGCATGTGACGTTGCCGCGGAAACTGCCGCGCGGAGATTGCCGGCAGGCAGACTGGATCGGAGTTGAAGTTCGCCGCGGGAAGCCATCCGTGGCAAGCATCAACACGCTCATCCGCGTGCGGAAATACATCCATGGGACGCAAGAGAGGTTGTCATGAAAACCGCCATCATATTCGACTGCGAATTTCTCTGCCGCGAAGACTCGCAGCGCCGGTTTTGGTGTGGGGCCCATGACCCGGACCCGGTCATCGCGCAGATTGGCGCTGTCAAGTTAGCGCTCGAGGGAGATTTTGCCCTCTTGGCTAGCTACAAGGCGTATGTCCGACCCGTCGACCGATTTGGCAGAAGATATTCTCTCGACCCGTTTTTCACCAGGCTGACGGGGATCACGGAAACGAATACCGAGGAACAGGGCGTGTCTCTGGAGGACGCCCTTGCGAACTTTGAGAGCTTTTCCGGAGGTGCTCCGTGCTGGTCGTGGGGCAAGGACGAACTCAACATGGTCGCGATCAGTTGTTACGTCGCAGGCATTCAGCCACCGATCCCGGCCAATCGATTTGACAATGCTGTCAAACTGCTTGCGGCTGCAGGCATGCCAATGGAGGACCTGGCCAAGACGCCGAGCAACAAGCTCGCTGACTACTATCAGGTGGAACACCCGCCGTTGCGTGGCCACGACGCGCTCGATGACGCCCTTTCCCTTGCATATACCCTGCAGCACCTGATGAAAGCCGGAATATTGCGGCAGGAGGCATTCGAACTTGCCGCACCAATCCTTGACAGGAAGGAGATATTTTAGTGCCTCGATACGTATCGCTGATCGAAGCGTCGGCAATGCTGGCAGAAGCCAATCGAGTTCTCGTTATCGGTTGCTCTGGAGGCGGTAAGACCACATTTCCCAGAAAATCGCGGGATCATATGGCTTGGAATTTCGGTCTCTCGATCGCCGCCCTCTTGGTCCGGGCCTGTGAAGTTGTGGGGCGTGGCGGTTGAAGTTGCCGGATGCCGGAAAACACAACGGCCCGGCGATCTTTCGATCCCGAGCCGTTTTTCATCCTTGGGAGGATAAGGCGCCCCTCGGGGCGCTTGAATTTGTTAGCCGCGGCGCGTGTCGGGGAAGTTCGCCGGATCGATGCCCAGCGTACGCAGGTCGCTTGCCTTCGGGCGGCGGTGACCTTCGGCAGCGGCGGCGGCAGCGCTAGCAGCGCCGAGAACTGCGAATGCACGACCGATGAAACCCTTGTGATAAGTTGTGGTAGCCATCTTCTTGCTCGCTTTCGTTTTCTCTTTGATGAGCAAAAGATGGGGTCTGGCCAGTCTTATTGCAATGCACAATCGGACAGGCCAGCCATGCAAAGGAAGCAGGTCCGGTCGGTTTTCAGACCGGCCGGACCTGCGGATAGGCCTTGGGAGGAGGCGCTATGTCGATCGGGTCCGAAAGGGTTTCCGGACCCGATTGTTATTGGGGCTTAGTCTTCGTTGGCGGCGAGCTGCGAAAGGACTTCGCCGCGGCCACGGGCCCGAAGGATGAGCGGTACGATCAGCGCTGCAGCTGCGATGATCAGGAGGCCGGCTGCGATCGGCGAGGTGAACAGGACCGAGTAGTCCCCCTGGCTGATCGCGAGCGCGCGGCGCAGCTGCTGTTCCGCGAGCGGGCCGAGGATCAGGCCGACGACGACAGGCGCGATCGGATATCCAAAGATGCGCATGGCGTAGCCGAGCAGGCCGAAGGCGAGCAACATGCCGAGTTCGTAGACCGACGGGTTGGCGCCGATGGTGCCGAGCGTGGCAAACAGCAGGATGCCAGCATAGAGCCAAGGCTTCGGAACGGTCAGCAGCTTCACCCAAAGACCGATGAGTGGCAGGTTCAGGACCAGCAGCATGAAGTTGGCGATCAGCAGGCTGGCGATCAGGCCCCAGACGAGCTGCGGATTGGTCGCAAACAGCAGCGGTCCGGGCTGGAGGCCATACTGCTGGAAGCCGGCAAGCATGATGGCCGCGGTTGCCGTGGTCGGCAGGCCAAGCGTCAGCAGTGGCACGAGCGTACCGGCGGCCGACGCGTTGTTGGCCGCTTCCGGGCCGGCGACGCCTTCGATCGCGCCGTTGCCGAATTCTTCCGGATGCTTCGTCAGGCGCTTTTCTGCGGCATAGGACAGGAACGTGCCGATCTCGGCGCCGCCAGCCGGCATGGCGCCGATCGGGAAGCCGATGAGTGTACCGCGCAGCCACGCCTTCCACGAACGTGCCCAGTCGGCCGCATTCATCCACACCGAGCCACGGACGGCCTCGACCTTGTCGGGCCCCTTGTCGCCCTGTGCGGCGATGTAGAGCGTCTCGCCGATCGCGAACATGGCAACGGCGAGCGTCGTCACCTCAATGCCGTCAAGCAGCTCGGGAACGCCAAAGGAAAGGCGTGCCTGCCCGGTCAACTGGTCGATGCCGATGACGGAAAGCGCCAGGCCGACAAACAGCGACGTCAGACCGCGAAGGGTGCTGTCGCCGAAGGCGGAGGAAACGGTGACAAAGGCGAGAACCATCAGCGCGAAATATTCGCGCGGACCGAAAACCAGGGCCAGCTTGACGATGTAAGGCGCGATGAAGGCAAGACCGAGCGTGGCAATCAGGCCGGCGACGAAGGAACCGATCGCCGCCGTCGCCAGCGCTGGCCCACCGCGTCCCGCTCTCGCCATCTTGTTGCCTTCGAGCGCAGTCACGATCGAGGCGCTTTCACCGGGGGTGTTGAGCAGGATCGACGTGGTCGAGCCGCCATACATGCCGCCGTAGTAGATGCCGGCAAACATGATCAGGGAGCCACCGGGATCGAGCCGGTAGGTGACCGGCAGCAGGAGCGCCACCGTCAGTGCCGGGCCGATGCCGGGCAGGACGCCGACCGCCGTGCCGAGCGTTACGCCGATCAGGGCGTAGAGCAGGTTCATCGGTTGCGCAGCAACCAGCAATCCCTGCATCAGGAATTCAAAAGTAGCCATGGTCGTCGGCCCTCTTAGAAGAACAGGCGTTCAAGCGGCCCCGCTGGCAGCGACAGGAGCAAGAGCTTGGCGAAGATCACCCACACGGCAAAGCAGATCGCAATGCCGACGGGGAGCGAGAACCAAAGCTTGCGCTTGCCGAAACCACGTGCGGTCAACGCGAACAGAATGCCGGTGGCGATCGAGAAGCCTGCAATGTTCAGCAGCAGCATCTGGGCGGCAAGGCCACCGACGATCCAGATAACCGGAGCGATTTCCTGGCGCTCGCGCTCTGGAAAATCGCCGCGAAACGCTTCGATCGCGGTCCAGATCGCAAGGCCAAAAAGACAGCAGGCGATCGCATAGGGGACCGTGGTCGGTCCGACCTGGGAGTAGCCGGCAGCGCCGGTCAGGCGCGACACATCCCAGAAAATGAGTCCAGCGATAGCGGCGAGAACCACCGCGATGAAGAGCGCCGCCCGATCCGGGCGACGCGTTGCAGTTGAAGGGTGATGCCCCTTGGTCATTTCACCAGTCCAATGTCCTTGAGAACACCTTCGGTCGCCGCAACATCCTTGTCGAGCTGGGTGTTGAAGGCGTCACCGGCGAGATAGGTGTCCTGCCAGCCCTTGGTCTTCAGGACTTCCTGCCAACCGGCGGACTTCGCAAGCTTCTCGATATCGGCGCTTACGGCAGCCTTCTGCTCGTCCGAGAGACCGGGGGCAGCAGCGATCATGCGCCAGTTTTCGACAGTCACGTCGAGACCGGATTCCTTCAGCGTCGGAGCATCGACGCCGGCAAGACGCTCGGCGCTCGAGACGGCGAGCAGGCGAAGCGTGCCGGCCTTGACCTGCGATTCGAATTCGCCGTAGCCCGAGACACCGGCCGTAACCTGGCTGCCGAGGATGGCAGCAAGTGCTTCACCGCCGCCGGAATAGGCGATGTAGTTGATCTTGGTCGGGTCGACGCCGGCCGCCTTGGCGATCAGGCCAACAGCGATGTGGTCGGTACCGCCGGCCGAGCCGCCAGCCCAGGACACGGCGCCCGGATCTTTCTTCAGGGCTTCGACGAGGTCGCCCATGGTCTTGATCTCGGACGAGGCCGGAACGACGACAGCTTCGTATTCGCCGGTGAGACGCGCGATCGGCGTGACGTCCTTAAGGGTGACCGGGGACTTGTTGGTGAGGATTGCACCGACCATGACGTAGCCGCCGACGATCAGGGCATTCGGGTTGCCCTTCTGCTGGCTTGCGAACTGCGCGAGACCGATGGTGCCGCCGGCGCCCGGGACGTTCTGAACCTGAACGTTGCCGGAGATGCCTTCCTGCTGCATGACCGTCTGCAGCGAACGGGCCGTCTGGTCCCAGCCGCCGCCCGGGTTTGCCGGTGCAATAATCGTGTAATCAGCGGCAACTGCCGGGAGCGACATGGCACCGGCGAGAATCGTTGCGAGGAAAATATGTTTCAAGGTCAGTCCTCCGTGAGGCGCGTTTTCTCCGCGCACGTTGTTGCTGTGTGCGAACGGGAAGACGGCGACGGGCTCTTTACGACCCTTATCGCTTGACCGGATTGGTGGCTTCCTCCCAGTACGCAACCGGCGGCCCGCCTCCACGGGTGCCAGTGACCTTAAGGCACCATAGAAAGCTGACATTTAGCTGACATCAAGCCCCGAATACGAAAATCCTGTCGCACCGTTTACGAAATCTTAGGTTCTCGCATCCGCTGACAGGCGATGTTGCCGGTCCCCGGCATTCAAATCGAGCAAGTTCCCGACCGGATTTCGCAGCGGAACCACGAATCGCGACTGGGATATTGCCGCCAGGCGGGCCGAGCCTAGGTATGAGGAAGCAACGCCGACAAGGCGAAGGCCGGTTTGCGCCGAGCCCGCATGAAGGCGAGCTCCGGCAAGGATGATGGGAGAGTAAATTCGATGGCGAAAGCGACGACCAAGGCGAAAAACAACGATGCGGCGGAAGACGTCACTTCCGCCTCAGCACAGATCGATGCGAGGATCGCGGAACTTGCCGACTGGCGCGGAGCGACGCTCGCGCAGATACGCAAGCTGATCAAGGAAGCCGATCCTGACGTCGTCGAGGAATGGAAATGGCGGGGTGTCCCGGTCTGGGAACATGGCGGCATCATCTGTACCGGCGAGACGTACAAGGCGGTGGTAAAGATGACCTTTGCCAAGGGGGCGGCGCTCGAGGATCCGGCCGGTCTTTTCAACTCCAGCCTGGAAGGCAATACCCGGCGGGCCATCGACATCCATGAGGGCGAAGAGGTCGACGAAGAGGCGCTGAAGGCGTTGGTGCTTGCCGCCGTCGAACTGAACCTTTCCGCGCAGGCCCTGCGTTCCGGGCGCACGCGGAAGAAGGTTTGAGACCGAAGTTTGCAGGGTTTGCGACCTGACCGGGAGCGCCGCGGTTCCGGTCGGTCGGCTTCAATGAAGCCTCAGAACCTCGTTCCATTTGGCAATCAGCCGCGAGCGCTTCACCTGATCGAGATAGACCATCAGGCCCGGGCTCACCGGGACGGGGCGCAACTGGCCGCCAAGCATCTCCTGCATGGTGTTGGCGGTGTTTTCGCCCGCGACCTCGGGGCTGACGGCCGGGATCTGCAGTTCCCGCGCCATGATCGTCTGGCCTTCCTTGGACATGAAGAATTCAAGGTAGCGCCGGCCGAGGTCGGGGGAGGCGGCGGCCTGCGGCACGAGGCCGATACGCGACATCACCACGGTATAATCCTTCGGCAGAACGATGCCGACATCCGGATGCCGTGCCGCCCAGTCGGCGGCGTAAGAGCCGAGGATGTTGTAGCCGAGCACGAACCGGCCGTCGGCGACACGCTCGAGGATTGCTTCGCTCGTCGAGTAGAGCTTGACGCCGGCCGCCCCCATGGCCTGAATGACATCCCAGATATCGCCGAACTGTTCCTGGTCGCGTGACATGAAGAGGAAGCCGACGCCGGACCGCTCGATGTCATAGGTTCCGATCCTGCCGAAGACGGCTGCGCCCTTACGCTTCAGGTAATCGACGAATTCCGCGCGCGTCGACGGCGGTTTCTCCTTGGTGAAGCTCGGCTTGTGGTAGACGAAGACGGCGGGCTCGAAGGTCAGCGCATAAGCCGTGTTGCGCCAGTTGGCCCAGGCCGGCCAGCGGTCGCTCATCGGCAGGTCGCTGCGCTGGGCGTAACCGTCGTTGCTGAGCTTGACTTGCAGGTCCATGGCGGAAGAAAAGGCGAAATCCGCCGTCTTCATTCCGGCGTCGGTCTCCTTGATGATGCGGTCGTAGATTTCTCCGGTCAGCATGTCCTCATAGCGCACGGCAACATCCGGATTGGCCCGCTGGAAACCGATGATCATCGGCTTTGCGAGCGGCTCGTCGAGCGATGAATAGACGACCAGCGTGCGCACGTCCGCTTTGCCGGAAAGAGCTGGGAATATGATGGGGGCCGCAAGGAGCAGCTGGGGACAAAGGGCGAAAAAAAGAAAAGAAATCAAGAACCGCATGAATCCACAATGCCTCAGTGTCGCACCGTTCACAAGCAAGGCGTCGGCGGATAAGGTGGTCGGGGGAGTGATGATAATTGCGTATCTTGCTTGTTGAGGACAACCAGGACTTGGCCGAGGGCCTGTCGGCGATCTTGCGCGGCAGCGGCTATGCCGTCGATGTCGTCAGTGACGGTGCGTCGGCGCATGCGGTGGCCGCCACCGAAACGTTCGACCTTGTCATTCTCGACCTCAATCTGCCGGAGATGGATGGCCTCGATGTGCTGAGGGCGATGCGCGCGCGCCAGAACCGCGCCGCGGTCTTGATCCTGACGGCAAGGGGCGCGCCCGAAGAGCGGATCAAGGGCCTCGATCTTGGTGCCGACGACTACATGATCAAGCCGTTCGACGTTGGCGAACTCGAAGCGCGCGTGCGCGTGCTCTTGCGACGTCAGGCGGGCCTCAGGGCCTCGACCGTCAGTTACGGCAATGTGTCGCTCGATCTCAACACCCGCAGCTTCTCGTCTGGCGGCGCGCCGATCGAGATCCCGGCGCGCGAGCTCGGACTTCTTGAGCTTCTGTTCATGCGTGCCGGCAAGGTGGTCGCCAAGGATGCAATCATGCAGTCGCTCACAGGTTTCGACGACGACTTGAGCCCGAACGCGATCGAACAATATGTCAGCAGGCTGCGCAAGCGGCTCGCGCCGCATGGGCTGACCGTGCGCACCGCCCGCGGCATCGGCTACTATCTCGACAAAGCGGCCGGGGCGGAATGAGGACTACGGTCTATTCCCTCCGCCGGCGCCTACTTGGCTGGCTGTTGATCTCGACGGTGGTGATCGGGGTCATTGCACTGATGGATACCTACCGCGAGGCGGTGACGACCGCCAACGTCGTTTCCGACCGGGTGCTTGCCGGTTCGGCGCTGGCGATTGCCGAGCGCGTGGTCGTGGCGGAGGACGGGTCGCTTGAAGTCGACATCCCCTATGTTGCGCTGGAAATGCTGACTTCGGCCGCGCAGGACCGGGTGTTCTACCGGGTCGACGGGCCGCCCGGCCAGTTCATCACCGGTTACCAGACGCTGCCGTCGCTGGCGGAGGAGCCGGGCGCATCGACCACGTTTGCGGATTCGATCTTCCGCGGTGAACCCATCCGCATCGCCGCCCTTCGCCGCTCCGCGTCGACGGGCATCAATTCCGTGCCCTTCGTGGTCACGGTTGCCGAGACGACGATCGCGCGTCGACATCTGGCGCAGACGATCCTGGTGCGCTCGGCGCTCCGCCTCGGCATGATGATTGCCGGTGCGGCGGTGATCGTCTGGATCGCGGTTACGTTCTCCTTGCGGCCGCTCTACAGGCTGGGTGACGCGATCTCGGAGCGCAGTCCGGACGATCTGCATCCGATCGGCGAGCGGGTTCCGAACGAGGTCCAGGGCCTCGTCGATACGGTCAATTCCTTCATGGGGCGTTTGCAGTCGGCGCTCGATGCGCTTCGCAATTTTACCGGCAATGCAAGCCACCAGCTGCGCACGCCGCTCGCCATTATCCGTACGCAGCTCGCTCTTGCGCAACGCGCCGGCTCGATCGAGGAGACGCGAAGTGCTGTGAAAAAGGCCGACGAGGCGGTCGCCAATGCCGAGCGCATTCTGGGGCAGCTGCTGCTGATGGCGAAGATCGATGCTGCCGGCAAGGACGAGGCGCGCTCACTGGAACGCGTCGATCTCATCGAACTCGTCCGGGAGATTACGGCCGAACACGTACCGGCGGCCGGGGACGCCGATATCGATCTCGGCTTTGACGGCGAGGGCGAGGCTTTCATCCGCGCCGAGCCGTTGCTTATTGGCGAGCTCCTCAAGAACTTGATCGGCAATGCGTTGCTTTATGCCGGCCGTGGTGCGGAAGTGACGAGCCGCGTCTTTGCACGGGACGGTTCGGTGTCGCTGGAGGTGGAGGATAATGGACCGGGTATTCGGCCGGAATTGCACGAGACGGTGCTCAGGCGTTTCGAGCGTGGCGGCAGCGACGCGCCTGGCTCGGGGCTCGGGCTGCCGATCGTCGAAGAGATTGCCGAGCTTTACGGCGCGACGACCAGTCTCAGCGAGGGGGCTGACGGCCGCGGCCTCAAGGTGACCATCCGCTTTCCAGAGGGCTAAGCACGAATAGGCTCTACCCGGCGCCGCCAAATGCGGGCCGGTTGAGCGAAAGCCGTCTACGAGCGGTCAGGCGACACGCTCACGCGGTTCAGGCAATTCTGGTTTTTTTGGGTCTTGCTTAGCGGCCGCGGTGGCCGAAGAAGGAAGCTGTCTCGCGGGTCTGTACCCGCAGCATCGCGTTCCAAAGCTGAAGAACGAAACGCGGCTGAAACTGGCTCGCAAGCTTGCGCTGCGACAACATGGGAAGTCTCCAATAGTTTTGAACGCCTGCGATATAGTGCATCGCCAAGGATTTTGCCAGAGCGCGTGCGCCGGGGCAGCCCTGCGCGGCAAGCATATGTGGAAACCGGCTTGCGCCTGGCGATATAGCCTTCTGAACAAAATAAAATGCCGGGATGACTTTCGTCATCCCGGCCAGTTGGCTTCACTGGGAGGAGAGTATTGCTTTTGGGACTCAAGCCTTCTTGCGGTTCTTCTGTCGATAGACGTCGATGACGACGGCCGCGACGATAATCAGGCCCTTGACGATTTCCTGGTAGTAGGCGTCGACCCGAAGGAAGGTGAAGCCTGAGGTCATGACGCCAAGGATGATGGTGCCGATGACCGTGCCGGTGACCCGGCCGACGCCACCCGTCAGCGAGGTTCCGCCGATGACCGTCGCGGCGATCGCGTCGAGTTCGTACATGACGCCCATGCCGGCCTGTGCTGTCTGGGCACGGGCAGCCGTGACGACACCGGCGAGGCCTGCCAGCATGCCGGCGATGGCATAGACCTTGATCAGGTGCGCCTCGACGTTGATGCCGGAGACGCGGGCGGCCTGGACGTTGGCACCAATTGCATAGGTGAACTTGCCATAACGGGTGTAGCGCAGCGCGATGTGGAAGATGATCGCGACGACGAGGAAGACGATGACGGGCCAGATGCCGGTGCCAATGAAGTTGAACTGTTCGGTGAGGCCCGAGACCGGCTGGCCCTTGGTGTACCACTTGGAGATGCCGCGTGCCGAGACCATCATGCCGAGCGTGGCGATGAACGGCGGGATTTTGGTGCGGGCGATCAACTGACCGTTGATAAAGCCGGCGAGCAGGCCGATGCCGATACCAAGGCCGATCGGGACGATCGCCGGCATGTCGGTGAGCGACGGATAGAGCGCACGCGGCCAGGTGGAGGCCTGGGCGACGCTTGCCGAGATCATCGCCGTCATGCCGACGACCGAGCCCGAGGAAAGATCGATGCCGCCCGTTATGATGACCTGGGTGACGCCGACGGCGATGATGCCGATCACGGACACCTGCAGGATCATGATCGTCAGGCGCTGCGGGTTCATGAGGAAGCTCTGGCCGACGAAGATCCAGCCGAGGATCTCATAGACCAGCGCGATGCCGATCAGCACCAGGAAGATGTTGAATTCGGGGGGCAGGCGGCGCTTTGCGCCGGCGAGCTGCGCGCTCGTGCCCTGTGCGGCGATGTTGGTGTCCATTTTCATTCCTCCCTTTCGTCGGGTGGCTCTTCGCTCAGCTCGCGGCGAGCTCCATGACCTTGATCTGGGTTGCTTCCGCCCTGTCGAGGAAGCCGGTGACGCGGCCTTCATGCATGACCATGATGCGGTCGCTCATGCCGAGCACTTCCGGCATTTCCGAAGAGATCATGATGACCGCGACGCCATTGCGGGCGAGTTCGGTGACGAGACGGTGGATTTCCGCCTTGGCGCCGACGTCGATGCCGCGTGTCGGCTCATCGAGGATCAGGATGCGCGGATTGGTGAGCAGCCAACGGCCGATCAGCACCTTCTGCTGGTTGCCGCCCGACAGGTTCTCGATGCGCTCCTGCAGGTTCGGCGTCTTGACCCGCAGCTTGCGGCTCATCTCTTCGCAGGCAGCCGTGATCTGTTTTTCGGTAACGAAGCCGCCTTTGACGAAACGATCCTGGAGCACGGCGATCTGCATGTTCTCGAGGATGTCGAGGATCAGGAGACAGCCGGTTTCCTTGCGGTCTTCGGTCAAAAACGCCATGCGGTTCCTGATCGCCGTGTTCGGGCTGTTAACCGAAAGCGTCTTGCCGTCGATCGAAATCGTGCCTGAGCTTGCCGGGGTCACGCCGAAGAGGGTTTCGGCGACATTCGAGCGGCCGGAGCCGACGAGACCTGCAATGCCGAGAATTTCGCCGGCGCGGACGTCAAAGGAAACGTCGCGGAAGACGCCGTCAAGCGCAAGGTTCTTGACCGACAGCACGACGTCGCCGATCGGAACCTCCTCTTTCGGGAACATCTGGGTGATTTCGCGGCCGACCATCATGCGGATGATGTCGTCGCGGGTAACGTCGCTCGACGCGTGCGTGCCTATGAACTTGCCGTCGCGAAACACCGAGAACTCGTCGGCGATCTCGAACAACTCGTTCATCTTGTGGGTGATGTAGACGATACCGATGCCCTGTTCGCGCAGATCCCTGATGATCTCGAAGAGGTGGGCGACCTCGCGCTCGGTCAGCGCAGACGTCGGCTCGTCCATGATCAGCACGTCGGATTCGTAGGAGACCGCCTTAGCGATCTCGACCATCTGCCGGTTGGCCACCGACAGGTGACGCACTTCGATCTCGGGATCGATCTTGATTTTCAGGCGGTCGAAGAGACGCGCGGTTATGCGGTTCATCTCGCCGTGATCGACGAAGCCGAAGCGGTTCTTCGGTTCGCGGCGGATCCAGATATTTTCCGCCACCGTCATGAACGGCATCAGGTTCAGCTCCTGATGGATCATGGCGATGCCGTTTTCGAGGGCGTCGAGCGGCGATTTCAGCCGGATCTCGGCCCCCTTCAGCTTCACGTCGCCCTTGTCGGGCGTGTAAATGCCGGCGAGGATCTTCATCAGGGTCGACTTGCCGGCGCCGTTTTCGCCCATCAGTGCGTGGACAGTACCGCGCTTCAGCTTGAACTCGACATCGTCAAGCGCGACGACACCGGGGAATTCCTTGCGGATCCCTTCCGCAGAAAGAAGATATTCGGCCTTGGGTACCGCGCCGCTGGCGCGCACGGCTGCCATCGTTGTCGGACTGAGCGTCATGTTCCTTGCCTCCCCGTGGTTTCCGGCTGTCGCGGAAAGTCCTCATCGCTGGCGGGTGACCAGCCCATTTTACCGCGTACGGCATCCATTGGACGCAGAGATTTGCGGTCGGACCTGCATTTTTCGAATGAGAGCGCGGGGTTTCCCGCGCTCTCGATTGCGGCGATCAGTTCTTCGCCTGGTACTTGTCGAGGTTTTCCTTGGTCACGAGCTCGAAGGGAATATAGACCTTCTTGTCGACTGCTTCGCCCTTGGCAAGCTTCAGCGCGGCGTCGACCGAGCCCTTGCCTTGGCCGGCAGCATTCTGGAACACCGTGACGTCGAGGTCGCCTGCGGCCATGGCAGCAAGAGCGTCCTGCGTCGCGTCGATACCGCCGATGACGACGCTATCCATCGAACGGCCGGCGGCCTTCAGCGCCTGGATCGCACCGATCGCCATTTCGTCGTTGTTGGAAATGACGGCGTCGAATTCAACGCCGGCCGAGAGCCAGTTGGTCAGAAGGTCTGAGCCTTGCGTACGCGACCAGTTGGCGGTCTGCTCTTCGACGATCTCGATGCCCTTGCACTGGTCGGTCCCAAGCACATCGTGGATGTCCTTGGTGCGCATGCGGGCGGCCTGGTTGGACAGTTCGCCCATCATCACGACGGCCTTGCCCTTTCCGCCAAGCATCTTGCAGATTTCCTGCGTCTGCAGCGTGCCGGATTCCTGCTCGTTCGATGCCACGAAAGCCTGCTTTTCCGGCAGCGTGTCGACGTTGACCGGTTCGCGGTTGACGTAGACGAGCGGGATGCCGGCATCCGCTGCGATCTTCGACATGGCAGCCGTCGCATCGGTATCAACCGGGTTCACGATGATCGCGGTCACGCCGGCGGCGATGAAGTTTTGGATCTGGCTCTGCTGCTTGGAGACGTCGTTCTGCGCGTCTTCGATCTGCAGTTCGACGCCATCGAGCGTCTTGGCGTAGTCGGACATGCCGTTGCGCAAGACCGTCAGGAAGTTGTCGTCGAAAAGGGCCATGGATACGCCGATGGTCTCGGCATGGGCTGCCGTCGACATCATCACGGCCAGCGCCGTGCTGAGCACGAATTTCTTCATTGTCTTTCTCCTCCACAATGGTGCCCGGCGCCACCTTCTCCTGCCGGGGACGCAATGGCCGATTGCGCTCATTCATTTCGAAAGCGGCACTCCCGCTGCGCTTTCGAATAAAACGGAATAAACGAACCAGTAAATTGCGATGACGGAATATGTATTCCATTTTATGCGGGCGCCGTCAAGGCCTGATGCGGCGCCCGTTGTTGATTTGACGGCCTCGGGCCGCGGATGCTCAGATCTGGGTTTGGATGTAGTCCACGCTCTGCCTGACGGCTGCGGCCGGATCCGCCAGTTCGTGGACTTCCGCGGCGAAGGGCTCAAAGGAGAGTGGCCCTGCATATCCCGCCGCGCGCAGGCGCCGAATCTGTCCGACATTGTCGAGCAGGTCGCTCCGGTCGACGAGGACGCGGTGCGAATCACGCAGATCCGACACGGCCACGTGTTCATCGGTGACGCCGGAAATGTGGATAAGGCCTGTCATCTCGGGATAGATTTCGGGCTCGCCGGCGAGGTGGTGGTGAAACGTGTCGTGCACCAGGCGGAAGGTCTTCATACCCTCGACTGCCTTGATTGCCTCAGCAGCCTCCGTCTTCGAGCGCAGCGAGCAGATCTCGAAGCCGAGTGGTTCGACGAGGCCGACGATTCCGGCCTTTTCGAGCATCGGGTTCAGTGCCGAAAGAGCCTTGCGAAGATTTGCCTGGCGTTCGCCGTCGGCCTGTCCGGTGCCATCATTGACGGGAACGAGGACAAGGGCCTTGGCGCCGCAGTCGCGGGCATACGTGATCAGTTCTTCGGCTTCGGCCTGACGGGCCTTGTTCCATTCGTTGAAACGTTGAAGTGCATTGATCGAGATGATCGTGATGCCGTGACGGCCGGCGAGGGCGGCGACATCCTTCGCTGGCGTGCCGTCGAGGATGGCGTTGCCGGTGAGATCGTTGCGGATTTCGACAGAGGTCATGCCGAGCGATCTGGCGAGTTCGAAAAAGGCGCCAAGCGGTAGATTCGGCGTCGTCATGTGATTGAGGGCGAAGGGCAGGGCGGTCACGGGAATGTCTCCTCCAGTAGAATGGGCTATAAACTATGAATGGAACGTTCATTCCATTTATAGCTTTGTGGACAATTCACCAACCGCTGAAGCGGAGTCAAAGAGCGCGACGCTCAAAGGCCTTGCATTGCTGCAAGATTGCCTTTCGTCAGTGATGGAATTCTTTCATTCGTGCGTGGGTACCAAATTCTCTCTGACATGCTTCCAAGTGGCTAAGAGACCTCCGATCGCTCCTGGATCAAGTTGGCAATTGCATTTCTGAAGGGGAGATGGTTTTTGGCCGGACGAAGTTGAGAATTTTAGCAGCTTGAGACAAAGGGATGAACGAACTGGACGAAGTATCGCCAGAAACAACGCGCCCCTGGCACCCGAGATGGGGTTCCAGAATAGGGGCATCGTTTTTCGTGAAGCAGGCATTCCCCTGGCTGCGGAACTACTTCGGGGATGCGCCGCTTCATTCAACGCTGTCATCTTCACTCGACGGGATCGTCTCTTGGGGCGGTCGGTTGCCGGCAAAGGCAGCTGCCCGTATTGCACGCCTCAGAGGTCTGCCGCATTGGCACCTCGAAGATGGCTTTCTACGCTCCGTGGGTCTGGGCAAGGAAGGCAGTGTGCCGATTTCGATTGTTATCGACGACAAAGCGCTTCCGGTCGAAGCGGGTCGTGCCTCACGTCTAGAGTTGTTGATCGCCGAAGCGGGTCGTACGGAGTTCACAGACACGGGGGCCGCCATCCGGGAGGCCTTGGTGGCGAACAAGCTTTCTAAATACAACAGCTTGCCCCATCATAGTCCACGCATTGAACGCACTAACCGGCGCAGGGTGCTGCTCGTGGATCAAGTGTACGGGGATGTTTCCGTTGCAAAGGCGCTCGGATCGCCGGCGTCCTTCCATCGGATGTTGGATGATGCCCTCGCTAGCGGCGCTCAGTGCGTTGTTCGCACACATCCAGATGTGATCGCCGGCCATAGGCGCGGTTACATGACAGAGCGGGCTGCCAAAACGCCCGGGATCATCTTGATGGCGGACAAGGTCTCTGCCGCCTCAATCCTCGAAATCGTCGATGAGGTCTGGACGGTGTCCAGCCAAATGGGCTTCGACGCGCTTTTGCGGGGATTGCCTGTCCGTTGCTATGCAACGCCGTTTTATGCAGGCTGGGGTCTCACCGACGACCGATCGGGCAAGGCTTCGCACAGCACCTTGCGTCGCAGGTCGGCGGCGCGCCCAACGCTCGATCAACTCACCTTTGCGGCTTTAAGTCTCTATCCAGTGTACCGCCATCCTGAGACATGGGTGCAGTTGGATACACTGGCGGCCATTGACTACCTTGTGAAAGAAATTGCACAGACGCGGCGCGAGGCGTAGCGCGGTCATTCTCACGAACTATCAGCTGCCTAGATATTTTCCGGTGTGAAGAGGTCGAACGGCAAGAAGGTTTGCCCCGGCGCTCCGGTCGGGCCCCTGTCTATCGCTTGGATCATCAGGTTGATCGTTTCGCGCGCCAGAGCGGCGGTCGGGGTCGATATCGCTAGTGTCACGACATCGTCGCCAAGGGCGGCGCGGGAATCCGGTGTCAGCTCGTTGACGACAGCGATCAGTTTTCCCTCAAGCTTTTCCTCTCGGATCGCCGAGATCGCCCCTTCCATGCCACCACCGCAGACATAAAAGCCGATCAGGTCCGGGTGGCGCTGCAGCAGATTGAGTGTCGCCTCATGGGTGATCTCGGCGGTGTCGAGGTTGACCATTGTATCGAGCACTTCGAAGTCGGGTGCATGCTCGCGAAAATAGGAACGAAAGCCAATTTCGCGCAGCTCATGGCCGAGAAAGCGGTGGCTGCCGACGAAGGCGGCGACCTTGCCGGGGCGTTTAGCCGCCTTGGTGATCATCCACGCGGCCGTGCGGCCGACCTTGTGATTGTTGAGGCCGACATAACCCTCGCGAACGCCGGCGGCAAAATCCGAAAGCAGGGAGAACACCGGAATGCCGCGCTCCTTGAGCTCCTCGATGGCGGTGGTCACCGCCGGGTAGTCGGGCGCGACGAGCGCAATGGCCTGGTTGCGCGCCGCAGCGGCCCGGAGCTTTTCCGTGATGGCCGATGGGGTGGAATTTGCCACGAAATCGACCTGGGCGAAGACGCGCGCATGCGAGAGCGACAATGCCGCGCTTTCGATCTCCTTCGCAACCGTTTGATAGAAGGCCTGCTCCGGCTTTTGCAGGACGAAGCCAAGCCTGTATTGCGGCAGGTCCTCAAAGACGCGCTGTCGGATCAACCCCACGGCGTGATAGCCGATTGATTTAGCAGCCTCATAGACCCGGCGCGCGGTTTCCTCGCGCACGGGATGGCGCCCGTTGAGTACGCGGTCGACGGTGGCGACGCTGACGCCGGCGGTGCGCGCAAGATCGGCAATGGTCGGACGGTTGCTCATCGCGGCTCCTGATAGGTTTGTATCATGCATGAAATGCATGTGATGACATCATTTGAGAGAATATATCATTGCTGCATTGAGGCCTGGCAAAAGTCAACCTATCGTCATTGCACGACATGAGACGTCGCCGGCCAGATCGGGTCGGACCGCGGGGAGGAGACCAAATGACGATGATGCCGACGAAGCGAGACTACAGCCTGCTTGGCCGAGATGCCCAGGCGGCCGTCGCCAACGGTCTCTCGGCTGCAGAGTGGTATCACACCGACATTCCACGCAAGCAGATGAAGGAACTGATGAAGCGTGAGGATGGACCGGCCATCCGCGACACTGCGATCTGGCTCGGTTGTCTCGTTCTGTTCGGTGCACTCGGCATCACCTTCTGGGGCACCTGGTGGGCCGTCCCGTTCTTTCTTGCCTATGGCGTTCTCTACGGTTCCGCCTCCGATAGCCGCTGGCATGAATGCGGCCATGGCACGGCGTTCAAGACGATGTGGATGAACGATGCCGTCTACCAGATCGCCTGCTTCATGATCATGCGCAATCCTGTCACCTGGCGCTGGAGCCACACGCGCCACCATACAGATACGGTGATCGTCGGCCGGGATCCCGAAATCGCGGTCATGCGGCCGCCGGATCTCCTTCGCCTGGTCCTCAATTTCTTCGGCGTGCTCGACGTTTGGCACGCGATGATCGACATGGTGCGCAACACGTTCGGCATCATCAGCGCCGAGGAAGCGACTTTCATCCCTAAAATGGAGCAGCCGAAGGCGATCCTGGTCGCACGCATCTGGTTTGCGATCTATGCCGCGACCATTGCCGCCTGCTTCTACCTCGGCTCAATCCTGCCGCTGATGCTGATCGGTCTGCCCAGGCTTTATGGCGCCTGGCACCACGTGCTCACCGGGCTGCTGCAGCACGGCGGCCTGGCCGACAACGTGACGGACCATCGACTGAACAGCCGCACCGTCTACATGAACCCGGTGAGCCGATTCGTCTATTGGAACATGAACTATCATGTGGAACACCACATGTTCCCGATGGTGCCTTACCACGCGCTGCCAAAGCTGCACGCCATGATCAAGCATGATCTGCCGGAACCGAACCCGTCGATGCTGCACGGCTACCGAGAAATGATCCCGGCCTTTCTGAGGCAGTTGCGCAGCGAAGATTACTTCCTGAAGCGCGAGCTGCCGGCAACGGCAAAGCCCTACCGGGAAGAATTTCACAGCGATGCGATCGTGCATGCAGCCGAATAGCCGATGAACGTAAGGAATGGGAGGAAATCATGAGCGGAAACTGGGTTGAAGTCTGTTCGACAGACGAAATCGACGAGGAAGATGTGATCCGTTTCGATCACGACGGGCGCACCTTTGCGGTCTACCGCAGCCCGGAAGACGAGTATTTTGCCACCGACGGCCTCTGCACCCACGAGCATATTCATCTCGCAGATGGCCTCGTCATGGACGACATCATCGAATGTCCGAAGCACAACGGCCGCTTCAACTACAAGACCGGCCAGGCCAAGGGCGCTCCCGTTTGCGTCAATCTGAAGACCTATCCCGTGAAGGTCGAGGCGGGAAGCGTGTTCATCGCGCTCGGCTGAAGCCGCTGCCGATAGGATTGGGCTCGCCGCGGCGAGCAGGGAGGTTGAAATGGGTTCCATCGTCATCGTGGGCGCCGGCGAATGTGGCGCAAGGGCCGCCTTTGCCCTCAGGGAAAAGGAATACGACGGCAAGATCACACTGATTGGCGCGGAACCGCATCTTCCCTATGAGCGGCCGCCTCTTTCGAAGGAAGGGCTCAACGCAGAGGTCGCGCCGAAATATGTCGCCGATGCCGAGCGCTACGCGGCAGCGGGAATCGAAGTGCTGACGGATATCCCGGTGATGGCCATCGATCGCGCCGCAAAGCGCGTTTCGCTCGCAGACGGAAGCAGCATAGCCTATGACCGGCTGTTACTGACGACCGGTGCCCGGGCGCGAACCATCGCCGGTATAGATGAGACTTCACGCCGCATCCGCACGCTTAGAACCCATGCGGATGCTGAAGAGATCCGCCGCGAACTTTTGCCGGGTCGCAAGCTTGCGATCATCGGCGGTGGCTTCATCGGTCTGGAGCTTGCCGCAACGGCGCGCCGGCTCGGTGCTGGGGTGGCGCTTATCGAAGGGTTGCCGCGCATCCTTTCGCGCGGCGTGCCGGAGGAGATCGCTGCAATCGTCGCCGCGCGGCATTGCTCAGAAGGCGTCGACATACGATGCGACGCGAAGATCGAACGTATCGACGCGGACAAAGGCCGTGCGCGGGTCGTTCTCGCCGGCGGCGAGATAATCGAGGCCGATCTCGTCGTCGTTGGCATCGGCGCAGTCCCGAACACAGAGCTTGCAGCCGTCGCCGGCCTTTCAATCGAGAACGGCATTGCCGTCGACGCCACGCTGCAAACGAGCGATCCGGACATCTATGCCGCCGGCGATTGCTGCTCATTCCCGCTCTGCCATTATGGCGATCGCCGGACACGCCTTGAGGCATGGCGCAACGCGCAGGATCAGGGAACGCTTGTTGCCGGCAATCTGCTCGGTGCTGGCGAAGCAATTGCGAGCGTGCCGTGGTTCTGGTCCGATCAGTACGATTTGACTCTGCAGATCGCCGGGCTTGCCGAAGGTGCTTCGACGTCCGTACGACGCGATCTTTCCGACGGCGCGTTCATTCTTTTCCATCTCGACGACAGCGGCCGCCTACTTTCTGCTTCCGGGATTGGCCCAGGTAGTGCGGTGGCACGCGACATCCGCCTTGCCGAAATGTTGATTGCAGCCGGCAAACGACCCGATCCGCGGGCACTTGGCTCGCCCGAAACCAAACTCAAGGCGCTTCTCGCCGCCTAGCGCGAGCGGCAAATCCCGTCCTGTTTCCATAATTCCTGGAGCCGTCTCATGAAAAGCCACCGTCCGACCGTTGCCGATCTCTTGTCGATGAAGGGCAAGCGCCAGCTCACCATGTTGCGGGTTGAGACGCTCGATGAAGCCGAAGCGGCGGAGGCCGCCGGCATCGACCTTGTCTCCGTGCCGCCGGCGCTCTTAGGACCGGAGTTTCGCGAGGTGGCGCCGACCTGTTTCGCCTTCCCCGGTCTCGAATATGGCGACTTCGTTACCGCCGAGGAGTATATGCGCGCGGCCTTTAAGGCACTGAAGGCCGGCGGCGATGCGGTCTATTGTGCCGCCGGGCTTTCCACCGTCCGCCGGATGCGGGAGGAGGGTATTCCCGTCTGCGGCCATGTTGGCCTCATTCCCTCCAAGGCCACCTGGACCGGCGGTTTCCGCGCTGTCGGCAAGACCGCGCAAAGTGCGCTGGAAATCTGGCGACAGGTCAAGGCGCTTGAGGAGGCCGGCGCCTTCGCGGCAGAAATCGAGGTCGTTCCGGGAGATGTCGCTGGGGCGATCAGTGCCAGAACCTCGATGCTGATGCTTTCGATGGGAGCGGGGTCAGGCTGCGACGCCCAATATCTATTTGCCGCTGACGTGCTCGGCAGCAATCGCGGCCACGTGCCGCGCCACGCCAAGACCTATCGCAACTTTGCTGCGGAACATGACAGGCTTCAGCGCGAACGGATCGCCGCGTTCTCAGAGTTTGCCGAGGATGTGCACTCGGGCAGGTACCCGCAGGTTGAGCACCTCGTCGGTATTGGTGGAGCGGAATTGCGCGCATTTCTGGCCGACATCGAGCGTCCCTAGAGTCGGACGGCTTGCGCGGGAGAGGGCGGTTGGTATACTCCACGCGGCAATTCAACTTCTCTTTCCGCGACGGATCACCATTTGAGCGCCCTTCTTCAGGACAGTCTCACCTTTGTCGGCTTGCTGGCCGCCATTTATGCCGCGACGGTGTTGCTGTACTTCATCCTGGGCTACGGCATCACCTGGCTCAACGACCGCAACCCCGAGCGCCGCATCCAGAAGGGGCGGCGCGGCGAGAAGCGCAAGGCAATCGAAATCCGCCAAAGCATGGCCTCGATCCTCGTGACCTGCACGTCGGTCGCGATCGGCCTTTTCGTCCAGTACAAGGGATGGACCCTGTTCTCGCCCTGGGAGTTTAGCTGGTGGGCGGCCGTTCCGCTGTTCGTGCTCTGCATGGTGCTCTTCGACGCCTGGTTCTATTTCGCCCACCGGCTGCTGCACACCAAACTATTCTATAAGTACCACCTGCTGCATCACCGCAGCGTCGCGCCGACGGCCTGGAGCAACGACTCGATTGGCCTGGTCGATACCGCCATCAGCCAGGGCTATTACGCCGTCATCACGTTTGTCGTGCCGTTCCCGCCGATCGTCCTTCTGGCGCACCGCCTGTTCGACCAGATCAACGGCACCTTCGGCCATGCCGGCTTCGAATACTTCGCCTCACGCACCGCGCGCTATCCCTCGCCGATGCTTTGCACGACCTATCACGACCAGCACCACGCCGAATTCAAGTACAACTACGCGAACTATTTCTCGTTCTGGGACCGCGTGATGGGCACGGTCGCGCCGAATTACGATCGGCGGGTGGAGGCGTTTGAGAGGGAGGCGTCAGCGCTGCGATTGCGTAGTGAATTCACTGTGGCGGAAGCCGGCGAGATCTCCGATTCCGACGTGAGACGCGGGCGTTTCAATCCTTTGTTCTGCGATAATTCTGGCTCGGCAGAGAGTTGACACCCGCCAACAACAATCGACTGAAGCAGATGGTGGAGCCATGGCAGCATGAAACCGCGGTCGCGCTGAGTTGTGGCCTTGCATTCTAGCGTGTTGGCCGAACACGCTTTTACTCCGCGAGCCCTGCCGATTTTTTGCGGCCCGCAGCTCGGCTTTGGATGCCACTTGCCAAATACAACAATCTCCGTCATCAAAGCGCGCGTATCGAGCGCATCTGCCGGCGCAGGGGGCTTCTCGTCGATCAGGTCTTCGGCCAATGTTTCGGTCGAAAAGGCGCTTGCCCCAACCGCTCTTTCCACCGCATGCGGGACGTCATGCTCGATAGTGGCGCACAATGCGTCGTTCGCACGCGCAATCTCCCGGTTTCGCACGGCGGCGTATCCGGAGGCGTGGCATACAGCTAATTTAGAACCGATGGCGTTCCTGAAAGGACTTGAGCGCTAGTAACAGGGATGGTTTATGTCCGCAACGACGGATAGTTTTAACCTCATGTTGCTCCCACTTTTTCATTGGACGATAAACGTAAATGCCAATGCATTCCGGTGTTAGGCATGGCCTGACCTAGAGGTTCGCCCCTACGCCGGCGACCGCGCTGTTGTTGTCGCCCTTATTATTCAACTGCTGACACTCGCCGCAAAACCGAGTACAGGTCTTCGAAAAAAACCAAGGATGAGTTTATGAAAATAACGATGATCGGCACCGGCTATGTTGGCCTTGTTTCCGGCGTGTGTTTTGCGGATTTCGGCCACGACGTTGTCTGTCTCGACAAGGACGAGGGGAAGATCGACGCGCTGTTGCAGGGACACATTCCGATCTTCGAACCGGGGCTCGAGCATTTGGTGGCGAGCAATGTTGCGTCTGGGCGTCTGTCGTTCACCACCGACCTCGTTGCTGCCGTCGCCGACAGCGACGTCATTTTCATTGCGGTAGGTACCCCTTCCCGGCGCGGCGACGGCCATGCGGACCTTTCGTATGTTCATGCCGCCGCCCGCGAGATCGCCGAGAACCTCAAAGGCTTCACCGTGATCGTCACCAAATCGACTGTTCCTGTCGGCACCGGCGACGAGGTCGAGCGCATTGTTCGCGAGACCAACCCGGCTGCCGATGTCGCCGTCGTCTCAAATCCGGAATTCCTGCGCGAAGGCGCGGCGATCGAGGACTTCAAGCGACCGGACCGGATTGTCATTGGTATTTCCGGCAATGACAACCGGGCACGCGACGTCATGACAGAGGTTTATCGGCCCCTTTATCTCAATCAATCGCCGCTTGTCTTCACCTCGCGCCGCAGCTCTGAACTGATTAAATATGCCGGCAACGCGTTCCTCGCGATGAAGATCACTTTCATCAATGAGATGGCCGATCTTTGCGAAAGGGTCGGCGCCAACGTCCAGGACGTCGCTCATGGCATCGGTCTAGATGGCCGAATCGGCTCGAAGTTCCTGCATGCCGGACCCGGCTACGGTGGATCGTGTTTCCCGAAGGACACACTGGCTCTGGTCAAGACTGCGCAGGATCACGATAGCCCAGTCCGTCTGGTCGAGACGACCGTCGCCATCAACGACCACCGCAAGCGGGCTATGGGCCGCAAGGTGATCACGGCCGCCGGTGGCGACGTGCGCGGCCAAAAGATCGCCGTGCTCGGACTGACATTCAAGCCCAATACGGACGACATGCGCGAAAGCCCGGCGATCGCGATCGTGCGGACGTTGCAGGATGCCGGTGCGCAGGTGACCGGCTACGACCCGGAAGGCATGGAGAACGCCAGAAAACTCATCGACGGTCTCGACTATGCAACTGATCCCTACGAAGCGGCGAACGAAGCGAACGCGTTGGTCATCGTTACGGAGTGGAACGAGTTTCGCGCGCTCGACTTCCGCCGGCTGAAAACCTTGATGAAGGCCCCTGTCCTCGTCGATCTGCGCAACATCTACCATTCGGATGAGGTGGTAAAGCATGGCTTCAGTTATGCGAATGTGGGTACGGCAGCGAGCCTGGCGATTGGCTGAAGAGGTAATCAAACGGCGCTGAATGCTGGGTTCTCGATCTGCTTGGCTCACAACACTGCGACTGTGTAATGGCCAGTTGAGGTTTGTCCAAAGTTGGATAGGGTGTGGCCTGTCCTTGGTAGCCTCTGAAGAAAATTCTGCGGTAGGAAATCGTCAGTGAGTCACGCGAAAACTCATCTTCGGGTAGTGGCAGCCCTTCTTGTTCGGGAAACAACAACGAGATTTGGCTCAAAACCGGGCGGATACGTTTGGGCCTTGCTTGATCCCTCGGCACATATATTTTTGCTGGTATCGATATTCCAGGCGATCGCGCATACACCCGCACTTGGAACCAGTTTCGCTCTCTTCTTCGCGACCGGGTACATTGCGTTCCAGTTTTACCAGGCGATGAGTGCGTATTTGAACAGCGCGGTACGCGCTAACAGAACACTCTTGAGCTATCCGGGCGTAGCGCCGATCGATACCATCGTTGCTCGCTGTATACTGCAAGCGGGAACAACTGCTTTGGTAGCCACAATTGTGCTTGGATCAATATTAGCGATTGCACGCTTGCACTTCTCAATAAGTTGGCCGCCAATATTTCATGCAATTTTAAACGCAAGCCTTTTGGGTGTAGGTATTGGAATGATGAATAACGTGCTTTTTGCAAAATTCCCGGCATACGAACAAATATTTAATATCGTAAACAGGCCGCTATTTCTTGTGTCCGGTGTATTTTTTCTAGTGGATTCCATACCGCATCCCTACCAATACGTGGTCCTTTTGAATCCTTTGGCTCATATAATTATGATTTTTCGAACTGGTTTCTATCCGGAGTATCGTGCAATTGGAGCTGATCTTGAGTACTTATACCTCCTCTCATTTCTGACGTTTTTTGTAGGGATGCTGATCTTCACTTCCTATTCGACCATCCTGAGGAAAGAATGATCAAGTTTGATCGGGCTACGAAATACGTGACAACGAAGGGTATTCGCAAGACGATCCTGAAAGATGCATCCGTGGTATTCAGCAGAGGTCGTAGTATCGGCCTCCTCGGACGGAACGGTGCTGGGAAGTCAACTTTGCTGCGATTGATTGCGGGGACGCTTAGATTGGATGGGGGGCGAATTGTCAAAGAGGGTCGCATATCGTGGCCACTGGGATTCCAAGGTAGTTTCCAGGGTTCGTTAACTGGCGAACAGAATGTCCGCTTCGTTGCGAGGATATATGGCGTGGACACTGGTGAATTAGCGGATTATGTAGAAGACTTCGCGGAGCTGGGGCCTTTCTATCGCGCACCGGTAGGAACTTATTCGTCGGGCATGAAGGCCCGCCTCGCTTTCGGCCTGAGTATGGGTATTAAATTCGACTATTATTTGGTTGACGAAATAACGGCCGTGGGTGATGCAAATTTCAAGAAGAAATGTCACGATGTCTTCCGCACCCGACTGCAGGGATCTGATGTAATAATGGTCTCGCACAGTACGTCAACGGTTCGTGAATATTGCAGCTCTGGCGTAGTTCTCGAGGGCGGAGCTTTGACCTACTATGAAGATATTGAGGACGCGATTCGCGTCCACGACCGGAATATGAGGGGGCGCTAGATGTTCGCGATAAATCGCCGTAGGGCCAACGCGGTGGACGCGGAGGTCAACGAAATCTCACATGCACAGGTAACTTCTGCCGTCGCGACCGGCCGCGGCGTTCAAGTGCTTGAGCGCCTGCTCGGTAAGCCGCAATTTAACCCGGCCTCGCCTGTTCACGAGCGTCCAATCGACGTGACGGCGGAGGATGATGACCAGGCGAAGGCCAAGCACTGGGTCATGCGGGCGCCACTGCGACACAGAGTGATTGCTGGATCGTTCGTTGTAGTGGTTGCGTTGCCGGTGCTGCTGGCCTCTCTCTACATGGCATTTATCGCTGTTGATCAGTACCACAGCAATGCCTCGTTTGCCGTTCGTAGCATTGATGCCGGGGGCACGTCCGACATAATGGGAATGTTCACGCAATCTGCGGGCGGAAGCACAGTTTCCGACAGTTACATCCTCATGGATTACGTGCGTAGCGAGAAGATGGTATCTGAAGTCGACCAGAAGTTTGACTTACAAAAATTGTTCTCAACACGGGGACTCGATTTTTTTTATGGGATGGGTCGAGAGTTACCGATCGAGGATAAGCTGGCCTATTGGCGCAGCATGATTGAGGTCCATTATGACAACGCTTCCGGTATCATAGATGTACATGTCAAAGCTTTTGAACCAAACACCGCGAGAGAAATAGGGGACTTTGTCGTCGCGCAGAGTGACCGGATGGTCAATAATCTTTCAATTAAGGCTCGAAGCGATGTTCTTCGGGCCGCTGAGAAAGAAGTTTCAGATTCTGAGGTAAGGCTTGCGGCCGCGCGTGTTGCCCTACGCGAATATCGTGACAGATCTCAGGAAGTGGATCCTATCGAGGGAGCAAAACTTGCTGCCCAACTGATCGCCGGACTGGAGCGCGAACTCACAAAGCTGAACGCGGACTTTGCTACCGCAAAGAGTCAAATGAACGACGACGCCCCACGCATGAAAGTGCTAACCACTCGTATTGAGAGCCTTAAGCGCCAAATAAGCTACGAGCGACAGCGACTGGGGGCAGGCGTCACGTCTACCTCCGCTGCGGAAAGCGCTAGCTCCTTGGATGTGGCTGGGCGAATTCAAGAGTACGAAGGATTGGAAACAGAGCGCGAATTCGCAGAGCGGGCTTACACTTCCAGCTTGGTGGCGCTGGAGAAGGCGCGTTTGGAAGCGAATAACCGTCAACGCTACCTTGCCCTGTTTATAGAACCGACTCTTTCGGAAATGGCTCAATATCCTATGAGGCTCCTCAATGTCGGACTTGTCGCTATTGGGCTATTGTTTGCTTGGGGAATCGCCGTGATGGGATACTATAATATCCGCGATCGCGCCTGATCGAGGCGTGTCGCAGTGGCGGAGCCGGATTGGCGGTTGCAAAGGTATGGTCCGGTACAGTCTCTTGTTGCGTGAAATGTCAACTAACGCGCAGCGGCGTACGAAAAGTAGCCTCAGGGCGTGAGCATGAATTTTCTATTTCTGAATGGCTTGTACCCACAGTACTCGCAGACTTTTGTTGATGACCAAATCCGGTCGATCTCACGGCTATCGATGGGGCACGTTGTCGTCTTCGCTAGATCGAAGACAAAGTTTCGATTCGAAACAGGGCCTGCGGATTACACGGATCAGATGCTATACGCGCGGCCCGCTGACACTAGGAGTTTAAAAAGACTACTAGGTTCTATTTTCCGCAGGCCCTCACGTGCGATCGCGGCGCTAGTTCTGTACTGCCGCGGAGAGATTTCTTATCCGAGCCTCTACCTTGCGATCACGCTTCCAAGTCCCCCTAATGTGATTGTTACTCACTTCGGAAGTAATTATCGTATCGGGGTCTCACTCAAAAAATACTTCTTTCCCAACGCGAGAAACGTTGTTGTTTTCCATGGGCACGATATCTCCTCCTACATTGTCAAGAATGGATGGGCTCACTACAGAGCGGCCGCGCCACATATCGATTTGGCCGTTTGCGTCAATCGCATATGGGCTGATAAATTGCGAGCTGCGACCGAAATAAGAGATATAAAAACAATCTACTTGGGTACCTCAGCGCCCACCCCTGTTTTAGAGAAGCTGTGCGGCGACGAGGCGTTCAATATTCTCTTCGTCGGGCGGTTCACAGAGAAAAAAGGGTTTGACGACCTGGCCTCTGCGATCAACAGGTTAACGGCGACTACGTCGGCTCAAATTCGAGTGCATTGCGTTGGTGATGGCCCTGATCTTGAGCGACACAAGCAACTCGCCCTTGAGTCAAATGGTGGACAGTTCATTTTTTATGGGGCGAAGCCGAAGGAATTTGTTAACGACATACTTCAGCGGTGCGATCTGCTCGTCGTGCCCAGCAAAACAGCACAAAACGGGGATTCAGAAGGATTGCCAATCGTCATCCTTGAGGCGATGAGACGAAAACTACCAGTGCTCGGGACGCGCCACTCGGGAATCCCTGAGGTGATCAAGAATGACGAGACCGGCATTCTGGTTGAGGAGGCCTCCCCAGACGCATTGGCATCTGCTATCAACGACTGCCTCAATAACCCAACAAAACTGAAGGGAATCGCTGAGCGCGCACTCGCGCATGCCACCAAGAATCACGACCAACGACGGCAGACCGATGAGTTTATCAGGGCGATATCTTGACTATGCATAGCTTCACCGAAGATTTGGCAGTTGTGATACCCAATTTCAACCGAGTAGAGCCGCTGCGGACCGCCCTGCAATCGATCATGATGCAAACCGTTAAGCCACGACAAGTGCTTATTGTTGATGATTGTTCTCATCGAGTTGCACTCGAGCAAATAAGGCTGCTGATTGCAGAGTTTCGTACGGCATTAGATATCCAACTGATTGAGAATTCGGAGAATCGGGGCGCCAATTACTGTCGCAATGTCGGCTTAAGGGCGTGCCACTGCAGATTTGTAGCGTTTTTGGATAGCGATGACCTTTGGTTGCCGGACAAAATCGAAGTTCAAATGGGTGCGGTCAGAAAAGCCGGAGATATGGACGGTCGTCCAATCTTATCAGCAACAGGAAGATACCGCGTCAACGAACGCGGAAACGTTATCGCGCTTCAGTTCGGAGGTAAGAGTCTACGCAGGAGGAAATTGCTCGCGTCCAACTTCATCGGCACACTAAGTTCAATTATCGTTGAGACGTGGGTGGCGCGATTCATCGGCGGCTTCGACGAAACGCTTTCGGCTTGTCAAGATTGGGACTTCTTCATAAGGCTGTCCGATTATGTTCAGTATGTCGGAGTCTCCGAGCCATTATGCGTTTATGTGGACCATCAGAGTATTCGCATCAGCAATAATGGTCGCAAGCGCTTAATTTCGCATATGTTGATGTTTCGCAAATATATATCCGCAGATACCTCAGTAAATAGAGGGGAGCTCTACCGAAATATTGCTGAAGACCTGCAGGGCTTGGGAAAATACGCCTCTGCCCGTAGATTTTTGCTGAGAGCTCTCCACGAGCAATTGCTGCACAGAGAATTCGGACGTTTTTCTGAGCTGCTTGCTATGGGGTGGATCGGCCCGGTTTTCGGACTCGACATCAAAGATGCGCGTTATCGCAAGTACAAAACATCAGTCTCCCTCGCGCGGAACAAAGAGGTTCAACGGATGCAACGCGATCAACAGACGATTTATAGTCTAATATGTTCGCCCTAGCGAGATATAGATGATTGAACATCTCAATTGATGATTTGGAGTTGAACGTGAATACCGCAAGCGAACATAAAGAAGAGAACGTACCACTAAACGGTCGTATCGAAGCACACACGAGCGAACGAAATTCACTCCTTCGAGAGGCATTGAACTCGAAAGGTATCATGGATGCCGATTTGTTCATTCAAAAAGGCGTGCCTCAGTCTTTGCTTTTTATGGTAGAGATTATCCCTGTGATACATGAGCTTTATGCGCATGAGCCAGAAAATATTCGAAAATCTGTCCTTGACGTCGGGCCGCAAAATCTTGCGGGAACTGCTTTGCTGCGTGATATTCACTCGCCAGAGTCGTATAATCGCCTCAAACTCGATGTTCAAGCGTTAGACATTACGGACAAGTTTCAGGATTTTGGTAAAATCATTGCGCCAGGCGTTGATTTGTTGGTGTCTGACATTTTCGAAATCAGGGAGCGCACCTGGGATTTCATCATCGCATCCCACGTAATCGAGCATGTATCTGAACCGGCGCAGTTTGTTCGACGTATGCAGGAACTTGCGACCGACTTCGTCATCATTGCGTGTCCTTGGCGCGAGTTTCCACTCACTACGAGGGATCATGTAAATTCAATCGATAAAGAGTTTACCAGAAAAGTTGGGGCTAGGGGCCTAAAGGTGTTTACCAATTATTCGTGGGGCAAGCGGCGTGAAGTATGCATATTCTGGGTTCCGGGTCTGGCAAAGAAGTTACCTTGAGTAGAAGCACTCCGTCCCCGGAGCAGGAGAATGATTTTTCGATAAAGTGTGGGTGCAATCGCAATGGATGATGGGTGGCGCTGTCTGTCCGCGCGAATGGTGGGGATAGCCATCCAAACGTGGAGCGCGCGTTTGGTGCATGACAGCGGTTGGGCCGCGCCCGATCCGCAATGACTGGATAAAGCTGATGAACAAGCTAAGAAGTGATGCGATCCATGCGGCCAATCAAGGCCGGTTTGCCGATGCTATAAAAATTCTGGGGGGTAGCGAAGGCAACCCGTCAGATGATCTTTCATGTGAGATCCTTCGAGTTGAACTCCTCTCCCGGGAGTCGGGGAATCTAGCTAAGCTTGACAGGTTGTTTGCAGCCTCACCCGACTTCCAAGATGCGGCGATTATGTCGGCGCGCGTCCTCTTTTCGCGCCAACAAATGCAGGAATGTTGCGATCGTTACGAGCTTGCCACCTCCTCGGCCGAACTCCCTACGACGGACTGCTTGCTTCGCTCAATTGCGCGGGAGTATGTTTCTGAGTTTAAGGGTCATATGGCTACAGTCGGTGATGCCGACGTTGCTAGGAAAGCGCTAGCTTGGGCAAGGCGCGAGGGCCTGGGCGAAATGGTCGCGGTTCAGGCATTGGTGGATTCATTTCTCCATCCGGCTGAATTGGGGAAGTGCATTGAGAAACTCTCGAACGATAGGGTTTTCGACGTCGAGCAGTTCGCGAAGTCTTACTCGGACAGGAGTGAGCGATACAGGGTTCTTGATGCGCTTGCATATGTGGAGAGCTACCGGTGCAGCAAACGCACAGCGGTACTCCTCTGCAGACGGTTGGAAGCTAGAAAAGACTATAAAGCTGCATTGGTTCGCTTAGAGCGTTACGGCGAGCCGGCAAAAGACGACTACGATCACAACTCGATGCTCGGCAGCCTTTACGATCGAGTTAAAGCCGGCGAGCGTGCGCTGCCCTATTTGAACAAAGCCTTGTCACTGCGTCCGTCGAACGAAGCTCTACTCGATCGCGTGCTGCGATTAGAGTACGATTCGCTGAAGAAGGCGCCCCTTCGGTCGACGAGTGCGTTCGATCGACACTTGAAAAAGAAGCTTGAGAATTGCCAACGCAAACTCGCGCAGGCACCAAAAGAAATTGGTGCTCGTCACAACTTGGCGAGAGCCTTAATGTACGCGGAGGACTTCAAAGCCGCTGAGCACATTCTAGCTGCCCTAAGAAATGAGGACCGAACTAATCCTGCAATACTATGGGATTACATACGGGCGCGTAAACACCGCAAGACAGATCCTCGTGAGATCTTAGGTCTCGCTACGGATATGATCAGCTTCGAGACTTCCCATAGGGTTCGTCATCTCCACAGCGAAGCTTTACGGGACACCGGTGATTTCGAAGCCGCGTTGTTTGCACTTGGGGATAACTGGAACACACACGAATCCACGGCATTCGAGTATGTCCGGACTCTCTTCTTTGCGGGGAAATTCAGGGAAGCAGAGGATCTTGCTCGGGAACTATGTGCGATATTCCCGGGCGCATTGAAGTTTCCGCTTCTGCTTGCCGCTGCCTTGGTCGAGCAAGGGCGCGCGGGCGAGGTTGCCCTCGAAGCGTTCCCTCCCGCCCAAGAAGGCGAGCGGCACCTATCGTTGGAGTTGCCACTGATCAAATGCGCCGTAGTCCGAGAAGTTGATAGCTTTGAGACTTCGCTCGCATGCTTGGACCCGATATTTGGCGAGATGGGGGTTCAGTGTGTCCGCTCTAGCTCCAACGGATCGGTGTTCGAGTTTGATCGCCTGCTTGGTGTGGGAACGTATCCGCGAGAGCCGGAGTTTTCTGGCGTGCTAGACAACGGCCCACTAGTGTCTGTGATCATGACAACTTACAATGTAGGGCCATTTGTGAAAACTGCAGTGCATTCGATACTGCGGCAGTCCTATAAAAATCTCGAGTTGTTGATAGTAGATGACTGCTCCTCCGATGAAACGCGTTCAGTTTTGCGAGAAATTCAGGAGACCGACTCGCGGGTGAAACTGATATTCAAAACCACCAACGATGGTACGTATGTCAGCAAGAACATCGGCATACTTCACTCACGGGGGGAATATATCGCGTTACAGGATTCCGATGATTGGTCTCATCCAGATCGAATTGCAGTCAGTGTTCAGGCGTTGCTCACTCGGAGTAAGTTGATCGGTCTCACAACCGATTGGTTCCGGATGTCGTCAGACGGAAAGATTGTGATTAAGGCGGGTGGACAGGTCTCCCACGGTTGCTGCATCTCATTGGTGTTTAGGCGGGCGGCTATCGAGAAACTAGGGTTCTTCGATAGTGTACGTATCGCCGCAGACCTTGAGTATATTGAGCGAATGACGCTCTCCTACGGCCCCTTGTCAGTGGCTCGCCTTCGGATGCCGCTGTTGTTCGGTCGGGCCAGGTCTGGGTCGTTGACCGCGAGTGAGGAATTTGGGATTACACGAACCGGATTCACGGAGCCCCGCCAATTATACCACTTCAATTCGAGGCAGTATCACGACCGAATCTCTAGTGGGGAGAGCTCCTTTATGCCATTTCCATTAATTGAACGGCGGTTCAACGCTCCAGAAATTATATTGCCCTAAAGGTTGGAAATGAAGGTTATTAACTGCACCTTGTTTCAAGGTAACCCGTATACGAAGGCGATCTACAGCTCTATCGTAGATAAATATGAACCAGTAAAAGGTGACATTGATCTCGCGGTCAAGGAGTTAAGGGAGCACGGAGTTGGTGCTCTACACATTCATTGGGAGGAACACCTCATTCGGCATTGCTGCAGTGAGGAAGAAGCTCAGCACCTGGTCAAATATTTTGTAGCGAGACTCGATTACTATAAGAAGCTTGGCGGCGTAGTTTTGTGGACGGTACACAATTCCCTTCCGCATGAACTAGAGTATATAGACGTATTCTTGAATTTACGAGCGGAAATCGCTAGGAGATGCGATAAAATACTGGTTCACAATATAAAGTCGATCGAATTATTGTTGGATCAGGGGATTAATTACGCGAACAAAGTCTTTATGCTTCCGCATCCATCTTATTTGGGATTATACGGCGGGAAGATGATCGACCCCGTCGACGTCAGAGCTCTGTCGAGCAATCGTACTATTTTGTCTTTCGGTTTGGTGCGCAGATATAAGAACCTAGAGCGTCTTTTCTTGGAGATTGATCCGATATTCACCCGGGAAAACAACTTGCGAATACACGTCGCAGGAGCGGCAATTTCCGGAGATGGGTATGGAGCGGAGTTAGAGGCATCGTGCGCCGGGAGACACGATGTGTTCTTCGACCTTCGTCACATCCCCGACGCCAGTATTCCCGATTTGATGGCCAACGCCGGGTGTTTGATTCTTCCATATGATCGCTTCTTAACCTCCGGTGCAGCTCTCCTCGGTATTTCATTTGGAAAAATCGTCATCGGTCCACGAACGCCACAATTTGTTGAAGTCCTTCCGGCTTCCGTGCATAGGTTCCTTTATGACCCTGATGTGCACGGAGATCTTCGCCGTGCTGTGCTTGAGGTAGCGGGCCTTTCAGCAGAGGACCATCAAGCGATCGTGAGAGACTTGTTGGAGCGAGCCGAGTACTATAGCCCTGCAGTTGTGTCGGCTCAATTGGGACAGCTTCTCGACCTTTTGATCGAAGCAAACGACAAGAAATCCTCTGCTTCGAAGATGCGCAGCGCCGCCGGCGACCCAACGGCGAAATCTGATGAGCAGGCTAAGCCACTAGCACAGCGTCTGCATGGCAAACGGAAACGGACCGGAATTTCCGTAGGATTGTTGTCCGCGATCCGGAAGGGCCGCAAATGGTTTCGTTTTCGATGATCATTTGCGAGTATCGGTTCTTGCGGCAAGGATTTCAAACGAGGTAAAGACATGGAAGCGCTGGTGAGTACCGTAAAACCGAAACGCGTCATAATATTTGGTCACAGCCATGTCTGGGCCCTGCGCGCGGCATGGAAGACCGGGAGCTTCACGCCAAGTACTGATCATTTCAGCTTAGATATCCCGCTGTGTGGTACCAAACAGTTCCCAGGAGATCTTATTAATTACAATGCCAGAGGGGCTGAGCAGATCAATGCCGCTTTGCTATCTGTATTAAATACACATCCTCCTGCGGGCGCGAACGACGTATATCTAGCCTCCGTCTGTCAGGGAAACGCGTACAATGCAGTCGGATTGCTGCTCGAAGGACCAGCCTTCGATTTTGTTGTACCAGGTTATGAGGCGCTGCCGTTAAACGAATGTGCTGATCTGGTACCATTCCGCGCAATCAAAAGCCTGATTCAACGACAGTGCCTTGGTCTGGCGACGCTCATGCACCGTTTGAGCAAACTTGGGTACGCCGGCATCATGCATTTTGAGGCGCCTCCGCCGATTGAAGATGGCGATTTTGTGGCCGAGAAGCTGCGCCAAAATAATGAGATCAGCAACTCCACTGCCATTGTTAATGATAAGTACGTGCGTCTGAAGTTGTGGTTGACCCAAACACTCATCATGCAAGAGATTTGCGGCGCGGCTGGTGTGCGGTATGTTCGGGAAGTACCCGCGACCTCGAATGAGGCGGGCTTCCTGGCGGATAGATACAAGAAGGACGCGGTTCACGCTAACTTTTCGTACGGCGTCGAACTGCTTGCTTGCTGTGAGCGCATTGTGCAGGATTGGAACCATTGATGGGCAAATCATACAACTGTCCCTATAGGGAAATGCCGGCGACTTCCAATTGGCGTAAGGCAATTGAAGCCGTGAAGGCAAACGACGTAGATCCGGTGGTCGCCGTTAAATTTGGACTGGAATCGTCCGAGAAAATAGCCACCGCAGGTAGCTGCTTTGCACAACATGTTGCGAGGTACCTTAAGCAGGAAGGTGGAAGTTATTTTGTAACGGAGCCGGGGAATCCAATTTTAGGAAGCGATATACTCGAAGAATTCAACTACGGTACGTTCTCAGCCAGGTATGGCAATATTTATACGACTCGGCAGTTGCTTCAACTAATAAATAGGGCTTACGGCGAATTTGTACCCGATGATGACGTCTGGGTGACCGAGGAAGGGTTCGTAGACCCCTTCCGGCCATTCATCCAGCCGGGCGGGTTCGGCTCGCTTCGTGAGTATAGACTTGACAGGGAGAGGCATTTTGCTGCGGTGAGGTCTCTTTTCGAAGAAATGGATGTGTTTGTCTTCACGCTTGGCCTAACCGAATGTTGGGAGTCTACCGTAGACGGCGCAGTGTATCCGATTTGCCCTGGATGTGGTGTTGGGAACTTCGATCCCACGTTGCACCGTTTCAAAAACCTAAATTTCTCGGAGACCTATGCCGATTTGCAGAGTGCACTGTCTCGCTTGTTCGATATTAATCCGAAACTCAAGGTTATCCTCACGGTATCGCCAGTACCCTTGGTAGCGACTGCTGAGCCACGCCACGTTCTGTCATCAACCACGTATTCCAAGTCCGTTCTTCGGGCCGTGGCCGGAGAGATCGCAGAGAAAGATCACAGGATAGACTACTTCCCATCTTATGAGATTATAACCGGAAATTACTCTCGCGGCGGGTATTATGAAAAAGATCTTCGCTCTGTGACGGAACCAGGCGTGAACCACGTAATGAGAACCCTATTCGCTCATTATTATGGCCGAGAGATCGCGTCATACCGGCCATCTCAGAAACAGGTCGTCGCATCTAATGATCGTGGCCCAAAGGTGAACGTGGTGGAGACTGCGAGCGGCAAAGCGGCTCGCGTGGTTTGTGACGAGGAAAATCTCGAAGCAGC